>Ga0160461_1000264_pt1 | contig 48315 bp, 41 predicted proteins | sample HID1975I_E6MG_FD_108266 | JGI IMG/M metagenome (GOLD analysis project Ga0160461, IMG submission 108266) | Enriched soil microbial communities from UW Madison campus, WI, USA - HID1975I_E6 MG | ecosystem: Environmental > Terrestrial > Soil > Unclassified | place: USA: Madison, Wisconsin...
CCGCCTGCGGCCTGGATGTCAGAGCTCTGCTGAATATAAGAATTGCGGGACATGTCCTGCGCTCACTCCCAAATAGTCATGGCTTGAATACGCACAAGCCAGCGCGAAGGCTGGCTTGTGGGGGTTTCCTACGAGAGTAGCGTATTACTCGGCTTCGGCAGGTGCCTGGGCTGGTTTTACGGCTTCTTCGTACGAGACCGATTTGTCGGTCACAGTCGCTTTCTGCAGAACAGTATCTACAACTTGTTCTTCCAGCACAACCGAACGGACTTCGTTCAGTTGCTGGTCGTTCTTGTAGTACCAGGAGATGACCTGCTCAGGCTCTTGGTAAGCCGAAGCCATTTCTTCGATCATTTCGCGAACCTTGCCTTCGTCTGGCTTCAGTTCGAACTGCTTGACCACTTCAGCGACGATCAGGCCCAGGACCACACGGCGCTTGGCTTGCTCTTCGAACAGCTCAGCCGGCAGTTGCTCAGGCTTGATGTTGCCACCGAACTGCTGAACAGCCTGCACGCGAAGACGGTTGACTTCGTTTTCCAGCAGGGCTTTTGGCACTTCGATCGGGTTGGCAGCCAGCAGACCGTCCATGACCTGGTTCTTGACCTTGGCCTTGATTGCCTGACGCAGTTCACGCTCCATGTTCTTGCGAACTTCGGCGCGGAAGCCTTCCAGGGTCGACTCCTTGATGCCGAACTGAGCGAAGAAGGCTTCGTTCAGCTCAGGCAGCGCAGGGGCGGAAACGCTGTTGACGGTGATGGTGAACTCAGCGGCCTTGCCGGCCAGGTCCAGGTTCTGATAGTCCTCTGGGAAGGTCACGTTTACAACGCGCTCTTCGCCAGCCTTGGCGCCAACCAGGCCTTCTTCGAAGCCTGGGATCATGCGGCCGGAGCCCAGAACCAGTTGGGTGCCCTTGGCCGAACCGCCAGCGAACACTTCACCGTCGACCTTGCCGACGAAGTCGATGTTGACCTGGTCGTCGTTCTGCGCGGCGCGATCAACTTCTTCGAAGCGGGTGTTCTGCTTGCGCAGGACTTCCAGCATGTTGTCCAGGTCGGCATCAGCCACTTCGGCGCTCAGGCGCTCGACGTTGATCGACTCCAGGCCAGCAACGGTGAACTCTGGGAACACTTCGAAGATTGCGACGAATTCCAGGTCCTTGCCCTTTTCGAAGGACTTCGGCTCGACGGCTGGAGCGCCGGCCGGGTTCAGCTTCTGCTCGACCACGGCTTCGTAGAACGAAGACTGGACCAGATCACCGAACACTTCCTGACGGGCGTCAGCTTCGAAACGCTGACGAATCACGCTCATCGGTACCTTGCCAGGACGGAAGCCTGCAACCTTGGCACGACGGGCAGTCTGTTGCAGACGCTTGTTGACTTCGGTCTCGACGCGCTCGGCCGGGACGGCGATGGTCATGCGGCGCTCGAGAGCGGAAGTGTTTTCAACAGAAACTTGCATGGATATTCCTCGTTGCACAGACGTTAGCCGGCGTTAGCCCGACTCCAGAATCAAGGGCAAGCATTCTAGTGAGTCGCGCAGCAGAAGTCACCCCACTCGGGACGACGGGAAACCACGCCGGTCGATTAACTTGCAAGGCCCGCACGGCTTACCGCCGAGCCCCTTTCAATTGAGGCTGCGCAACGCCTTTGGCGACGCGCAGCCGTAATAACTTGTCAAACAACTGCTGCCGACAAAATCGCTTCCTTTATTGAGGGTCGATCTCGTTGAACTGGCAGTACTCTTCCCACGCCATGCCCAGCGCCTCAGCGACCTCGCGATGGGTCTCCAGGCGCATGGCCTGCAGTTGCTCGGGGCTTTCGGCGATCAGTTGCAGCGCCAGCTCCCAAGGCTCGACGCCCTGCTCCTGCGCCGCATCTTCGAACGCCCACTCGATCTGCTGAGCTTGCTCACGCGCATCCAACTCGCGGATTTCTTCGAGCAGTTGCGGATTGGCTTCGGCGAAGCGCTGCAGCGCCAGGGCCTGACGGGCTTCTTTTGCAATCATGGGGTTATCCTCTGCCGACCGCGGGGCCGGTGTTTCAACCGGCTGAAATCTATCAGCTTTTATTGGGGTGTCACCAGAGGATTGCAAGGGGTGGATTGTGAAGTGTTCGATTTGAGCCTTGCAGCGCCTTTGAGGTCGAGCGCCGCCCGCGCGGCGCTTCGCAGCACAAGGCTGCTCCTTCATCTGTTTCGGGCCAGTCACGCCTACCCCAACGCGCGCGACCGCCTTGTTGACCCGACTCGATATAGAGGCGGACGCCAAAGGGCCGCGCGCGCATGCCCCAGGAATAATTGGCCCGAAACAAATGTGGAGCAGCCTTGTGCTGCGAAGCGCCGCGCGGGCGGCGCTCTATCTCAAAGGCACTACAAGGCTCTAATTGAAAACCCCACCCAAAAAAAACGCACAAAAAAAGCCGCAATCAGCGGCTTTTTCGCAACACAAAAAAACAAAGGCGCCCGATCTTCGATCAAGGCGCCTTCGAAAAATATGGGGTGGACGATGGGAATCGAACCCACGACAACCGGAATCACAATCCGGCGCTCTACCAACTGAGCTACGCCCACCATATTGCGGTGTTGCGGTACAACCTTACAGAAGCATGGTGCGGACGAAGAGACTCGAACTCTTACAGCTTGCGCCGCTGGAACCTAAATCCAGTGTGTCTACCAATTTCACCACGTCCGCGTAACGCTTAAAACAAAGGCGCCAGATACTATCAAGGCGCCTCTGTAAAATATGGGGTGGACGATGGGAATCGAACCCACGACAACCGGAATCACAATCCGGCGCTCTACCAACTGAGCTACGCCCACCATATTGCGGTACATCTACTTGCTTGCCTAAGCTGCCTGATGGCGCACCCGGCAGGACTCGAACCTGCGACCATCCGCTTAGAAGGCGGATGCTCTATCCAGCTGAGCTACGGGCGCATAAGCGATCAGCCTAACCGAACGATGCTTTAGCAGAGAACCGCTAAACCATTCATTCTGCCCGACTTTGCCAACCAGTGCTAGGCAGTGCCCGACAAGTGCGGCGAATGTTATAGTCGAGGCGCAGGGTCGTCAACATCTTTCTCAAAAAAATTTAAATTATTTAAGGGGTTAGGGGATTTGCCCGACCACCCGCCTTTGCCCTCGGGCCGTGTCGTGCGAGAATGTGCCCTCTTTATTGTTTCCTTCTCGATGGTTAATCACGCGTCTATGACTGCACACCTAATCGATGGCAAGGCGATCGCCGCCAGCCTGCGCCAGCAGATCGCTCAACGTGTCGTGGAGCGTCGCCAGCAAGGCCTGCGCACCCCAGGCCTGGCTGTGATCCTGGTCGGCACCGACCCCGCCTCCCAAGTCTATGTCTCGCACAAGCGCAAGGACTGTGAAGAGGTCGGCTTCATTTCCCAGGCGTTCGACCTGCCCAGCGAAACCACGCAGCAAACCCTGACCGACCTGATCGACCGCCTCAATAATGACCCGGCTGTCGACGGTATCCTGCTGCAGCTGCCGCTGCCCGCGCACCTGGACGCCTCGCTGCTGCTCGAGCGTATTCGTCCGGACAAGGATGTCGATGGCTTCCACCCTTACAACATCGGTCGCTTGGCCCAGCGCATCCCGCTGCTGCGCCCGTGCACGCCCAAAGGCATCATGACCCTGCTCGAAAGCACCGGTCAGGACCTCTACGGCATGAACGCGGTGATCGTCGGCGCGTCCAACATCGTGGGCCGCCCCATGGCCATGGAACTGCTGCTGGCCGGCTGCACCGTCACTGTCTGCCACCGCTTCACCAAGGACCTGGCCGGCCACGTCGGCCGTGCCGACCTGGTGGTCGTGGCCGCCGGCAAGCCGGGGCTGGTCAAGGGTGAGTGGGTCAAGGAAGGCGCCATCGTCATCGACGTGGGCATCAACCGCCAGGAAGACGGCAAGCTGGTCGGCGATGTGGTCTACGAGACCGCCCTGCCGCGCGCGGGCTGGATCACCCCGGTGCCGGGTGGTGTCGGGCCGATGACCCGGGCGTGCTTGCTGGAAAACACGCTGTATGCGGCGGAAGAGCTGCATAAGTAACAAGGCGTGACATGAAAACGGCACCTGCTGCAGGTGCCGTTTTTTTGCCTGAAGGTTTTCGGCTTGCTGCACCGGCCTCTTCGCGGGGCAAGCCCGCTCCCACAAGTTCGGCACCTGTCTTCAAGACAGCGATGAACCTGTGGGAGCGGGCTTGCCTCGCGAAGAGGCCAACGCGGTCATCAGCCGATCACTTGCGCGCTGCCTCCCACGACTTCAGCAACTCGGTGTAGCTCACCGTCTCGCCCTTGGGCTTCTCGTTAGCCAGCTTCGGCTTCGGCGCACCCGGCTGGTCATACCAATACTGGGCATCCTTTTCCGGATTGAGCTTCGGTGCACAGGTCGCCTGGGCGTTGGAACGCTGCAGCCGTTCCATCATGCGGTCCTGATCGCGGGCCAGGCCATCCAGCGCCTCCTGCGGGGTCTTTTCGCCACTGGCCACTTCGGCGATATGGCTCCACCACAACTGCGCCAGCCGCGGGTAGTCAGGCACGTTGGTGCCAGTGGGCGTCCATTGCACCCGCGCCGGGCTGCGGTAGAACTCCACCAACCCACCCAGTTTGGGCGCCAGGTCCGTCATGGCCTGGGAGTTGATGTCCGACTCACGAATCGGCGTCAGGCCGACGATGGTCTTTTTGAGCGACACGGTCTTGGAGGTGACGAACTGCGCATACAACCAGGCGGCCAGGCGTTGCTTCTCTGGGGTGGATTTGAAGAAGGTCCACGACCCGGTGTCCTGATAGCCCAGTTTCATCCCCTCCTCCCAATACGGCCCCTTGGGCGACGGCGCCATGCGCCACTTCGGCGTGCCGTCGGCATTGACCACCGGCAAGCCGGGTTTTGTCATGTCGGCGGTAAAAGCCGTGTACCAGAAAATCTGCTGGGCAATGTTACCTTGGGCCGGCACCGGGCCCGCCTCAGAGAAGGTCATGCCCTGGGCTTCCTTGGGCGCGTAGGCACGCATCCAGTCCACGTACTTCTGCGTTGCATAGACCGCCGCTGGGCCGTTGGTGTCACCGCCTCGGGTAACGCTCGAGCCCACCGGGTGGCAGTCCTCGACGCGAATTCCCCACTCGTCCACTGGCAATCCATTGGGCAGGCCTTTGTCGCCACCACCGGCCATCGAGAACCAGGCATCGGTGAAGCGCCACCCCAGCGAGGGGTCTTTCTTGCCGTAGTCCATGTGGCCGTAGACGCGCTTGCCGTCGATTTCCTTGACGTCTTCGGTGAAGAATTGGGCGATGTCCTCGTAGGCCGACCAGTTCACCGGCACGCCCAGTTCATAGCCGTACTTTTCCTTGAACTTGGCTTTCAGCTCAGGCCGCTCGAACCAGTCGGCACGGAACCAGTAAAGGTTGGCGAACTGCTGGTCAGGCAGTTGGTAGACCTTGCCATCCGGCGCGGTGGTGAAGGAAATGCCGATGAAGTCTTTCAAGTCCAGCGTCGGCGAGGTGTAGGCCTTGCCCTCGTTGGCCATCAGGTCGGTGATCGACTCGACCTTGCCATAACGAAAGTGCGTGCCGATCAGGTCCGAATCGTTGACCCAGCCATCATAGATGTTCTTGTCCGACTGCATCTGCGTCTGCAGCTTCTCTACCACGTCGCCTTCCTGCAGCAGGTCGTGGGTCAGCTGGATGCCAGTGATCTCGCTGAATGCCTTGGCCAGCACCTTGGACTCGTATTCATGGGTGGTGATGGTTTCCGACACTACGTTGATCTTCATCCCACGAAACGGTTCGGCGGCCTTGATGAACCACTTGAGTTCGGCTAACTGCTGTTCAGGGGTCAGGGTCGACGGTTTGAACTCACTGCCGATCCACTTGTTCGCCGCGTCTTCGTACTGGTCGGCCCACGCCATCCCGTGCACGCTGGCCAGCACCAGCAACGCGGCCAGGGTCAAATGTCGCCGTTTATGATTGTTGTGGAACATTGTGATCTCCCGATTGAGTTATTCCCGGAGCCGTCGCTCAGCCCCAGCGCAACACCACCACGAGCCAGCCCAGCGACAGCAGCGAGGCCACCCACAAAGGCCAGTCGCTGACCCCGACTACCAGCAAGTGCAGGTAGGCGCTGACCAGCAGGCCGATGAACAACCGGTCGCCACGGCTGGTGACGATCGGCAGGAAGCCGCGCCGCTCCACGCAGGGGCGGCGCAGTTCAAGCAGGGTCATGCACAACAGCAGCACGCCGATGGCCGCGAAGAACAGCGCCGTGGGCAAGGTCCAGGCCATCCATTCCATGTGCTCCCCTCCTCACACTCGGCCGAGGGCAAAGCCCTTGGCGACATGGTTGCGGACAAACCAGATCACCAACATGCCGGGCAGGATGGTCAACACCCCGGCCGCCGCCAGCACGCCCCAGTCGATCCCCGAAGCGGACACGGTTCGGGTCATCACCGCTGCGATAGGTTTGGCGTTCACCGAAGTCAGGGTGCGCGCCAGCAGCAGTTCGACCCAGGAAAACATGAAGCAGAAAAACGCGGTCACACCGATGCCGGAGCCGATCAGCGGAATGAAGATCTTCACGAAGAAACGCGGGAAGCTGTACCCGTCGATGTAGGCCGTTTCGTCGATCTCTTTCGGCACCCCCGACATGAAGCCTTCAAGAATCCACACCGCCAGCGGCACGTTGAACAAACAATGGGCCAACGCCACGGCAATGTGCGTGTCGAACAGGCCAATCGAGGAATACAGCTGGAAAAACGGCAGCAGGAACACCGCCGGCGGCGCCATGCGGTTGGTCAACAACCAGAAAAACAGATGACGGTCGCCGAGGAAGCGATAGCGCGAGAAGGCATAGGCCGCCGGCAACGCCACCACCAGCGAAATGACTGTGTTCAGGCACACGTAATACAGCGAGTTGATATAGCCGCTGTACCAGCTCGCATCGGTAAAGATCACCCGGTAGTTGTCCAGCGTGAATGCCTGCGGCCACAGGGTCAGGCCGCCAAGGATTTCGGTGTTGCTCTTGAACGACATGTTCAGCAGCCAGTAGATCGGCACCAGCAGGAAGAAGAAGTACAGCAACAGTGGCACTGCTTTGCGCGCGCTCATGGCCTAGTCCTTGTCGGCGTGCGTCATGGCGGTATAGAACAGCCACGACACCAGCAGGATGATCAGGAAGTACACCAGCGAAAACGCCGCGGCCGGCCCCAGGTCGAACTGCCCTACCGCCATGCGCGTGAGGGTCTGGCTGAGGAAGGTGGTGGCGTTGCCAGGCCCGCCACCGGTCAGCACGAACGGCTCGGTGTAGATCATGAAGCTGTCCATGAAACGCAGCATCACCGCAATCAGCAGCACGTTCTTCAGCTTTGGCAGCTGGATATGGCGGAACACTGCCCAGGCCGAAGCCCGGTCGATGCGGGCGGCCTGGTAATAGACATCCGGGATGGCGCGCAGGCCCGAATAACACAGCAGCGCCACCAGCGACGTCCAGTGCCAAACGTCCATCACCAGCACCGTGAGCCAAGCATCGAACGGGTCGCCGGCATAGTTGTAGTTGACCCCAAGCTTGGCCAGCGTGGCACCGAGCAGGCCGATGTCGGCGCGGCCGAAGATCTGCCAGATGGTGCCGACCACGTTCCAGGGAATGAGCAGCGGAATAGCCATCACGATCAGGCAGACCGAGGCCATGCGCCCCTTGGTCGGCATCGTCAAGGCGATGGCGATGCCCAACGGGATTTCGATCAGCAGCACGCAACCGGAATAGATGAACTGGCGCAGCAAGGCATCGTGCAAGGCCGGGTCGCGCAACACCTGGCGGTACCAGTCGGTGCCGACGAAATAGCGGTTGGACTGGTCGAAGATGTCCTGCACCGAATAGTTGACCACGGTCATCATCGGCACCACGGCGCTGAACGCCACCAGCACGAACACCGGCAGCACCAGCCACCACGCCTTGTTGTTGCGCACCTTGTTCATGGCCCGACCTCCAGCAGTACATCGTCGACATACAGCATCAGCCACTGGCTCGGCAGGGTGACCCAGGCCTGCCCCGCCGGCAGCGGGCGATCCTCGCCCAGGCGCGCCTTGAGCGTGGCGCTGCCGAGCTGGAAGGTGACGATGCGGTAGGTGCCCAGGTCTTCGATATCCAGCACCTGCACGGTAAACGCGTTGTCGAGCGGGCTGTCCCAAAGCTGCACGAACTCCGGCCGGATGCCCACTTGCAGGCGCCCGCCGGCGGTTGCCGCCAAGCGTTGGCGCAGGCCCTCGGGCAGCGTCAGGTGCCAGCCATCAAAGCTGACGCCATCGGCTTCGGCACGCACGTCGATGAAGTTCATGCCGGGGCTGCCAATGAAGTAGCCGACAAAGGTGTGCCGCGGGCGCTCGAACAACTCGCGCGGGGTGCCGAACTGGACGATGCGCCCGCCGTGCATCACCGCGATCTTGTCAGCGAAGGTCGAAGCCTCCAACTGGTCGTGGGTGACGTAGATCATGGTGATGTTGAACTGCTCATGGATCTGCTTGAGCTTGCGCCGCAGCTTCCACTTCAGGTGCGGGTCGATCACCGTCAACGGCTCGTCGAAGAGGATCGCCGACACGTCATCGCGCACCAGGCCACGGCCCATCGAAACCTTCTGCTTCTCGTCGGCGCTGAGGTTGCGCGCCTTCTTTTTCAACACAGCGGACAGGTCGAGCACCTCGGCGATCTCTTCGACCCGGGCACGCACCCTGCCCTCGTCCACGCCCTGGTTTCGCAGGGGGAAGGCCAGGTTGTCGAACACCGTCATGGTGTCGTACACCACCGGAAACTGAAACACCTGGGCGATGTTGCGCGCCTGCGGCGACAGCGCGTTCACGGGCTTGCCGTCGAACAGCACGTCGCCATGGGAGGGAATAAGCAGCCCCGAAATGATGTTGAGCAAGGTCGACTTACCGCACCCCGAAGGCCCGAGTAAGGCATAGGCGCCGCCTTGCTCCCACACATGCTCCAGCGCATGTAGGGCGTAGTCCGCCTCCGAGGTCGGTTGACGGCTGTAACTGTGCGCCAGCTGGCGCAGGCGGATCTCGGCCATCAGCGACTCCTCGCCTGACGCACGCCTGGAGCCTGCACCAAGGCCCCGGCAGCGTCGAAGACAAACAGCTTGTGCGTGGGGATGAACACGCGGATCGGGGTGTCCACCTGGTACTCGTGCACACCCGGCAGGTGCAGGGTCATCCGCCAGTATTCATTGCGCACGTGGAGGAAGGTTTCCGAGCCACTGATCTCGGCCAGCTCCACCAGCACCGCCAGCTCCAGGTCATCGTCATGGGCCGGCACCAGGGTGATGTGGCTGGGGCGCACGCCAAAGCGGTAGTCACCATCGCCCAGGCGCTGCAGGTCGGCATTGCGGGCAAAGTGCACCGCCTGCGCCAGGCTCACCTCGTTGCCGGCGATGCGCCCAGGCACCAGGTTGATCGGCGGCTCGGAAAACAGCTCGGCGGCCAGCACGCTGCTGGGCTGCTGATAGACCGCAGCGGTCGGGCCGCTCTGCACGATGCGCCCCTCATGCAGGATCGTCGTGGTGCCGCCCAGCGCCAGCGCTTCGTTGGGTTCGGTGGTGGCGTACACGGCAATGCAATTACGCGCCGCAAACAACGCCCGCAGTTCCTGGCGCAGGCCTTCACGCAGTTTGTAATCGAGGTTGACCAAGGGCTCGTCGAAGAGGATCAGCGAGGCGTCCTTGACCAGCGCCCGGGCCATCGCCGTGCGTTGCTGCTGGCCGCCGGACAGCTCCAGCGGCAACCGCTGCAGGTAGGCTTCGATGCGCAGCATCTCGGCGGTTTCCTGCACCCGCCGGCGAATTTCCGATTCGGCCAGGCGCGCCTGGCGCAGGGGCGAGGCGATGTTTTCGTACACGCTCAAGGTCGGGTAGTTGATGAACTGCTGATACACCATCGATACGTTACGCAGGCGCACCGGCACCCCGGTGACATCGTTGCCGTCCAGCAGCACACGGCCCAGGTCCGGGCGATCGAGCCCGGCCATCAGGCGCATCAGGCTGGTCTTGCCGGCCAGGGTGCGGCCGAGCAAAACGTTGAACGAACCCGGCTCGAAACGCAGGGACGCATCGACGATGCAGGCCTGGTTATCGACACTGCGGCTGACCTGCTGCAGCACCAAGGACATGGCGTGGCCTTTTTAGGATTGTTGTCCGCTGGGCAGAGCGAGTTTCGTGCCAGCCCCGCCTGAACGCTCTGCCGCGCGCCCTCACCGCCCAAGGTCAGCCACGGCCTGTTCACAGCTGAACACATTCGCTGCACAACTGAACACGCGCAGGTTTGACAATGAACAACGGTGGACAACACTGAACAGCGGTCGGCTGATAACAACAATCACACAGGACAGGCCCATGGCCGCATCCGCTTCGCCGCATGCCCAACTGATCCAGGCATCCTGGGCGCGTTGTCGCGACCACGGCCTGCAACCGCAAAACCCACCCGATTTCGATTGCCTGCCGCCGGCCGAACTGAGCGCCCTGTTGGAACGCCGCCAGGCCCTGCTGCGCCTGACACGCGATGAGGTGCTGCCGCAATACGCACACCTGCTAGGCAACGCCAGCTACCTGGTGATGCTGGCCGACGCCGGTGGCTGCCTGCTCGACAGCTGGGGTTCGCGGCGCTTCGTCGACCCGCGCCAGCGCCACGGTTTCAGTGCCGGCGCACACTGGCACGAGCGCGGCGTCGGCACCAACGCACTCGGCACGGCGCTGGTCTGCGCCGAGGCGATTCATGTGGGCCAGGAAGAGCACTTCCTGCGCCAGAACCGCTACCTGTGCAGCGCCGCAGCGCCGGTGTTCGATGGCGAGCGGCAACTGGTCGGCGCGCTTGATGTGGCCAGCGACGGGTACTTGCCCGCCAGCCAGACGCTCGGCCTGGTACGGATGATGGGCCAGAGCCTGGAGAACCGCTTGATACTGGCGCAGCACGCCGACCACCACGCCCAACTGCTGTTCAACAGCGCCTCCGACAACCTCGACAGCCCCTGGGCGGGCTTGCTGGTGTTCGATGAGCGCGGCCAGGTCATTGCGGCCAATCACCGGGCCGACAGCCTGCTCGGCGACAACCCGCTGCGGCAAAACCTCGAGCACCTGTTCCAAGTCCCGTTGCAGCAGTTGCTAGCCCAGCCGCCGCAACAGCCCTTCGCCTTGCAGGCCGCCGGGCGCCACCGCTTCCACTGCCAGTGGCAAGCGCCGCGCCACGGCCCCAAGCGCCCGGCTCCTGGCCCTATCGACCCACGCCTGGACAACGCCTTGGCCCAGGCCAGCCTGTTACTGGAAAAAGACATCCCGGTGTTGATCCAAGGCGAAACCGGGGTTGGCAAGGAAGTCTTCGTCGAGGCCCTGCACCGCGCCAGCCGCCGCGCCGGGCAGCCGCTGATTGCAGTCAACTGCGCGGCGATCCCCGCTGAGCTGGTCGAGTCGGAGCTGTTCGGCTATGACAAAGGGGCCTTTACCGGCGCCCACCACAAGGGCAACCCCGGGCTGATCCGCAAGGCCGACCACGGCATCTTGTTTCTCGACGAAATCGGCGACATGCCGCTGCCGACCCAAGCCCGGCTGCTGCGCGTGTTGCAATCGCGCAGCATCCAGCCATTGGGCAGCGGCGAGCCGGTGACCGTGGACATCCGCGTGGTTTCGGCCAGCAACCGCGACCTGGCCGAGGCCGTGCGCAACGGGCAATTTCGCGAAGACCTCTACTACCGCGTGGCCGGGCTGACCCTGGTGTTGCCCGCCTTGCGCGAGCGCAGTGATCGGCGCGCGCTGATCGAGCAGGTGCACGCCCGGCATCTCGCTCCCGGGCAACCCCGGCAACTGCCCCCGCACATACTCGACCTGCTGTTGCACCACCCCTGGCCAGGTAACCTGCGCCAGCTCAACAGCGTAGTGCAGGTGGCGCTGGCCCTCGCTGGCAGCCAGCCCATTGGCACCGAACACTTTTCAGCGTGTTTCCTTGCCCAGGCCGGCACACCTCGCGCATGCTCGCCACCCGCCCCTGCCACGGACCTGGCCAACCTGCTGCACAGCTGCGGCGGCAACATCTCATCGCTGGCACGCCTGCTCGGCATCAGCCGCACCACCCTGTACAAACGCTTGCGTGAACAGGGGCTCGAACCCGCCCACCTGCAGGGTGGCCGCTGAAGGTGCTATCAGCATACTGAAGCCGGGCTGATGCGGGTCATTACCCTCGCTGCTCCAACCTGTCAGGAGCAGCCCATGAGCCACTTGCACCCCCATCACGTAGCCCTGATTCAACAGCGCCTGCCCGGCTGGCTTCGCCAGACTTCCCCGCATCAGCGCGAGGCCCTGAAAACCCACCTGCTACACAGCCACCGCGCCACACGTGCACTGCAGAAGGCCCTTGCCCCGCTGCAATCGGTAGAGGCGTTCTGCCAACCGTTGTTGAAGGACGCGCTCGCACACTGGTACCCCGGCGTGTCGCTGCCTCCACTCGATACCACCGTGTTGACCGAGCGCACCACGGGCCACCTGCGCAGTCGGTCCTGGCTGGAAGCTGCCCTGCAGAATCTGCAAGCGGACACGCCGATACGCCTCTATGCCAACCAGGATGCGCCTGAACTGGAACAGCTCGACAGCGTGCGATTCGTGAAAGGTGTACGGCGCCTCAACCTCGGCCAGCGCTACCTGGACCACCTGCGCGAGCACGTCGACAGCGCTGATTTTCGCGCGTTGCTGCGCGAGCAGGACCGCGCCGCCTTTTCGGCCGAATTGTTATCAGCGCGGCTGCAAGGGCACATCGACAGCCGCGGCGAAGCCTTGGGCGAGGCCGCGCTTGCTGGCGCGCGCGAGGTACAGACGCTCGGCGGGGCGAGACGCCTGCAATGTGGCTACCTGAGCCTGCTCGGTTTCCCGCTGAGTGGCGCCCTGCTGCTGCGACTCGAGCCACACGGGCAGACCGAGCCGTGCCTGCTTTACCTGCCCGGGGACACCCAAGGCGCCCTGCACCAGTACTCGTCCTTGCAGGCCGTCGGCACAGCACTCACTAAGCGGCTATGGGAGGAGCCTTTTCGTGTGTATTTCAAACGCTTTGTCAGCCACGCGCAACAACCCGCCTTCGCTGCGCGTTTGCGGCACACACTCTACCCGCGCTACCCCTACGCAGCGCTGCACCCGACTCCGCCTACACTGGAGAAAGGTGAGTCATTTAACTGGATCAACCGGCTGTTCCCCTCGCCCCACGACCTGTGGCAAGAAACCCTGGACAAGAACGCCCGCCTGCCACTGGACTTCACGCCGTGGCCCGGCGAATGCTTCACCGCCAGGGCCAGCAACCAGGTGCAAACCACCTTGGCAGATGCCGTGACACTGGCCGTGCCCACGGCACAGTTCGACGCGGCGGCGCAAACTGCCCGGCTGCTCGGTTGGCTGGGTGTGGGGCTGACTGTACTGAATGTGGCCAGCTTCTTCGTGCCTGCCTTGGGCGAGGTGATGCTGGTGGTCGGCGGGGCGCAAATCGTGGGCGAGTTCCTCGAAGGCGTCCATGCGTTGAACGAAGGCGAAACCGAGGCCGCCATCAGCCATCTGTTCGGTGTGCTCAACAGCCTGCTGCAGGTTGCGGCACTGGGTGCCGTGCACAGTGCGGTCCAGCTGGCAGGCCCCCTTGAAAACTGGACACGCCTCCCCGGCAGAACAGGCCAGCGCCTGTGGCACGGCGACCTGCGCCCCTTCACCCGCGAGGCGCCCTGGCCGCCAGGCACCCCTGGGGCGGATGGCTTGCACCACTGGCAGGGCCAACCGTGGATCAACCTGGAGGGCAAGGCCATGCCGCTGGAAAAAGCCCCCGACAGTCGCTGGCAGCTGGCGCACGCGAAAGGCCATCAACGCGCCCCTCGCCTGCTCGGCAATGGCCAGGTGCCGTGGTTGCTGGAGCACGAACAGCCCTTGGCGTGGGACGCGGCCAAACTGCTGCGGCGCATCGCCAACAGCGGCCCGGCGGTGAGTGATGAAACCCTGCTGCGCGCCCTGCGCAGCAGTGGTTTCAGCGAAGCAGCCGTGCGCCGCGTGGTGGTCGATCAGGAAGCCACCCCCGCCCTGCTGCTCGACTGTTTGCAAGCACTGGGCGCCACCGATACCCCCACAGCGGCCAGCACCGACGCCATCACGCTGCTGCTTGGCCGGGACTTCCCGTCCCTTAGCCGCAGAGCCAAGGCCGAGATCCTTGCCAATACCCGTACCAAGGACCTGGCCCTTGGCCAACGAAGGGGCCGATTGACGCTCTCGGTAGCCGAAACAGCCCGCGCCTACCAGCACGAAGCACGCCTCGACCGCGCCCTGCTGCGCTTTTATCAGCACAGCGGCCCGGTGCAGGACCGTGATGCCCTGGCCGTGGGTTTTCTGCGACGGCTACCGGGTTGGACGGGCGAGGTGCACCTCGAATTGCGAGAGGGCAACCTGCAAGGCCCACGACTGCAGGGCACTGACGCCCAGGGACGAGCCGGCAAAACCGTGGTGCGCGATGATCGGGGCTACCAACCCTACGACGAACACGGCCAACCCCTGGCCGGCCACACGACGCTCTACCAGGCCATTCTCAACGCCCTGCCTGACAGCGAGCGCATCGCCTTGGGCTTGCAGATACATGACCCTCTGCCCTTGCGTGACGCCCTGTTCGAACAGGCCGCCGGCAACCGCACGTACGCCGCCGAGCAATTAGGTATGGCGCCTGTGCGCACCCTGTATCGGCGGCCCACGCGGCTCGCGTCGGGCGGCCGTGTCGGCTACCCCCTCAGCGGCCGTGGCCGGGGCTGGCTGAATGACGACGAGCTGTTCGACACGCTGTACCCCAGCCGCCACCCCGGTGATCGCGAGTGGCTGCGCCAGCGCTTGCGCCTGGAGGCCGGTGAAAGCCCAGGCGCCTTTACCCGGCTGCTCGAACAGTTGCGCGAAGCGTACCAGCGCCTGAACACCACACTGGATGGCTGGGTAAATGACACAGAAGGCCTGGCGGTGGATACCCTCGAACAACGCACCGCTGCGCGGACGGAGGCCGCACGGCGCATACGCCAGGCTTGGCGCAGGGAAGGCGTGGAGGCCGATCAGCTGGACCTGGTACTGGAAGCCCAGGACCTGGGCGCCTTGCCGACCTTACCCACGCGCCTGGAACACGTCCGGTGGCTGACGGTCGTCGACTCACCCCATGGCGAAGCGATCAACCTCGATGGCTTCCTGCAGGCCTTCCCTGGCGTGCGTAACCTGGACCTGGCCAACAACAGGCTGCGTTTACTGCCTGGCGCCCTGGCCCAGATGACCGAACTGGAAACCCTGGACCTGCAGTGCAACGTCGTGGCTTTGCAGGAGGCACACACTATCGATCTACTGACACGCCTGCCCCGCCTCCAGCGGCTCAACCTCTCTGGCGGCCTGGAGAGCCTACCTGTCGCCGCTCTGCAGCGGCTTGGCCAGTTGCAGCACCTGTATGCGCTGAGGGCCGACTTGAACAGGCTCGCACTGCAAACCGAACACTTCGAAGCGTTACAAGGCTGGCCCGCGTTGACCGAATTGAGCCTGGGCTCATGCGAGATCACCCTCACCGCAGAAAGCCGCGCGGCGCTGGGCCGCCTCAACCAGCTGCACTCGCTGCGCTTAGGGGATAACCCACTGCAATTGACACCCGACGTGACCGGCTGGCAGCACTTGCATACCCTCGACCTCGACCGCGTCGGTATCACCCAATGGCCCGAAGGCCTGCCAGGCTTGATGAACCAACGCCCACTCGTGCTGCGCTCGCTCGACCTCAGTGGCAACCGGTTGGTCGATGCACCCGAATTGCACGACACGGCGTTCGCTGAAGCGATACGCAACGGGGATGAAGGCACCTACTACGACTTTGACGACAACCCTTTCAGTGAGCAGGCCCAACGCAGCCTGTTCGGCGCAGGGCTGACGGCCATCCCTGACATGGAAGCCCTGGAGGGCGAAGCCTGGGTGATCGAATTGCCCCCCGCGCTTGAGGCACACCGCGAGGCCAATGCCGAAGACGCTGAGTGGGCGCCCGTGTACCGCCTGACCGAACGCATGGCGCAAACGCCGGAGTACCTGGCTAACCCGGTGCGCACGCGTGAGCGCATCGTGCATGTACTGCGCACGCTCACCCACGAAGACGTCGGTGACGCGGGCTGGGGCCTCGCCGAGCTGCGTGAGCAAGTACTCACCGAGATCAACGACGCAGCCGAGGCCTGCGTGGACCAGGCCAGCCTGCTGTTCCAGCGGGTCGAAACGCAGGTGTCGGTATGGCGTAGCGTGGCTGCCGCGCACCCCGGCGCCACCGACGACGCGGTCGCTGTGTCCGTCGCCACCGGCCTGGCCCGCCAGGGCCGCCTGGATGAACGCATAGGCGCCCTGTACAACGCTCGCCGGGCACGCCGGCAGGCCTTGAGCGATGCGCAAAACGACAGCGAACGCCAGGCCGCACCGGCCCTGGTGGCGGAAGACGACTTGAGCGATGCGCACCTGAGCGACCCGCAAACCCCGCCCGACGAAATTGAAATCGCCCTGGTCGCACGCATCGCCCTGCGCGAACGCCTGGGCCTGCCCGAACAACCTGGGCAGATCGCCTTCGGCTACCTGGCGCAACTGAGCGAGGCCACCCTGCAACGGCTGGCCCTGGCAGTCGAAACTGAGGCGGATGCTGCCTTCCTGGCACGCTGGGCGAGCGAGCAACCCTTCTGGCGCGCCTGGGTTCGGCGGCTACGGCCTGAGCCATTCGAAACGCTCGCACGTGACTGGGAGGCCGCTTCGGAGTACTACACCGAATTGAGTGAACCCACCACCGCGCCCGGGGCCTACCGCGGACCCGCTGTTCCGTTGGCCTTCATTATCGCGCTGGAACACGAAACACGCACTGTACCGGGGCTGGCATGGCGGGTGGAGGGCACCTTGCAGCGCATCGACCTGGTGTCGGGGCGCTACAATGGCGAAGACGAGCTTTACGCGCTGGCTGGCCGCCTGCTGCTCAGCACCCGCCAGCAGGCGCGAGACCAGCTCTACCGGCAGTTGACCCAGGCTCTGTTCCAGGCCGGCTGACGTACAGCGGGTGGCAGGCCCCCTGCAGGGCGTGTCGCCCGCAGCCGATTCGGCTGCAAGCGCTTCAACTTCAGCCTTTACCGCTGCGCTGCCGCCCCTCTTCAACCAGCATCTGAGCTGTACCTGTCAGAAAATGTACCTACAGCCCACCCAGAATGCCTGCTCGACATTCCGGTGCGTCGCTGCAGGGAGAACACCATGACCCGCTTCATCGATGTGCAAGACCTCGCCCGCCTGGTCAATCGCAAAGGCGTGGCCACCTGCCTGGTGGAGATGGCCGAGTACATCCGTCAGGACTACCTGCGCTGGCACGATTTCGACAAGTGCGCACGCGTGGCCAGCCATTCCCATGACGGCGTGATCGAGTTGATGCCGGTTGCCGACGCCAGCCTGTACGCCTTCAAGTACGTCAATGGTCACCCGAAGAACACCCACAACGGCCTGCCCACGGTCATGGCGTTCGGCACCCTGAGCGACGTCAGCTCAGGCGCGCCCTTGCTGCTCAGCGAGATGACCCTGGCCACCGCGCTGCGCACCGCAGCCACCTCGGCCCTGGCCGCCCGCTACATGGCGCGCGAAGACAGCCGCAGCATGGCGCTGATCGGCAATGGCTCGCAGAGCGAATTCCAGGCCATCGCCTTCAATACCCTGCTGGGCATCGATGAGATCCGCCTGTATGACATCGACCCTGCGGCCACGGCAAAACTGGTGGCCAACCTGGCCGGCCGGCCAGGGCTCAAGCTAATCGTCGCCCAGTCTGTGGCCGAAGCGGTGCGGGGGGCCGATATCGTCACCACGGTGACGGCCGACAAAGCCTTTGCCACCATCCTGACGCCCGCCATGATCGAGCCGGGCATGCACCTGAACGCCGTAGGCGGCGACTGCCCAGGCAAGACCGAGCTGCACCGCGAGATCGTCGAGCAGGCCCGGGTGGTGGTCGAGTACGCCCCGCAGAGCCGGGTGGAAGGCGAGATTCAGCAGATGCCGGCCGATTCGCCAGTGACCGAGTTCTGGCAGGTGGTGGCAGGTCAGACCAACGGCCGCGAGAACGCACGACAAGTGACGTTGTTCGACTCGGTAGGCTTTGCCCTGGAGGACTACTCGGCGCTGCGCTATGTGCTGGACATGGCCCAGGCACTTGGGATCGGGCAGGACATTGCGCTGGTGCCGACGCTGGAAAACCCAAAAGACCTGTATGCGCTGCTGCAGCCACGCGTGGTCGGTTTTCGCGCTACACCAACGACTGCCTGTGCATGACGGCCCCCACGTGCACCGGCACGCAGGACACCCCCCGCATTACCGCCTACCCTGTCCATGTCCCTCTACAACGAGGCCCCGCGCATGGACACCCAGGACGCCACCCCCCATCCCCTGGACCGAATCGACGAAGCCATCATCGATGTGCTGCGCCATGACGGCCGCATCACCTTCGAGAAGCTCTCGACCCTGGTCCACCTCACGCCACGCCCTTGCCTTGAGCGCGTCCGCAAGCTGGAACGACGTGGCGTGATTCGCGGCTATGGCGCAATCATCGACTTGCAGAAAATCGCCCCCGGGGTGTCGTTGCTGGTGCTGGTGGCCCTGTCCAACCAGAGCGGCCGGGCGGCGCAAAAGGCGTTCGAGGCTACCCTGCGCGCCTGCCCGCACGTCTACGAATGCCAACTGATCAGCGGCCATTTCGACTACAGCCTGCGCCTGCGCTGCCGCGACATGGAGCACTACCGGCTGCTGAGCGAAAGCTGGATGAACGACGACGCGCTGCACATCGACAAGCTGGTCGCCCACCCCGAACTGGCCGTAATCAAAAGCATGGCGCCGCAGCCCTAGCCGCCACGCCATTGCTCAGGCTGCCGATACCCCTGCGCCCAGGCCAGCACTTCACTCGCCGGCATCGGCCTGGCGATGAAATACCCCTGCGCCAGCTCGCAACCCAGTGCCATCAGCACACGCCCATGCTCGACACGCTCCAGGCCTTCGGCAACCACCTCGCGGCCAAACGCACGCGCCAGCCCGATCACCGCCCCGGTCAGGGCCAGGTCATCCTGGTCATGGAGGATGTCACGCACGAACGACTTGTCGATCTTGATGGTCTGGGTCGGCAAGCGCTTGAGGTAGCTCAGCGACGAATAGCCGGTGCCGAAATCGTCCAGCGAAAAGCGCACGCCCAAGGCCCGGCAAGCATCCAGGCACCGGCTGACATGCTGCAGGTTGTCGATGGCCACCGACTCGACGATTTCCAGGTCCAGCCGTGCCGGGTCAACCCCGGGGTGCTCCGCCAGCAACTGTTCCAGGCGTTCGACGAAATCACTGCGCTGCAAATGGCGCGCAGCAATGTTGACACTCACCGACCACGGCTGCCCCTGCCTTTGCCAGGCCTGCAACTGGCTCAGCGCCTGGTGGATCACCCATTCGCCAATTTCGATGATCAGGTCGGTCTGTTCCACCAACGGCAGGAACTCGCCCGGCGGCACCAGGCCACGGCCCGGCCGCTGCCAGCGCAGCAACGCCTCGAAACCCAGCACCTCGCCGCTGCGCAGGTTGACCTTGGGCTGGTAATACAGGCACAGCTCACGATTGCGCAGTGCCCGACGCACCCGTGTCACGGTCTGGTGGGTGGCCTTGAGTTCCTGCTCCTGGGACACATCGAACAGGTGGTAACGGTTGCGCCCACGCTGCTTGGCCACATACATGGCCTGGTCGGCGTGACGCACCAGGGTATCGGCGTCCTCATCGTCGAGCGGGTACAGCGTGACGCCGATACTGGCGCTCAATGAGAGGGTGTGCTCGCGCACCACATAGGTGGCCGCCAGCGCCCGCAGCACCCGGCGCAGGGCCGCATGCAACTGGCGGTCGTCGCTGACATTGCGCAGGATCAGCACAAACTCGTCACCCGACAAGCGGGCCACGGCATCCCCCCCGCGCAAGATGCCCTTCAGGCGCTGCGCCACTTCGACCAGCAACAGGTCGCCGGTGGCATGCCCGTACCCATCGTTGACCGCCTTGAAACCATCCAGGTCGAGCATGCACACCGCCAGCGGGATGTCTTCACGGCGCGAGAACGCCATTGCCTGGTTGAGCAGGTCGGACAGGTAGGCGCGGTTGGGCAGCCCGGTCAGCACATCGTGCCCCACCCGCCATTGCAAGGTGTGCAGCAACTGGCGCTTCTCTGTGACGTCGAAGCGGATCGACACATACTTGCGCACCTTGCCGGTCAGCGGGTCGACCAGTGGCACCATGGTGCTGTCGACCCAGTACAGCGAACCGTCCTTGGCGCGGTTGCAGATCTCGCCCTTCCACACCTTGCCCGCCGTCAGCGCTCGCCACATGCCGAGGAAGAATTCCGGCTCGTGCAGGCCGGAATTCAGAATGCGGTGGTTGGCGCCCAGCAGTTCGTCGCGGCTGTAACCGGAGATGCTGCAGAACTGCTGGTTGACGTAAGTGATGCAGCCACGCAGGTCGGTTTCGGAAAAGATCGCGGCCGCGTCGACGGCCGCGCGATAGTTATCGTCCATAAGCATCCTGCCCTAACGGTTGAAGCGCTCCACGAGGGCGCGCAATCCGGCGCACACCTCCTCCAGCTCGGCACCGCGCGAGGCGGCCGCGTTGGCGCTATGGGCGCTGTGCTGGGCAATGCCCGCCACACCGTTGATCTGCCGCGACACCTCTTCAGCCACGGCCGACTGCTGCTGCGAGGCTGTGGCCATCTGCTGGCTCATGCCGCTGATGCGTTGCACCGCTTCACGAATACCGTGCAGCGCCTGTTGGGCCTCCTGCACCTGGGCAACGCCCTGCTCGGCGCCCTGAATGCCTTGGCTGGCAATGGCCACGGCTTCTTCGGCACCGCTGCGCAGGCCATCGATGATGGCCTGGATATGCAACGTCGACTGCCGGGTCTTGTCGGCCAGCGCCCGCACCTCATCGGCCACCACGGCAAAGCCGCGGCCCTGTTCACCGGCACGGGCGGCCTCGATGGCGGCATTGAGCGCCAGCAGGTTGGTTTGCTCGGCAATGCCCCGGATCATCCCCGCCGCCTCGGCGATGGCACCGGTCTGACCAGCCAGGTGGGTGACCGCCTGGTTGATCTGGTCCACGGTGCCGGCCAGGGCGCGAATCGCCGTGCCACTGGCATCGGCCACGCGGCTGCCCTGCTCGGCCAGCAGGTGCGCGGTATGCGCCTCGGCGGCGGTGAGTTGCACATGGTTGACCACCTCGCCGATCGAGGCGGTCATCTCGGTCATCGCGGTTGCGCTCAGGTCGGTTTCGGCGCGCTGCTCCAGCAGGGCCGTTTCGGTACCGCGCGACAGACGCCCGGCATCGTGCGCGGCTACCGCCATCTGCGTGGCCAGGTCGCTGAGCCGGGTCAACGCGGTTTTCAAGCGCGCCTCTTCCCCGATCAAAATCAGCTGCAGTTGCCCGGCAGCGCCCGGCAGGTCGCTGTAGGTCAGCGCAGCGGTGGGGTCGGCGAAGGTGCCTTCGGCGCCCTGGATAACCCGCCGCAACTGGCGGCCCAGGTCGTTGCGCATCCACAGGCCATAGGCCGCGAACAACACAAGGGTTAGGCCCTGCCCTGGCCAGCCTGGCCAGAACTGGTTGGCGCCCACCGCCAACACACCACCCAGCAGCGGCAAGGCCATGGCCTGGCTCAGCAACGCCAGGCGGCGGCCGGACGACAGCGGCGCCTGGCCCTGGCGCAGTCGCGCATACAGGGCCTCGGCACGGCTGACTTGTTCGCGGGTCGGGCAGACCCGTACCGATTCGTAGCCGATCACCCGGCCGTCTTCAAGGATCGGCGTGACGTAGGCATTGACCCAGTAAAAGTCGCCATTGCGGCAGCGGTTCTTGACGATGCCCATCCAGCTTTTGCCGGCTTTGAGGTAGCGCCACATCAATGCGTACACCGCTGGCGGCATGTCGGGGTGGCGCACCAGGTTGTGCGGGCTGCCGATCAGCTCGGCCTCGCTGTAACCGCTGATAGCGGCAAATTCGGGGTTGCAGTAGGTAATGTGGCTGGCGGTGTCGGTGGCGGAAATCAGCCGCTGACCCGAGGGGAAACGTTGCTCGACCGGGGTTACCGGGAGATTGAGACGCACGATGAGACTCCATTCACTGACGAACCGGCACCCTGCCCATCGACGACCATCGGAACCGATACGCAGCGATCCGCTCCAATGTGCACATGCGCTTCCAGCCATACCGGCATGAGGCCGAATGACACTGGAAACTCGACGATGACTGTCCGGTCAAGCCGCGAATTCTACGAAATTCATCACATAAATCAAATAAAGGTGATCGATCATGGCGTTGCGCCATGCGGATAGATATCGTTAAGTTCTTGATTCTAAATGGGAATTAAGTGATGACGAGATCAGCTCTGGGTTTTGCCCTGCGCCGCTACCGCAAGCTGGCGGGTCTGACCCAGGCACAATTCGCCGAGCGAACCGGCTTCGACCCCAAGACCATCAGCCGTTTCGAGACCGGCGCCTATACCCCCAGCGTCGACGCGCTCATGGCGTTCGCAGGCGTACTGGGTGTCAAACCCAAGGACTTCTTCGCCGAACCGGACGACGAAGAGGAGCAGCGCGCCTATCTGTTCGGTGTCATCCACAACGCCCCGCCCAAAGATCTTGGCAAGCTGATTGCAGCAGTGGACCAGGCGTTGGCCAAGCCCTGACCTGATTCATCGGTTTACCTGGGGGCGCTGTTCAGCCCCGATAAATGGCATGCACCGAATTAGAGCCTGGCAGGGCCAATTGCCCCACAACTGGTCAGACCGGTAAGGCCAAAATCACTTGCAATGTAGGATTTTTCGCGCTTTTATGGCCTCGCGCTGAACAAACCGGTAAGACCACAATAATTAAGTCCTGCGCTCTTTGACCCTCGCGGCATCGAAGCAAGGACACCGACCAGAGATCACTCCCATGCTCAAATGGTGCTCGCGTTCGATCTTCCTGCAAGTCGTGCTGGGCCTTGCCCTCGGCATTGCCTGCGGCCTCAGCTTCCCCGAAGTCTCCCTGCAACTCAAACCCCTCGGTGACGGCTTTATCAAGCTGATCAAGATGCTCATCGGCTTGATCGTCTTCTGTGTGGTGGTCAGCGGTATCTCCGGTGCTGGCGACTTGAAAAAGGTCGGGCGGATCGGCCTGAAATCAGTCATCTACTTCGAAGTACTGACCACCATCGCCTTGGTGATCGGCCTGGTGTTCGCCTTCACCAGCGGTATTGGCAGCGGTGCCAACATCCACCTGGACCAGTTGTCCAGCGCCGACGCCAGCAGCCTGGCTGAGCGCGGCCAGCACATCCATGGTGCCACCGCCTTCTTCATGGACCTGATTCCGACGTCGGTGATCGGCGCCTTTGCTGACAACAACATCCTGCAGGTGCTGCTGTTCTCGGTGCTGTTCGGCAGCGCGCTGAACCTGGTGGGTGACTCGGCGGCAGGTATTTCGCGGCTGATCAACGAACTTAGCCACGTGATCTTCCGCATCATGGGCATGATCGTGCGCCTGGCGCCCATTGGTGTGTTCGGCGCAATCGCCTTCACCACCAGCAAATATGGCCTCGAATCGCTGCAGCACCTGGGTGGCCTGGTGGCACTGTTCTACCTGACCTGCGCCGGCTTCGTGCTGATTGTCCTCGGTACCGTCATGCGCCTGTCGGGGCTGAAACTGCTGCCCCTGATCAAATACCTGCGTGAAGAGCTGACCATCGTCCTCGGCACCGCCTCTTCCGACGCGGTGCTGCCACAGATCATGCGCAAGCTCGAGCACCTGGGCATCGGCACCTCCACCGTCGGCCTGGTGATCCCGACCGGCTACTCGTTCAACCTCGACGGTTTCTCCATCTACCTGACCCTGGCCATCGTGTTCATCGCCAACGCCACCGGCACGCCACTGGAGATGACCGACCTGATGACCATCCTGCTGGTCTCGCTGGTGACTTCCAAGGGCGCTCATGGCATCCCAGGCTCGGCGCTGGTGATTCTCGCCGCCACCTTGACCGCCGTGCCGGCCATTCCGGTGGTGGGCTTGGTGCTGGTGCTGGCGGTGGACTGGTTCATGGGTATCGGCCGGGCACTGACCAACCTGATCGGCAACTGCGTGGCCACCGTCGCCATCGCGCGCTGGGAGAAAGACATCGACCTGGAGCGAGCACAGAACGTACTCGCCGGCAAACCAGGCTTTGCCCACACGCCCCGCAAGCAGCCCAACATTCATCAACAGGAATTCTGATCGAACGCGGCCGGCGGTGACGCCGGCCCTTCCAGGAGCGAACCGTGATCAGCTCATCGACCGTCGTCAACTCAGTGGTGGAAAAACTCCGCCAAGCCCTGGCCCGAGGCCAGTGGCGCTCCGGCGACATGCTGCCTGGCCAGCGCGAACTGGCCGAACAACTGGGCATCAGCCGCCCCAGCCTGCGCGAAGCCGTCACCGTGCTGGAAACCCTGGGCCTGGTGCGCGCGCTGCCCGGTAAAGGCGTGCTGGTGCTGGATGCCGATGCTGCCCTGCAGGAGCCGGGCATCGACACCAGCGCGTCGGCCAGCCTGGCCGATGTACTGGAGCTGCGCTACACCCTCGAGCCCTTCATCGTCGGCCTGGTCGCGCAATCGGCCAACAGCCACGACATCGGCCAATTGCGCCTGACGCTGATGGACATGCGCGAAGCGCTGGAGGCCGATGACAGCGAAGCCGGGGTCAAAGCCTACATCGCCTTGCATGAGGCGCTGTTCGCCCTGACCACCAACCCGATCTTCCAAAGCGTGGTGCAGCAGACCAGCAACGCCCTCAAGCAGAGCGCCGACATGCTGCGCAACTCGCCCGAACACCTGGCCGCACGGCTGAAGGAAAACGATGCCGTGGTGCGCGCCATCCGCGAACGCAACAGCGCCGAGGCCAGCGCCCAGATGCGCCAGCACATCCTTGCCGAAGGCCAGCGCATGGGCATCCAACTGAACATCCCGGACGAACACCCCCGCCCTTGACCCAGGAGAGCGACCATGACCGCCTGCGCCCACGCCGCCCCCCGCCTGCCTGCCTTGCTCGCCGCCGGCGAGACTCGCCTGTCGGCCGACCAGATCTACCCACGGCTGTTCGACGCAATCCTTGAACAGCGCTTGCCGCCGGGTGCACTGCTGCCCGAGCAGGCCCTGGGCCATGCCTTTGGTGTCAGCCGCACAGTGATACGCCGGGTGCTCGGCCGCCTGTCGGACCAACAGGTGGTGGTTCAGCGCCCCAGCCACACCGCGCACCTGGCCGCACCCGACCCCGACCAGGCGCGCCAGGTGCTCAGTGCCAGGCGCCTGGCCGAAACCACCTTGATCACCCTCGCCGCGCAACGCGCCCGGCCGGCGCAGATCCGCCAGCTGCGCCTGCTGGTCGAGCGGGAGCGCCAACACCACGAAAACGGTGAGCGCTGCGCGGCCATCCGCCTGGGCGGCGAGTTTCACCTGAAGCTCGCGCAGGTCGCCGCCAACGCCCCGCTGGCGCGGTTTCTCAACGGTTTGGTGCCGATGACCTCGCTGATCATCGCCCGCTATGAGTCGCCCTGCTGCGACCACTGTGCCTGGGAAGAACATGCGGCGATCATCGATGCGGTCGAGGCAGGTGATGCCCCCGCAGCGTTGGCGTTGATGCACGAGCACCTGGACCGCCTGCACGACAAGCTCGACCTGGGCTGAGTTTTTCGTCGTTATAGGAGCGGCCTTTCGCGACGCAAGGCCGCTCCTACAGGCAGCCTTCTCTCTATACTCGAGAAACCACCCCAGCCTCTACCCAGGGAGGCGGCCGCGTGAGCTCGCGTACCCCCTTACTGCTACTGTGCCTGATGCTGGCCCTCGGCGGCTGTGCGAGCAAGCGCCCGCCTGCCCCGCCCCCGCCCGCCTTGCTCACCCCCGCTGCCTGGCAGCGCATCGACCAGGACCTGATCGAGGCCTCGGTCGGTGCCGCCGGGTCGGCCAACGACTACGCCCGCCGCTCGATGCGGGTGTGGAAGGAGCAGGTGCAGCAACGCACCGAGAGCGACTTCATCCCCTGGTTCACCGGCTACTGGACCCAACAATGGCTGACCCTCAAGGTCGCCTGGTACAAGATCGACAGTGGCGAGGGCCGTGAGCCTGCAGAAAAACGCCTGGCGCTGTACCTGCAGGAGCAGTACCACGAACGGGTGATCGAGCCCGTGGCCGAGCAGATCAACCCCGAGGGAATTCGCGACCGGGCCTGTGAACTGTACGTGCAACTGTTCGGCCAGCAACTGCCTGGCATCATCGCCCGCTACAACGCACCGGCTGAGCAATTAAGCCAGCGCCTCAACCGGATACCCGCCATCGCCCTGGGCCCGCCCGCCGCGCGCAACGCCAGCCTCTACCAACTGCTGCGGGCCAAGTCGCTGGACCAGCAACCGGCCTGGCAAGCCATGCGCGAGCATTTGCACCAACAAGCCAGCAAAGGCCCGGGGCAGACCGACGTGGGCCTGTCGTCGGTGGCCACCCGCGCCAGCGAGAAGCTCGGCGCCACCCTGGCCCCACGCGGCATCGCCAGTGCCGTGGCTTCTGCGGTGGGCAAGGTGGCTGGGGCGATGATCTCGGTGGCGGCAACCGGGTACGGCATGATCACCCACGGACGTGAACAACCGCAGATGGTCGAACAGTTGCGGGTGATCCTCAACGTGGCGCTGAACCAGGAATGGCAGGAGTTGATGGAGAACCGCCAGAGCGGGGCGATGGCGGGGGTGTATTACCTGTCGGGGCAGGTCGAGGACAGTTTGCTGGCCAGTGCGCCGCGGCCGGTGGAGCAGCCGATAGCGCCGCAGGCGGAACAGCGGCAGGCGCCTTTGCTGATACGCCTGCCGCCTTAGGGGTTGCTTGTGCGGGCCTCTTGGCAGCACAAGGCTGCTCCAAGGGACGTTCAGCAACCTGTCAGGCAGTGGCCAGCGCCGAGGTGGGCAAGCCGAAGAGCCGGTCGAATGCCCAGTTGTAGGCAAAGGTGTAGCACGGCACCAGGATGATGAACGCCAGGTCCACCAGAAACGCCTCGACCAGGCTCATGTCCAGCCACCAGGCAATCAGCGGAATCAGGTACACCACCAACGTCAGTTGAAAACCGATGGCATGCGCCACGCGCCGGGCCACGCTGCGCCCCCGTTTGGCCTGGCGGGCCTCCCAGCGCTCGAACAGGGTGTTGTAAATCAAGTTCCAGAGCATCGCAATGGTGGTGATCATCACCGCCAATGGCCCGGTGTGGGAGGCCTGGGTGTCTGACAGATACGCCAGCCCGAGGGTGGACATGCACAACCCGATCAATTCATAGAAAGTCACATAGACCAGTTTGCGTTTGAGCCCCTGCACCTGGGTTTACCTCCAAAGTCAAAAAAACGATGGGGCGAGCATGCTTCAATCTTCTTGACAGTAAAAGTCAGCAGCTGTCAGATCAACTGACAGGAGGCTGCCATGAACTTTTCCAGCGACAATATTCAGCTATTTCTCGCCGTGCTCGACCGCGGTTCGTTCTCCGCTGCCGCACGCGCCCTGCACCGGGTGCCGTCGGCCGTGAGCATGGCCATCGGCAACCTTGAGGCAGAGCTTGGCTACAGCCTGTTCGAACGCGGCCCGCGCGAAGTGCGGGCGACCGCCCAGGCCTTGGCCCTGGAACCCCACGCCAGGTTGATCGCCGAACAACTCGGGCTGCTGCAGGTGCATGCCCTGGAGTTGTCCCAGGGGCTTGAGAGCAGACTGACCATCGCGGTGGTCCCCGACGTCGACCATCGCCCGCTGTTAGGCGCCATCGCCCAGCTCGGTGAGCGCTACCCGCTGCTGGACATCGCGCTGCTCAGCGCCCCCCAGGAAGAAGCCCTGCACTTGCTCGACAGTGGCCGCGCCGACCTCTGCGTAGCCTTCGCCGGCCTGCAGGTCGATGCCCATCGCGGCTTCCAGTACATCGGCATGGAGTCGCTGGTGGCTACCCTGTCACCCACCCATCCGGCGCTGCTCGACGCCCGCATTCACTACCTTGAAGACCTGATCAATGTGCGCCAGATCCTGGTGCGCAGCCGCGACTTGCCGCTGACCGACCCGCGCGCCCTGATCGGTGCCACGCACTGGTCCACCGACAGCTTCGACGTCGCCCTGCAGATGGTCGAGGCCGGCCTGGGCTGGGGTGACTTGCCGCTTTCGCGCATTGCACCGCTGTTGGCGGCCGGGCGGCTGGTGCGGCTGGATTTTCGCAATACCCGTAATGAACTGCAGTTGCCCGTGCACATCCTGTGGCGCAAGCAGCACCCGCTGCGCCAGGCGGCGCGGCTGTTGATCGAACAGCTGTGTAAACGCTGAATGCCGTTCGTCGAAACGGCCTAAAGAAATTTCGCTAAGTGTTTCAATTTTTTACCCCTCAAGCCGATAGCCAGACGACAGGGCGCAGCGCGTCATGAGTGCGCTATGCCCTCCCCCCTGATTGGCTCAAGGTCTCGAAACATGAACCTGAAATTTCGCCACAAGATCCTGCTCAGCGCGTGCGGCGTCGTGGTCCTGGCTTTTGCCCTGTTCACCCTCTACAACGACTACCTGCAACGCAACACCATTCGCCAGAATATCGAGTCCTCGGTGCAGCAATCCGGCGCACTGACCGCCAGCAGCGTGCAGAACTGGATGAGCGGGCGCATCCTGGTGCTGGAAAACCTGGCCCAGGACATCGGCCAGCAAGGCGCCGGTGATACCCTGAACGGCCTGGTCGAGCAACCGTCCTATACGCGTAATTTCCTGTTCACCTACTTGGGCCAGGCCAACGGTGCATTCACCCAGCGCCCAGACGCGCAGATGCCCGCCGGTTACGACCCCCGCCAACGCCCGTGGTACAGCACCGCGGCAAGCGCCGGGCAGACCGTTTTGACCGCACCTTACCAAGGCGCCGTCGGCGGCTTGATGGTCACCATTGCGACCCCCGTGAAGGGCAAAGGCAACGGTGAACTGATCGGTGTGGTCGGCGGCGACGTGACCCTCGACACCTTGGTCGAAATCATCAACTCGGTCGATTTCGGCGGCATCGGCCATGCCTTCCTTGCTGACAGCAATGGCCAGGTCATCGTCAGCCCGGACAAAGACCAGGTGATGAAAAACCTCAAGGACATCTACCCCGGCAGTGGCCTGCGCGTCGCCTCGGGCATGCAGGATGTCACCCTCAATGGCCAGGACCGCCTGATCTCCTTTGCCCCGGTCAACGGCCTGCCGTCGGCCCAGTGGTACATCGGCCTGTCGATCGACAAGGACAAGGCCTACGCCGCCCTTAGCCAATTCCGCACCTCGGCGATCATCGCCATGCTCATCGCCGTGGCCGCCATCGCCGGCCTGCTGGGTTTGTTGATCCCGGTGCTGATGCAACCGCTGACCACCATGGGCCGTGCCATGCGCGACATCGCTGAAGGTGAAGGTGACCTCACCCGCCGCCTGGCCGTGCAGAACAAGGACGAGTTCGGCGAACTGGCGATGTCGTTCAACCGGTTCGTTGAACGCATCCATGCCTCGATCAGTGAAGTGTCGTCGGCTACGCGCCTGGTGCATGACCTGTCGGAAAAGGTGGTCAACGCCTCCAACGCTTCGATCACCGGCTCCGAAGAACAGAGCATGCGCACCAACAGTGTGGCGGCAGCGATCAACGAGCTGGGCGCTGCCACCCAGGAGATCGCGCGCAACGCCGCCGACGCCTCGCAGCATGCCAGCGGCGCCAGCGAGCAGGCCCACGGTGGCCGCGAAGTGGTCGAGGAAGCGATCAGTGCCATGACCGCCCTGTCTCAGCGCATCAGCGAATCGTGCGCGCAGATTGAAACGCTCAACGCCAGCACCGACGAAATCGGCAAGATTCTCGATGTGATCAAAGGCATTTCCCAGCAAACCAACCTGCTGGCACTCAACGCCGCCATCGAAGCCGCGCGTGCCGGTGAAGCCGGCCGTGGCTTCGCCGTGGTCGCCGACGAGGTGCGCAACCTGGCGCACCGCACCCAGGAGTCGGCCGAAGAGATCCATCGCATGATCACCAGCCTGCAAGTGGGCTCGCGCGAGGCGGTGCACACCATGAACACCAGCCAGGTCTCCAGCGAACAGACCGTGCAAGTGGCCAACCAGGCCGGTGTGCGCCTGGCCAGCGTGACCCAGCGCATTGGCGAGATCGATGGCATGAACCAGTCGGTGGCCACTGCCACTGAAGAGCAGACTGCCGTGGTCGAGAGCCTCAACCTGGACATCACCCAGATCAACGCCCTCAACCAGCAAGGCGTCGAGAACTTGAACGAGACACTGCTGCACTGCGATCAGCTGGCCCAACAGGCTGGCCGATTGAAGCAGCTGGTGGGCAGCTTCAGAATCTAACTGTCACGTTCGCCAGCAAGCCCGCTCCCCCCTGTGGGAGCGGGCTTGCCCGCGAATGGGCTGCGCAGCAGCCCCCCCCTAAACCACCACCGCTTTTACCGCCTTACCCCGCCGCACCCAGGCCAGCAACACCGCCGCCATCAGCACAAAACCCAGGTAGCCAAACAGCGGATACACCTCGCCCACCAGGCTGATGAACCCCACCAGGCTACAGCCAAACGCCACCACCCCGGTCACCACCGAGCCCCAGCGAAACGTCGCCGTGCCCGCCGGCAACAGCCGCGAAAGGAACGAGAACATGGTGCCCACCGCCGTGTTCACGATCATGCCGAAAATGATCAGGCACATCACCAGCCCCAGCAGCGGCGACACCTCATTGGCAATCGACAGCATCGGCATCGGCAGATCGGCGACGCTGTCCAGGCGCGACAACAGCCCGGCGCTCATCACCAACATCAAGCCACCGAGCGCTGCACCGCCCAGCAACCCGCCCCACACCGCAGTCTTCTCGCCCTTGGCCGAGCCCCCCAGGATGGCCAGGATCGGCGCACCGGCAACGATGTTGTAGGACACATACAAGAACGCGCCCAACAGCCAATGACGGGTACCGGCCTGCTGCTGGCTCGCCAGGTGATCGAGGTCGGCAAAGCTCTGCTCGCGGGTGAACACTGCGTACAGTGCAATCGCCGACGCCACCAGGATCAACAACGGGGTGATCGCGCCGATGGCCAGGATCACCTTGCGCACGTCCAGGCACACGATGCCCACCACCACGACCGTCATCAGCACGCTGCCGGTCAACGCCGGGATGCCGAACTGCTGCTCCAGCAGTGCACCCCCACCGGCCAGCATGACCACGGTGACGGCGAACATGAAGAAGGTGATCAGCCAGTCGACGAACAGGCCCAGGTGACGGCCACAGATGGCCTGTATCACATCCTTGTGCGATGTGGCCCGCTGGCGGTTGCCCAAGCCCGCCAGGGCCATGCCGAGGAAGGTGAACAAGGCGGCACTGACCAGCGCGCCGACCAGCCCCCACACCCCGAAATCGACAAAGAACAACAACAGTTCCCGCCCCGAAGCAAAGCCCGCCCCCACGATCACGCCAACGAAGGCCCCGGCGATTTTCAGCTGCTCTTGCATGTGAACCTCTGGTTTTATTGTTGTTGTGCGTCACTGCGGCAAAGAACCCCTGTAGGAGCAGCCTTGTGCTGCGAAGAGGCCTTCAGCACCACAGCAATGCCATGGGCAATCCGGCCCCTTTCGCAGCACAAGGCGGCGCCTACAATTTCCTGCTAGATCAGTGAACGGTTACGCTTGGCCGATAAACGCCTGCACCTCGATCTCCACATCCACCCCCAGCGCCAACGCCGAGGCCACCGTCGAACGAACCGGCAAGGCGGCGCCGAAGAACTCCTTGTAAACCTCGTTGAAGCCGGCGAAGTGGCTCATGTCCGACAGCCACACCGTGGCTTTCACCACCTGGTCGAAGCGTGCCCCGCACGCCTCCAGGCTCTCGGCGATGCGTTCGCAGGCCGCGCGGGTCTGGGTCTGGATGTCACCCCGTACCACTTCGCCGCCGGCACTCATCGGTACTTGGCCAGACAGAAACAGGAAGCCGCCGGCTTTTACGCCACGGGAAAACGGAAATGGCAGGCTGCTGGGAAAACGCTGGATATCATTGCTCATGGAAAGCTCCTTTCACGGTTGCTGGAAACGTGCCGGGGACAGGCGTTCAGGCGCCACCCCCTGGCTGACAAGGCTAGGGCACAGCGGCTGGCCGAGCAGCAGGTCTGCTGCCAGGCGCGAAGCGCCTGCGGCCGACTGGATGCCATAGCCACCTTGCGCCGCCAGCCAGAAAAACGCAGGCATGCGTGCATCAAAACCAATCACCAGGTCGCCATCGGCAACAAACGAGCGCAAACCGGCCCAACTGTGGCTTGGGCGGCGGATAGTCAGCGTGGTCATGGCTTCGATGTTGTAGATGCCCAACGCCACATCGAGCTCTTCGGGCGCGGCATCCTGGGGTTCGACCGGGTCGGCGTTGGCGGGCGAGCCGAGCAGTTGCCCGGCGTCGGGCTTGAAATAGAAGCTCTCGTCGACGCCAATCACCGCTGGCCAGCGGGCGAAGTCCTGCTCGGCGGGGCCGGGGAAAGTAAACGCGCTGCGGCGGCACGGCTGCAGGCCGATGGGCGCCACGCCGCATTGCTCGGCGACGCGGTCGGCCCAGGCACCTGCCGCATTGACCAGATGATGAGCCTGGACACAGCTCCCATCGCTCAATTCCACCTGCCATACGCCATCGAGCAAGCGGGCCCTGGCCAATTCCGCGTTGCAGCGCAGTTCCCCCCCGGCAGCCCGATAGCCGCGCAAAAACCCTTGGTGCAGCGCGTGTACATCCAGGTCCATGGCGCCTGGCTCTAGCACCGCGCCGGCCACTACTTCAGGCCGCAGGCTCGGCACCAGCGCCAGCGCCGCGTCGCGGTCGAGCAGGCTGACTTCAGTGCCATTGGCCAGGTTCTGCGCATGGGTCTGTTCGAGCAGTTGCTGTTGTTCATGGCTGGCGACATAGAGGCAGCCGCGCGGCTCAAGCAAAGGGTGTTCGCAGAAGCCTGCGGGCGGCGCTTCGTAGAACGCCCGGCTGGCACGGGTCAGTGCCTGAATCTGCGGCGTGCCGTAGGCCTCCATGAACATGGCAGCCGAGCGCCCGGTCGAGTGATAGCCAGGCTGTGACTCGCGCTCGAGCAGCAGCACCCGTTGCTGGCCAGCCAGGCGATAACCCAGGGAAGCGCCGGCAATGCCTGCGCCGATGATCAGGGTGTCGTAGATCGGGGTCATGCACGCTCCTGCTTCGATAATTATCATTTATGAGAATTCTAATATATGAGAATTTAGGAATGCGCAAGGGTCCAAGGTAATATGCCCGACCAACGCCGTATGCCGAGTGCCCCGAATGCCCGATGACCGTCCCGATGCACTGCCCTTGCTAGACCGCGCCGCCGTCGGCAGGCGCCTGCGCCAAGTGCGCAAGGCGCGCCAATTGACCCTCAAGCAATTGTCCGAAGCCAGCGGCGTGCCGGTGTCGACCTTGTCGAAAATGGAGCTTGCCCAGGTCTCGGTAAGTTACGAAAAACTGGCCGCCGCTGCCCGCGCGCTGAATGTCGATATCGCGCAGTTGTTCCGTGCCAGCGGCACGGCGGATACGCCGGTGCCGGTCACCGTGGTGGTGGATTCACTGGCCGCGGTGGCAGGCTACGCGACGGGTACCTACGACTACCACCCGATCGCCGGTGCATTCCCCGAGCGGCGCATGACACCCGCCTATGCCCGCATCATCGCCCGCGAACGCGGGCAGTTCGACGATTTTATCCGCCACCCGGGCCAAGAGTTCGCACTGGTGCTCAGCGGGCGTGTGCGCATCGAGTTCGAAACGGGTGAAGCCGTCAGCATCGGGCCGCAGGAGACGGCCTACTTCAATAGCCAGGTGGGGCATATTTACCTGTCGGAAAGCGAAGACGGCGGTGATGCGCAGGTGATGGTGGTCATGACGGACCGCTGAGCGGTGCCGTACAGGCATCACGCAGTTATAACCTAATAACGAACTAGTCTATTTGGCTATTAAAAATTCTATATGCTGGCTTCCATCCGATAACGGGCAAAGTTGGGCAGTCGAGTAGCGTATGGATGTAGGTTCTTTCGGTTTCACCCTTGCCGGGCTGGTCGTGGGTTTCATCGTCGGTATGACCGGCGTAGGTGGCGGCTCGCTGATGACCCCTATTCTTTTGTGGTTTGGCATCAACCCGGCCACCGCTGTCGGCACCGACCTGCTCTATGCCGCCATCACCAAGGCCAGTGGCGTCTGGGTGCATGCCCGCAACAAGAACATCGACTGGAAAATCACCGGCCTGCTGAGCCTGGGCAGCGTGCCCGCCGCCGCACTCACCCTGTGGTTCCTCAGCACCCTGCATACCGACACCTCGGCGCTCAACGCCATCATCAAGCAAGGCCTGGCCGTGGTGTTGATCCTCACCGCACTGGCCATTCTGTTCAAATCGCGCCTGCAGGCATTCGCCAGCCGTCATGCCGGTGACCACTATCACCTCAGTGACCGCAGCCTGAACACGCTGACCGTGCTCACCGGTGTCGTGCTGGGCGTCATGGTCACCCTGACCTCGATCGGCGCTGGCGCGCTGGGCACCGTGGCCTTGTTCCTGCTTTATCCATTCCTGGTGACCCGCCGCCTGGTCGGCACCGAAATCGCCCACGCGGTACCGCTGACGTTGGTCGCGGGCCTGGGCCACGCCGGCATGGGCAACATGGACTGGTCGCTGTTGGGTTACTTGCTGCTTGGTTCGCTGCCGGGTATCTACATGGGCAGCCACCTTACCGGGCGGGTTTCCGACCGCGTGCTGCGCCCGTGCCTGGCCGCGATGCTGTTGCTGATCGGCTACAAACTGGCCTTCTGACCGCCACCGCTATCAACCCAGACGCAGACGCCACTGCCCGGCGAAGCTGAGTTCAAGGCGCGATAGCGGCAGCACATCAACGCGCTGATAGGCGCTCATCGGACACCCCAATAGCTGGACCAGTACGGCGCGGATGACCATGGGGTGAGTCACTGCCAGCCATTCACCCGGCGTGTCGAACGCCGCCAGCCAAACCGCTACGCGCTGGCACAGCTGGGCGAACGATTCGCCGCCATGCGGTGTGCTGTCGGGGTTTTCCAGCCATTCGGACAACGCCTGTGGATGAGCTACCTGCAACTGCTTGAGCGACAAGCCCTGCCAACACCCCAGGTCGCAATCCGCCAATGCAGGTTCGAGCCGTGCATGCGCTGATAAAAATGCCGCCGTCTCGCAGGCTCGCCGCTCCGGCGCAGTCAGCACCTGCACGGCAGGCCCAGCTGACACGGGCGGTTGCTCAAGCGCCAGGATGCCGTCCTCCGGCCGGGGCAGGCAGCCGGTCTTCTGCGCGTGGGTCAGGGCATGGCAAACGAGGGTCAGGCGAACGGCTTTCACCGGTGCTCTCTTCATGGCAGGCGGAAGCGCATGGTTTAGCATGCCGTCACTTTTTTTGCGCGACGAAATGCGCCTGGCCTGTGCGGGTCAAGCCAGCAGCAACATCACACCCCACACCGGCACTGCCGCCGACAAGCCGACGGCCAGCCGCGGCCAGTAGGGCAATAGCATCACCAGCAGCATCCCTGCCAGCGACAGCGCCCCGAACCACGCCACCGGCCCCATGGCCCAACCCCAGGCCTGGGCGCACAGCAGCAGGCTGACCAGCAGCGCCAGCCACCCTGCCCCTCGCAACCCCAGGCGTAGGCCACGTGGGCAGGGCCGATTCCAGACATGCTTGTAATGCCGCTCCAAGCCCTGGCACAACGCGAGCATCCCGACGTAGGCAAACAACATACCGCCTGTAACCCACATCATCATGCGCCCGCCTCCACGCTTCGCCCTGCCCTAGTCTTCTGCGGCGCCGACGCAGCCTGACGTACCCGCCAAGCCACCAGCCCCAGCAACACGCCCAACACCATCGCACACGCCACCACACCCAGGCGCATCGCGTCAGCCATGCCACCCAACGCGGCCAAGCCGATGCACAGCAGCGCCACCAACAGCAATTGCTCGACCCAGGCGCGCCGTGCCGGCCTCACCCCCGCGTGCAACAGCGCCAGCAGCCACGTGCCAAAGAACACGCGCACCTCCCAGCTTTCCCGTTGCACGAGCTCAACCGGCAACAAGCGGCTGGCCCACAGCAGGGCCACGCAGGCCAGTAACAACCCGCTGACGAAGCCGACATTGCACACTTCGGCTACCCGGTACCAGCGCCGCGCCGAAGGCTGCGCCGTGGCGCTGGCATATTTGCGCCCACGCTTGACGCAAAACAGCACCAGGCCACTGGCGATCATTACGCAACTGACCACCCCGCAAATGAAGTACAGCCAACGCATCGGGTAGCCGCCGAACTGGGCAAAGTGCAAACCGACCATCACCCGCTGGGTCAGCGGGGCCGCACGCCACCCAGGCACATCGCTAAGCAGCTCGCCGCTGACACCATCGAAGACCATCGCCTGGCCTTTGGCGAGGGCGATCCGGTTGCCCAGCTCGGGGCGGATTTCAATACGCGCGCCTGCGGTGTTGGGGTTGCGGATGTTCAAGCCGCCAATCGGCCCCAGCCGCACCTCGGCCTGAGCCAGCAACGGCGCCACATCAACCAGTTCGCCCGGCTGCCTGGCCAGTTGCCGTGGCTGCTCCAGGCGGGCATTGCCCTGCGCCTGGAAGTACGCGCGGCTGTCGCCTTCGAACAATGCATCGACCCCTGCCGGGATGTAGATGAGCATGAAGATCACCAACCCGGTGTAGGTGATCATCAGGTGGAACGGCAGCAACAGCACGGCGCTGGCATTGTGAAAGTCCAGCCATGAGCGCTGGCCCTTGCTGGGCCGGAAGGTGAAGAACTCCTTGAAGATCTTCTTGTGGATCACGATGCCCGTGACCAGTGCCGCCAGCATCACCAACGCCAGCGCACCGACCACGAAGATGCCCCAGTTGCGCGGCAAGTCGAGGGTGAAATGGAAGCGGAAAAAGAAGTTGCCGCCGACACTGTTACGCACCTCGATGGCCTCGCCGGTACGCGGGTCGAGCTGCACGCCACCGCCATGGCGACGTTCGCCGGTGGACACCCGCAACCCGGGCGAACGCTCGGTGGGCAGGCTGATGCCCCAGTTGCCGGCCTTCGGTTCGTGGGCTTGCAGATAGGCAACGGCCCGCCGCGCGGCGTCGGCCTGGGACACCTCGGTTGCCGGGACCTCCGGCTGCATCCAGTGATTGAGCTCCTTGTCGAACACCGCCAGGGTGCCGGTGACGAAGATGGCAAACAGCAGCCAGCCGAAAATCAGCCCGCCCCAGGTGTGCAACCAGGCCATCGATTGGGTGAAGGTATTCTTCATGCCAGCCACCTCAGTGCCTGCGGCCAGAAGCCGATCAGTGCCAGCGGTGCAGCAAGCACCAGCGGCGCCCAGGCACGCACGGCATCACGGCTGGCAAAGGCCCAGAGGATTGCGCCGGTGTAGAAGATGAAGGCTGGCAGGGTCGCGACAATGACCGCGTCGGCGGACGACAGCGGCAGCAACCGGGCCAGGCAGGCACTGGCGGCGTAGCTGAACGCGTAACCGCCCAGCAACGCCGCGGTGCTGCGGGAGAAGATCTGCAGCCAGGCGGGGGCTTGGATCATCGGAAGCTCCTCGAGTGTCTTGGGTGGGCTGCTGCGCAACCCGATCGCCCTGTAGGAGCAGCCTTGTGCTGCGAAGAGGCCGGTGATAGCTGCGAAGATTCGCGAGGCTTTCATCGACCGCTTCGCAGCACAAGGCTGCTCCTACAGGGGGATTGGGCCGCACCGCGGCCCTGGGATCAGAAGGTGATATTCAACGAAGCAAACACCGCCCGACCCGGCTGGTTGTAAGTGTTGGCGCCCGAGCTGCTGGCATTGCCACCTCGCAGGATCTGCTTATCGAACACGTTGTTCACCCCCACCCGCACGTCATAGTTGGCGTTGAACTTGTACCCTGTGCTCACGTCCACCAGGCCGTAGGCTTCGACATCCTGCTGCGCCTCCTGGTCGTAGCTTTCCTGGGTGCGGTAGTTGTAGGTCGGCGACTTCTGCTTGCCGAAGTAAGTGCCTGCCACCTGGAACGACAGTTTGTCGGTGGCGCGCCAGTCGAGGGTGGTATTGACCGTGTACTCCGGGATCACCGACAGCGGCTCGCCCGTCTCGCGGTTGTCATTGTCGAGCATCCAGGTCAGGTTGGTGTTCCAGTCCAGGGTCGGGCTCAGCTCGATGAAGAAGTTGCCCTCGATCCCTTCCACGCGCGCTTCGCCGGCGTTCTCCCACTGCGTCACGCGGCGGCCGCTGTTGATGGTGTAGAGCACATCGGTGTCGCCGATGATCTTGTTCTTGTAATCGTTGCGGAAGTAGGTCGCGCTGGTACGCCAGGTGCCACGGTCGTACAGCAGGCCGATCTCTTTGTTGACGCTGATTTCTGGCTTGAGGTCGGCGTTGCCCTGTAGGTAGCAACCACCCGAGTTGGTCTGCTGCACGCTGCAACCGTTACCACGGCTGTAGAGCAGGTAGTTGGGGTTGGACTGGTACAGGTTCGGCACCTTGTAGGCGCGGGCGATACCGCCCTTGACCGACAGCGCCTCGGTCAGCTTGTGCGACAGGTTAAGGCTGGGGCTGAAGTTGTCGCCGAAGGTCTCGTGGTGGTCAAAGCGCAGGCCTGGGGTGACGGTGGTGTCGCCGACAATGATGTTGTCTTCGACGAACAGCGCGTAGCTCTTGGCGGTCATCTTCGAGTTGCTGCGGTCGAAGCCGCTGATCGCGTCGTTGCCACCGCCACTGGGGTCAAAACTCTGCGGGCGGAACGAGCCCTGATCGTTGAGCGACTCGTACAGGTATTCGCCACCCAGGGTCAGTACATGCTCGGTGCTGCCCATGGCGAATGGCAGGTTAACTTCGCTGCTCAGACGAGTATTGCGCAGCCGCGACATGGCGGCGCCGCTGTCGTTGATCGCGCCTTCCGGGCCCCCGGCCAGGCCTTCGTTGAGGCGCCAGTTACGCACGTACTCGTAGGCCAGCGTGGTCTTGCTGGTGCCCCAGACGAAATCGCCCAGGTGGGTCAGGTCGTAGGTGTTGCGCTGCATCACGTTGGTCTCGTGGCCATACAGGCTGGAGATCAGATCGACATTGCTGCCGCCGTTGCTGTTCATGGTGTCGCCAGCATAGATGTTGCCTTGTCGGCTGTAGCCGGCGCTGGTTTCAAAGCGGTGCTCGTCGTTGAGTTTCCAGCTCAGCATCCCGTTGATGTCTTTGTTGCGCACGCCTTCGCGGCCGGCCGACAGCGCACTGTTGGCATGGCTGGCGTTGATGTCCAGGTCGTCGGCGTCGGTCTTGGCCAGGCCACCGTACAGGCGGAAACCCAAGCTTTCGGTAAGGCCGCCCCCCAAGTTGAAGTTGGTACGACGGCTGGCCCCCTCGGCGCTGTCTTCGGGTATCTGCGTGTACAGGCTGACGCTGCCTTTGAGCTCATCGGTCGGGCGCTTGGTGATGATGTTGACCACCCCGCCCATGGCGCCAGAGCCGTAACGCGCCGCCGCCGGGCCGCGCAGGATCTCGATGCGCTCGACCGCTTCGGCCGGCACCCAGTTGGTTTCGCCACGGGTATCGCGGTCGCCGTTCCAGCCATAGCGCACGGCATTGCGGGCGCTGGAGGGCTTACCGTCGATGAGGATCAAGGTGTTTTCCGGCCCCATGCCGCGCAGGTCGATCTGCCGGTTGTTGCCGCGCGCACCGCTGGCGCTGTTGCCGGTCAGGTTGACCCCCGGTTCGCGGCGGATCAGTTCGGACAGGTCATTGGCCGGGGGATGACGCTTGATGTCCTCTTCGGTGATGATCGACGAACCCAGCGCCTGCCGCGCTTCGCGCTCGGCGGTGACCAGGGTGTCCTGAATGACCAGCGCGCTTTGCGCAGCAGGCACCTCCAGCACTTCACCGGCGCGTTGCTCTTCAGCCTGGGCGGCAGTCGCGACCATGGCCGGCGAGGCCAACGCAACGAACGCCAGGGCCAGGCTGTTGGGTGAAGGTCTGGATTGCATCGGTACATCTCCTGCGATTCATGAGCGAAAAGGCACATCCCTGCCAGGAAGCCGGCGAGCCCTCGCCCACCGGCCTCGCAACTACAAAGTGGAGGCCAACAGGGGTGGTAAATATAGTGATTCTCAAATGAGTTTAAATCTTATTTACGAAACTTACATGTTTGTAACGGAACTTTGCTGAAACGCCCGTGCTTGCCCTACTCTGTGGCGGCTTCTTTGGCCCTTCGAGACCTTGTGTTCATGCTCCCAGCCGCGTTGATTTTCCTGTTCACCCTGACCCTGGTCATCTGGCAGCCCAAAGGCCTGGGCGTCGGCTGGAGCGCCACCTTGGGCGCCGTGCTCGCGCTGGTATGCGGGGTGGTGTCGCTGCACGACATCCCCACGGTCTGGGCCATCATCTGGAACGCCACGGCGACGTTCATCGCCCTCATCATCATCAGCCTGCTGCTGGACGAAGCTGGCTTCTTCGAGTGGGCGGCGCTGCACGTGGCGCGATGGGCGGGAGGTGACGGGCGCCGCCTGTTCGCTTTCATGGTGCTGCTGGGCGCCGCTGTGTCGGCGCTGTTCGCCAATGACGGCGCGGCGTTGATCCTTACCCCCATCGTCATGTCGATGCTGCTGGCGCTGCGCTTCTCGCCAGCCGCCACCCTGGCCTTCGTCATGGGTGCGGGCTTTATCGCCGACACCGCCAGCCTGCCATTGGTGGTGTCGAACCTGGTGAACATTGTCTCGGCAGACTACTTCGGCCTGGGTTTCAACGCCTATGCCTCGGTCATGGTGCCGGTGAACCTGGTGGCCGTGGCAGCCACCTTGCTGGTGCTGAGGGTGTACTTTGGCCGCGACATCCCGCTGCGCTATGCCATCGATGAGCTCAAGCTTCCAGCCATGGCCATCCGCGACCGCGCAACGTTTCGTGTCGGTTGGGTGGTGCTGCTGGCGCTGCTGGCCAGCCTGTTCGTGCTCGAGCCGTTGGGTATCCCGGTCAGTGCCGTGGCCGCGGCCTGCGCGGCCGTACTGTTCGCCGTCGCTGCCCGTGGTCACGTGATTTCCACACGCCGCGTGCTGCGCGAAGCACCATGGCAGATCGTGGTGTTTTCGCTGGGGATGTACCTGGTGGTCTACGGGTTGCGCAATGCCGGCCTGACCGACTCGCTGGGCAGCGTGCTGAACTGGCTGGCCGGCCATGGGGTGTGGGCGGCTTCGCTCGGTACCGGGCTGATTGCCGCGCTGTTGTCGTCGGTGATGAACAACCTGCCCAGCGTGCTGATCGGTGCGCTGTCGATCCATGCCAGCGAGGCCCAAGGCGTGGTGCGCGAAGCGATGATCTACGCCAACGTCATTGGCTGTGATCTGGGGCCGAAGATCACCCCGATTGGCAGCCTGGCCACGCTGCTGTGGCTGCATGTGCTGGCGCGCAAAGGGGTCAGCATCGGCTGGGGGTATTACTTCAAGGTCGGGGTGTTGCTGACGGTGCCGGTGTTGCTGGTGACATTGGCGGCTTTGGCGGTGCGGTTGAGTATTTGATAGTGCCTGGACTGCTTCATTAGCAACCACCTGATGCAACCTTGCGCTTCGTCATCTAGCCCAACTCTAGCAAAAACCCTACGTCAAGGACGTAGGGATACAGTATGCTAACAATCATTGAAGCCCCACTTTTTTCAAGACAATGGCCCGATTATTGGTCCATAGAAGAACACGGGGCATTCATGTCCTACCTTGCGAATGACCCTGATGCCGGAACGGTTATTCCCGGCTCAGGGGGATGCCGCAAGGTACGCTGGTGCTTGGACGGCAAAGGCAAACGAGGAGCGGTCCGGGTGATCTACACAGCCCAGCTCACCAACGGTACGTTGGTTGCACTGCTGATTTACTGTAAAAGCGCCACCGAGAATATCCCCGCGCACGTACTGCGCAAGATTGCAAAGGAGCTCACCCATGCCCCTGACTGAAAAAGACCTGATGTTGCGCGATGCCACTCGCAATATCGGTGAAGAATTACTGGAGTCCACCCGGGATGTGAAGGCGGGCCGCTACGGCGCTGTGCACCAGGTGGAGGTGACCGAGGCAGCCGAAGCCCGAAGCAGAACGGGGCTTTCACAGCTCAAATTCGCAGAGCTGCTAGGCGTTTCGGTGCGTACCCTCCAAGAGTGGGAACAAGGCCGCCGCACCCCTTCTGGTGCAGCTCGTTCATTGTTACATATCGCAGCTTCTCGCCCAGACGTGTTCCGCGAGGTTCTGCAGGATCGGTAAATCGGGCTGGACTCAGCTGGGTTTCCGACGATGGGCTGCAATGCAGCCCTCGTCAGACTCAGCGATTAACCCGCCATAACCCGGCCATCTGCGTCGTGAAGCCTGCGCTCATCAACTCGCGCCGCATTGCCCATTCTGCTGCCGCCGGTACCGCTGCACTGCGCAGCGTGCCCCTACCCCAACGTGCGTTGACACCGTCAATCACACCCATTACCCGCTCCGCCTGTACCGTCTGCGACGGGGCAAACAAGTCGCCGGTGAATTGCCCACGCTGGCACAGCTCCAGCAACAACACTTCTGCCTTGCTGTAGCGAAAGCCCTGCCGATAGATACGCCCCACCGCCTCTAGGGCCATGCGTGTGAGCAGCCGCACGTCATCTGTCGGATACGGCAACTGCACCACCACGCCGTTGGCGTACTTGGCCTCGTCCGGGTTGAACATACCGGTACGGATGCTGACGCGCATCTTGCTCGCCAGGGAGCGCTGGCTACGCAACTTCTCCGAGGCGCGCATCACGTAGGTGGCCACGGCTTCCTTGATGGGTGCCAGCTCGGTCAGGCGCTTGCCGAACATGCGGCTGCAACAGATTTCCTGGCGTGGCGGGTCGATGTCCTGCAGTTGCAGGCACGGCGTGCCCGCCAGTTCGCGCGCGGTCTTTTCCACCACCACGCTGAAGGTCTTGCGCAGCAGGCCTGGATCGGCGCGTGACAAGTCCCAGGCGGAGCGGATTCCCAAGCCCTGCAGGTGCGCGGTGAGGCGTTTGCCGATGCCCCAAACCTCGGACACGTCGCACTTTTTCAACACCCACTCACCCTGCGACACGATGCGCAGGTCGACCACCCCACCGCTGTGAACGGCCCAGCGTTTGGCCGCGTGGTTGGCCAGCTTGGCCAGGGTCTTGGTACCCCCGATGCCGACGCCGACGGGGATGCCGGTGTGCTTGAGCACCCGCTCGCGGATGCAGCGGCCCAGGTAGTCGAGGTCTCCGGGTACGCCGGTCAGGTCGGCGAAGGCTTCGTCGATGGAATACACCTCCAGTGCCGGGACCATGCCTTCGATTACCGCCATCACCCGCTGGCTCATGTCACCGTACAACGCATAGTTGGATGAAAAAGCCACCACGCCATGGCGGCGCAACAGGTCCTTCACCTGGTAATACGGCTGGCCCATCTTCACCCACTGCTTGGCCTCGGCACTGCGGGCGATGATGCACCCATCGTTGTTGCTGAGCACGACGATGGGCGTGCGCAGCAGATCGGGGCGGAACACGCGCTCGCAGCTGGCGTAGAAACTGTTGCAGTCGATCAGGGCATAAACGGGCTGTGGGTTCATCTGGAAGACTTACGTTGACTGTATATTTATACAGTACACCCTATAAGCGCACTATCGCCTCCTCCATTCATCCGATTTGCATCCTGCGCGCTGGCTCCTACAGTTCTGAACGTAGCAACCCCCGCGAGACGGCCAATGCGCACCACCGAAAAAACCGGCCATACGATTGCCGCCAATGGCCTGCCAAAGATCCCGCGCAGTGTTTGGGCGCTGGGCTTCGTGTCGATGTTCATGGACATTTCCTCGGAGATGATCCACGCCCTGCTGCCGCTTTACATGGTGACCGTGCTCGGCACCTCGGTGGTGGCGGTCGGCTTTATCGAAGGCATCGCCGAGGCGACCGCATCGATCACCAAGGTGTTTTCCGGCGCACTGAGCGACCGGCTGGGCAAGCGCAAGCTGCTCACGGTCGTGGGCTACGGCCTGGGCGCGCTGACCAAACCCGTATTCCCCTTGGCCTCGGGCCTGGACTGGTTGATCGCGGCACGCTTTGTCGACCGTATCGGCAAGGGCATCCGCGGGGCACCGCGGGATGCGTTGGTGGCCGACGTGACGCCGCCCGAATTGCGCGGCGCCGCCTTCGGCCTGCGCCAGGCACTGGACACTGTCGGCGCCTTCCTTGGGCCGTTGCTGGCGATCTTGCTGATGTGGCTCACGGCCAGTCATTTCCAGACGGTGTTCTGGGTGGCGGTGATCCCTGCGTTTGTAGCGGTCGGCACGCTTGTGGTGTTCGTGCACGAGCCCGAGGCCACGGCCACGTCGCGACCGGTGCGTTCGCCACTGGCCCTGCACCAACTGAGGCGGCTTGGCGCCGGCTACTGGCGACTGATCGCATTGGCCATGGTGTTTACCTTGGCACGCTTCAGTGAGGCCTTTTTGTTGCTGCGCGCCCAGGACATGGGCCTGGCCGCGTTATGGGCACCGGCGGTTCTGGTGGTAATGGCCTTGGCCTATTCGCTGTCGGCCTACCCCGCCGGAGTGCTGTCGGACAGGCTTGGCCGCCGTGGTGTACTGATGGCAGGGCTGGGGCTGCTGCTGCTGGCTGACGTGATGCTAGCATTGTGGCCCGGTTGGGCCGGGCTGGCGCTGGGGGTAGTGGCCTGGGGGCTGCACCTGGGTTTCACCCAAGGCGTCTTTGCCGCGCTGATCGCCGACAGCGCCCCGGCCAACCTGCGCGGTACCGCGTTCGGCCTGTTCCACCTGCTGACCGGCATTGCACTGCTGGTCGCCAGCGTGGTGGCCGGGCTGATGTGGGATGGGGTCGGGTTCCAGGCCACCTTTCTGCTGGGCGCAGTGTTCGCTGGGATTACCCTGACTGGGGTTGGCTTGCTGCGCTGAACGGCCGCTATTTCGGATCGTGGCTGCGCACGCTGAAGGTCACTACACCCCAGATCGTCAACTCATCGCCTTCGAGGATGTAACGTGGGGGGTAACGCGGATTCTCCGAGCGCAGCACCACCTGCCCACCCACCTTATGCAGCCGCTTGCACAGCGGTTCGCCATTGACCGCTGCGATCACGATCTGGCCATGCCGCGCCTCGAGGGAGCGGTCGACCAGCACCAGGTCGCCGTCGAAGATCCCGGCGCCCTGCATGCTGTCGCCGTCTATCCTGACCAAATACATATGCGGGGCACGCAGGTTGAACAGTTCATCGAGCGAGATGGGCTGCTCCATGTGATCCGCCGCCGGCGACGGAAAGCCAGCCGGGATGCGGAACAGATAACGCGAAACAGCACCGCTACCGCAGGTGATGGGACCCAGGATGGAAGTCATGGCACGGCCTTGAATTTAACTGTATATAGATACAGTATCGTTCTACCGAGCATCAGGTCAATTTCGGCGTAGGACATTTCGACAAGTGGGGTACATGTCATGTGTGGACGCTTCGCCCAATATCAAGGCCTGGCCGATTACCTGCGTGAACTGAACGCCGAACAGGACGTAATCAGCGGCTATGACAACCTGCCGATCGGTCGCTACAACGTCGCCCCCGGCAGCCGGGTGCTGATCCTGCACCGTGCCGAGGACGGGCTGCGCGTCGACCCCTGCCACTGGGGCTGGGCACCGTTCTGGGCCACCGGCAAACGCCCCGCCCCGATCAACGCCCGGGTAGAGACGGTTACCACCGGCAAGTTTTTCAAAGCCCTGTGGCCGCAGGGGCGGGCGTTGGTGATGGCGGATGGTTGGTACGAATGGGTGGCCGACCCACATGACGCCAAACGCAAGCAGCCGTACTACATCCGCCTGAAAAGCCAGGCACCGATGTTCATGGCCGCGTTGGCCGAAGTGCACACGGGGATGGCGCCTAACGAAGGCGATGGCTTCGTGATCATCACCGCCGCCAGTGACGAGGGCATGGTCGACATCCATGACCGCCGGCCTCTGGTGCTTGAGCCGGCGGATGCGCGCATATGGATTGACGCTGACGTACCCGCCGAGGAAGCCGAGCGCCTGGCACGAGAGCGGTGCCTGCCGGTCGAGGCGTTCGAGTGGTTCCCGGTGAGCAAGGCTGTCGGGAATGTGCGCAACGACGGGGCCGAGTTGATCGTGATGCAGGATGCCGAGCATCAACCCTGACGCTGCGCTGTCATTACCCTCCTAGCCCTCCGCTAAACCGGAACGTGCGCCGGTTGCTGCTCCATGACCGACCAGCCCCCATGCCCATCCACCTCGAGTCGATGTGTGTGGAACGCCGCCAACGTACTGCGGTGGCCAACACTCACCAACAGGGCCTGCGGCATCTCGCTGCGCAAAAGCCCATACAACGTATGCTCCAGCCCTTCGTCCATGGCCGAGGTGGACTCGTCGAGAAACACTACTTGGGGCTGGTTGAACAGCACCCGGGCAAACGCCAAGCGCTGTTGCTCACCCACCGAGAGGATGTGCGACCAGTCGCAACTGACGTCCAGGCGTTCGACAAGGTGGGCCAGGTTGACCTGGCGCAGGGCTTGCTGCATGCGCACTTCATGCTCGGGTGCGCTGGCCGATGGATAGGCGATAACGGTGCTTAGGTCGCCTAGTGGCAGGTACGGGCGCTGAGACAGGAACAGCGCCTGGTGCCCCACGGGGCGCCTGACCTCACCCTCAGCGTAAGGCCAGAGCCCAGCCAATGCACGCAACAAGGTGGTTTTACCACTCCCTGAAGGCCCTTTGATCAACAGCGCCTGGCCAGCGCGCAGGCTCAGATTGAGGCCGGCAATAAGGGGATGGCCATCGGGGCGCAATACCTGCAAACCGGCAATGTCCAGGGCATGCGCCTGTTCCTCGGTAGTGACGCGCGGCAGCGAACTGGCCTGTTCATTGGCATCGAGAAAGCCCGTCAAACGATCGAGGGTGGCGCGGTACTGGGCAAATGCGTCGTAGGATTCGCGGAAGAAGGACAACGAATCCTGCACCTGGCCAAAGGCCTGGGAGGTCTGCATTACGTCGCCAAGCTTGATAGCGCCACTGAAGAAACGCGGCGCCTGAAGGATGAAGGGGAACACCACGGCAACCTGGCTGATACCCAGGTTGAAGCCGCTGAACTTCAAGTTTCGGAAGACCAATGCCCAAGCGTTGACAATCAATGCGCCAAAGCGGCCCAACAATGTGCCCCGCTCTACCTGTGCGCCTTGATAGAAGGCGATGTTCTCGGCATTTTCACGCAGGCGCATCAGCGCGTAACGGAAGTTAGCGGTGAGTTTCTCGTTGAGGAAGTTCAGACGAATCAACGGGCGCCCAAGGCGAAAGGCAATCCAAGTGGCGACGATCACGTACAGGTACACAGCAAAGACCATCGCCCGTGGGATCTCGACCCCCGCCACTGCCAGCGGTGCCGACAAGCCCCAGAGGATGCCCGTGAATGCCACCAACGACACCAGCGCACTGACTGCGCCGAGGGCAAGCGACACGGAGTTGGTGACGAAAGCATTGACGTCCAGCTCGATACGCTGGTCGGGGTTGTCTACGGGCTCGGCGAGGAACTGGCCGCGGTAGTAAGCATCGCCGTGCATCCAGTCGCGCGTCAGGCGCTTAGTGAGCCAGACTCGCCAGTGAATGCTGAAGGCCTGGGTCACGTAGAACGTGAACAGCGAGCGCAGCACGTGGATGGTGGCGAGCACCGCAAATACGCCTAGCAGGTACCAGAAGGCGCTCTGATCAAGGCCTTGCAGGGCGCTGTAGAAACCGTTGTACCAGAACGAAAACAGCACGTTCAGGCGCACCGAGAACAGCGTCATCACCAATAACAGGGCAAACACCAACAGCGGCCGCCAGCTGCGCCTGAAGCTGAAATACGACCCGGCGAGCTGCCAGAATTGGCTGCCCCAGCGTGTAAAGCGCACTGCCAGTGTCGCCGCTGCGGTGAAGCAGACCAGGGTGATGAACGAGGCGATTGCCAGCCAGCTCAGGCTCTCTTGCAGGGCCTGGTGCCAGTTCATTTCCATGATGGGTATCCATGCTGAGTATTTCCGCGAGGGTAGCATTACCTCAGGTTTTATCAGGCATGGATGACGCATGTTTCATCATCACGGCCAGTGTTGACGGCCGGAAAAGACAAAACCCCTACCTGCTTGCGCAGATAGGGGTTTTGCGAAATGAATCTTGACGATGACCTACTCTCACATGGGGAAACCCCACACTACCATCGGCGATGCATCGTTTCACTACTGA
>Ga0160461_1000265_pt1 | contig 48104 bp, 47 predicted proteins | sample HID1975I_E6MG_FD_108266 | JGI IMG/M metagenome (GOLD analysis project Ga0160461, IMG submission 108266) | Enriched soil microbial communities from UW Madison campus, WI, USA - HID1975I_E6 MG | ecosystem: Environmental > Terrestrial > Soil > Unclassified | place: USA: Madison, Wisconsin...
GAACTGTGCCATTTCGCTGATGTAGCAACCTTGCTCGGCCAGGTAGGTGGTCACTGCGGCGACGATGCCGGACACGGCCGGACAACTGACGCGCAGGATGAAATGGTCGGGAGCGGGGTGCATGAAAATGTCCTCGTGGCGGGGAGAGTGGGGCAGGGCTGGCACAAGGGCGAAAGGGGGTGGAGTCGATTCTATTCTTCGCAGGAATATAAATTTCCTTTGGTGGATTTATAGGCGAAGTCGTGGGGCGGGGTCCAGCGCTTTATGAATTTTTTTTGCTTGGGAGGAAATTTTTACGAGGGTGGGGTCTGGGGGATGCCGAGGTGTTTTGCATGATGTCGAAATCCGGGGTCGCTTCGCGCCCCGTCGCGGCACAAGGCCGCTCCTACAACGGCCGGCACCAGGTTCAGGCGCCGGCTGGCATGTCACTCCGCCCCGTAATTCATGATCGACAACAACCGTATCGGCACCTGCACCAGCTTCTCTGGGCCATGGGGCGTCTCGCCGTCGAAGGTCAGGCTGTCGCCGGCCTGCATGTGATACAGCTGGTTTCCGTGCCGGTACACCAGCTCACCCTCCAGTAAGTGCAGGAACTCAGTGCCCGGGTGGGCAAAGGTGGGGAACTCCTCGCTGGCGTCGTCCATGCTCACCATATATGCCTCGAAATTTTTCTTCGGCCCGCGGGCGTGGTTCAGCAAGTGATAGGTATGGCCCTTCTCGGTGCCGCGGCGCACCACCTCCAGCCCTTCACCGGCCTTGACCAGCAGCGCATTCCCGTCGGGCTGGTCGTATTGACTGAACAACTTGGCCATGGGCATGCCCAGCACATCGCACAGGCGGCTGAGCGTATCGAGGCTGGTGGAAACCTGGGCGTTCTCGATCTTGCTCAGCATCCCCTGGCTGATGCCGGCAATGCGGGCCACGTCGGCCAGCTTCAGCGACTGCGCCTGGCGCTGGCGCTTGATCTGCATTCCCAGGTACTGCTCCAGGCGTAGGCGCGGTTCGGTTTCGGTCGACATTCGGTGTCCTGCACGGTTTCAGTTCAAGAATATTAAATTCGCACTAGGAATGTGCGTGAATTTCCTCGGATGAATAGGAGTTTCCCATATTTCAACGGCAAATACTTTGCTGGGGACGACGGCCCCATCGTAGGCAAGCCGGCTCGTACAAGGCGTGGGTTGCCTGCAAGAGTCGGCGGTCTGTCAGTGAACTCAAAGTTGGCAAGTGTCTTGCATTCCTGTGACGAAAGTAAGTTTCCTTAATGGAAATTTGCCAAGGCCCAACCTTGCTGTGCCCTTATCCAGGAGTGATCAATTCATGTTGCCAGCAGAAACCCAGCGCATCCTAGACCAGTTCGGTATCAAGTACGTGCTGGCGCAGTTCGTCGACATCCACGGTTCGGCGAAAACCAAATCGGTGCCGGTCTCGGGCCTGAATATGGTGGCCGAGGAGGGCGCCGGCTTTGCCGGATTCGCCATCTGCGGCATGGGCATGGAGCCCCATGGCCCCGACTTCATGGCCCGTGGAGACCTGTCGACGCTGATCCCGGTACCATGGCAGCCGGGCTATGGCCGGGTAGTGTGCGTCGGTCACGTCAATGGCCAACCCTGGCCCTACGACAGCCGTCATGTCTTGCAGCAACAGGTGCAGCGCCTGGCCGACAAGGGCTGGACCCTGAACACCGGCCTTGAGCCCGAGTTCAGCCTGTTCCGCCGCGACGAAAGCGGCAAGCTGCAACTGGTGGACGCCTCCGACAATCTCGACAAACCCTGCTACGACTACAAGGGACTGTCTCGTTCGCGGCTGTTCCTGGAGCGCCTCACCGAAGCGCTGCAGCCGGTGGGCTTTGACATTTACCAGATCGACCACGAAGACGCCAACGGCCAGTTCGAGATCAACTACACCTACAGCGACGCCATGGAGTCGGCCGACCGCTTCACGTTCTTCCGCATGGCCGCCGGCGAAATCGCCAACGACCTGGGCATGATCTGCTCGTTCATGCCCAAGCCCGACCCCAAGCGCGCTGGCAATGGCATGCACTTCCACCTGTCGCTGGCCAGCAGCACTAACAAAAACCTGTTCCACGACCCCGCCGACAGCAGCGGCATGGGCTTGTCGAAACTGGCCTACCACTTCGCCGCCGGCCTGTTGGCCCACGGCCCGGCGCTGTGTGCGTTCGCGGCGCCTACGGTCAATTCCTACAAGCGCCTGGTGGTGGGCCGCTCGTTGTCCGGCGCCACCTGGGCCCCGGCCTTCGTGGCCTATGGTGCCAACAACCGCTCGGCGATGGTGCGCATTCCGTATGGCCGCCTGGAGTTCCGTCTGCCGGACGCCGGCTGCAATCCGTACCTGGTGACGGCCGCGATCATCGCTGCTGGCCTTGACGGTATCGACCGGCAGCTTGAGCCGGGCGAGATGTGCAACGAAAACCTCTACAACCTGAGCCTGGAAGAGATTGCCGCCCGCGGCATCAAGACCCTGCCGCAATCGCTCAAGGAAGCCGCCGACGCCCTGGAGGCCGACCCGCTGTTCCGTGAGGTGCTCGGCGCCGAAATCGTCGACGAGTTCATCAAGCTCAAGCGCATGGAATGGGTGGAGTACTGCCGCCATGTCTCCGACTGGGAAATCCAGCGATACACCGAATTTTTCTGATTGTCCCCAATCCCCTGGGTGGCCAGCACCAATGCGGCTGCCCACTGCCTCGTAAGGAGCACAACCATGTGTGGAATCGTAGGTCTGTACCTGAAAAAACCGGAGCTGGAGGCCCAGCTGGGCAAGCTCTTCGAACCCATGCTGCAGGCCATGACCGACCGCGGCCCCGACAGTGCGGGCTTCGCCATCTATGGCGATGAAGTGGACGATGGCTGGGTCAAGCTGACCCTGCAGGCCAGCAACGTCGACTATCCCTGGGCCGAGCTGATGGGCCAGCTCGAAGGCCGCCTGGGCTGCTCGCTGGACTGGTTCCAGAACGCCAGCGCCGCCGTGCTCAAAGTGCACACCACTGAAGCGCAGGCCCGCGCGGCGCTGGCCGAATTGGCACCGCAAGTACGCATCATGAGCGCCGGGCAGAGCATCGAAATTCTCAAGGGCATGGGCCTACCCGAAGAAATTTCCACCCGCTTCGGCCTGGCTGGCATGAAGGGCAGCCACATCATCGGCCACACCCGCATGGCCACCGAAAGCGCCGTGACCATGGAAGGCAGCCACCCGTTCTCCACCGGCGCCGACCTGTGCCTGGTGCACAACGGCTCGCTGTCCAACCACTTCCGACTGCGCCAGGAACTCAAACGCGAAGGCATCACCTTCGAAACCGACAACGACACCGAAGTGGCCGCTGGCTACCTGACCTGGCGCCTGCAACAGGGTGACAGCCTGGCCCAGGCACTGGACGGCGCACTGGAGGACCTGGACGGCTTCTTCACCTTCGCCATCGGTACCCGCAACGGTTTTGCCGTGATCCGCGACCCGATTGCCTGCAAGCCGGCCGTGCTGGCCGAAACCGACGACTACGTGGCCATGGCCTCCGAGTACCAGGCCCTGGCCAGCCTGCCAGGCATCGACAAGGCCAAGGTGTGGGAGCCGGCGCCGGCCACTCTGTACGTCTGGGAGCGCGAAAGCGCCTGACCTGCCACCGAACCACTGGAGACCTTTATGAAGACGATCGACCTTTCCAGCGCCTCGGTGCGCGAACTCAACCAGGCCCTGCACGGCGAACTGCAGGACCGCGAATGGCGGGTGAGCCACCCGGATGGCAAACACAACCTGGCCGTGGGCATCAACCAGGCGGTGTCGGTGGATATAGATGGCCACGCCGGTTACTACTGCGCCGGCATGAATCAGCAGGCCAGCGTTACCGTGCACGGCAACGTCGGCGTGGGCGTGGCCGAGAACATGATGTCCGGCAGCGTGCGGGTGGAGGGCAGCGCTTCCCAGGCGGCGGGTGCCACCGCCCATGGCGGGCTGCTGGTGATCGAGGGCGACGCCGGCGCGCGCTGCGGTATTTCCATGAAAGGCGTGGACATCGTGGTGGGCGGCAGCATCGGCCACATGAGCTGCTTCATGGGCCAGGCCGGGCGCCTGGTGGTGTGCGGCGATGCCGGTGATGCTTTGGGCGACTCCCTGTACGAGGTGCGCATCTACGTCAAAGGCGCGGTGCAGTCGCTGGGTTCGGACTGCATCGAAAAAGAAATGCGCGCCGAACACCTGCAAGAGCTGCAGGAGCTGCTGAACAAGGCCGGCCTGGACCATAAGGCGGCCGATTTCAAACGCTACGGCTCGGCCCGCCAGCTGTACAACTTCAAAGTCGACAACGCCAGCGCGTACTGATCCAGGAGCATTCCCATGAGCGAACAATTCCCCCCGGTACTGCGTGAGTCGGCCACCTTCGATCGCCTGACCATCCAGGAGATCCAGCGTGCCGCCGAAACCGGCATTTACGACATCCGTGGCGGCGGCACCAAGCGCCGTGTGCCGCATTTCGATGACCTGCTGTTGCTCGGCGCCAGCGTGTCGCGCTACCCGCTGGAAGGCTACCGCGAAAAGTGCGGCACCGACGTGGTACTGGGCACGCGCTTCGCCAAGAAGCCGATCCACCTGAAAATCCCCGTAACCATCGCTGGCATGAGCTTCGGCGCGCTGTCGGCCAATGCCAAAGAAGCCCTGGGCCGCGGCGCAACCATCGCCGGCACCAGCACCACCACCGGTGATGGCGGCATGACGCCGGAAGAGCGCGGCCAGTCGCAACACCTGGTGTACCAGTACCTGCCGTCGCGCTACGGCATGAACCCCGATGACCTGCGCAAGGCCGACGCCATCGAGATTGTGCTGGGGCAGGGCGCCAAGCCGGGCGGCGGCGGCATGCTGCTGGGCATGAAGGTGACCGAGCGGGTGGCCGGCATGCGTACTTTGCCGATTGGCGTAGACCAGCGCTCGGCCTGCCGCCACCCGGACTGGACCGGCCCGGATGACCTGGCCATCAAGATCGCCGAGCTGCGCGAGATCACCGACTGGGAAAAACCCATCTACGTGAAAATCGGTGCCAGCCGCCCGTACTACGACGTCAAGCTGGCGGTGAAGGCCGGCGCCGACGTGATCGTGCTCGACGGCATGCAAGGCGGTACGGCCGCCACCCAGGAAGTGTTCATCGAGCACGTAGGCATCCCCATCCTGCCGGCCATCCCACAGGCGGTGCAGGCGCTGCAGGAGATGGGCATGCACCGCAAGGTGCAGTTGATCGTCTCCGGTGGAATTCGCAACGGTGCTGACGTGGCCAAGGCCATGGCCCTGGGTGCCGATGCCGTGGCGATCGGCACGGCGGCACTGATTGCGCTGGGTGACAACCACCCGCGGTTGGACAGCGAGCTGAAGAAGATCGGCTCGGCGGCGGGCTTCTATGACGACTGGCAAAACGGCCGCGACCCGGCGGGCATTACGACGCAGGACCCGGATCTGGCCAAGCGATTGAACCCGGAAGAGGCGGGGCGCCGCCTGGCCAACTACCTGCGCGTGCTGGTACTGGAGGCGCAGACCATGGCCCGTGCCTGCGGCAAGTCGCACTTGCACAACCTCGACCCCGAGGACTTGGTCGCGTTGACTGTCGAGGCTGCCGCCATGGCCCGGGTGCCGCTGGCGGGCACCGCCTGGGTACCGGGCCAGGCCCAGTACTGATCGATCCACAAACCGCCGGCTTTAAGCCGGCGGTCTTCGTTTCAAGCAACTGCCAGTTGTAAGCCGACTTGGACGATTCAACGTTTATTAGATGGCTTATCAATACATCCGTAAAAGTCATTGAGAGGGGCAAAGTTATCCGTTTGTTGTTAGGTTAGTGCCCGGCGAATAGTGGTGGCTACAGACAACTCGATCTACCAGCGTCCGTCCTGTGTTCATACCCGTATATAAGAGCTATTGTTCGATCCCCGCAATCTGGGCGCTTCGTAGTGCGATCCACAGCGCTGTGACGTCTTCAGTGGATTCAAGAGAGCGTCCGGTAATTTCCTCGATGCGTCGAATTCGATAAACCAGCGTCTGCTTGTGAATATTCAAGCGCTGAGCCGCTTTCTGCCATGAGCGATTGTCTTCCAGGAAAACGCGTAAGGTGTGCTCGAAACGGGCACCCTGATGTTTGTCGTAGTCGGCTAAATGGCCCAGAACCAGGCGATGGACGCGTGCGGCCTCGTCAAGGCTGCTGGGCAACCAGGACTGTTCGTCCCGGGCTTGTGCGTAGGCCACCAAAGGCCGTGCGGGTCCACAGTGCGCCAGGGCCAAGCGCGCTTCGCGCAGGGCTTCAGGCGCTCTCAGTGCGTGACCCAGAGCATTGCTCTGGCCCAGGTTGCATCCCAGTTCTGCTTGAATCTGCCTGGCTGTGTCTTCCTGGGAAAAAAGGGTGATCAACTCGTTCCCCTGCAGGCGAATCGCGATTCTGGCGTTCAACCGAGCCAAGCGCCGTAACCAAATGCTTTGCTCGTCTCCGTCTACCTTGGTAGTTGCGATAAAAGTCTGTTCAACGGAGCAATCGAAATGCATCAGGCGCTCCTGCGCTGATCGTTCGGTAATGCGCTGCTGCAGCAGGTCGTCGAGTAATTCCGAACCCAGGCGCAACAAGCGTTGGTGCTCGGCCTGGAGGCGCTCCAGTTCCATGCTCAGCACGCCAACGAGATGGTGCAGGAGTCCATAGTCGAGGAACTCGCCGCCGATGCCCAACAAGTGGCAGTACTGCATCGACGGGAGGCCAATAGTGAGCGCTTCTATCTCTCCATTGCTGCAACGTGATGCCGATGCTGACAGTTCGCGCTGGTTGAGTGCTTCACACCAGGTCGCTGGCAGAGCGGGGAGGTCGTCCTGCCAAGGTTGCAATGTCCTGGCATCGAACAGATACAACTCGGCGTGAACGTCTTTGGACAGTCGCATCAGCAGGTCCGCAAGCCCCAATCCTTGCAGCCCGAGACGAGCGCTTTCGTACATCCTGCTGACGGCTTGGCGACGTTGGTATTCGGCCTCCTTGCTGGCGTCCAGGATGGCACGTGTAACAGCCGAGAACGGCACCGAGTAAAAGGTCATCATCATGGGCAACCCGAGCCGTTCAGCCTCCACCTGCAACGCTGTCAGGTCTGCCGGCGCCTGCATGTTTTCACCGATCATGACGCCGGCCAGGCGCGCCTTGGCCAAGCGCTGGACGTACAGTTTCTGCGCTTCGGGCTCCACGGGAATGCCGATACCGGTTGTCATCAGCAGGTCGCCTTCGCCAAGCCATTCCGTGGGATCCATGAGTTCGCAGACATGTGCCCAGCGCACGGCTCGATCGACACCGGCAGCACCGGCCAGTAAGCGAGTTTGCAAGGAAGCGTTGTCGAGAATGTCCTGAACGCAGTACGTCATTTGACCGGGTACTCATTTTGTCTTTGTTCGAAAGGACAGGTATGCCACTGTTTCTCACAACTGCCAAGTCATGGCATCAGTAGCGAAACGCTTGGGTTGGCAAGGGTATTGAACTACCAATGAGCGTCGGCTTAGGCTGAAATGTCTGTGCGCAAGCACGAAGATTTTGGCTCCCTCCTACAGGTTGAAGGACGGGAATTACCCATGCCGACGCTGCCGTCGCAAGAAACGGCTCCATCAACGCTGTGGCCTGTTTTGGCCTCAGTCGACATCCATGGGCGGTGGAGGAAGCAGACAGCGCTTCTGATTGTGTTTTTGCAGTCCTGAGCAAACGGCAGGGGCGAAATCGCCCCTGCTTTAAATCTTGGTGTGATTACACCGTTGCGTAGACACGTCGTGTGTCTGCTTCAAAGTGGCTCAACTCATCCAACCGTCTGCTCTCGCTCCAGCCCAGCACTTCAGCCATGGCCTTGGACAAGTCCTCTGCCTGATCACGTCCCATCGACTCATCCAGCCCATGTGGCAAGCGCCTGCGAATCAGGTCAGATAGCCTCACCACATGCTCGTGGAGAATGACATCGCGGACACTGTTACTTTCGAGCATGTTGTGCTTGATCATGCCCTGCGGTGCAGTGCCTCGTTTACCTAGTCGTGACTCCACGGCTTTGGCGATCATGCGTGCTGCATGGCGATGGAGCATGATGGTTGAGCCGGTCAAGGTCAGCAGATCGGGCTTGCCAGGCGTACTGCTCAGTCGCACTGGCAGCGAAGTCGATTGTCCGTCCAGAGTCGATGTCGGGCGCACCCCGCACCAGGTATGCAGAACATCTGTACGACTCAGTTGCAGTGAAGGAAAGAGCAGGTTCGCTTCATTGAGGATGTAGTCGATTTCTTTTTCCTCTACCCGAACCAAGTCAGGGTCCTCGGTGTACTCGGATTCTGTAGGGCCGATGAAGTGGTGGTCGCGCCAAGGGAAAACGTAGAAGGGCTCGCCCTTGCTCGAAAATGCTTCAAGGCCTTGGCCGCGGAAAGCCGAGGGCAGGCGGACCATGACATTCACGCCCTTGATTCCAAGCACGCGCTTGCTGCTTTCGCCTCCAGCGCCTGGCACACGATCGACCCAAGGCCCTGCAGCGTTGACGACCATCCGCGCTCTGACCTTGGCGGTACCTGTGCATTCTGGGGCTTGTTCCTGTAGTGATACATGCCAAGCATCATCCGTTCGCACCAGATCGGTGACGCGGGTGTAGGTTCGTATAGTCGCACCGCGCCACTGGGCATCGAGCGCGGTGTCAACGCAAATGCGCTCTGGCCAGGCATACATGTACTCTTCGAACATCCCCACATCCTGAACTGACCCGCCAAACGCTGCAGCCATAGCACTTTGGCCTTTTGCACGCTCAACCGGCTGCCGTCTATAAGAAAGCGGCACTTTCCAACTACCCAACGCCTCTACCAGGCGAAATCCCGCATCCACCAGCCAGGCAGGGTATCGGTCTTGCTTGCGGAATGGGTAATGGAAGCGGTGTTTGGTCAAGTGCCCGGGCATTTCCTTGACCAATTCAGCACGGCACTGCATGACTTGGCGGGTGTACCGTAGTCGCTGCCACATGTCGAAAGGGCGAAGGGGTATCTGCCACAGTGGGTATCTCGCAGCCAGGTAGCCTAGGCCGGAGTAGAGCATCCTGCTGGACCTCGAGGAGGTTCCGGCCCCGATGTCCCCGCGGTCGACCAGTAAAGTGCGGAAGTTTCGGGCGGCGAGTTGTCTTGCGGCTGCGCATCCGACAGCGCCGGCGCCGATCACGATGACGTCAAACACCTGGCCATCGAGCATATCCAGATCTGTACGTTTCATCAGACCTCCGGATACGAAAGGAAAGAACAGTACATCGCAGCGAATGACATGCTTCAGATCTCCGTTAGTTGTCATTGTTCTGAGTGCTGATGCAACGGGGTGTTGATGGTGGCTCACAAGCTAGAATCTTCAGGTAGCAGCCCCATCGCCTAGTACATTCAGGACAACATCTGTAACGACCAAGCGTAATGACAAAAAGCCCCCGATTACTTGTGGTAACCGGGGGCAATGTTCAGCTCATTCGTTACCAGCTGGAGGGCAGCATTCCGAGCGCCGACAGTACCGCGTAAACGCCACTGGACACGAATACCAGGACAATGAAGGCTTGCAGCAACGGGTGCGCATACCAGCCGCAGGTGAACGCTGGCTGCCGGTCCCCGGACTTGCGGGCGGCATTGAGTAGCAAGATGGGAATGATGCCCATCAGTACGCCACCGAAGGTGCCTGCAAAGTACAACGCATTCACAAATCCGCTGAAGCCGGAGTAAGCAAAAGCGATCGGCGGCAAGGTCACCACCGCCAGGACGATCAGCCGATTGCGCCGGTTGGCTTCATCGCCAAGGCGGAACTGGTCGAAGATGTTGGTGAACAGGCAGCCACCCAGGCCCCAGTAAGAGGTGAGCATGGCCAGCAGGGCAAAGGTGTTGGCCACATAGTACGCCCATTGGCCCAGCGACCTGCCCCAGCTCAGGGTTGCCACTTCGCTGAGGTTGTCCAGGCCGACCAGGGCGATCACCGACGCTGGAATCGCGGCGACCAGGACCAGTGTGAGCATCATCCCGCCAATGATCAGCCGCGGAATCCGTTCAGGCGTCTGCAGATTGCCCCGTACCAGTTCGGGCACCAGGAACTGAGCGCCGAACACGAACACGGCAAGGTTGAAGATGGGCACAACGTACTGCCACTGGCTCTGCCAGAGGTGTACCCAATGTGAGTCCGGGTGGATCACAGTGGCGCCGATCAGCAGGCAGACGATAAGTACCATGCCGACGCTGATCAGCTTCTCCGCGACACCGAGCGCTTTGAGGCCCAGGTACAGGACCAGCGCAGCCGGGACGAAGAACAGCAGGCTACCTTGCTGGGGCGTCAGGCCATACTGGCCGAAGAAGTCCGCAAGGATGTTGCCACTGCCGCTGATGTAGGCGATCAGCGCACCATAGCTGTTGGCAGCTACGGCGATGAAGATCAACCATCCACCGAATGGCCCCAGGTACTTGCGGGACAGCCCGCTCAACTGCAGGTTCTGGCGTGTCCTCAGGCAGGTTTCGGCAACGTAGAGCATGGTGATGATGCACAACATGCACGTGGCGATCAGGCAGACCAGCAGCGGCACATAACCGACCTTGCGAGCGGCAAATGCCATACCCAGTACACCCGCGCCGATATTGGTGCCGATGATGATGCCGATGGTCTCCATGCGGCTCAGGGCATGCGCCTTGAGCCCGGTGACCTCGGCTACTTGTTGTTGTATACCCACTTCTTGTACCTCGTATTGTCTGTGGGAAGCGCTTCGGGGTTGCGTCAGCTGAGAATCAGGTAGGTCTTGCGAACGGTTTGACGGATGTCCCAGGTACCTTGGCTATTGGCCTCGAAGTACAGCGCATCGCCGGCGCTGAAGTGCACGGGCTCGTCCCCGTCTGGCGTGAAGCTGCCAGCGCCACTGACGATGTAGCTGTACTCGGCCTGCGCCACCTGGCGTCGAAAACGCCCCGGCGTGCACTCCCATATCCCCGTGCTGCCTCGGCCGTCGTCCAGTTCCAGGTTTGCTGCGATCCGAGCTTGTGGGGCTGTATCGGTCAAGTTCCCCAGCGCGACTGGCTCGCCGAATTGGTCGTTGCTTTCAAGTGTGATGCGAATGACAGACATCGTGATTCCTTAGGCTTTGTCTTCAAGTCCGGCCGGCGCGAAGCTGGCCAGGTAACGGTCGAAAGGAGAGGGCGTGCGCCCAGCCAACTCTGAACGCTCTTTACGCAGTACGGCATTGCGTACCAACGAGCCGCCCAGGTAGCGGAACGGTTCTGGCGGGAAGCTCCGGCAGTTGCGTTCGACAAGCGGGCACTGGCTCCACGCGTCTTTACGACCGAGCGCCAGGCTGGCAAGGATTCGCCCACCCAAGCGGCTGGGGCCGACTCCGTTGCCACTCCAGCCAATGCCGTAGTGAATGTTGGCGTGCCCGTTCAGGCGACCAAACACAGGCAGGCTGTCGTAGGTGCGATCAATGGGGCCTGACCACGAGGCTTCGACCTTGACGTCGCCGAGCATGGGATAGGTGCGACGCAGGTCTGCCTCGGTCAGGGAGAGACTGGCGCCGTCCGCGCTGAAGACTTCATTGATCTTCGAGCCGAAGCTGATTGCGCCGGTACCTTTGCCGAACGCAATTCGTCCGTCGCGGGTGGTTCGGTAGTAGTCGACCATCAGTTGCGAGTCGGTAATTGACTCGCCGCCAGTCCAGCCCAGGCGCTCAAGGCGATCAGGCATGGCCTGGGTCGCCACGATGGAGCTGTTGACCGGGACGATGAGCTTGGCCAGTGCGGGCAGCGCTGCACCCCAGGCATTGACGGCGAGCACGACGTTACGTGCGCTCACACTACCGTGGGCGGAGCGAACGCAAGCAGGGTGTCCAGGCTCGATGGCGGTTACCGGCGTATGCTCGTGGATCCGGATACCCTGGCCCAGGGCGACCCTGCGCATGCCCTCCACCAGCAAGGCTGGCTGGACCGTGGCATTGCTGCGCTCGAACACGCCGGCAAGATGCACCGCCGAGCCTGTTCGGCGGGCAACTTCCTTGGCATCAAGCCGTTCGAAAGGCTGCACGCCCAAGCGCTCACACGCCTGCAAGGTGGCGTTCCAGCTTTCCACATGTTGGGATGTGGTGGCGGTCCAAAGCCAGCCGCCTTGATGGAAATGCGCATCGATGCCGTGGCGCTCGCAGAACGCCCCCAGTTCATTGATGGCCGCTTCTGCCTGCTCGCCCAGAAAGCGGGTCTGGGTATCGTTGCAGAAACCGCGCAGCGTACCCACCTTTGGCCACCATGACATAACGAACCCGCCGTTGCGTCCCGATGCGCCGCCGCCACAGACATGCTGTTCCAGCACGGTCACTCGGACGTCGGGCTCCAGCTCTTTAAGGGTAATGGCGGTCCACAGGCCTACGAACCCACCGCCCACGATGACGACATCGGCTTCATGACTGCCTTGCAGCGGCGAAGTTGCATCCTCGAGCAAGCGCGTCGCTGCCATCCAGTGACTAGGTTTCAAGGGTGGGGTAGGTGTCAGATTCATTGTTGTCCCCTCAGGCAAGTAAGTGTTGCCAGTGTCTGAGGAAGGCTGATGGGCGACAATCAGTCGCACTTAGGATTTAAAACATGTCGTTCATACGATCCAACAAATGGTGACGCTCCATGCCACCACTCGATTGGGCCACCATTGCACAGAACTCAACTGTTTGTGTATATTTCAACAACAAGTTGAATTGGGCGCCACTATGACCCTTGATGCTACCCAGGAACGGATCATTACCCTGCAAGTGTTGAAAGCCTCCATCACCGCTCTCGCCAGCGTGATTGGCCGCAATACTGAAATTCTCCTGCACGACCTGACGTGCCCGGAACGCTCCGTAGTAGCGATTGCCAACGGCCATATCTCCGGTCGCCACGTTGGAAGCCCTGTGCTTGGCGGCCCCGAACAGGACAAAGGCTATGAGGCGGTGATGGCGGCGGCAGCGGCCAGCCACGGGAGTGAGCCCGTTGTCATCCCGGACTATCCCACCTTAGCCAACGGTCGCAGCTTACGCAGCGCCACCGTGGTGTATCGGGACAGCAATGGCCAACCGTTCGCCAGTCTGTGCATCAACACCGACCTGACCGGCCTGAATGCTGCGCAAACCTTCCTCGAGCAATTTCAGCCCTTGGCCCAGCCCATGGGCGAGGCTGAGTCCGAGCCGGCTGACATGGAGGTGCTGATGAGCGAAATCATCCAGGCTTCGATAGGCCAAATCGGCCTGGGCAAGATGAACAAGAAGGCCAAGGTCGAGGCCGTCAGGGTCATGCAGGAACGCGGTCTGTTCATCGTCAAAGGCGGGGTAGAGAAAGCCGCAACCGCGCTGGGAGTCACACGCTTCACGGTTTACAACTATCTCGAGCAGCTACGAAACGAAACATCCGATCGGGGAGACTCATGAACACAGCCATCAAACACTATCCCAGTGACCTGCCGTTTCCTTTCGCCAAGGCAGTGGAAGTCAAGGGGGTGTTGTATTTTTCAGGACAGGTGTCGATGACACCCGATGCCAAACCCCTGCGTGGCAGTGTCCAGGCTCAGACGGACGTCATCATGGGTAATGTTCGTGAAACATTATGCAGCCTTGGCGCGGACCTGAGCGATGTATTCAAGGTCACTGTGTGGCTGTCGGACATGCAGCACTTCAGTGAATTCAACCAAGCCTACGCGGCTCATTTCAACGGTAGCTACCCAGTGCGTTCCGTGGTGAGCGCCAAGCTTGCATTCGATCTCGATGTGGAAATCGAAGTGCAAGCCGTCGCTCCCACCCAGTCGTAAGCTGCTGTTTTTTGAACTAGTACATAGCGAGACGTGAAACACATGACCCTGCACATCAATACACCATTGATTGAGTCACGCCCACTAAGCGAGGCGGCCAATAGCAATGTTCATCTCAAACTTGATGCGATGCAGCCCTGCGGCTCGTTCAAACTGCGTGGTGTTGGTCACGCGTGCGAGGTTTACCGCGCCAGCGGCGCGAGGCGCTTCGTATCATCCTCCGGAGGCAACGCTGGGCTAGCGGTGGCATATGCCGGTCGCAGCCTGAATGTTCCTGTTGTTGTCGTCGTTCCACAGACCACCACCGAACGTGCGAAGGAATTACTTCATCTTGAAAGTGCGCAAGTGATTGTGCATGGCAGTTCCTGGCAAGAGGCCAATGATTTTGCAAAAACGTTGATGGGCCAGGATGACGCTTTCATTCATCCGTTCGACGAGCCACTGCTGTGGACTGGGCACGCGACGCTGATCGATGAGGTGGCCGCAAGTGGGAACAAGCCAGATGTCGTAGTACTGTCCGTTGGGGGAGGAGGGCTGTTGTCCGGGGTAGTCGAGGGGCTGCAGCGCAATGGCTGGAATGATGTGCCTGTCATAGCGGTGGAAACCCAAGGGGCAGCGTCTTTCCATGCAGCAACGTTGGCTGGTAAAGCAGTGGAAATAGAGAAAATCACCTCGGTTGCGACATCCCTCGGCGCCAAACGTGTCTGTGATCAGGCAGTGGAGTGCTGGAGGCGCCATCCCATCGAGAGCTTGGTGGTGGCTGACCAGCAGGCGCTTGAGGCATGCAATCGCTTCCTGTTTGATCATCGGATTCTAGTGGAGCCCGCCTGCGGCGCAGCACTAGCTGCAGCCTATCATGGTGATTTGCTGTCAAGGTTTGAGAGATCCCTTGTCATTGTGTGCGGTGGTGCAACGGCGTCTCACGATCAGATCAAGTTGTGGCTGCAGAAACAGTTAGAACAGTAAGCAGGGTTATTATCGACTTTGCGCTGTTGCCGCTGACCGAAACCACGGGCCAACCAATATCAGGCATAACGCATGGTCAATGAAATCAAGAATGTACTGACGCGGTGAGCTGGTGCCATCGGAGACCAGCTAAGCGAATCGTAATTACCCGGTTATGTGCTTAGCTATCTGTCTAGCGTTGTTGCCAGAGAATTGCCATGAACAACTACAGCTGGATCGCTGCTACCGTCGGAATGATTTTGGCGCTCGGTATGACTCGGGTAGTAAACAGCAGCGTTGCCATGTTCCGGAGTCGCCACCGCGCCACGCTGCACTGGGTACCCTTCGTGTGGACGCTCTGCATCTTCTACTTCATGCTGGACATATCTTGGGATCTACATAATCTCAGCGACACCATGCAGACATGGGATTTTCCCCGCGCCCTGATCTTGCTTGGATTTGTGCTGGTCTTGTTTTTAGCGGGCGCACTGGTGCTGCCGCAACAAGAACTGCCGGAAGGTGCCAAGCTAAAGGATGAGTTCACTAGAGATGGTCGATGGACACTGGTTTTTGTAATGACTTTTAACCTTTTGTGCATCCCCTACAACTGGCTGCTGTGGCAAATGCCGATCTTTTCATTTTTGAGCATACTCGACTTCGCCCTTGCATTGATCGCGTTAAGTGCGCTGTGGGTAGCTCAATCTAAATATGAGGCTGTGATCACCCTGATCTATGCCGGCACCCTGACGGTAACCGCAATCTTCGGCGGGTAGCCTTTCGTCAGTGAGCTCGATGTGGGCGTTTCAGTAGGGCAGGTCGCAGTTGCCTGGTCGGCGCATGGCAGCACAGACAGCCTTTGCGTCGATAGCGGGGCACGGGCGTTGGTACGGAGCCTAGAACTCCACCTTACCCCGACCCGCTTTGACAGTACTGCGCCTGGATTTTCCTTCGAGACGGCGGGTCTTCGAGCCGAGGGTCGGCTTGGTGGGACGTCGTTTCTTCTCGGTCTTGCCGGCAGTGATGATCAACTCGGCAAGCCGCGCCAGTGCATCAGCGCGGTTCTGCTCCTGGGTGCGGTACTGCTGGGCCTTGATGATCAACACGCCTTCGCCGGTGATACGACTGTCACGCAGCGCCAGTAGCCGTTCCTTGTAAAACTCGGGCAGCGACGAGGCGGGTATGTCGAAGCGCAAGTGCACAGCGCTGGACACCTTGTTGACATTCTGGCCACCTGCGCCCTGCGCGCGGATGTAGGTCAGTTCGATGTCGGCATCTGGCAGATGCACGTTATTTGAGATGATTAGCATGGCATGGCCCTTGTGATTCCCCTCCATTATCACAGCCTTCGCCGCTCGAGGCGATTCAACGCGCTAGGCCAGGCGTATTGCACTCAGCTCAATGTCACCCAAAACGTCTCAGCAGTGTATTGCTTAGCCGTACCGACGTGATAAGCAAGAAACCTAAAATGATCCCTTCCAACCGTACAAGGCCTGGTGCAGAACTGGCCTGCATGTACGAGTCAGGCACCATGACCACCAGATAAACCAGCGCGAATTGGGTACCCATGTAGGCGTATGGCTGGCCGCTGTTCTCAATGTGGCGGCCTATCCAGACACCCAGGCACATCATCAGGGTCATGGCGATCCAACTTGAGCCCATTAGCCAAAGTGCACCACCCGCAAGCAATGCGCCGATGCCGCAACCCAATAAGCGGTGAAGGTTTCTCCGATGGATACTACGGCTACCTTCAGCCAGCTCTGCAGCAGGTACCATCATTACAGCCATGATGGTAATAGCGGCCTGGCTCAGACCCTCTTCTGCGATCCAGCCTGAGAACATTGGCACCAAGGCTAGCGCAACAGCGACCTGTAGCACATGGATCAGCTGCCAGCGATCTATGCGCGGACGTGGAGCCGCCTGCGCGGCGTAAGGGGAAAGATGACGCTGTAGCCCTTGATGCCGCACTGCGTTTGAAAATATGCGGATGAACCAGCATGCCACCGTGCCGCAAGCAACTTCCTCCACCCGAGTGCTAGCAAAATGAAACACTTGCTGTGTGCTCGTTGCGTGCATGGCCTCGAATGAGACCATGGCGAAGGTGAGCCCGGTGAATAGCCAAGCGTAGCCATGCGTGCAACGAATGGCGAACAATAAACAGGCCCCTCCAACCATGCCCACGACCAGACCAAGCGCGTGCGGTGGAATTGCCAACTGGGAGGTCAGCCAGGCTGCCCCCACGGCGCCAGCAGCCGTACCGATGACCCTCAGACCACCGCGGAAAACGCACTCATGAAGGTTCGCCCTCATGACCATGTAGCCGCTGAAGGCTGCCCAGCCGACGTTTTCCACCTTGAGATAATGTGCCATGGCGATGGCCAGCAGCACCGACAGAAGGGTCTCGGCCTCGTCGGCCAATCTGGATTTGAGTCGGGCCGGCGCAATGAACTCGTTGCGCAGGGATCGCTGAAAGCCAGCCAGGCTAGCCCATAAAGCAGAGAGTTTCCTCATCGTCCCATGTACCGCTGACACTGCCGATTTCCGTCCATGATGCTGGGTACCTGAGCATTTTGCAGCGCTATGGCATCCTCTCTGCGGCCTGCACGCTCTTCAATGCAAGGGCTATTGGCATCTAGCATTCCAGAGCAGCACATGGCGCAGCTATTCAATCACAGCATATCTGCTAGACCCTCAGTGGTCTGGCCGTTGCAAAGCGGAGCGGGTAGCTTTGGCCGGGAATAAAAGTCAGTGCCCTTTGACTGACTTGTAAAATAATAGATCCTAAAAGGTACCTTCAAGATGTGCGTTTCATCGTCTCGCGTTCTGCCGCTCCTCTTTCTCCCTCGCTTAGCGACTCTCATCCAGTAATCGACGCCGCTGTCCCTCCCTTGCGCTCGCTCACGATCTGGAGTCACCTCATGCACGCCAACAACAATGATGCTGTTTCGCCTGATATCAGGAACCTGACCAACCGCCAGCGGATACGCGCGATCCTCGGCGCATGCTCCGGCAATCTGGTGGAGTGGTACGACTTCTTTATCTACGCCTATACATCGATCTACTTCGCTGCGCTGTTCTTCCCCCAGGGTGACCAGACTACGCAATTGCTCGCCACGGCCGGCATCTTCGCCGTCGGTTTTTTCATGCGTCCATTGGGTGGGTGGATTTTCGGCTATCTCGCCGACACCCGTGGCCGGCGTTTCTCGATGATCATCTCGGTGTTCCTGATGTGCGGCGGCTCGCTGATGATCGCAGTACTGCCAACCTACGAAAGCATTGGCATGGCCGCCCCGGTTCTGTTGCTCGTCGCTCGCTTGATGCAGGGACTATCGGTTGGTGCTGAGTACGGCACTGGCGCCACGTACATCAGTGAGGTTTCGAAGAAGGGCAAGCGTTGCTTCTTCGGCTCGTTTCAATATTTCACCATCATCGCGGGGCAGTTGCTGGCACTGCTGACGGTGGTCGTGCTGCAGAATGTCCTGGCGCTGGATGATCTGAAAGCGTGGGGCTGGAGAATCCCGTTCCTGATCGGAGCCGTGAGCGCACTGGTGGTGGTCTATCTGCGCCGGTCGATGCTGGAAACTGCACATGTTAAAGGCGGCCAAAACAAGGAGGCAGGATCGATCAAGGCATTGATGCGCCATAAGAAGGCCGTACTACTCACCATGGCGATTACCGCTGGTTGCTCGCTGCACTTCTATACGTTCTCGACTTACATGCAGAAGTACCTGGTGGTATCGGCAGGCTTCGATCCCTCCACGGTTAGCTTCATCATGACCGCTGCCCTGGTAGTCTTCATGTGTCTGCAGCCCGTCTACGGCATGCTGGCTGACAGAATCGGGGCGCGCAACAGCATGATCGCTTTCGGTCTGCTTTCCAGCATCTTCATCGTTCCCTTGCTGACGGGGCTCAAGAATGTCAGCAACCCCTATGAGGCCTTCGCGCTCGTGATGGGCGGGCTATTGATTGCGGCCTTCTACACGCCGGTGACGGGGGTGCTGAAATCAGACTTGTACCCGGCATCCGTACGTGCACTGGGGGTAGGGCTACCCTACGCCATAGGCAATGCCTTGTGCGGTGGCACGGCTGAGTATGTAGCCTTGATGTTGCGAGGTGCAGGCCTGGAATCGTCCTTCTACTACTATGTAGCCGCCATGAGCGCCCTCACATTGCTCGCCGCAGTGCTCATGCCTGACTTGCGTAAACATGGTTATCTCGACGGAACCGGTGCTGTAGAAGAAAACACGGGCTGGCGCCCCAGCGCGGAGTATTCGGGAACGCGCAGCTAAACAGGCGACAACCGGGCAGCTACGACGTAGCTGCCCGTTTCGTTTGGTCGATGTCATATCGGGTTGAGATTCAACGCAGACCAGCGTAACGACTAAAGCCAGACCGGCCCCTGCAGTTTCCAGTCAGTTATCCCTCGACGATGATCACCTCTCCGACACCCTGAAGGTCCAGAACACGCCGGAGCGAGCGCACCCTTGGAGAGTTTCGTTCGTTACCACGAATGAGATGAAGAAACTTACGGCTTAACTGGCCGGCCAAGTTTTCCGCAGGTACTTGGCCAGGGTGATCGGGGAGGTAACCTGCGGGTTGTAGTGGATCGTCATGACGTTGAGCCCTAGCCTGATATCCTCAATGCCCTGAAATTTTTTCGAGACCTTGATTTCGATACGTTTGAGCTGTTGCTGAGCCGACAGATTGAAGTGCTTGGTTGTCACGTCGAAGTGCAGATAGTTCCCTCCTGGGAAGCAGATCTGCGGCGTCGGGAGTGGGTTGATGCTCATTTAGGACCTCCAAGGCCATTGAGCTGAGTGGGGCCATCAGCCGGCCCCATCAGTACGACTCGGTTCAGCGATGGCTAGGCACGACCGCTGGGTGTTCTGAAGGTTCTGGGGCCGGGGCCGCCCAGATGTTCTTGTCGATGTTCACGTCCTGGAAAGCGCTGGCGGTCAGGACGGGCTCGGCAATGCCTGCCTTGCGTTGTTTGTCGTAGTCGGCGAGCAACCGAAGGCTGACGTTGCACAGCAATGTCAGGGCGACCAGGTTCACCAGAGCAGAAAGCGTCATGGTGATGTCGGCGAAGGCAAATACCGTTGAAAGGTCCTGTACGGAGCCCCAGAGAATCAAGGCCAGCACGATCGCGCGGTACCCCAGCAGCACCTTGCGGTTTTCACCGAGGATGAACTTGAGGTTGTTCTCGCCGAGGTAGTAGTTGTAGAGGATCGAGGTAAACACGAACAACGCAAGCGCCACGCTGATGAAAACGCGACCCCATTCGCCCACCACTGCAGCCAGTGAGTTCTGTGTCAGAACCAAGCCGTCACCGGCAAATCCGGCGGTGTAGAAACCCGACAGCAAGATCAGCAGTGCGGTACAAGTACAGATGACGAACGTATCGAAGAACACGCTGAACGCCTGTACCACCCCCTGCGAGATCGGGTGCTTGACCTCGGCCACTGCCGCCACGTTCGGTGCACTTCCCAGGCCGGCTTCGTTGGCGAATACGCCCCGTTTGACCCCCATGACGATGGCGCTGCCGATGAGGCCGCCAAAAGCCTGGTCCAGCCCAAACGCACTTTTGAAGATGGTCAAAAGCATCATCGGCACATGATCGAACTGCAAGACAATGACGTACAGGGTGACCGCGATATAGGCCAGTGTTTTGACCGGTACCAGCAAATCGGCCACCTTGGCGATTCGCTTGATGCCTCCGACGAACACCAGCCCCAGCACAACGGCAAGCGCAATGCCTGAGTAAGCCGGATTGATACCGAAGGCATTCTGCAGGGAGTGCGTCACGGCATGGGATTGCAGGCCGTTGAAGGAAAAGCCGAACGTGACGATGAGCAATATGGCCATCAGCACGCCGAGCCAACGCTTTTTCAGGCCGTGCTCGATGTAGAAAGAAGGTCCGCCATAGAACTGCCCGCTGGCATCCTTGCGCTTGTACAACTGGGCCAGGCTGCACTCCATCAGCGTGGTCGCCATGCCAACCAGAGCAGTGACCCACATCCAGAACACGGCGCCTGGTCCGCCCAGCGTGACAGCTACACCGACGCCGGCAATGTTGCCCGCACCCACTCGCCCTGCGAGGCTGAGCATGAGGGCCTGGAACGAACTGATTTGCGTCGAGCTACTGGTGAGGCTGTCCTTGAATACCTTGAACATGTGCAGGAAGTAGCGAAGCTGCACAAAGCGCGTCTTGATTGTGAAATAGGCGCCCAGTCCAACGACCAGGACGATGAGCAGCTTTCCCGAGAGAAAACCATTGATGGCTTCGAGCATGGCGCAACCTCATTATTATTTTTACTGGGGTAGTGCGAGCTTCACGCGGCCGGCAAAGCCGCGCAGAAGTGGTTCGATCCGCTTAGGCGAGTACTTGCAGAGCTTTGATGTGCTGCCACATCAACTTGGGGTTCGAGTACATCGGGAAATGACCACAGTCAGGGATGCACGCCAGGTGCACGCCCTGTGCCGCGATGTCGTCGAGGTAGGAAAGGTGTGAGTTGGTCACGCCGTACATGTATTGGCGCGGGCATGGCAGCGCCAGGAACTTGTCCATCAACTGACCGTTGTCGGACAGATCCACCATCGACTCGAAAATGGCTCGAACTGCGCCGGTACGCACTTTGTGCGCGAGGCTGGCGGCATAGAGGGCGCTCGCAGGGTCCGAAGCCAGACGAGTACGCTCGATAAAGTCGTGGAAGAAGCGTGCATCATCATCACGGTGGTGGTCATGGATCTGGCGGCTGAGGAAGCAGTCCTCAGGGGCGATGTTGCCCTCGATATCGACAAAGCTCAGTACTCGCCCAGGCTGACAGTGAGCCAGCATCAGGCCGGTCAATCCCCCCATGGAATGACCGACAAGGTGGAAGCTGTCGATGCCGAAATGCTTGAGTACGGCTTGCGCGGTTTTCACCAGGAATGGGATGTTGATGCGCGAAAGGTCGCTGCACGCACTCTCCCCACAGCCTGGGGCATCGTAGGCAATGAAGGGGTGCCCGTCAAAAGACGGCTGCAGCGTGATATCGGCGTAGTCCTCTTTGCTGGAGCCGAAACCGTGAAGGAACAGGATCGGCGCCTTTGGCCCGGGGCGGTGTATCACCGCCAAGTCGAGCTGTACACCGTCGATGTTCAGCGGAATTTTCTCGTGGGTGAAGCGAGCTGGGTGGGACACTGATGAAGCTCCTATTGCAGACCCCGCCATGTTGAGCTCGCCAGATAATTTGTAAAATACGAAGCCAAGAAGCCTGTCATATGCCTAGCCTATGACAGCAAGTTCTGCCTGGCTTGATCGATCATTGCCTCCACCAGCGGGTTCTTATGCTCGCTATGCCAGGCCATGGCCGTTGTCACCACCTTGACCTCGGGTCGAAGAGGGCGGATGACCACGTTTTCAGGTGCGAGTTTGTCCATCGACGTAGGGACGAGAGCAATGCCCTGGCCGCAACTGACGAAGGCGACTTGTGATGACACCGAACGGACCTGGTGCACGATGCGCGGGGCGAAGCCGCTGGCTTTGCACTGTCCGACCAGGTAGTCGAAATACACAGGGCTTACGTCCCGCGAGGCCATGACCAAGGTTTCGTCGGCGAGGGCTTTGAGCGAGATCGATTCACTCGCGGCCAGGGGGTGATCGTTGGGGAGCGCGACTGCCAATCGATCCTCGGACAATGGCAGGGATTGCAAATGCCGGCCGAGATTGCCCTCCAGGCGCGCGAATGCGATGTCGATGTCGCCGGACTCAAGTGCGGGAATGGCCTCAGCGCTATCGATCTCTCGTACAGACACCGTGATCAATGGATGGTCCTGCTTGAACCGCTCGATCAGCGGGGGCAGTACGTCGATCATGGCCGATGTGATCGCCCCGATTGTCACCACGCCGGCGTGGCCGGCCACTGCCTCATGCACCGCCAACTCAAGTCGTTCCAGCTGATCGGCAAACTTGCGGACTGCGGGAAGGATGGCGGCCCCGGCGGCGGTCAGTTGTGCGCCGCGGCGTGATCGGGTGAACAGTTGAACGCGAAGGGACTGCTCCAACGCCTGTATTTGCTCGGTCAGGGGCGGTTGCGACATCCCCAGCCGCTTGGCCGCGCGGCTGAAATTCTTGTCTTCAGCTACAGCCAGGAACAGCCAGAGGTGGCGTATCAAGCGAAAGTTGATCACGGTGCTATTCCATAGGTTTGGGATATGACAAGCTTAGCTTCTTCGTAATATACGTATCAAATCTCGGCGCAGATACTCAAGCCTCACCCAGCAAGAGGTCTGCAACCGATGAGCTTCAAAGCCCCGCTTGAGCGCCTGGCCGCACTCGACACCAACACGGTGTCGGATGCGCTGGACTTCCTCCAGCTTCCTGGCGCCACTAATGGCCTGATGCCGCTCTGGAACTGCCCGAAGATTGTTGGCCGAGCCAGCACTGTGCAGTTGGGGCCAAAGCAGGACGTGGCGCCTACTGTTCACCTGATTACTCCGGTCGTGGAGCAGATCACCAGCGATGACCGCGTGCTGGTGATTGCCGGTGGCGTCGACGGTATCTCCAGCTGGGGCGACATCCTGGCCAACGCCGCCCAGTGCAAAGGCATCCGGGGCTCGATCATCGACGGCTTCAGCCGTGATATCCGCGGCAGCGCCGATATCGGCTATCCGGTGTTCGGTCGCGGGGTAACCATGATCAGCGCACGCAACCGACTCATTCAGATCGATGCGGCCGTCAAAGTTCGCATGGCCGGCGTCGAGGTTGAGGAGGGCGATTTCGTGATCGCCGACGAATGCGGCACCGTGTTCGTCCCGGCCAATGCTATCGAGAAGGTGCTTGAACTGGCCGAGCGTATCGACCACCGCCAAGCCGGCATGGTTGACGCTGTCCGCTCAGGCCGTTCGGTAGAGGAAGTGATGCACGACAGCCAATTCGAAGCCATCAAGGTGGAGCACTGATATGAGCCTTACCGATAAAGACCTCGTCGCCTTGTTCGAAGGCCTGGACACCCCCGCTGTGTCTGACGCGATGGACAAGCTGGGCCTTGCAGGCCAGGCCTTCGGTATCGCACCGCTGGCCAACTACAGCCAGGTCGTGGTCGGCCCAGCTTTCACCGTTCAGTACGTCAGTGCCAGCACACCGCCCGGTACTGTCGGTGACTTCATCGACGACGCTGCCCCAGGCGACGTTGTGGTCATCGCCAATGAGGGCCGTACCGATTGCACGGTGTGGGGCGACATCATGACCCAGTACGCCCTGGCCCGCGGTATCGCCGGCACTGTCATCGATGGTGTCTGCCGCGATGTGAACAAGGCACTGGACGAAGGCTACCCGCTGTTCAGCAAAGGCCGCTTCATGCGTACCGGCAAGGACCGTGTGGAGGTCGTGGCCGTCAACCAGCCGGTGTCGGTTGGCCATGCCCGGGTTTGTGCCCGCGACATCGTCGTCGCTGACGCCAATGGCGTGGTCATCGTGCCACGAGATCGTGCCCGGGAAGTCGCTGAAACGGCACGTCGTATCGAACATGTCGAGGCGCAGATCCGCGAACAGATCGCCACTGGCAAGAGCCTGAAAGAATCTCGTGCCGCCCTGGGTTACCACTCCCTGCAGAGCAAACAACCATGAGCCTTCCGCACGATTATCGGAACATTGCAAAGGTCCTCGGCAGCTCGACCCTTTACGAGGCCTCCGGGCTGCCGTGTGCGGTAGACCGCGAGATTCGCGCTGTCTGGAAAGGCGCATTCATTGCGGCGCCGGCATTCCCGCTGCAGTGCTCGCCAGGCGACAACCTGGGCCTGCACCTGGCGGTTGCCAAGGCGCCGCGCGGCAGCGTGCTGGTCTGTGATACCGCGGACTTCGTCGCCGGCTACTGGGGTGAGGTGCTCACCGTGGCGGCCGAAGCGGCCGGCATCGTAGGCCTGGTGATCAACGGTGGCGTGCGTGATATCGCCGCGCTTGAGGCGCACGGGTTCCCTGTATTTGCGCGGGGCGTCTCGGTCAAAGGCACCGTCAAGGCAACCACGCCTTCGGTTGGCAAGGCGTTCGATTTCAGCGGCGCGCCGGTCTGCGCCGGCGACCTGGTCGTCGCGGACGAGGACGGTGTGATCATCATTCCGGCCAATGCCGTTGAACATACGCTGCGTGAAGGGCAGAAGCGCGCTGACAAGGAAGCCGTATTCATGGGCAAGCTGCGCGAAGGCAAAACCACCATGGAACTGATGGGCCTTACCCATCCGGAGGAGCACGCGTGAGCCTGGAAACGCTGAATCGTCGCCTGGAAGCTGCCAAGCCTTCGGCGACCTACAAGATCATCGACCGCGTTGCTGCGCGCCGTGCGCAAGGGGCGAAGATCATCTCGCTCTGTGCAGGCGAGCCTGATTTCGATACCCCAGAACACATCCGTACAGCGGCTGTCAGTGCGATCAACGATGGCCACACCCGCTACACCCAGGTGGCTGGCCTTCGGGCCCTGCGTGAAGCCATCGCGCGCAAATACCAACGTGAGAACGCCCTGGACGTCAGTTGGCAGGACACGCTGGTGTGCAGCGGCGGCAAGCAGGTCATCTTCAACGCCTTGGCCGCTACCCTCAACGAGGGTGACGAAGTTGTGGTTCCCGCGCCGTATTGGGTCAGCTATCCAGAGATGGTTGAGCTGTGCGGGGGCGTGTCGCGGATTGTTGCCTGTGGCGCGGAGTCGAGCTTCAAGCTCACCCCGCAAGCGCTGGCTGAAGCCATCGGGCCCAAAACCCGTTGGTTGATCCTGAATTCGCCGTCCAACCCCACAGGCGCTGTATACGATCGTGAGGAGCTGCAAGCGCTGGCTGAGGTGTTGCTGGCCAACCCTCAGGTGCTGATTCTGGCGGACGACATCTATGAGCACCTGATCTTCGACGGTCGAGAGTTCCTCACGCTGGCCCAGGTCGAGCCACGACTGGCTGCACGTACGCTGACCATGAACGGTGTGTCGAAGGCCTACGCCATGACTGGCTGGCGCATCGGATTCGCCACGGGTCCTCGTTGGCTGCTCGAAGCGATGGAAAAGCTGCAAGGTCAGCAGACCTCGGGGGCTTGTAGCATCTCGCAGCACGCCGCAGTTGCTGCGCTGGACGGGCCGAAAGACTTCATCGCGCACAGCCGCGAAGTGTTCCAGCGGCGTCGAGACTTTATGGTCGAACTGCTCAACCAAGCGCCGGGTATCAGTTGTGAAGTTCCAGGTGGGGCCTTCTACGCGTTCGCCGATTGTTCCGGCCTGCTTGGCAAGCGTTCGCCAGGCGGCAGTGATCTCGTTGACGACGAAGCAGTCGCCTTGGCATTGCTTGAGGAGGCCAACGTGGCCGTCGTGCAAGGTAGTGCGTTTGGCCTTCCGGGCTACCTGCGCATTGCGTACGCCCTGGATGACGAGTCGCTGCGTGCCGCTTGCCAGGCGATTCACCGCTTCTGCGAGGGTGCACGGTAGTCACGCCACCCTCACAGTCATAGCGTACCGAAAGGCTGTACTTTCTGAATTGCATATTTGCGATGAAGGAAGTGCAGCCTTTTTATTTGGAACCTCTTAATTGCCGTTCCGTGTCGGTGCTCCGGGTTATTCAATGGATCAAAAAGGAGCAGAAACCCGCTCAGTTTGAAAAGTTTTTTCTATCAAACAACGGTAAAAAAACTCGTTTGCCTAAGTTTTTTCTATCGCTGAACATAGCCTGACGGTCAAGCCATCTTGAGGAAAAAAATAATGAACGGCTCACCATTTGGTATGTTATTTGTTGCATCAGATATTGATGCAGTGCACGAACTTGAGTTCAACCGCTGGTACGACGAAGAACATCTTCCAGACCGCGCATCGATGGCCGGGGTGATTAAGGCAAGTCGCTTTAAGTCGCCTACCGACTCCCCTAAATACCTCGCACTGTACTGGGCAGAGGGCATCCGCGCCTTCGACTGCCCGGAATATGCACATGCGTTCAAATACCAGTCCGTCTGGTCCAGGAAAATGCTCCCGCTCATGCAAAACCCGACCCGCCGTATCGGCGAGGCAGTTGGGCAATTTGATCAGCCTGAAGGGGAATGGGTGGCGGTCGTTGCTGCCGCCGAAGCAACCGGGCCTGGCTCGCTGAAAGCACTGCATCCGGCACTCGCCGAGATCCCTGGGTATGTCCAAAGCTACTTCGTGAGCCCCGTGCCATCGCTGAGTTTGCCGTTGCCCCAAGAGGCTGACAGCCCGCGGCCGATGACACCCATGTTCATCGTGGAGTGCATGAGTGAAAGCGCAGCGCGGCAGGCAGTCGAGGCCAGTCTGGTCCACTTGCCGGGCGGTAGCTGCCAGTTCGGTGTGTATCAGAGCCTGAGCAAGAGCTTGGTTGGGGAGGTGCGCTGATGGACGCTTCGGTCGCATCCCTGGATCAGCCAGCGCCAGTCAGTACCGAGAACCCGGGCAAGCGTGCCGATATCAGGCGCTTGGCCGCTGCCAGTTCGATCGGGACAACCCTCGAATGGTACGACTTCACGGTCTACAACCTGATGGCGGCGTTGGTCTTCAACGTCATTTTCTTCCCTTCGTTTGACCCGTTGGCAGGTACCGTCATCGCCTTCTCCACCTACGCGGTTGGCTACCTCTCGCGGCCTCTGGGGGGCATCGTGTTCGGCAGCTTGGGCGATAAGCTCGGTCGCCGCTGGGTACTGGTGGCCACACTGATCCTCATGGGCACCGTGACCGGGTTGATGGGGTTGTTGCCCACTTATGAGACGTGGGGTATCTGGAGCCCGATCATTCTGGTCCTGTTGCGCTTCCTGCAAGGGGCGGCTATCGGCGGAGAGTGGGCGGGGTCGGTTCTTTTGTCCATGGAGCATGGCGAGGATCGCCACCGTGGCCGGAATGCTTCCTTCACCCAGGTGGGGCCGGCCTGCGGGACCCTGCTGGGCGCCGGGTTCATTGCGCTGATCACCTTCGTCATGACGCCGGAGACATTCCAGGAATGGGGCTGGCGGATTCCGTTCTTGTCCAGCGTGCTGCTGGTAATGCTGGGCTTCTGGCTGCGCCGCGGGGTAGATGAAACACCGGTATTCAAGTCGATCGAGGCCAAGCAGGCGAAAGTCGACGCTCCGGTACGAGAAGTGTTTGTGGGGCACTGGCGCCGTTTGCTGATTGCGGGTAGTGCGCGCATCGGTTCAGACATCGTCTATGCGTTGTTGGTGGTGTTCACGCTTGCTTATGTGACCAACGTCCTGCATTTGCCTCGTTCTACTGCGCTGACCGCCACGATCATTGGCTCGGTGTTCCATGCCGTCAGCGTCCCCCTATTCGGCATGCTGTCCGACCGATTGGGGCGTCGGCCGGTCTACGCGCTGGGGGCGGTGCTATCGCTTGGCTGGGGGTTCGTGTTCTTCGTTTTGCTGGATACCGCATCCCCCGTCCTCATCTGCCTGGCAGTGATTGTTGGCATGATCTTCCAGGCGATGATGTTCGGACCCCAAGCAGCATTCGTAACCGAGCAATTTCCCACCCGTGTGAGATACGCCGGATCGTCGTTGGCTTACACCCTGGCCGGCATTGTCGGAAGTGGGCTGGCGCCACTCGTGATCACTGGAATATTCAAGGTTTGGGAGTCTTCATTGGCTGTCAGCCTGTACATCGCCGGCGGGTTGATGATCACCCTGGTTGCACTCGCATTCGCACGTGAAACAGCCCATAAGCCGCTAGAAGAATAGCCTGAAAGGAATAGGCGACTTCCAACTTCAGCGCTGGAAGTTGCCAGTCAAAACGTCGCTGTGGAATACGACCATGCGAGAACTCGATAGTATTGTTGATTCACCTGCCGTCGAACTGCTGTTCAACCCGTCGGGTTGTGGCGCAGTACTTGTTGATAGCCGTCATCCGGTGTTCTCGGCAAGTGTGCAAAGGCAGTTCTTTTCATTGGCCCGCGCGCTTGAAGCTGATCAACAGGTCAGCGAAGTGGTGCTCGGGGTAAATAACGTATTGGTCATCTTCGATCCCGTTGTCAGTTCGCCTTGGGCGATCGAGCAATTGATCAAGCGCCTCTGGCTGCATCCCGATGCACTTTCTTCGAGCCCCAGGCTTGTGGAAATTCCGGTGATCTACGGCGGTGAAGCCGGTGAAGACCTCGCCATGCTAGCCGAGCACGCGGGGCTCAGCATGGAGCAGTGGATCAAATGCCACAGCAATGCGACCTACGAGGTGGCATGCATCGGCTCCATGCCCGGCTTCGCCTACATGACCGGGTTGCCCGCTGAACTGGCCCAGCCCAGGAGGGCCTCGCCGCGGGCGCAGCTGGCCAAAGGCACAGTGATCATTGGCGGCACGCAGGCTGGCGTGATGCCGTGCACTGCACCGTCAGGCTGGCACGCGGTGGGGCATACCGACGTCGATCTGTTCGACATTCAACGACAGCAACCCTGCCTGCTGTTGCCAGGCGACCAGGTTCGGTTTCTGCTCCGGGAGGAAGTGTCATGATCGAGGTGCTGAGCAGCGGTGCCCTCAATCTGGTTCAGGATCTTGGGCGCCCGGGGTGCATGGCGATAGGGGTGAGCCGCAGCGGCGCCATGGATGCCCCTGCACTCATGATCGCCAACTGGTTGGTTGGAAACCATGAAAATGCGGCGGGGCTGGAGGTGAACATCTTTCCCTTCCGCTTCAAGGCCGAATGCGAGTTGCGCATCAGTTGCACGGGGGCGCACTGCGCCCTGAGCGTGGACGGGCGTCCCGTACCCAGTTGGACCTGCCTGGAAATCAGGGCTGGCCAACAGGTGGTGGTTGAGCGCCCAAGTCTGGGCGTCAGGGCGTATCTCGCGTTTTCAGGAGGTATCGACTCCCCCGTGCATCTGGGCTCTCGTGCGACAGATTTGAAGGCGGGATTTGGTGGCTTTGAAGGGCGTGGCCTCAATCGCGGTGACCGTCTTGTGCTGCTGCCACAAAGCCTCACGCTGGAGTGCCGTGCGATCCTCCCGCTCGAGCGCGCGCAGCATGCAGAGGCACTGCGACGCCAGCAGGTGACGGTGCGGGCGATCGCTGCCGCGCAAGCCGAAACGTTTTCCTCAGTTTCGTTGGACTTGTTCTATTCGACCCCCTACGAAGTGACTCCCCAGGCCAACCGCGTCGGTTACCGCCTCCAAGGCCAACCCCTGCGAACCCTTGAACCCATCGAGTTGCTTTCACACGGCATTGCACCGGGCACCGTCCAGGTACCTCCCGCAGGTCAACCCATCGTGCAATTGGCAGAAGCCAATACCTGTGGCGGCTATCCAAAGATTGCCACCGTGCTTGATTGCGACCTCTGGCGTCTCGCCCAAGCCGGCGTCGGCTGCAGCATCCATTTCAAGCCCATCAGTGTGGCTGAGGGCATCGAAGCCCTTACCCAGCACCGCGTAGCGCTCGCGAACATTCAGCGACACCTGGGCGCTGGCCCATCAGCCTGATTCGAGGAACAAAACAATGAACGACAAGACTTTGCGTATCGATATCAACTCGGACATGGGCGAAGGCTACGGTCCGTGGAAAATGGGTGACGATGAGGCGATCCTCGATATCGTCACTTCAGCCAACGTGGCTTGCGGGCTGCATGCCGGCGACCCGGAAATCATGGCTGCCACGTTTGCCCAGGCCAAAGCCAGAGGCGTGGCGGTAGGGGCTCATCCCGGGTTTCCGGATTTGTGGGGGTTCGGTCGCCGGGTGATCCCTCACACCACCGGTGAAATTGAGCGCTTTGTCGCTTACCAGGTCGGTGCGGCCGTAGCGCTCTCCAACTATGCCGGCCATCCGATCACTTTCGTCAAAGCCCACGGTGCGCTCGGCAACCTCACCCAAACGGACCCCGAAGTCGCCAAGGCGATCGCCAAAGCAGTCAAGGCCGTGGATCCCAAGCTCGTTTGCGTCACGTTCGCCGGTGGCTTGATGATTCCGATTGCCAATGACATGGGCCTGGAAACCCGTGCCGAGGTCTTCGCTGACCGTGCCTATACCGAGGCAGGCCATCTGGTTCATCGCAAAGAGCCTGGTGCGGTGCTGCATGACGTGGAATTTGCCGCCCAGCGTATGCTGCGCATGGTTCAGGCAGGAGGTATCGAAACCGTGAGTGGGCGCATGCTTCCCGTTCACATCGACACCATCTGCGTGCACAGCGATACGCCAGGTGCGATCAGCATGGCGCGGATACTGCGCACGACCCTGGAAGCCTCCGGCGTCCAGGTGAGCGCTTTCGGTGGGGGAACCTGCTGATGGACAAAGCCCTTGTCGAGCGGCTCGTCAGCCTGCTCGAAATCAGCGCGCTGAGCGAGATCGAGTATTCAGCGGACGGCACGCGTATCCGTTTGGTGAAAGCGCTGGGCCAAGTGGGGAGCGAGCAACCTCGTTTGCCTGGAGCACAGACACCCGTAGCGACCCCAATGCCCCCATCGAGTTGGACTATCGATGCCGGATTGACTGGCGTTTTTTACCTTGCCCCTTCACCCGACGAGCCCGCTTTTGTCGACGTTGGCGCTGTAATCCAGGAAGGCCAGCAGGTTGGGATCATCGAGGCCATGAAGATGCTCAATGTGCTCGAAAGCGAGTGCGGCGGACGTGTAGTGCGCATCCTGGTAGAGGACGGCGCGTCGGTCGAGGCAGGAACGCCGTTGTTCGAGCTGCAGCCAGTGGAGGACGCCCATGTTTGATTCCGTGCTCATCGCCAACCGCGGCGAAATCGCGTTGAGAATCCTGCGTGCCTGCCGGGCATTGCAGATCAAGACTATCGCGGTGCATTCCACGGCCGATGCCGACCTTCGCCATGTGCAACTGGCCGATCAGGCCCTGTGTATTGGCCCGGCATCTTCGGCGCAAAGCTATCTGGATATCGGTCGCCTTCTGGAGGCTGCCGAGCTGACTGGCGCGGGCGCCATCCACCCTGGCTATGGCTTCTTGTCCGAACGCGCGGACTTTGCTGAAGCTGTAGAGCAGTCCGGCCGGGTTTACATTGGCCCGCCCGCCGCAGCCATTCGGTTGATGGGTGACAAGGTCAGCGCCAAGAAGGCCATGCTTGAAGCCGGCGTGCCCTGCGTACCCGGCTCGGACGGAGCGCTTCCCGCCGATCCTCAAGCGGTGGCCGACATTGCCCGAGATGTGGGTTATCCGCTGATCGTGAAGGCAGCGGGTGGCGGGGGAGGCCGGGGCATGCGCATCGTCCGTGAGCCGAGCCAGCTGGCCCAGGCGGTGGCGACCACTCGCGAGGAAGCCAGCCGTGCCTTTGGCAACCCGGCGCTGTACATCGAGCGCTTCCTTGAAAATCCCCGGCATATCGAAATCCAGATCCTGGCGGACGGATTTGGCAATGCGGTATGGCTGGGGGAGCGTGACTGCTCCATGCAGCGACGCCACCAGAAAGTTATCGAGGAATCTCCAGCCCCAGGCGTTTCGCGGGAGGCGATAGCCGAGATCGGGCAACGCTGCGTCGATGCCTGTGTGCATATCGGCTATCGCGGCGCCGGAACCTTCGAGTTTCTCTACGAAGACGGCGCCTTCTTCTTCATCGAGATGAACACTCGCATCCAGGTCGAGCACCCAGTGACCGAATTGGTCACCGGTATTGACTTGGTGGTCGAGCAACTGCGCATCGCGCGGGGTGAGCCCCTGTCGTTCGGGCAGAAGGATGTGGCTGTGACAGGGCACGCCATCGAGTGTCGCATCAACGCCGAGGATCCATGGCGGTTAACACCGGCGCCGGGCTCGGTCAGCCAATGGCTTGCGCCAGGCGGACCAGGGGTTCGCGTTGAGTCTCACCTCTATTCCGGGTACCGAGTACCCGCCCATTACGACTCGCTAGTGGCCAAACTGCTCACGTACGGCAATACCCGCGCGCAGGCCGTCAGCAGGATGCGCCAGGCGTTGGATGAAACAGTGCTGGAGGGGATTTCATCCACCATTCCCCTCCACCGGAAGCTGATGGATGAGCCTGGCTTCACGGCAGGCGGTTTCAACATTCACCACCTGGAGCACCTGTTTGAACAAGGCTTCAGTCAGTTTGCGGAGATATCTCATGAGCGTTGAAGAACTCGCAGTGCTGGTTGAACAGTTGCAGGGCCGTGGTATTGCGCGCTGTGAGTACGAAACCCAGCAGGGGGCAGTGGTTCTGGTCTTTGCGGCAAATGCCTTCGCTTCTGTCGCGGCGCCGCTTGAATTGCCAACCCCGTGCCGTCAGGAAAACTTGGTCGAGGCACCCAAAGCCGGGCACTTCTTGACCACCCATCCACTGCAGGGCGTCGCGCTCGCCGCCGTCGGCGATCCCGTCGATGCAGGTGCAATCATCGGTTTCATTCAGGTTGGGGAAGCACTCGAGCCCATCAGAGTGAAAGCCAGCGGAACCTTGGCCGGCTATTGCCCAGTTGACGGTGAGCTCGTCGGCTATGGGGCCCCGATCGCCAGGCTGACCCCGTCCTAAACGGCAGCCAGCAGGCGCACGACCTTGTCGTGCGCATTCCCTTGGTCACCCACTCCACAAACAAGAGGTCGTTGCATGCGTGCACATTGGCCCGTGGTACCTGCTGTCCTGTGTTTGACCTTTGCAGCGGATCTGAGAGCCGCTGGCTTTCTAGAAGACAGCCGGGCAACCGTCGATTTCAGAAACCTGTATTTCGATCGAGACTTTCGCCAGCCCGGAGGTAGCCAGGCGACTGGGCAAAGCCAGGCGCGGGAATGGGGGCAGGCCGCCGTCCTGACGCTCCAGTCCGGATTTACCCAAGGCGTGCTGGGGCTGGGGTTCGATGCCGTCGCCATGACCGGACTCAAGCTCGACTCCAGCCCAGAGCGAGCGGGCACCGGCATGTTCCCTGCTGAACGTGACGGCAGTTCGGTAGGCGAATTCAGCCGGTTGGGCGCGAGCGTCAAATTGAAGTACTCCAACTCCCTTGTACGCTCAGGCGTCATGGCATTTCGCAAGCCTGTGCTTCAGAGCGCCGACTCTCGTCTGCTGCCAGGGTTGTTCAAGGCGACTACGCTGGAATCCAGCGAGCTTGCAGGCCTCACGCTCCAAGCTGCACGCGTGACCCAGGCTATGGGGTTGGACTCTTCAGACTGGGAGCGGCTGAGCAGCCGATATGGTGGCCGCAGCGACGCATTCACTTTGTATGGAGCCGACTACGCACTGACTGACAAGAGCCAGGTCCGGGCGTATTACGGAAAGCTGGACGGTATCTACCAACACATGCTCGCCAATTACGTTGGCCGTCTCGACTTTTCGACTAATCGACATGTCTCATTGGATTTGCGCTGGTCGAAGGCCGCAGAGGTCGAGGACTTTCGCGACATCGATAACAGGGCATTTGGCGCCTTGGTGGGGTACCGCCAAAAGAATCAAACGCTAAGCGTGGGTTACCAGAAAATGAGCGGGCGTGATGCTTATCCGTACGTGAACGGCACCGATCCCTACCTTGTCAACTTCGTTCAGATCCTGCAATTTTCCAACGCTGGAGAGCGCTCCTGGCAGCTGCGCTACGACTTGGATCTGGCAGCATGGGGTGTTCCAGGGTTGAGCTTCATGAGTCGGTACGTTCGTGGCGACCAGGTTCAGCTTTCCAGTGGAGGTGGAGGCCGTGAGTGGGAGCGCAACAGTGAACTCACTTATGTTATACAGGGTGGCCCATGGAAAAACGCCTCAGTCAAATGGCGCAACGCCACGGTCCGCTCAACCTTCGGTAACGATATCGACGAAAACCGCCTCGTTATCAGCTACCCACTGAGCCTTTTCTGACGGATCATCGATCCTGGATCTTACGGCGCTGCGCTAGGTCGAGTATGTGGGGTACCAATGAATACACGTTTCATCGAGGCGTTTCTGCAGATTGCCCGGCTGAAGAGTTTCAGAGCCGCCGCCGAACACCTGCACCTGACCCAAGCTGCCATATCCAACCGGATTGCCTCACTGGAAGAGGAGATCGGTGCACGTCTGTTTGAGCGTGAGACCAGAGAGCTCAAGTTGACGGCGGTCGGTTCGAGGCTGGTGGACTATGGCGAGCGTATGCTTGATCTCGAGCTGGAAATCCGCCACCTGGGCAGGCCAGGCCACGAAGTCCTTGGCTTGGTGCGTATTGGTGCCGTAGACAGCGTGGTGCATACCTGGTTGATCGCCTTCCTGAAGCGCTTGCAGTCGACATACCCTGGTATCGAGGTTCAGCTGACCTCGGAAACCAGCGCAGGGGTGCACAAAGCGCTGCGTGATGGCGTGATCGATATCGCCTTGCAAACGCACCCCATCGAAAGTGACGGTATCACCAGCATTCCCTGTCTCTCGATTGCCACAGGGTGGATAGTCAGCAACCAGGCGATGATCAGTACCCAGCAGCCCATACATGATTTGCTGGGCCAGCCGACCATCACCATGAGCCAGAACTCACAGCCGCATCTGGTCCTGAAGGAGCTCTATCGCAGGTTCAGCCTTCCGGTCGGCAAGACGCATCACGTCAGCTCCATCTCTGCATTGGTCCAGTTGGTCGAGGCTGGCTTCGGCAACGCGTTTGTTCCCCTTGCACCCGTGCGCTACGCCATCGAGTCGGGTCGAGTGAGGCTGGTGGACTGCGGGCTGGCGATTCCTAACCAGCCATTGGTTGTCAGCTACACACAAGCGCATTCATCCGAGGCCATTCGGCTAGTCGCCGAACTGGCGTGCCTTGAATGCGACCAGTATGTACGCGCCCTTGTGCCCCCGTACGCTGCTACCTGACATCGGCTCTTGCGGATCAACAACATGACCGTGGGTGGCAGTGCCTGATCGAGCGCAAGGGCAGAGAAATCTGCCCTTGTTAATCAACGACGCATCAGGATGATTGCCGACGAGTGATGGTGTTCACTTCAGTTCGCCAGGCCTGCTTTTTCCAGGACCTTGTCGAGCCACGACTGGTCCAGTGCACCGCTGGCAATCTCTGCCTTGACCGCCTCTTCGTGAGCCTCATGCTCACGTGCCTTGCCCAACACCTGTTCGGCGAGCTCCTGAGGGAAGGCGACGATGCCGTCTTCGTCCGCCACGATGATGTCCCCGGGCGAAACGATCATTCCGCCTACCGAGACCGGTACGTTGATTTCGCCGGGACCACTTTTGTAGGGCCCGCAGTGAACCACTGCCCGGGCATAGCAAGGGGAGGACTTGAAGCTTTCAACATCGCGGATCGCCCCGTCGACGATAAAGCCTACGCAGCCCCGCTGCTCTGCGTAAAGCTTGATCAATTCGCCAATGACCGCATTGTTGGTGTCGCCCTGGGCATCGATGACCAGCACGTGACCAGGTTCGATCAGGGTCAGCGCCTTGTAGATGAACAGGTTGTCACCCGGACGGGTCTTCACGGTCAGGGCGGTACCGACCATTTTGCCCGAGGTGTTGTAACGGGTAAGCCCGCGCGCGCCGATGTGTCGACCGAGGTTGTCGCTGATGTGCGGTGTGACGACCGATTGGAACGCTTCGATCACGTGCGCAGGGGCAAGGGTTGGCGACGGCAGGATACGAGACCCGGGTAACAGCATGACAATCTCCTGAATGACTTGAACCAGCGGGGGTAGGCGTCGATGGTAGGAGAGAAATGCGGTTACTTTTAGCGATATTTATTGATTGAAAAGCATCGCTTTAAGTGATGATAAGTCGAGTGAAGTCACAGGCCTGCTGCGCCAGGCGCACCACCTCACTGCTGAGCCCTTGGTAGCGGTCCGCCCGGTGCACGCAGACATAGTTGATCGGCGGCAAGGGCAAATCGGTTTGAATGACCTTCAATCGGCCTTGGTCGATCAATGAGCCCATGCATTGCCTGGGCAGGTAGCTGAGCCCGACGCCGGAAATTGCCAGACCGACCTGAGCGACCAGGTAGTTGCTGGTGAGGGTCCTGGTCAGCCGCACGTCATGCTCAGCCAGCCAACGCTCGTAGGTCTGTCCGGTACCTGAGCTGCCACCTTGGGTGAGCACGGTAAACGATGAGAGCGACTGTAGATCCATCGGAGCATCGCCTGGATACAGCGAAGGTGAGCACATCCACGCGTTTTCCACGGACGCGAGCGGGGTGCTGATGAACCGGGGGTCACGGAAAATGTCCGGGACGATGATCAGGTCGAGCTCATCTGCCTCCAGCCGGCGCAACAGGTCGGTACTCAACTCGATCGAGGGTTCCAGGTCGACCTTGGGATAGGTCTGGTGAATCTGATCGACCAGGCCCGGCAGCCAGGTAAGCGCTGTGAGTTCGGTTACGCCAAGCCTGAAGCGCCGGACCAGGGTCTCCTTTGAGCTGACGCGCTCCAGCAGGTTATCGCGCTGACGCAACATCTCGACGGCGCAGCCATGCAGCTCCAGGCCTTTCTGGGTTAGCCGGGCGCTGCGCTTGGAACGATCGAAAATGGACACGCCAAAGGCATCCTCGAGCTCCTGCACACGTTTTGAAATAGCCGACTGGGACATGTTGAGCTTGGCCGCGGCTGCTTCGAAGCTGCCCAGTTCGACAATCCAGTAGATGGCCTCGATCTGCTTCAACGTGATCATCGCGTGTTCCAGGGTTGCAAAGCCCGCAATAGACAGGCTTAGCCGGTTATTCAAGGCAATAAGTGAGCAGCGATTGTCCACTAAAAGTGATGGTAAGTGGTGAGTATTTGTCGCTTTTTTTCTTCGATTGCCGCGCCTAGATTACCGCCGAAATACAAAAACAAAGGTATGAAAGTATGTCGACCGCTGAAATTGCCCAGGCTAAAGGGCGCAGCAGTTACCGGTGGATAGTGGCTGGCATGATCTTTTCGATCTACACCATCGCTGCTGCCGACCGGGCCAATCTCGGCGTTGCACTGCCGTTCATTCGCAAAGAGTTCGAGATGAGCAACGCCGAAGCGGGTGGCCTGATGAGCCTGTTCCTGCTCGCCTATGCGTTGGCGCAAATCCCGGCGGGCCTGGCGTTCAGCCGCCTGGGTGTGAGCCGGATCCTGCCGACCGCCATGGTCATGACGTCGGTACTGACCGGCTTGGTGGGGACTGCCGGCTCACTGCTCGCGTTGAAAGTCTATCGGTTTGGCCTGGGCCTGGCCGAAGGGCCGCTGCCGATCAGCATGACCACCACCATCAACAACTGGTTCCCACCGCGGGAAAAGGGCATTGCTTCAGGCATATTCCTGTCTGCCGTGAAGTTCGGCCCGGTCATCGTTCCGCCTCTGTGTGCGGTGATCATCGCGGTCTGGGGCTGGCGTGAGGTGTTCTACTTCTTTGCGATACCCGGCATCCTGTTGTCGATCGCCTGGTATTTCATGATTGCGGATCACCCGTCGAAAAGCCGATTCGTCAATCAGGCGGAGCTTGACTACATCACCGACGAAACAGCGCCGGACAGCATTCATAAACCCGCGGCGCAGAAGGCTTCAGGCGACGGCCTCAAACGGCTGGACTTCTTCATCAGGCGCCGCGAAGTGTCGGCATTGGAGACCAAGCGCCAGGTCTTTGGCTCCTGGTTGATTTGGGGAAGCGCGCTGGCGTATTGCTTTCAGTTGGGCGTCTCGAGCGTTTTATTGTCCTGGATCCCGACTTACCTGATTACCGTCAAAGGCTTCTCCCTGATGAACATGGGCCTGGTCTCGGCAGCGCCCTGGGTAGGGGCAGTGTTGGGCAACCTGTTGGGCGGGTATTGTTCGGACCGTTGGTTGGGGGGACGGCGCAAGCCAGGGATGCTGCTGTCGGCGCTGGGTACGTCGGTAATGATGTACCTGCTGATCCATTCGCCTGCCGACCCCCTGTCCTACGGTCTTTTGCTGATGGCGACCGGCGTCGTGCTGAGTTTCGGGTTTTCCTCGTACATGGTCTATCCCATGGCACTGGCGACCAAGAAAACGTTCCCTGTGGCCAACGCCATCGTCAACATGGTCGGCCAGCTAGGGGCCGCAGCAACGCCGTTCCTGACCGGGCTGCTGCTTGACAGCTACGGCTGGAACTACGTGTTCACCTACCTTGCAATTGGTTCGTTTGCCAGTTTCGTACTGCTGCTGACGATTCTGGAGCCAGTGCCGAAGGCCACCAAGGCGTGACCTGTCGGTGTATGGCGTCGCCTGTTGGAACAATCAGTCTGTTTGAAAGGAGTTAATGATGCACGCAGAAGATAAAGCCCTGGTCGCACTGTTCGAAGGGCTGGACACTCCCGGCGTTTCGGATGCCCTGGACAAGCTCGGCCTGCCTGGCCACTGCTTTGGTGTGATGCCGCTGGACAACTACAAACAGGTGGTCGTGGGGCCTGCTTTTACCGTGAAGTACGTGTCGGCCAGCGTGCCGCCAGGCACGGTTGGCGATTTCATCGAAGATGTTGCTGAAGGCGATATCGTCGTCATCGACAACGATGGCCGTACCGATTGCACCGTGTGGGGCGACATCATGACCCAGTATGCGGGGACTCGGAACATCGCCGGCACGGTGATCGACGGAGTCTGCCGCGATGTCAACAAAGCCTTGGGCGACGCGTACCCACTGTTCACCCAAGGGCGTTTCATGCGCACCGGCAAGGACCGCGTCCAGGTCGAATCGGTCAACCAGCCCGTGTCCATCGGCCAGGCCCGTGTGTGCCCGCGTGACATCATCGTGGCCGACGCCAATGGCGTCGTCGTGGTGCCCCGTGAGCGGGCGCAGGAGGTCGCTCAGGTGGCCCGCCAGATCGAAGCGATCGAAGCAGATATCCGCGCATTGATCAGCCAAGGCCGCACCCTCAAACAAGCGCGCGAAGAGCTGGGCTATCACACCTTGCAACGTAAGTCGTAAGGGTTGTTCTGCTGACCGGCGGTTGGCAATGCGGCAAGGGAGGCGTTCATCGTTTTGAACGCGGCACTTGCCGCTTTTTCTGCGTCCAGCTCCAGCGCCAACGTGCAAAAAAATGCGTGCCGGCAGGCATATCTGTTATGCCGACATTGTTTAGCAGCCCCTTTCAAGCCCCCTTATTATGGGCCCGCGCGGCTTACACGCCTTTCCCTCTATACCTTTCTCAGCGGTCAACGCGCTCGCTGGCAATGCTTGCGGTTCGTTCCATTTCTTGAAGGTTTACCGTGCACGCTGAAGCTCGTCTTCCCGGAGCCTCTGGCATCTTTTGCCTGGGCCTGCTGCAAATACTGGTCTGGGGTGGTTCATTTTTCCTGCTTGCGGTCATGGGCGACCCGATCATGCGCGATACCGGCTGGGGTAGCCAGTGGGTATACGGCGCACTGTCGCTGAGCCTGATGGTTTCGGCGTTGCTCGCACCGTTCTCCAGCCGGCTGGTCGCGCGTTATGGTGGTCGTATTCAACTGGCGAGCAGCGGCGCAATTGTTGCCGCTGGCCTGTTGCTGATGGCTTGGAGCCAGACGCTGCCCGTGTTTCTGTTTGCCTGGGTGGTGATCGGGGTCGGCATGGCAGCAGGCCTTTACGAAGCGCTGTTTTCCACACTCGGGGCGCTCTATGCCGAGCGTGCCGGCAAGGCGATCACCGGTATCACACTGATTTCAGGGTTTGCGACAACGGTGTCCTGGCCCGTGGTAGCGCTGGCTATCGAACATGTGGGCTGGCGTGCGGCCTGCGTCGCCTATGCCGGTGTGCTGGTGCTGGTGGTGGCGCCACTGTACCTCTGGGTGCTCCCCCGCGGAGGTCGCCTTGTGCAGCGTCAGCGTACGTCAGAGGTGGAGGAGGGCGGAGTGGACAGGCGCCTGTACCGGCGCCTGACCTGGATCTTCGCCCTGGGGGCCATCATCATGACGGCCATCTCCGTGCAGTTGGTTGCAGTTTTGCAGGGGCTCGGCTATTCACTGGCCGCCGCCATTGCACTGGCCACGCTGCTGGGGCCCAGCCAGGTGGCCTCACGGGTTCTGCAGATGCTTGCCAGCAAGCGCCATCCCATCTGGACTGCACTGGCGTCGGTGGTGCTGGTAGCCGTCGGCATGCTGCTTGTGGCAGCAGCGCCAGGCGCTACGGCCTTGGGGCTCTTGCTTTATGGACTTGGCAATGGCTTGCGGGCGATTGTGCGGGGGTTGTTGCCACTGGCGATGATGCCTGCATCCCAATATGTTGCACTGATGGGCAAAATGTCCCGTCCCTCCTTGATTGGCCAGGCTTTGACGCCGTTGGTGGGTGGCTACCTGATGCAGCATTTCGGCGCTTACGGTGTGCTGGTTGCGTTGTGCAGCCTGGCGTTGCTCAATGTGGTTCTGGTGGGCCTGGTGCTTCGGAGCCTGCAAACCATTCCTGTTGTTGCCTCGGACAGCCTGGCACAGAGTAGCGATGATGACCGTAGATAGACGCATCGAACGAATGATCGACGGACCTGTTGGGCAAATCCAGTTGATTGTCGATGAACCCTCAGCACCTGCAAGAGGGGTGGTAGTGATCAGCCACCCTCAACCACTGCTCGGTGGCAGCCCCCAACACATCGTGCCGGTGACGCTGGCGCGAAAATTGGTCGCCGAAAGCTGGATAACGGTACGCCCATGTTTTCGGGGTGTGGGTAAGACGACGGGGCCCCATGATGAGGGCGTTGGTGAGTACGCGGATAGCCTGGCTGTTGTCGAGTACATAAAGCGTGAGTACCCGGGTGTGCCGGTTGCGCTGGTAGGCTTTTCTTTCGGGGCCCATGTGTTTGCACGTGCAGCCATTGCGCTGCAAGGCTCATTGCGAGCGGTCGTGTTGCTCGGATTGCCCGTTGGCCATGTCCCCGGGGGCAGGTATTACGCGCCCGTTGCCATACCGCAGGATTGCTTGCTGCTCCACGGAGAACAGGACGAGATGGCGCCTCTGGACAACCTGTTGGAGTGGGCCCGGCCGGATCGACGCCCTGTGGTCCTGTATCCGGGGGCCAATCATTTTTTCAAAGGATGCCTGGCCGAAGTCGCTGAGCAGGTATCCCGGCATCTGAATTTGCCGCAGGCATAGCGTCCGGGCATATCTGTTAGGCCCGAATACCGCCTGCTTAAGCGCGGACTGTTGTGCAAGGCTAGTACCCGAGTCGGTAAAACAATAACAACAAGGGTACTAACATGAATGCAGACATGGGCACGGCACGGCCGTTGACTCGCAAAGAGCGCACCACCGCAATTGTTGGCGTCTGTTCCGGCAACCTGGTGGAGTGGTACGACTTCTTCATCTACGCCTATACCTCGATCTACTTTGCTTCGCTGTTTTTCCCCAGTGGTGACCAGACCAGCCAGTTGCTGGCAACAGCAGGCATCTTTGCGGTTGGCTTCTTCATGCGCCCGTTGGGCGGCTGGATCTTCGGATACATCGCCGACACGCGCGGACGCAAGATCTCAATGATCATCTCGGTGTTCATGATGTGCGGCGGATCGCTGCTCATCGCTGTCATGCCTACCTATGCCACGGTGGGTATAGCAGCACCTATCCTGCTGGTAATTGCAAGGCTGATGCAAGGCCTGTCGGTGGGTGCCGAATACGGGACGGGTGCCACGTATATCAGCGAGGTATCACGCGCGGGTCGCCGTTCGTTCTATGGTTCCTTTCAGTATTTGACGATCATTGCAGGGCAGTTGCTGGCGCTACTCACAGTGGCCTTGTTGCAGCAGGTGCTGTCGGAGCAGGATCTGAAAGCGTGGGGCTGGAGAATTCCATTTTTTATCGGCGCCCTGGCGTCGGTGGTGGTGGTGTACCTGCGTCGTACCATGCGTGAGACAGCGAATGAAGCTGACATGAAACGCAAAGAGTCCGGTTCGATCAAGGCCTTGTTGCAGCACAAACGTGCGGTGTTGCTGACGTTCACGCTGACCATTGGCTGCTCGCTGTACTTCTATACTTTCACTGCTTACATGCAGAAGTTTCTCGTCGTCAGCGTGGGGATTCCGGCGAAAACAGTCAGTCTGTTGATGGCCGCGGCGCTGGTGATATTCATGCTTGCTCAGCCACTGTTCGGATTGCTCGCCGATCGTATCGGCGTGCGCCGTAACATGATCATCTTCGGCACATTGTCCACCTTCCTGGTCATTCCGCTGCTCACGGCAATCAAGTCGACGCAGGATCCGTACACCGCATTCAGTCTGGTCGTAGCTGGATTGCTGATAGCCGCCTTCTATACACCGGTGACCGGGGTCCTAAAGGCTGACCTCTACCCTGGCACTGTCCGGGCGCTGGGGGTAGGCCTGCCCTATGCGGTGGGTGCAGCGTTGTTTGGAGGCTCTGCTGAATATGTGGCCTTGACCTTCCGCTCCTGGGGGATGGAGGAGTATTTCTACCTCTATGTTTCCGCGATCGGCGCGATTACCTTGGTCTCCGCATTACTGATGCCGGACCTTGGAAAGCACGGTTATCTGGATGGTGATGGCAAAGTCGAGGAGAACACGGGCATCCGTAAATACCTTGGCCGCCGCGTGCCGCCAGTCAACTCCAAAGCCTGACAGGGAGAGGCCAATGATCATGCCGCCAGTAAAAAGAGTCTTCCGGTTTGACGTGTGGTACCACCCGGTAATGGCGCAAACATTCGCCGACACACCAGGGTTCGAGCTTCACACTATCGCTCGCGACGCCCCGCACCAGCACATACTCCAAGCCTTACGCAGTAGCCATGCCTACCAGATCCCATCGGCGCGCGACGAGCTGCCGCATCGGTGGCGTGCCGATGCTGAATTGCTCGATCAGTTACCACAGCTGTTGTGCGTGTCCACCAACGGGGCCGGCTACGACACAGTGAATGTCGAGCACTGCACGCGGGCCGGCGTGCTGGTGCTCAACCAGACAGGGGCCAACGCGCAGTCGGTTGCGGAAGCAACGCTCGGTTTGATGCTCGACTGTTTACGGCGAATCTCTGAGTCTGACCGATGCCTGCGACGTTCACGTGGGTTTGCGCGTGAGGACCTGATGGGCTCTGAACTGTACGACAAGGTGCTTGGGCTGGTCGGCATAGGGCAAATAGGCGGGCGGGTTGCAAAGATCGCCAAGGCTTTTGGCATGCATGTCATCGCTTATGACCCAGGGCTTGAGCCGGTAGCGATAAGCGCCAAGGGGGCTGAACCTGTTGAACTGGCCGAGCTGCTCGCAACCAGTGATGTCGTTTCGTTACATTGCCCGCGCCTTGCTGAAACCCTCAACCTGATGAATGCCTCGAAGTTTGCGCAAATGCGTCAGGGCGCGATTTTCATCAACACCGCGCGCGGTGGGCTACATGACGAACAGGCTTTGTATGATGCCCTGAAGGGTCGGCATCTGGGCGGGGCGGGTATCGATGTCTGGGATGAAGAGCCGCCACCGCTCGATCATCCTTTGCTTACGCTAGAGAATGTTGTGGGGCTATACCACACCGCAGGCGTCACCCGCGAAGCCAGGCAGCGCATGGGGCTGTGGGCTTCGCAGCAAATCATTGACGTGCTGAGCGGGCGGGAAGGGCTGCGCATGGTCAATCCAGAAGTCTTTCCACGCTTCCTTGAACGGCTAGAGGCCGCGGATCACAGCACGCAATAACAATGTGCGATAGCCAGAGCGGGCCTGGTGACACAGCCATGTTCGGCAGGGTCATCAGGCCTGACTGATCGTCGCAACGTGTGCTTTGCAGCTCTCACAAACGCTTGAGGCTGCGACACCGGGCGCCGACAGCAGGGCCAGGCTCATCTGCGTGATCCATGCTTCGATCCATACTTCATCGACCGGTATCATGCGATGCCGCATGCCATCTGCGGTTTCGACCAAGGCCAGGATTGCCTCTACCGTCCCTGCAGTATCCTCAATACGGAAATGCCCGTTCAGCTGGCCTTGCTCAATGATGGTGAGCAAGGGGGCCTGAGAGCAGGCCAGAGCCTGTTCCAGCCATTTGCGCTTGCCAGGCTCTATGTGCCTCGATTCGTGACGTAGCATCGTCACTTCGAAGGGGTGTGAGCGCTGACGCGCCAGCAAGAAACGCAGGTAACCGTGCAGGTCGCGGCTGTAAGCGCCACATTGCCATGCCGCAAGGCGTTGGGTAAGGGTGTCTAGTAGTACATCCAGCAGAAGGTCCTGCTTGCTGGCCACGTGGTGATACAAGCTCCCAGCCTGAATGCCCACACGTTCGGCCAGCTTGCGCATGCTCATGGCGCCATAGCCGACTTCCGCCATCAAGTCACGGGCGGCGCAAAGCAAACGCTCATGGCTTTGCAAAACTTGAGTGGTCTCACGCATGAGCCGGGAGCCTGGAGAGTGCACGCAACATCCGACACAACACTTGCCGGCAGCGTCTGGGGTTTAGTGTCATGGCAATCGAACTCAGCTGCAGCATGCAAAAAAACCGGGCAGGCCGCTGTGTCCGTCAGAACAGTAGCAGCCTGCCCGGGGCAAACTCGCCTAGGCGGCTTGGCCAGCAACTTGCAAAATGGCGCGAGCCCGAAGGATTACCGGTGCATCGACCATCTGGCCATCCAGGGTAAATACCCCGGCGCCACTCTCGGCTCCGGCGACAACACGCCTTGCCCAATCAAGCTCCGAAGCCGAGGGCTTCAGCGCGCTGTGAATGACATTGACTTGGCTGGGGTGAATACACAGCGCCCCGCCAAAGCCCATGTCGCGCGCGAACTGGACATGGCGATGGAGGCCGTCGACATCCTGAATGGCCGGGTAAACACCATCGAGAGGCGGGGCGAGGCCGCCAGCGCGACTGTGGAGCAAGACGGCATAACGGGCGTGCGCCAAAACCTGCTCCGCTGCCTCGCTGGCAGTGCGCAGATTAAGATCCAGGCCCAGATCGAGACTACCGAATGACAGGCGCTCAACGCCTGGGCAGTTGGCCAGCGAGGGCAGGGCAACCAGTCCGCGGGCGCTCTCGATGATTGGCCAGGCAGGCTTCCCGGTAGCGTGAGCGAGCTGGATTTGCTCCGCCGTTTCGGCCTTTGGCAGCAGAATGCCGCTGACGCCCGCAAAACGCTTGCACAGGGCCAGATCGGCTTCATGCGCCCAATGCCCAGGTGCATTGACACGCACCAAAACATTGGCCAGCGGGTTATTTGTGAGGAAGTCACGCAGATTGTCCCGCGCCTGCTCTTTTGCGGTTTCTTCGACAGCATCCTCCAGATCGACGATAACGCGATCAGCGCCGCTGGCCAGTGCCTTGGCGATGCGTTCAGGGCGACTGGCAGGCACGAACAGAGCAGAGCGAACGATAGCCGAGTTCATCAGGCAATCTCCCCACTGAATTCGACTTCAGCCGTTTGTGCCATTCCGGCCTCAGCGGTTGCCCAAAGCTGCGCTTTGCCAGTCTCCAGAAGGCGCCCACCCACTTCGAAGGCATCAGGAGAAATCAAAGGTCGCAGGCCGCGGAAGTTGAAGCGACGCACACGTGCGCCAGGGTTGGCGCGCTGGAACGCACGCAGGTTGAGGGTCGCAATCAACGGCCCATGTACAACCAACCCTGGATACCCTTCGGTTTCGGTCACATACGGCCAGTCGTAATGGATGCAGTGGCCGTTGAAGGTGGCGGCTGAGTACCGGAATAACAGCGTCGCGCTCGGCTCTACAGTTTCTTGCCAACTGGCCGTCGGGGCTGGGTCTGTACCGCTTAGCTTGGGTGGGGTCGGTTCGCGGTACACAATATCCTGCTCTTCGACCAGCACATTACGACCATCCTGAACGTATTCATGTTTGACCGTGACGAACAGCAACGAACCTGTGCGCCCATGCTTTTCTTCGACATTGACAATGGTGGAGCGACGGGATAGTTGAGCCTCTACCCGTAGCGAGCCCAGAAACTCGATACGACTGCCTGCCCACATACGGTTGCGGTTGTCTGCTGGTGGGAGAAAACCACCGCGTGCGGGGTGCCCATCGGTACCCAGCCCGGCAGCTTCAACCGGCTCCTGGAAGAATGCCCAGTGCCACAGCAGCGGCAGCGGATCGCCAGGGCAAGGTGTGGGTTCACTCAACGTGGCGGCCAGGCGCTTGACCAGGTTATGAGAAATGCGGTCTTGGCTGGTTTCGCTGCGGCCGATCCAGCTACTGAGGTCCTGTGTTGTCATTGTGGTTGTCCTCAAGGTTTCAAATATGCTTCGCGAGTTCGGGAACAGCTTCGAACAGGTCGGCGACCAGGCCGTAGTCGGCGACCTGGAAGATCGGCGCCTCCTCGTCCTTGTTGATCGCGACAATGACTTTGGAGTCTTTCATGCCGGCCAGGTGCTGGATCGCGCCGGAAATACCGACTGCGATGTACAACTGCGGCGCAACGATCTTGCCAGTCTGGCCTACCTGCATGTCGTTGGGCACGAAGCCTGCGTCGACCGCTGCGCGCGAGGCACCGACGGCAGCGCCGAGCTTGTCGGCCAGGCTGTACAGGTGCTTGAAGTTGTCGCCGTTGCCCATGCCGCGGCCGCCGGATACGACGATCTTGGCAGCGGTCAGCTCTGGCCGATCGGAGGTGGCCAGTTCTTCGCCGACAAAGGACGACAGGTGCACATCCGTGCCGCCTTTGAGGGTTTCGATAACTGCGCCGCCGCCAGTTCCCTGAACGGCATCGAACCCGGTGCTGCGCACCGTGATGACTTTGACCGCTGCACTGGATTGCACCGTGGCAATGGCATTGCCCGCGTAGATTGGCCGCTTGAAGGTGTCGCAGGCTTCCACCGAGATGATTTCGGAGATCTGGTCCACATCCAGCAATGCCGCCACGCGTGGAAGAATATTCTTGCCATTGCTGGTTGCCGGTGCCAGAACATGAGAGAAGTCCCGTCCCAGGTTGGCGAGCAGCGGAGCGATATTTTCTGGCAACTGGTGCGCATAGGCGACATCGTCGGCAGCTAATACCTTGCTGACACCAGGAATTTCTGCGGCGGCAAATGCCACGCCGGAAACATCATGGCCTGCCACCACTATCACGATCTCGCCGCCAATCTGCTGGGCAGCAGCCACCGTGTTGAGCGTGGCGCCGGCCAACGTGTGATTGTCGTGTTCTGCTACTACCAGGATGGCCATCAGATTACCTTCGCTTCGTTTTTCAGTTTCTCGACCAGTTCAGCCACCGACTTGACCTTGATGCCCGCGCTGCGAGCAGCTGGCGCTTCAACCTTAAGGGTCTTGTTGGTGGAGGCGAGCGATACGCCCAGCGCATCTGGAGTCAGCGTCTCCAACGGCTTTTTCTTGGCCTTCATGATGTTCGGCAGCGACGCGTAGCGCGGCTCGTTGAGGCGCAGGTCGGTGGTGACGATCGCTGGCAGGTTCAGCGCTACGGTCTGCAGGCCACCGTCGATTTCACGGGTGACGTTCAGCTTGTCGCCAGCCACTTCCACCTTGGAGGCGAAAGTGCCCTGGGCGTAGCCGGTCAGCGCGGCCAGCATCTGGCCGGTCTGGTTGTTGTCGCTGTCGATGGCCTGCTTGCCGAGAATGACCAGCTGCGGCTGCTCTTTGTCGACAACAGCTTTCAGCGCCTTGGCCACGGCCAGGGAATTCAGCTCGTCTGCCGCCTCGACCAGGATGGCACGGTCGGCACCCAGGGCCAGGGCTGTAC
>Ga0160461_1000271_pt1 | contig 46763 bp, 37 predicted proteins | sample HID1975I_E6MG_FD_108266 | JGI IMG/M metagenome (GOLD analysis project Ga0160461, IMG submission 108266) | Enriched soil microbial communities from UW Madison campus, WI, USA - HID1975I_E6 MG | ecosystem: Environmental > Terrestrial > Soil > Unclassified | place: USA: Madison, Wisconsin...
CAAATGTTGTTAATGAATTCAATTGCAGCATCAAGGCTGATGCACCTATATTTCGTAAAAAATCTCTTCTGGTATTCATAGTCAGCACTAATTAAGGATGGATCTAATTATATAAAGATATGGTTTGACCTTCGTTCATTATATGAAATTTTAAAAATTCCAATTTCGTTTATTTCAGTAGGCGTATTTATGATTTCACGTTCGATTGTTATTATTTCCAACATAATGGGATCTTGTTCATTTTATTTTATCTGTTGGCAATCTTTTTACGACAAAATTAATTGAAGGCATTGCCTATTTGTCGGGTACTCTAAAGTTGTCTAACCATTTTTGAATGAAAAATACATGCTTCAGCATATAAATATATCTATTTCATATTCAGTAAGTTAGTTCGATAATAAGAATATAAATTTCTTTCGATGAGCAGAAATGCAACTAGAGCAATCGTTCCAATCGCTATATATTTACGATGTGCTTTGGGCTGTCCTAGGATTTCGCGGGAAAAGTGGAGTCATAGCATACCTCCTGGGAAGAAAGATTTATTAACTGGTGTCATCCGCCACCGGGAAGGAACGGTGTCAATTATCTATCAAAGGTTCATAATAGCCGAAAATATTCTTTTGTAAATAAATAAAGTCGTATGAAGCCAGTAAGCATCAAATACTTGACTAGCCTTTTGCTTCAATAGCAATTAAACTCATCAAAAGATATCAAAAAATTTGCTATTTAATGGTCGGATTAATTAATCTTTTAGTTGGAAGTCGAAAAATAGCATTAGTTATAAGCTAAATCGTTAAATCAACTGGTTTGGCTTTGCTGTTTTTGTAGTTTTCTGAATCTTGGAATCATTTAAAAACCATTATTCTGCGCCATGGATAGGTAAATGTTAAGATTTTATAGGCTTAATTTGTATTTTTGCGTAAATGCCCTTTGATAATCTGAACGATAGCGAAGAATTAAGATACCTCGAAGACTTAAAAGTTGGGAAAAGGGATGCTTTTGATTTCATTTATGCTAGATATAGTAAAATGTTGCTTCCAAAGATGCAGCGAATGATTAAATCAAGTGAAATTGCTGATGAATTAATGCAGGATGTTTTTTTAAAAGTCTGGCTAAATAAATCGGAAATCGATCTCGAAAAATCATTCAAAGGCTGGATTTTTACCATCGCTCAGAATACCATCTATGCCTATTACCGCAAATTAGCGCTTGATATCAAAATGCAAAGGCATCTTCTGGAAACTTTTGCGGAATTCTACAATCAAACAGAAGATTATATTTTCAATAAGGAACGTCTTTCCTTGTTGAATGAAGCGATAGAAAAGCTTCCTGCACAACGTAGAGAAATTTTTAAGCTTTGTAGGATAGAAGGAAAGAGCTATCAGGAAGCCGCAGAAATATTGTCTTTAAGTCCATCAACAGTGAGTAATCAACTGGTTAGCGCTACCAAATATATCAAACGATACGTCTTTTTTCACGCTCAGGAATTCATTCTGCTTTGCATTGCGGCTTACCTCAAAAAATAAAATAAAAAAAACAAAGCATGAATAGTGTGTTTCGCAATCTCGTGCATATTATACTATGACAACGATGGAAGAAAACACTTCAAAACCAGAATTATTCGGAAAATTTCTTGCTGAGAAAAGCAGTGCTGCCCAATTGAATCAACTTTTTGATTACTTCGGCAATGCTGATCAGGAGGAGTTAGAAAGATTGATCCGTGCTGAATTTGAGAAGGACACACAAGATTTAAGCGAAACTGATCAGCCGAGACTTGATTTGATTTATTCAAATCTCACGAAACAGCTATTTGCCAAGCCGGAAAGCAAATTGCTCAAAGTGCTTAGGTCTGAAATAGTAAAAATTGCTGCTGCCATTTTAGTGTTTTTTTCAATTGGCCTGATGATCTCTAGATTTTTAAATCCCACCCATAACGTCGTTCCGGGTGCTGCTATCGCCACCTTAAGTTTTGATGGTTCAAAAGCTAAACTCGGAGCAGTTAAAAAGGGAGTGATTTATGCGCAAGGTGGTATTCAGATTATTAAGAAGGCGGATGGTTCAATCGTTTACATGACAGTAAATGCTGATGCTACAACTGCTTCTAAATTGAATACCCTGGAAACGCCAAATGGTGGTGAGTACAGGATTACACTGGGCGACGGCTCGGTTGTGATGTTGAATGCTGGCTCAAAACTAATCTTCCCAATGGATTTTCGCGGACCTGAGAGGAAGGTTTATGTAGAAGGAGAGGCTTTCTTTAACGTAACAAAAAATTCTGAGAAACCTTTTATTGTGGCCATCGGTGGCAGTGAAATTAAAGTCTTAGGCACACAGTTTAACGTAAGCAGCTATCCTGAAAATGAAGGAACGGAAGCAACTTTATTGGAGGGCAGTATTCAATTCTCCAACACAAGCGGCAAAGTTGTTTTGAAACCAAATCAGCAGGTAACTGCAGGTTACAGTACATTAAATGTGCGTAATGTTTCTGCTGAGGATTTTAGCGCATGGACCAAAGGCGAATTTTTGTTTAATGATACGCCATTGGCTGTTGTAATGCAGAAGTTAGCCAGATGGTATAATGTCGAAGTAGATTTGACGGTTTTACCGAAGAAAAATCTCTATATGAAAATATCCCGCAGGGCGGATATTGATGAGGTGCTGGGAAACATTTCAAAAGCTACAGGCCTGGAATTTAATTTGAAAGCGAATAAAATTGTATTAGAAGAGTAGGATTCCCCGTCGTCGTCAACTAACAACCAACCAAACTAATTTTTATGACAAACCACTACTTTCGCTTCGTCCGATCGGGATGCGGCTATTTATTAAACTGGTCTGCATTTTTATTAATAACGATGTTAATTTCGTTTGATGTAAATGCGCAAAATACCCAGTACAACTTTAACAAAGCGCCACTTAACAGTGTTATTTCAGAGATATCAACAAAAACATCCTACGAATTTGTTTATGATGCTGAATTGGTAAAAAAAGCTAAGCCGATTGATCTGAGCCTAAGCACATCAAATATTAAAACATTGATGGATGCGGTAGTTAAAGGGCAAGCTTTTAGTTATGAAATTCGTAACAACAGAACAATTGTATTAAAAGCTGTTCTTGAAAATCTGGAGGACTACATGCTTCATGGTATGGTCACCGACAGTCTGGGCGGGCCATTACCCGGGGCATCTGTAAAAATCAAAGGTACAAATAGATATACGACCACAGATGGAAACGGTCACTTTAACGTGAACCTAAACAGCCAGTTTAATACTTTGGATATTAATTATATCGGATACCTTTCCGCTACACAAAAATTTGATAAAGATGCTGCTTTGAAAGTTGTCACTGTTAAACTGATGGCAAACTCATCATTACTGGCTGATGTGGTAGTAAATGGATTTCAATCTTTACCAAAAGAAAGACAAACAGGATCATTTGCAGTTGTTGATAGTGCAACATTAAACAGGCAAATTAATCCCGATTTGTTAGCAGCCCTGGAAGGTAAAGTTGCCGGTTTGATGTATACCAAAAATCCTAATGGATTGAGTGCAGATCAGCCAGTATTAAGAGGTGTTGGTACCTATTCTGCTAATGTAGGCACAAGCCCTTTGATAGTGGTAGATGGTTTGCCTTCAGAACTTACTCTTGACCAGATTAATCCATATGATGTAGAGTCAATTACAGTATTGAAAGACGGTGCAGCAGCATCAATATATGGTTCAAGATCTGGTAATGGCGTTATTGTAATTGCGACCAAAGGTGGAAAAGCAAAGGGTGTAAACATCACTTTAAATGCTGATTTATTTATTTCAGGAAAACCTGATATAGCTAAGATGCATTACGCATCGACAAGTGATTTAATAGATTATGAAACTGCAGTGTATAATACAGAAAGAGCTCGTTTTACTACTACAGAATCGATGTTTAGTGGCTATGGAAACGTGAATAATGGCACAATAAAATATTATTCACCACTGTACGAACTATATCGTCAGCAAGCTACCGGAGCTATTACTACTACTCAGTTAAATAACACTATTAATCAATTAAGGCAGAATGATTACATTAAAGATTACGTTGATAATATTTGGCAAAATGAAGTAAGGCAGCGTTATAATTTGTCTTTCAACTCTGGTAACGGAAAGAGTAGCAATTATCTGTCACTGAATTATGATGCATCAGATGAGCGCATGAAATATGACAACTCCGAAAACTTTAACATTTATAACAAATCGACGTTTAACTTAAAAAAATGGCTAACCGCCACAATTGGTATAAATGCTTCATATAATACAAGTACAACAAGTAATTTTGATTATACAAACTATCTATTACAGCCAAGATATGCACAAATCACTGATGCAAACGGAAATCTGGTTTATTCCGACTATGTGAATTTAAACGAAGGCTTTAGCTCTTCTGGTGCAGTAAATGCGGCGGTAATTTCAACTTTAAAAAACAATAACAATTTCAAATCATTTGGTTTTAATCTTCTCGAATCGATGCAAGAGGGTTTAGCCAAAAATAAAGCAATAAACATACGGACGTTTGCAAACTTAAAGGCGAATATTTACAAGGGTTTAAGCTACAGCATGCAGTTTCAATATGAAAATAGAAATGCTGATAGTGAATCTTTTTATGATAAAAATAGTCATAGAATGCGTTATGCCTATAATTACTTAACAAGTTACAATGCCACTACAGGGATTTATACCCGTAATCTACCTGATGGTGGCAGATATTATCAACTCAATAGAAAAAGTAACAGCTATACCTTTAGAAATCAGTTAAGTTATGATAATAGTTTTGGCAAAAATCAGGAACATAATATAGCTGCAATTGCTGGGGTAGAGATGAGGCAAACGCTAACACCAAGAAGTTTGGAAACCGTAAGGTATGGTTATGATCCAGTTACTTTAAGCTCGACTACGTTAAATATGGCTACTTTGAGTACTGCGGGTATAACCAGTTATATTGGAGGTACGCGTACTTTAAGTTCTTTGGCAACTAAACAAGAGCAAATTAAACATAGATACCTTTCTGCTTACAGCAATATGAGCTATACTTTTCAGGGGAAATATAACTTAACTGGAAGTATTCGTGTAGACCAGGCAGACTTATTTGGTGTAGATCCTCAATACAAAAATCGTCCGCTTTGGTCAGTTGGTTTGGGTTGGAATGCCAACCGTGAGGAGTTTTTGAAAAATATAGAATGGTTAAACATGCTTAAAGTAAGGGCAACCTATGGAATAAATGGTAATGTTGATCAAAGCTCATCGCCATATTTAACGGCAACATTAAGAAATGATGTTTTATTCCCGTCACTTCAATACACCAACATATCAACACTTCCAAATCCTAAATTACGTTGGGAGAAAGTTGCCTCAACTAATTTTGGTATCGATTTTTCAACTTTAAACAACAGATTAAGGGGAAGTGTAGATTTCTACAGCAAATACAGCAGCGATTTACTCGTAACTACAGAATTAGATCCAACTGTTGGCGCAATATCGAGAATATTAAATAATGGTGCATTGAGAAACAGAGGCATTGAATTAAACCTTACAGGCGATTGGTATAAAAACAATGATTTAACATTTAGTTCGCAATTTGTAATCGGCTTCAATAAAAATAAAGTAATGGAGGTTAACACTGCTGCTCAAAATGCTTATTCATATGTGGGTGCACCAGCTAATTACTTTTTCATCAATCAACAATTTAATTCTTTATACGCTTATCGATATGGAGGTATGACAAATGGTTATCCATATTTTTTAGATGAAAATGGAAATTCTAACGTTACCTTCAACACTGCAGGAGTGCCTACAGCAGTAAAAGATATCACGAATACAAGCGCTATTGTAAACATGGGATCTTTAACACCATTATATTCTGGATCATTCAGTCAAAGAGTGAGCTATAAAAGTTTTGAATTAAGCGCAATGCTGGTTTTTTCGGGAGGTAATAAATTAAGAAAAGACGTAACTGATTTATCATCGAACACAGTTTACGATCAGGATATTACGCAAAGATGGACAGCCACTACAACTAGTGAATTGCCACGTCTATATGTAGATTATGCAACGTCGGCATTAAACTATGCTTCCACATTGAGTTCATTATGGAAATATTCTGATATTCAGGTGCTAGATGCTTCATACATTAAGTTGCGTAACATCATACTGTCCTATAATTTACCTCAGCAAGTTAGCCGTTTAATTCACGTTAGTAATGTTCGTGTATCAGGTCAGGTTAACAATTTGTGGTATTGGAGTGCGGCTGGCGACGATATCGATCCTGAAACCTATTCTGCAAATTCTGGCACCAGATCATTGCAAATACCTAAAACCTTTATTCTTGGTCTTAATGTAACTTTTTAATTAAAAGATGAAAAAATATTCATACATAGTAGCAATCTTACTGGCAGTTCTGGTATCGGGTTGTGAAAAATATACTGACGTCGTTCCAACAGGTTCCATAGTAGTGGAAACTGCTGAAGACTATTATAAGTTAGTTTCATTACCCAATAGAGCTTATCCAATTAATAATTTTCAATACCTGGTTGATGATCAGTGGATTCGTGAATCTTATGTAATTGGTCAGAGAAAAAGCATCGACATTATTAATTTCACTTTTGATGATAGTGATGCCCGTACTAATTTGTTATCAGGATCATCCTTCTATAATCAGACTTATTCTTACATTAATCGGTGGAATACAGTTATATCACTTGTAGATGGGAGTAAAGGTGAGGATAATATCAAGCAGTTAGCTAAAGCTGAAGCTAAAATTTACAGGGCATTTGATCATTTTATGTTGGTAAACGTGTACGCAAAGGCATATGATCCAGCTACTGCAGCTACAGATGGTGGCATCTGTATAATGGACAAATATGATCTCGAAGCAAAACCAATAAAATCAACAGTTGCTCAGGTATACGATTTTATTCAAAAAGATATCGAAGATGCACTCCCTTATCTTCAAAAAGTAACTGTTGATCCATACCATCCTTCTTTAGCGTTTGCTTATGGTTTAAAAGCTAAAATTCATCTATTTAAACATGAGTTTTCTTTGGCTAAAGAAGCTGCTCAAAAATCATTAAGTTATAATAATACGATATATGATTTAGTAGCATACAGCAAATTAGGTGGGCCCAGTACGCTTCCTGTTTTAGCAGGAGAAAATCAAGAGGTATTGAGCTTTATGTATATGACTGGATATACGGAAATGAGTTTTGCCTACACCTGTATTCTAAGCCCAGAATTGGTTAAGCTTTTTGGAGCAAATGATGCAAGATTTAATCTGTTTATGAACACCACAAGCACAAGTTTGCTTGATCCTGGTGCCGGAACAGCTTATTTCAGTGTTAATTATACCAAGTTCTTTTACCCAACAGTTGGAATGAAAACTACTGAGGTATACTTGATGTTAGCGGAGTGTTATGCCCGGGAAGGCAGTCTTTCAGAGGCTATGGGTATAATTAATCAATTAAGGGCTAAGCGTATTTTAAGTGGTATAACGACTCTTCCAGTACCAGGAACTATAAAAGGAACTATGAATATCATTATCGAGGAGAGAAGGAAAGAATTGCTACTTGGATTTCATCGGTTTTTTGATTTGAAAAGGCTAAACAATGAGCCTGATTATGCTAAGACAGTTACACATACTTTTCCCATTGTAAATAAAACTGTTCCTCAAGTTACCTATTCCCTGAGTCCGAATTCAAGATTGTATATCATTCCATTCCCATCAGGAGCAATGAAACTCAACCCTAACTTAAGATTAAATACCAACGAAACCCTTCCGTTTTAAGATGAATTTTAAACAAATTTTATTTCCGATTTCATTTGCGCTCTCGCTAACAGCATTTGGTCAGAAACCGGTTACAAAACCTGACAGTTCTGCGAAAAAAGCACCTGTAGAATATGCCAAGGTAATTCCGGCAACGGCAATTGGACAAGATGGACTTTTTAATGTTCGGCAGGTAGATCAGAAATGGTATTTCGAGGTGCCTGATACTTTGTTAGGCCGTTACTTACTTGCCGTTACCCGCTACATTACCACACCTCAGGGCTTTGGCAGTTTCGGTGGGGAGAAAGTGAATGAACAGACGCTTTACTTTCAAAAAGGAAACAATAATAACCTCTTTTTAAAAGGAGTTGTTTACCGCCAGGAAACTAAAAATACGGATGGACCAATTTATCAGGCGGTGATGCAATCGCAGGAAAGTCCTATTGTGGCAAGTTTTGATATCAAAGCAAAAAATCCGATAACTGGAAATTATGTAATCGATGTGACTGATTTTTTCAAAAAAGATATCCCGGTGGTTTCTATTCCTGCGGATGAGAAGTCATCCAAGAAGTTAAACAGTTTAGCTGATGACCGTTCTTTCATTGAGCGTATTGCCTGTTATCCTCTAAATGCTGAAATCAAAACCACAAAAACCTATGCTAGCGCTGGACTTGGTATTCCAGCAGGTGCATTAACTGGAGCGGTAACCTTGCGGTTAAACACATCGTTTATTCTATTGCCAAAGGTGCCCATGAGAAAGCGTTTATCTGATGAACGTGTGGGCTATTTTAATAACAAGTACATTCTTTTTGATGAAGATTATCAGCGTACGCAAACAAAATATATTGTACAGCGCTACCGTTTGGAACCGAAAAAAGAAGATTTGGCAAAATACAACAGGGGAGTTTTAGTAGAGCCAAAAAAGCAAATCATTTATTATATCGATCCGGCAACACCAAAAAAATGGCGCCCTTATTTAATTCAAGGAATAAATGACTGGCAAAAAGCTTTCGAGCAGGCTGGTTTTAAAAATGCAATCATCGGAAAGGAGTGGCCAGCTAATGATACCACAATGAGTTTGGAGGATGCCCGTTTTTCTGTAATCAGGTATTATGCCTCTGAGACACCAAATGCTTACGGACCAAGAATCAGTGATCCACGCAGTGGGGAAATTATGGAAAGTCATGTAGGGTGGTATCACAATGTGATGAAACTGGTGCACAACTGGTATATGATTCAGGCAGGGCCAATAGATAAACGGGCGCAGAAAATGCAGTTTGACGATGAACTGATGGGGCAGTTGATTCGCTTTGTTTCTTCACATGAACTTGGACATACCCTCGGTTTAAGGCACAATATGGGGGCGAGCAGCCAGACACCTGTTGAGAAATTACGCGACAAAGCCTGGGTGGAGAAAAACGGCCATACCGCTTCTATCATGGATTATGCCAGATTTAATTACGTGGCGCAGCCTGAAGATAATATTTCGCCGAAAGGAATTTATGCCAGAATAGGGGCTTACGACAAATGGGCAATTAACTGGGGTTACCGCTATTTTGATAAAGTGAAAGATGAGTATGAAGAAGAAAAACTATTGGCGAAGATTACAACAGATACATTGACTAAAAATCCAAGATTATGGTTTGGTGGGGAAGGAAAAGATGAAGATCCGAGAAGTCAATCTGAAGATTTGGGAGATGATGCAATTGCTGCAAGTGAATATGGAATCAAAAACCTGAAAAGGGTAGTGGCTAATTTAAATCAGTGGACTTATGAGCCTGGCGACCAGTACAATAATCTGGAAGAATTGCATAAGGACGTGGTGAAGCAATATGGCCGTTATCTGTATCATGTAATGAAAAATATCGGCAATCGCTATTTAACCAAAAGAAGTGTGGATGAGAAAGGAGTGGTTTATGCGGAGGTTCCGAAAGCGAAGGTAAAAAGCGTAGTAGGATACGTGGGACGGCAGGTTTTTGAAGCACCTCTGTGGATGTATCCTGCAGAAATTTCAAAATTTGTTGATCTGAAACCCATGGAGCAAATTTCCGATCAGCAATCGCAGATGTTAAACATGTTTTTGAGCGCTGGCATGCTGTATAACTTGAGCCAGAAAGCGTTAAATTCCACCGATCCGTACCCGGTTAGCGAGTTCTTAAATGATTTATTGCCAACAGTTTGGAAAAAAACCTCGCCTGACATTCAGCAAAATACTTATCTAAGGAGTTTACAACGATCTTACATAGAAAAATTAGGTATGTTGATCAATCCAAAAGATGTTGCTGACGGAAAGATGATGAGTAATGCCCAGCGTAGTGATGTCAGGTTGGAAGCCGTTGCTCATATCAAAGCCATTAGAAAAAAGGTAGAAGAGCTCACCCCACTAACTTCAGGAATCGATCAGCTACATCTCCACGATATAACTATAGATATAGATAAAATTTTAAAGAAAACAAGCTTAAACCCTTAAAAATGAAGAATTACATTATCGCTGCAATAATTTTAATAATTGCAGTGAACATCAATACAAGTGCTCAGGTTAAAACATCTGCGCAAGAAGTAGCCACACCAGAACTGGCTCAACAACGAGAGGAGCAAAAGAAAACAGTGGTTGCTCATTATTTAGCCATGAAAAATAGCCTGGTTGTTTCCGATTTAAAAAAAACAGCTACGGCTGCATCAGAATTTTCTACCGCTTTTGGGAAATTTAAATTTAAAAAATTGACGTTGGAAGAAATGAATACAGCTACCACTGCCCGTAAAGATATCAAAGCATTAGCTGACAGTATTGCGGTTTCATCATCAATAAATGAACAGCGGAAGTTATTTGAAAAGTTATCCATTCAATTTTGGTCAATTGTAGAGAAGGTAAAACCTGAAAATATGATGCTTTACCAGCAAAAATGTCCGATGATGGGTACTACATGGGTTAGTGATGATAAGAAGATTGAAAACCCGTATTATCCAAAGAATATGCTTACCTGCGGTGAAGTGATCGCAGAAAAATAAGAACTTAATTATAGTTAATGATTGATAGCTGCAGGATAACGGATGTTTCTTGCAGCTTATTTTATGCTTGATTCTTAACCACGTTTTATATAGTGAGTGGGTTGAATAATATGACATGCACTTGAACTGAATAAATGTTTAAGCTATTATTGTTTCCAGCCGAAGGTTATATAGATATGTTAATGAATAAGATAAATAACAAGCAAATTATTGGCGAAGTTTGTGTTGAAACAGGTAAAATAAATCTTGCAAAAATGCCAGCTTTTATTGCGATATGAGAGACTCAATGTTCTGATTTGAGCTGTTCTAGCTTAAAAAGTTAAAGTCGATGAAAAGATGTAGCGATTGGTTATTTCTTGTATTGATAATGCTAGATTTGAATGGTATTTAAAATAAAAAAACACTTTCGTACCTGCAGATTACTTGAAGCAAATTATGGACAGCGGCATCTATTATAAACAAGTTAAACCTGATGAATCACTTTCAGACTTTGTGGAAAGTTTTTGGGTGCTGCAAAATGAAACGGAGCATGATAAGAAAACGGTTGGATTACCGGACGGACGAATAGATTTATTTTTTATCCAGTCAGACAACCAACCTTTTAGGATTGTACTTCTTGGTTTGGGTACGCAATACCATGATGAAGGAATTATCCCTGCGAAAAGTCTAAGATTTGCAGTGAGTTTCAAGCTGCTTGCCGTGGAATATGTCTTCCATGAAAGCATTTCAGATATTGTCGATAAGGGAAAAATATTATCTCATGATTTTTGGGACATTAATCTTCAAGATCTCAGTGATTTTGAAAGCTTTTGCGAAAGGTTATCACAAATAATAAGCTCTCGTATTCCAAAGGAAATTGATCTTCGCAAAAAGAAATTATTTGATCTTATCCATCATACACATGGTTCTGTTACCGTAAAGGAGCTTTCTGAAAAAGTTGGATGGAGCAGCCGGCAAATGAACCGTTATTTTAATCAGCGATTCGGCATTTCATTAAAGTTATTTTGCAATTTACTTCGCTTCCGGGCCTCGTTGGAACATATTGCACAGGGAAAACTTTTCCCGGAGCTGAATTTTACAGATCAAAACCATTTTATCAAAGAAATAAAAAAGTTTTCCGGGGTAGTTCCTAAAGAACTTTTTAAAAATAAAAACGACCGATTTATACTATTATCTTCTTTCAGGACGGCATAATTTAGCATCGTTCAAAACGATGAAAAATATGCAAATCAAAGATAAAAAAATAGCAGTAATTGGCGGCGGTCCGGGCGGCCTGACTTTAGCCAGGCTGTTACAGCTGAAAGGAACAGATGTGCAGGTGTACGAAAGAGATATTGATAAAGATGCACGTGTGCAGGGCGCACCACTCGACATGCATGAAGCATCCGGGATGGCAGCTTTGATTAAAGCTGATCTGTTAGCCGAGTTTAAAAATAACTTCATGCAGGGAGCAGACAAAACGTTGATCTTAAACGAACAGGCGGAAGTTCACTTCAGTGATCATGAAAAAAATCTCAAAGAAGATTTTGGTAACGAAAATTTTCGTCCTGAGATTGATCGCGGTGTGTTAAGAAAGATGTTGTTAGCGTCTTTAGCACCAGATACTGTTGTCTGGAACAGTCATTTTATCTCTATGGAACGGCATAATGAAGGGTGGATGCTATATTTTAAAAACGGCCTGTCGGTTTATGCAGATCTCGTCATAGGTTCGGACGGTGCAAATTCTAAAATCCGACCTTATCTGACTGAAATAAAGCCTTTCTATTCTGGCATCACGATGTTGGAAGGTAATGTTTATGATGCTAAGAAAGCGGTGCCGCAGATGTATTCACTGATTAACGGCGGAAAAATCATGGCTTTCGGAAACGGAAAAAATATTCTCATGGGACAGAAAGGAGGAGGTGATCTTGGATTTTATCTGAGTTTTAAAGCTAATGAAAACTGGTCAGAAGAAAGTGATGTTGACTTCTCAGATCGCACTGCGGTGCTGGAGTGGTTTAAAAGAGAATATCCCAACTGGAGTAGTGTCTGGTATGAGATATTTGAGAAAGCAGCTATGCCATTTATTCCCCGTCCGATTTATTGTGCACCATTGGATCAAAACTGGAAAACGCTTTCCAACCTAACCCTCATCGGTGATGCTGCTCACGTGATGCCACCATTTGCGGGGGAGGGTGCAAATATGGCGATGCTTGATGCGCTTGAACTAAGTGAATGTCTGACTTCTGCTGAATATGGCTTTCTTCAGGAAGCTATTCTAGCTTACGAAATAAAAATGTGGGAAAGGGCAGCAAATGCAGCGAAAAAATCGCTTGAAAATGGTGAGAACATGCATGCTGGAAATGCATTAAAAACAATGCTGGCTTTTTTTAATCATCATTAAGATGTTGTGCATTTTTGATACGAGCACGCCATCGAAATGATCGTAGCCTGCTCGTATCTTGTGGTGCCACAATCAAATGTGGTGGTTTGTTCATTAAAGTTGATTTTATTGCTATCCAAGCAATTTGTCAGGCGTGATCGGGAGGCTTCTGATTCTTTTGCCTGTGGCATTAAAAACTGCATTTGCCACCGCTGCAGCAACCCCAACGATACCGACTTCCCCGATGCCCTTTACGCCCATTTTGTTTGGGATGACATCTTTTTCATTAATAAAAATTGCCTCCATTTCTCCAATGTCCAGGTTAGCCGGTACGTGATAATCTGCAAAAGATCTGGTAGCGAAATTTCCGTATCTGGGATCAATCACCGACTCTTCACTTAAAGCCATTCCAATCCCCCATATATTTCCACCGATGATCTGCGAACGGGCAGTTTTTGGATTCAAAATCTTTCCGGCTCCGGTGACTGCCAGAAAACGGGTAACTTTGATCATTCCGGTTATGCTATTGATCCTAACTTCTGCGAAATTTGCATTGAAGCTGTGTGAGGAATATTTTTCTGCTTCTTCAGGTGCCTTGGAATCAGAGCGGGTCTGAAAAGCAGTGATGTTTTCAGAGATCATCAGCTCGGATGCGCTGGGGCGGACAAAAAATTGTTTTCCGGATTTGGCCAGCAGTTCGTCTGTGATTTTAGTGCAGGCATCGTTCACTGCATTGGCAAAGCTCGAAGCGCCAACGGAGCCTACAGAGCCCGCCGCTGGTGGCAGATCAGAATCTCCAAGCCTAACAGTAATCCGGTCAACACTTAAGCCTAAACCGTCGGCTGCGGTTTGGGCAAGGATGGTGTTGGTTCCTGTACCCAGGTCTGATGCCGCAATCTCGACTGTGGCAAATACTTTTGAACTGCGCATGCTAAGCTTAATGATTGCCGAGCTGTCGCGTTGCCTCGCCGGATAGGTGCCACAAGCTACGCCGTACCCAATAAGATCGTCACCAATTTTGTTTGTTCCGGGCTGGGGTTTTCTTTTATCCCAGCCAAAAGCTTTGGCTCCTTCCTGCAAACATTTTATAGTTGTTCTCGATGACCAGGGTTTCCCGTTTGAGGGATCTTTCGCTGGCTCATTTTTGATCCGGAGTTCAATGGGATCCATTTTTAATTTGTGGGCGAGTTCATCCATGGCAGACTCTAAAGCAAAGCTGCCTGTAGATTTTCCAGGCCCCCTCGTATAGGTGGGTAAGATCAAATTCATAGGTACAACCCGGTAGCTGATCAGGCTATTGGGAACCTCATACATAATTTTAGAACAGTCGCCGCAGGGCTCTATGTATTCACTGTCCACAGCAGTATGTGAAATGGTTTCGTGCGAAAGGGTGGTAAGCTTTCCATCCTTTGTTGCCCCCAGACTAATCTGCTGGGTATTCCTTTGTCTCATGCCCACTGAATTAAACATTTGCTGGCGGGTGAGGGCGAGCTTAACCGGGCGGCCGGTCATTTTAGCTGCAACTGCGGTGAGCACCAGATTGGCCCATTGTCCTCCTTTTGATCCGAATCCGCCTCCGATAAATGGAGAAATGATTCTCACCTGTTCGGGCTTTAGATTCAGTGTAGCTGCAGCAGCTCCCTGTGCCCCGTTGATGATTTGAGATCCGTTGTATAACGTCAGTTTTTCGCCCTCCCATACCGCTAAAGTGGAGTGCGGTTCTAAAGGGTGATGATGTTCTATCGGGGTTTCATATTTTTCTTCAACTCTGATCTCAGCGCTGGCCAGGGCTGATTTCCCTGCACCACGAACCTGGTCGGCGAGTTCTTTTCCTTTTGGAAGCTCAGGGCTTTTGGATAGTTTTTCAAAATCAATTTTTTCTTCTTTACGGTTATAGCTGACTTTGATCAGGTGTGCGGCCGTGGTGGCCTGTTCAAAGCTTTCCGCCACTACAATGCCGATGTGCTGTCCGTGAAATGTAATTTCAGGCCCCTGCAAGAGTGCGCCGCCACGTAAACCGCCTTTTATGTTTAGCGTAGGGGCGTTCTGATGGGTAATCACTTTCAGTACGCCTGGAGCTTTCTCGGCCTCAGCTGTCAAAATTTCTTTTATCTCTCCGGCTGCGATTGTGCTTTTAAATAAAACCGCATAAGCCAGATTGACGGCTGGGTAGTCGGTTGCGTAACTGGCCTTTCCGGTGATTTTAAGTATTCCGTCAATCCGGTCGATGCCCTTTCCAACTGATTTTTTATTTTCTTCCATAACGATTTCTTTGTTAACCTTTGAGTGCAACTTCCATTGCGCTAACCAGTGTGTTTTTGGACATGTCTATTTTGAACTGATTGTGTGAAAGGGGTTTTGCTGCGGCCATCTCCATTTCTGCAGCTTTGATGAAATTCGCTTTTGTTGCACTTTTACCTTTCAAAAATGCTTCCGCGTTGAGCGCCCTCCAGGGTTTGTGTGCAACACCACCCATTGCTATCTTAGCCGATTGAATGGTGTTTTTATCCAGTTGCAAACCTACGGCAACAGATACCAGCGCAAATGCATAGGAATTTCTGTCCCTGACCTTAACATAAGCCCAATTTTTGCCGAAACTGTTTTTTGCAATTTCAATTGAAGTGATGAGCTCTCCTGAAGACAGGCTATTGTCTTTCTCAGGATGTGACCCGGGCAAAAGGTGAAAGTCCCTCATTTCAATCACCCGCTGTGATCCATTACCGCTCACTTTTATTCGGGCATCCAGCGCACTGAGTGCGATCGCCATATCGGAGGGGTAAACGGCCACGCACTGATCTGACCAGCCGAATATGGCGTGCATCCTGTTGAAGCCTTCCATCGCAGCGCAGCCGCTACCTGGCTTACGCTTATTACAGGGCATTGAAATATCATAGAAATAGCTGCAGCGAGTACGTTGCAACAGGTTTCCTCCATTTGTTGCCATATTTCTGATCTGGGCAGAAGCTCCGGCGAGAATGGCCTTGCTTAGCAGTGGGAAATGTTTCCGGACCAGAATATGGTTGGCCGTTAGGGTATTGCTCGCCAGGGCGCCAAGAGAAACACCGTTGGCGGTTTCCATAATCTCCTTTAGCCCGATTCTGCCCAGGTCAATCACCTCATCTGGTAAAGCAACATGCTCTTTCATCAGGTCCATCAAATTGGTTCCTCCGGCAAGGAAGGCAGCCTGGTTATTTTGGTGATGTGCCGCAATGGCGGCATTTGCATCTTTTGCTGAAATAAACTTGAAAGGATTCATATGTAATGGGTTTTAGCCTGCGAAAAGCCAGTTTTGCGTAATGTTTTTGCCGGATTGAGCTTCCTTAATCGCAGCAACAATGTTAGGGTAGGCGCCGCAACGGCAAATATTTCCTGACATGCGTTCTGCGATTTCTTCATTTGAAAGCATTACTGGTGTTGCATCACCACTGATCTCTTTTGTCAAATAACTTAGGTTACCTTCTTTGGCTTCTTTCATCAGCGCCACAGCAGAGCAGATCTGACCTGGAGTACAAAATCCGCATTGGAATCCGTCATGTTTTAAAAAAGCTGCCTGCATGGGATTCAGCACATTATCTTTTGCCAGCCCCTCAATAGTAATTACTGATTTTCCTTCACAGGTGGCTGCCAGGGTCAGGCAGGAGAGTACCCGCTGCCCATCGACTATCACTGTGCAGGCGCCGCATTGCCCATGATCACAACCCTTTTTAGAACCCGTGAGCCCGATTCGTTCGCGAAGAGTATCTAGCAGGGTCATTCTGGAATCAATAAGCACTTTTTTTACTCCCGAATTCACTTTAAAGTTGATGGTAATACCGTTTTCGACCGCCGCTGGAATAAGATCGGCAATGGCTTCATCTTCAATGCTTCGGGCAAAGAGCTGCTCTGCGCCAATGGCGTGGCTGGCTAAAAGACCGGCTGTAGCCAGACCCATCAGCTTGATAAAATGTCTCCTGTTGAATCCGGATTGAATAACTTCTTCTAATTCTTCGGGCATGAGATCGCCGAAGAGTTTTTTTTCTTCAGGGGTAAGCTGTGTTTTGTTATGTTTCATGTTGCTGTTTTGAGGTGGAAACAGTTAGTATCCTGCTGACTGGCAGCTGGATGCTATTTTTTAAACACAGGGCAGGGGTTATGGTTTTATAATCACCTAAAAATTGTTCGAATTGCAAATGATCATCTGCCCGATGCATCTTTTGGAATGGTTTTTAGTAAGGCCCCGAGATAATAAAATAATTTTGAAATCTCGGAAATCATGTGCAATTATCAACCCATTAAATGATAGGTTCTACCTCCACAACCATTACGTGAGGAAATACTTACTTTTTTATCACCATCCGGAAATGCTCCAATAATAGATATTGATGCTAAGCACATAAGCCGTTTTTAATACAATCGATAATTCTAGCGTAAATCAAGGTGTGTATTTTATTCTCTCCAGTCATTGAATATTCTTCACCCTTCCTGATTACATAACCTTTAAAAGCATTGTTAACCCATATTCTAAAAAGGTTTTTATCACCTTTAACGGGTTCGATGGTAATCAAGTCTGGACCAATTTTGATTTCTTTCTTTTCTGTTGCTGCTTTAATATTCATAAAGCAAATATTGCTAATAATTTTAGTAATCGAAAGAAAAGTTTTGCGCATAGAAAAGCCCCACGTTAGCAGGGCATTCAATATTTTAAATCTAATTTGTCAAGCGCTCTGCCATCTACCTGCAGAGCGCTTTATCAATCTATCGTCCCGGAAAGATTAAGTAATCAAAACTAATCGTTGCCGCCTGGATACTATATAGCCCTTTTGTGTCATATAAAAAGTTTAATAAATTGAATGTAAGGCTTTATCATTTAACAAACGCAAGTCTGTGTATCACTCTTGCAATTATGTCACCATATCCCAGCCCGACATAAATTAATAAATGGTATTATTTTTAACTTCAACTATTTTGCAGGATTACATCCAGAATCGTAAGTCAACGAATTGTTGACTAGGGGAGCAGATAATGGTTTTAATATATCTTACCACCTGCGGGAATATTAACTAAATTACTATCTTTTAGTGGGTTACCTTAATAAATTTCGTGGTATAAAAGGCAAACAATGTTAACCTCAAAACAAAACCACATGAAAAATTTATTCAAATTAGGCTTCCTGGCCTTCGCATTATCTTTATCAATAGTTTCTTGTTCAGAAAAAAAAGCCGATGGTGCTGATTCAACCAGCATGGATTCTACATCGACTGATACCATGATGCAGGATACGATGTCCAAAGATACCATGATGACTGATACGACAATGAAAGACACCATGAGTAAGATGTAATTTTCATAACGTATTCCAAAAGGTTTCTGTTGAAAGCAGAAACCTTTTTTTAGGGTTAAATACAAGTCTTTCGATGCTTTGCCGTCAGATAGATTTCTTTAGTCTTATTAAGTAAATAGGTATCCAGTTTCAATGAAAATCTATCATTTAACTATCATTTATGTTGTTACCAAATCTGAAACAGAACCAAAGGTTTCTCCTGGATGAAGCTCAAAAATGAAAAAGTTTCATTGATTGAATTCCTTTAATTCTTCAGGAAGCCAAATAGGATAATTTCCTTTTTTACGACAGCTATTGCGGATGCTGAAAGCAACAAATACAGATTGTATCAAACCCCTTAAATATTAATTTAGAGGGTTTTTTTATGTTGGATTATATCATAAATTCTAACAAATGCAATACAATACTTCCTTAGTATTATCATTCCCTGAAAAACAATAATTTTTTTTTGGAAGTACTTTAAGAAAAACCGTGTTTACTTTTCGTGTCATCTTCACGCTTTGAGATCAGACTTTTCCTAATTCATCAGATGAGACTTTGTGGTCTAATCTTCCAGGTAATTTTTAAGAGAACTTAGTGCATCTTCCCAGCCTTCCTCATGGGGATGTATTCCTTCCTGCTCGCTTTGATTTTCCTGTGTAACAATGAGCTGAGACCCATCCTCCGCATCTTTGAATTCTACGGTTAAAAGATAATTTCCATTCTCCAGGGCCTGATCATCCATAATCCAATTCCAACTATATACTAGTTTTTCTTCAGGCAAAGCACTCTGATATTCACCTTCTATGGTAAGTTGTCCTTCCTGCGACTCGTCTTCAAATTTGTAAAGTATTTTGCCACCGTCTTCAATTTCATTCTCTAGCATAGTTAAAGTTCGGCCGGCGGGTTTCCACCACGATTTCAATGCAGACTCTTCTGTCCAGGCCTTAAAAAGTTCAGCGGCACTAACCTTAAAATTCTTCGTTATGGTAATAGGTTCATTTTTCATAATTGATAGGGATTTATATATACAACAGCATTAATATTAAAATGTTCCCTTTTTCCCTGATAATCAATTGATAAATTATTTGATCCCTAGATGTTCAACATTTTGTTCAAAGCTTATTCCACTAAATTAGCTCCGCTGAGAATAACTAATATTCATCAACCCGGTTTACAGTTTTTAACAAAACGAACATTCGACTTGATAAAGAATTTTTTAAGAAGCTGTTCAGGATTAATTGCGGAATAAGTATTTAATCAGGGATATGTTTCATATGAAGATATGTCATTGCCCATCAATCTTTCTATGTTAACATTTATAAACTTTACAAACTCAAAATCTAAAAGACTTCTCCTTCCGGGTTTTTGAATTAATCAATGGCTATTCCACTTCCGCCTATCACTTTTACACCATCGTCAAACTGTTTCCAGAATCTGATGTAACGATATTTTGCCTCAAATTTTCCTCCTTCATATTCTCCTTTTATCTCCATAACTACGGTTACTACCGCTGTGTCACTGATTATATTTAAATTTTCGATCTTCGGGAAAAGTTCAATAATTTTTAATTTTCCTTCACGATAGGTATCGAGATCAATCTTTTTAGTGATTACATCACCACTGGGAACAATAAATAATAGATCATTGTGCAGAAGTTCATCTAAAACATTGATATTACCATTTTTCATTGCACCATAAAGTTGCTCTTCATGGGCTAGGATGTTGTTTTTTGTGATCAAAATATTATTCATTATTGAAAAATTAAATGTTTACCAATTATAATCCGCTCGCTATTCTAGTGTTGTGAAATTAAGAAATAAATATGCTGAATGATAATGAAATGATCGCCAGTCATTATGTTTCCAATTCGAGAATTCTCGCTCCTATAATTGTTGCAGAGAATGTTTTTGGATATCAGATGATTTAATCTTATGCCAACGTTGAAAAACCTAGATTTGAGGAATGAATGCTAATATTTTTATGGGCAGCGCAGTTGAAATTACGCTATTGCTAATTATCATTATTATATGTGGTATGGCTTATAGTATTCTGGCAAAAAAACTAACTGTGCCTGCTGCTTGTACTGGAGTGGTAATCGCTATCACCATATTTATGGCTGCCGGGCTAACTGGGGTAGCAATGATGGCTGCCTTTTTTCTGATGGGCTCGCTCGCCACTTCCTGGAAACAAGAACGTAAAAATAAATTTTCCGATAACCATGAAAATAAAACCGGTAGAAAAGCTTCTCAGGTTTTGGCCAATGCGGGTGTTTCAGCTTTGGCAGGGCTGTCAATTCTTGTTTTTCCTCAGCTCACAAATCTATTTTTGCTGGTGATGGCGGCTGCCTTCGCTTCTGCAACCGCGGATACATTATCATCTGAGCTTGGAATACTTTACGGGACCAAATGTATTAATGTGAAAACGCTTAAAATGGATGAGTGTGGCAGGGATGGGGTGATCAGTATGGAGGGTTCGGTAATAGGTTTTATTGGCAGTTGCCTGATTGCATTGGTGCATGCAATAGGTTACGGCTTTCAACTGGGCTTTTTTTGGATTGTGCTTGCCGGAACATTTGGTAACCTAACAGACTCAATTTTAGGTGCTTATTTTGAGCGAAGAGGATTAATAGGCAACGATGCAGTAAACTTTTTTAGCACCTTATCAGCGGGGATAATTGCACTGCTTTTGGGAGCATTAATTTAATATACCCTTTCCCGTCTTCATGTTTCAAGTAAAGGTTTAGGCTTCGCTTCACCCAATCTTAACACAAATTGGATAATTTTTTTTGATTCAGCGATGTTGAACCCGTGGATTATTCTCGTTCATCAATTACAAAATTTTTCTTTGTTCATTAGGATCAATGATGATCTGCAAAGGTGTTTGAATGCCTAACCCCATTCAAATCTTGAGATTTGGAATGGGGTTGACATAAATTATGGTGATCATCAATCAGATCTGTGAGAATAACATACACATAAAAATTATTCAGACTATAAATGATTGATCGCTTAATGATTAAACATTCCCATAGGAATTTGACTGACCACCATCAATGGCGATTACCTGTCCGTTAACGTAACTGCAATCTTCGCTAAGCAGGAAGATAACAAGCTTTGCAACTTCTTCTGGTCGGCCAAGTCTTTTTGTTGGATTGGCTTTCGCGTATTCATCTTCGGCTGCCTGTGGGTTACCCGGGTTAACTTGTTTGAAAGCTTCTGCTACCATCGGGGTTAGGATTGCTCCCGGCGCAATAGCATTTGCCAGGATACCAAATTTTCCATACTCCAATGCTGTTGTTTTGGTGATGCCGGCGACTGCATGTTTGGTGGCAACATAAGGTGTCTGGTTCATTACACCTCTTATTCCGCCCACCGATGCAACATTTACAATGCGACCATATTCTTGTTTTTGCATCACCGGAATAATATACTTCAATCCGAAATAAACACCCATTAAATTGATATCAACAACCTTTTTAAATACATCCAGGTCATAATCAACCAAAGGTGCTTGTCTTCCCTCAATGCCGGCGTTATTATAAAAACCATCAATGCGGCCAAATGCCTTAACCGTATCTTCTACAAAACCTTTAACCGATTCCTCATTTGAAACATCGGCGACGGTGGTTAGAATCTGAATTTCCGGATAGCTGGACTTAATTTCATTTTTTGCTTTTTCTAATGATTCTTGGTTAAAATCTATCAGAGATAATAAGGCGCCATTTTTTGCTGCTTCCAAAGCACTTGCAAGTCCGAGACCCATTGCTGCACCGGTAATGATGATAACTTTATTCTTTAACTTTTCCATATGATTATACTTTAGGGAATGTGCCAAAGCATTCTCCTGTTTTAAGATATTAAACAATCCTTAATTCACAAAGTTGAAGAAAGTGAGGCGCTAAGATTAGCACTTTCAGGAGTTTTATCGGTATAATTTGAACATTTGTGCAATCTCTTGCTACAAGGCACCTCGGGTTGTACTTTCCCTGAACTGTTCAGGACTCATGTTGGTGTTTTTACGGAAGTATCTTGAAAAATAAGACTGATCAGAGAATCCAAGCTGATATGCGATTTGTTTGATGGACTGCCCAACATCCTGTAGCGATCGTTTGCTTTCCAGCAACAGCAATTGATTACAAAGTTGATTCAGGGTAAACCCAAGACTTTCTTTCAGTATCTCATTCATCCTTTTTGGTGACAATCCAACTTGAGCGGCATAAAATGTGACTGGCTGCTGTGTCTTGAAATTTGATTCTATCAGTTGCAGCAAACGAATTATTCTTTCGTCTTTATGGGAGAAGCTGAGGGGTAGTGCGTTAGTGAATCTATGAAGGATTAGCAGAAAAGCTTTGGTATACATTTTCAGTAGTTTCATGTCACATTCTCCCTGAAATTCAGCTTGCAGCAGGAAAAATAATTGCTTCAGTTCAGTTAGCTTGTCTTTTGGAATTGCTATTCCCTTATTTTCGAAAGGCAGAAAAAGTTGGTTGATTGCCGTTTCCGTTATCGCGTGAAAAAATTCTTCGGAAAAAACGACTACTCTTGCATTTGGCAGGCTTTGCGATGGAATAGCATGTACCTGATTTTTTGCTATGAGAAATACGGTGTTTTTTTTTATTGGGAAAGGTTCGAAGTCGATATAGTGTATATCCTGATCTTCAGTAAACCAGATGATCGCATAAAAATGAATGCGGTGATGAAGAAAATGCTGACCAAATGCCACCTTTTTTTCTGATACCATAAAAGGGGTATTTGGAAGAACATGTACAGGTAGCATTTCTTTTTCCTTCATCATTCAGTTTAAGCTAAATTATATTTTCTGATAAAAAATGGTCAAAACAAATAGTTTCTAGATTATCGAGCAGCTCAAATTTATAGAATATGGCTTTTAGTTACAATCAAAACCTAATATGTTTAAAGAATCACGTTTTCACACTACTAATACTAACATGCAGCTTATTTTCGTCTCTATATTAAAATTGTCCTTACTAATTACCACTAATTTTAATACATTTTATTTTCTCGTGACGAAAACTTATTACGCACACTAAATAACGTCTAGAGTCAGAATTTGGTTGCTCAATAGTGCCGCACACCATCAGCCTAAAGATATCAACGCCTTGTTTTAATCATCCAGGCGATCAAACAAATCAGAAGGCCAGGTATTGTTGCATATATTGGTAGCCAAACAAAAAGTAAGGCACTCGTTGAAGATCCTGAAGCCAATTGGTTGATGTCAAAATACCAACTGACAATTGCCAATAGTGGAAACAAAACGAGTGATATAATAGCCAATAGATAAAAGACGAAATTGGTAGTCCCCTTCACTTTGCTAAACACCTTTACCTGAAAAAAATAAAATATGAATATCGGAAGTAACTGATATAGAGAAAAGTAATTTATACCCAGTATTAGAAAAATAAGTATGGAGATCAATATGAGCAGTGCAAGGACAATTTTGTTATTCATCATTTTATAAACCGACTGACCAACGAAATGTTTGCGGGCTTTTTTTTCGTTTAATGACGAAGAAATGCCTGATGGTCTGATCGCTATCTCTCGGAAGTTAAAAAGAGGTGTTTATTGAAGTATCAATGTCAATTTGTTTCTAATAGCTGAGGTGATTAGCTTTTGAGGATGGTTATTAATGATTGGAAAGGAGATTTTTCAATTCAATAGCGATCGGGGCAACCTCAATCAGCTCTAGTTTTTTAACCATTTTTATTGTGCCATTTTTGTACTTCAGGAAATGTTTGGCTTGCAAATGTTGCGAGTAGGCTTTTTCGCTGGCATATACTTCAAATACAGTAACTTTTAAAGGATCTGATTTGTCATATACCGCTTGCAGTGCGATAACACCAGGTTCCAACGATACGGCGGCTTTCGCGTGTTCAGCCAATGCTGATTTATATTGTTCCAGGTATTCTGGATATACTTCTATTTTCGCAATTCTAAATTTTCTGGCATCCTGTTGGGCTAGAGCAACTCCAGGGATGATTGTGGCGAAAAACGTTAGTGCAAACAGATAAACGATTTGATAGATTTTATTTTTAGATTTCTTCATTATGGGTATGTATTTATTTTGCGATCATGATTTCAAGACTGAATAGTACTGAATATGATTGTTCCTGAATTAGGCTTGTTCCGCATTTTCATTTTAGTAACGAATTAAACCATCAAAGGCTTATTTAATTAGCACACGCCGGCCAGTTTTGGCAGAAATTCTAGCAGCTTCGAGGATCTTCACTACAATAAGGTTGTTTTCCAAACCAGTCAGATCCCGCTCAGGTTGAATTTCATTTCGCAATAATGCTGATAAATAATTTAGCGGACTACTGATGTTTCTGGAAAGTGTGGCTGCAGTGGTTTCTTTATAAGTCGCACCTTCTTTTTCTTTTACTCGCAGTAAGGTTGGATTGACCGCCTGGATATAACCAGTTTGACCAAAAATTTCCAAGTCTTTAATCGAAAAAGGCCAGTTCCAGGAAGCTTCTATGATTCCGGTAGCTTCAGGATATTCCAGTAGAATGGTTGCATCGTCATCTACATTCGGATATACATCTTTTTTTAATTGTCGGGTAATGGCGGTAACAGCTACTGGCGCTTTGCCATCCATTAACCAGGTCATCAAATTAGCGCCGTAACAACCAAAATCTACAATTGCACCACCACCATTTTTAACTGGGTCGGTCAACCAGTTTAAAAATTCGGAACTTACGTTTATTTCTTTTGGCCCCTGGTGTCCATCATGAACCACCATCTTTCTGATTTTTCCAATTTCATTATTGGCTTTTGTTTTGCGATACGCCTCCTGATTACTTGCATACCATGTAGTTTCGTAGTTGGTTAGCAGGTGAATCTGGTATTGCCTGGCAAGTTGTGCCATGCGTTCGGCTTGCTTAACAGTTGTAGCCAATGGCTTCTCTACCATCACAGAGATTCCCAAGGGTGCAGCGGCCTCCACAACAGCGAGGTGATCATTAATGGCATTGTACGCCAATACTACCTCCGGTTTCTTTGCTTTTAAGAGTAAGGATAAATTCTGGTTGAACAATGAGTCGGGTAAGTTATAGCGCTTTTTGAAACGCATAATTAAATTAGCATCGCTTTCTGAAATGCCTACAATATTTACCTCGCCTTTTTCATAACTGTTCATTATTTGATAAACATGGTCATGGTTTAGGCCGGCCACCACCACATTCAGTTTTTTCTGAGCATGTACCTTAGTGCAACATAGTATTAAGATTAGACTTATAGCGAGCGAATGAATTGTTGGAAAGAAATTTTGCTTCATGTATGTGGGTTTTATTGCAATTTACCTTTATGTATTTTAAGTTGTGCAGGTTGAACGAATTTCTTTTTTGTAAAATCAGTAAGGGAGTGAGCTGATCTTAAATATAGATCATAATTAAAAATATCTACAATTCTTCCAGATGATCAAGGTAATAGCCCGCTTGATGCAAGATGGCTTCTCTTTCTTCCGATGACTTTTTATCCCATATACGATACACACCAGACAAGCGAAAATTTAAGCTCAGTTTATCGCGGTGAAGATCGTGAAAATTCCAGTAAAGGCTATTGAACGGGCAAGCATTGTCGCCGGTTTTTTCCTTTCGGTCGTAATGGCAACTTTCGCAGTAATTACTTTGTTTATGGATATAGTTGGCACTGGCAGTATAGGGTTTAGATCCAGTAATGCCACCGTCTGCGTACTGGCTCATGCCCCTGGTATTGGTTATTTCCACCCATTGAATAGCATCAATATAAATTCCGAGATACCAAAAGTCTACTTCATCAGGGTTGATGCCAGCAAGAAGTGCAAAATTGCCGGTGATCATCAGTCGCTGTATATGATGAGCATAGGCATAGTCCAATGATTGTTTGATGCTATGCTTGAGGCAATTCATTTTTGTATTTCCCGTCCAATACCAACCTGGTAATTTTCTTTGATGGTTAAAATAATTCATCTTTTCAAAATCCGGCATTTTTAGCCAGTAGATTCCACGCATGTATTCACGCCATCCAATAATCTGCCTGATAAATCCTTCCAGCTGGTTAATGGTGATGTGTTTTTCAGATTTTTCCCAACTGTCGATAGCAGCGTTTACGACTTCTTTTGGGGAAAGCATTTTAGTGTTCATTGCAAAAGATAACCTGGAATGATATATGGCCCATTCCTCAGTATGCATCGCATCCTGAAAGGTACCAAACAATGGGAGGCAAGATTTGGTGAAATAATTTAACATTTCAATTGCTTGCTGGCGGTCAATCGGCCAAAAAAAGTGTGCTGGATTAAGGGTGCCTATCGTTTTAATTTTTGCTTCTATAATTCGATCGTATTGTTGCTGAACATTATTGTCAAACAATATTGGCGCATTGGGCTTGTGCTTTTTAGGTAATTTGCTTCTATTCTCTTCATCAAAATTCCACTTTCCTCCCACTGGTTTTTCACCATGCATGAGTATGTTGTGTTTCTTTCGCATTTCCCGGTAGAAATTTTCCATTAATAATCCCTTTTTTCCATAGAAAAAACTTCCTAATTCCTCCCGGTGTGTATAGAAGTGCTCGGTATCATAAGCTTGCGTTGCTATTGGCAATTTGTCGCAAAATGTTTTGAGATCTTTATCCAGCCTAAATTCATCTGGGAGCTGATATTCAAACTTTTGTATATTATATTTCTTTATCAGATCTTCGCAGTTATATTCAAAGTTTTGCCTATTGGAGGGATTATCAAGTTTAAGGTATAATACCTCATGACCTTTAGATTTAAGCAGATCGGCGAAATTTTCCATTGCTGCGAAAAACGCACAAATTTTCTGGATATGATGCCATACATAATCGGTTTCGGTACGTAACTCCATGATTACATACAGCACTGTTGAATCCCGTTCGTTATACCAGGAATGTTGGAGATTGAGTTGGTCACCCAGTATCAATCGGAGTGTTTTGTATTTTTGCTGCATAACTATCGACTAAAATGTAATACTCCTCATCAGGAATTTGTTGTATAAATGCTACGCTCATTCGTTCAGGTAACGAGCAGAACATGAGGTTATAACTATATGACTTAAAATTGCCTGCCAATGAATTATAATCCTGCAATAAAAACTTTATAGAAAGGTAAAAGTTTTTGTCATGATGATCGCTTTCAGAACATAATCAGAAAGAAGTGAAAGGGATTTAACAATCTATTCAACCAGAGTAGAGATCGATCTCGTTTCGCTCAGATTAGGCTATCAGAAGGTATTGACTATGATTTGATTTTCTTCAACAAAGATTATTGTCGTTTGAAGATTCACGAAAAAAATCCATTCAAATCTATACTATGAACTGTAACAATTATGTTTGCTTATCATAACTGTTTACAGTAAAATTCAAATCATACTGATTCGTACTTTTTTGCCATAAATACTTAAATGTTTGCCGCAGTCTAATTAGAAGCTATGATTGTTTCTATCTTATCTTTTAAAATCAAAATACAGTGATGATTTATTTTCATCTGTAAGAGAATTTTAGAACTAATAGGAGTAGGATATATGATATGCGCTATTATTAATATAATCTTTAAATGCTAAGTTTGTTCGATTTACATGATCTAAATAACGTATTAACTAAATTTATTAGTAAATAAATCGTTGTATTTATCCTGGTAATTCGCATTGGTATTCCCGATGTGCAAACTATATCCCTATCATTTTGAATTCATTTATGACTAAAGCGCTACTTTATATAGCTTTCCTGCTATCTATTTATTCCTGTCCTGTAATCGCTCAAAACAGAATCATCTCCGGAACGGTGAAAGAAGCAGAAACCAACCTCGTTCTTCCTGGCGTTACAGTAAGTATAGCAGGAACAACAAAAGCAACAACAACAGATAAAAATGGATATTATGAAATAGCTGTAACTGATAATGCAGCGTTTATTTTGTTTTCTGCAGTTGGTATGATAGCGTACAAAGAACCTATCGGAAGCAAAACATCAATTAATGTATCGCTGAAAGCCGATTCCAGACAACTATCAGAAGTTATTATCAATGCCATTGGGGTAGAAACCCAGCGGGATAAGTTTGGCTCCTCCGTTTCTACGGTGAAAGGTGCAGCTATTGCCAGCTCTGGTGAAACCAGTTTATTAACAGGTATCAGCAGTAAAGTTTCAGGAGTTTTAATTACCAGAAATGGTGGTGATCCGGGTTCGGGAGGTTATATACAAATCCGGGGTCAAAATACCATTAATGGGAATGCGCAACCGCTATTTATTGTTAACGGGATGCCGGTGAGTAATTCCAGCGATAATGTTGGTACTGCTGCAGGTAATGGGATTATTCAGCAATCCAGGATTAACGACATCAATCCGGAAGATATCCAAAGCATGGAGGTATTGAAGGGGGCTTCTGCTGCGGCACTTTGGGGAACCCGGGCTGCAAACGGAGTGATCATCATCACCACAAAAAAAGGGAAAAATTCTGAAGGAAAGGTAAATATTGCTTTCAAATCTACCTTGTCGCTCGATAGAGTGAATAAATTACCTGAGCTTCAAAGCACTTATGGGCAGGGAACATCTGGATTTTACAATCAGGGCGATAAGCTGAGTTTTGGTGATTTAATCTCAGGCCGGTCTGGTGGAGCTGATAATTACATCACCAACCCTGGTGCAAGTGGTTATCAAGGATATACTTTGCTGCAGGATGGAACAAGAAGGTACGCCATTGCTGCCGGAAATGCTGCTAATTCACATGGGGGAAAAAATTCGAGGGAGGTATTTGACAGGTACGCTGATATATTTCAGACTGGACATTTTATAGATAATTCGCTCGCTTTAAGCGGCGGCGATGCCAAGTCGAATTTTTTTATCAGTTATGCTAATCTCAGTCAGGATGGAATCATTAAAGCTTTCAGTGAGTATGACCGAAATACGGCCCGGGTGAATGCGGCGACGAAATTTAATTCCTGGATCAAAGCATCCGTAAACCTGGGTTACACTAAAACAAAATCGTTTAGGGTACAGGAGGGTGATAATGTAGATGGTTTATTGTTGGGTGCCACCAGAACTCCGGCAGATTTTAATAATGCATTATATCAGGGAGTTTATACAAATGTTTCCAATGAAGTATTGCAAAACGCACATATCTCTTACCGTAATCCCCTTGGAAAAGATTTAAGTACCATTTATTCCAATCCGGTGTGGAACATCAATAATAACCGAAATAGTAGTAATGTTGATCGTTTGACAGGGGTTGTGGAACTAGGTTTAACGCCGCTTTCGTGGCTGGCGATTACCGGCCGCTCGGGAATTGACAATTATGTAGATGATCGAACGGAACGCTTTGCAAGAAATTCCGCATTGTTTTTGAACGGCTTTTTATCTAAAAACCAGGTTTCAGAAAAACAGTTTAATACTGATTTGTTTGCTGCTGCAAATAAGAAATTTAATAAAGACTTTAACGGGACATTACTACTTGGTGTGAATTACAACAGCAGAAGAAGAGCTACACAATCTGATGCCATATCAAATTTAATTGTGCCAACAGCGCCAGACATATTAACCAATGCCCTGAATTCTAACCTCTCTGCAAGTAACTACAGCTCCCTCATCCGCACTTATGCGTATTACGCACAGGCAGATCTAGAGGCTTATGATATGTTGTTTTTGACACTTTCGGGAAGATCTGAAAGCGCTTCAACCTTTGGTACCAATGCCAATAGTAGTTTTTTCTTTCCATCTGCTGCATTAGCCTGGCAGCTTACCAAAATTAAAGGGCTGGATGATATACCATTTCTTGATTTTGCTAAACTTCGCTTAAGCTGGGGACAAGTAGGGATTCAGCCTCAGCCATATCTTAATTTCACTACCTTTAGCCCTGCTATATATGGCGACACCTTCACTCGTGGTTTATCTTCGGTAAGTAGCTTGTATGGAGGAGGTTATGTGAGAAGCCTGACAGAGGGCAATGATAACCTACGCCCCGAGCGAAAAACTGAAAGTGAAATAGGTTTAGATTTGCGATTGTTTAATAAACGCTTAAACGTTTCCGCAACTGCTTATACCAACCAAACCAAAGATGTAATCCTGCCATTAAATGTACCCAGCGAAACGGGTTTTACTATCAAAAATGCAAATGCGGCTGTTCTTTCCAATAAAGGATTAGAAATTGATGTAAATGGAGATGCTGTTAAAATCGGTGCTTTCCGCTGGAATCTCTCTGCGACATTTGCCATGAATAGAAATGCGGTAAAATCTTTGGCAGGTGCCACGGTTTATACCCTGCCGGATAGCTATATGCAGAATGCTTCGCTAATCCCTGGTCAGCCGTTTGGGATATTTTATTCAACAGATTTTTTAAAAGACAGTAACGGAAAATATATTCTGGATGGTAATGGTTTTCCGCAGGCGGGTATCAGCAATGAAATTATTGGTAATCCCAATCCCAAATGGCAGGGAGGTTTAGGAAGTACTTTTTCTTATAAGAATATATCACTATTTGTACTTTTCGATCGCATCTCTGGAAACGATTTTTTCAACGGAACCAGAGGTTCGCTTTATAGTATTGGTACACATGCTGACCAGGGGCAAACCGTTATTGCACCTTTGGGTGGATTGAAGGATGTAAATGGTAATTTAATTGCCGCCGGAACCTCATTTCAGGGCCAGATTAGAGACTTTGGTGCCGGACCAGTTGCAATTAACCAGGCCTGGTGGCAGGGAAGAGGATCTGCATCCAATTCAGCTTCTTATAAACAATTTGTAGAAGATGCCAGTACGACAAGACTTCGCGAAGCGACCTTAAAATATTCGATTGATGTCAAATCAATTAAGTTTTTATCCGGTCTCTCTAGCATAGATTTGAGCGTAACCGGCCGAAACCTTGTGTTGTGGACAAAATACACTGGTACGGATCCGGAGGTAAATATCTCAGGGGCAGGTTTGGCCCGGGGTCAGGATTGGTTTACCAATCCTAACACAAAATCGCTTCTCTTTTCAGTTCAGGTAAAATACTAATTTAATAAAGCCCTTATGACAACGAAATATATACGAAATACTTTATATGTACTTTTAATAGGATGTACTATTGCCATTAGTGGTTGCAAAAAGTTATTTGATCAACCGGATATTAATAATAATCCAAACGCAGTAACCAATATTGACCTGCCAACGCTTTTTAGCGGAACCTTACTGGGCGTTTCGCTACTACATGAAGATACCGATGTAAGGATTGCTAGCATGTGGTCAGGTCAACTCAACGGACTTAATCGGGCTCATCTTGGCTATTCTCAATACATTGTTTCTTCCCAGAATTTCTCCTGGAATACGATTTATTCCGTGGCGGGTCAGGCAAGATTGATCCAGCTTAAAGCAGATTCTATAGGCAATAAGTGGGGGAAGGGTATCGGTCAGATTCTTGAAGTCTTCGCCATTCAAAAAGTTACTGATTTGTATGGTGATGTACCTTATAGCCAGGCATTTGATGGGAAAAGCTTTCCAACGCCGGTTTTTGATCGGCAGCAGGATGTTTACAAATCTCTTCTGAACGTTTTAGATGATGCCATCCTGAATCTTTCCGCTACCTCTGGTTCTGCTTTTCCAACAAAAGATTTCATCTATAAAGGAGATGTAGGCAAGTGGAAAGCAGCCGCAAATACGTTAAAAGCCAGATTAAATCTTCACTTAAAAAATTACGCAGCTGCAGCAGAAAGTGCCAGGTTGGGAATCGGTACATCGGGCGATGCTTTGGTACCTCACGGAAATAGTATTGGCGTGGATATGAACCAAAACTATGATTTTTTTGCAGTTTCCAGAACAGGTGATACTGGTTTTGACGGCGCATACCTGCCGGTTTTACTTAAAAGCCGTATCAATTCTTTGAACACCAAAACCGATGAAACCGCCATTTATAACTATTTTTTCAAAACAGGCATTACAGCTACTGGTAGTCTTGATCCCAATACAGTTGATGGTGCTTTTGTTGCAAACGCCGCTCACCCGATATTAACCTATTATGAAAACCAGTTGATCCTGGCAGAATCTCAGGCAAGATTGGGTATGCTGGAGGAAGCTGTTATCGCCTTAAATCGTGTGCGCTCCGGATTAAATAGTGGTGTTTTTAATGGCAGAACGTTGCCAGTTGCGGGGCGAAAATATGACGCTTATACCTTATCGGATTTTAGTAGAAATGGTTTGGCAAATCCAACAGGATCAGGCAGTGTGCAATATGCATTGCTATACGAAATCATTGCTCAACGGTATATTACCTTATTGATGCAATATGAAGTGTTTAATGATTATCGCAGGCTTTCATCAGCTGTTCCAGTGGTAGAACTGCCGGTTCCGTTAAAAACAGGGTCTAAAAAACCCAACCGATTCATCTATCCGCAAACAGAAATCAATACCAATCCCAATGTTCCAAAACCCTTGCCAGATCAGTTCACTAAAGTAGCCATCTACAACTAAATGCAGCTAGTAAAAAAAACAAAATTACCAGCATTGGCCGACAGTGCAGTGTTGCGGTACTTTAATTTTATAGCCCTTTATTTTGCTGAGGGATTGCCAATGGGTATGTTATTTATTGGCATACCTGCCTGGATGGCCATGAATGATAAAAGCATTGTAGAAATTGGTAGTTTCGATGTAGCCTGTGCCTTTCCCTGGACCTTTAAATTCTTCGTTGCACCACTAATGGATCGTTACACTTATTTGCCAATGGGACGTAAAAGACCCTGGGTAATTATTTGCCAGACGGGATTATTTTTAAGTATGGTAGGCTTCGCATTTGTGCCAGACCCGCTCAACAATGTTCATTTGCTGGTTATTGGCGGTTTTATCGTTTCGATCTTCGGCGCCTCACAAGATGCCGCAACTGACGGATTAGCCGTAGATACAGTGCCAGCAGAAGAGCAGGCAAAAACAAATGCTTACATGAATGGATCGCGGATGATTGGAAGCTCGTTTGCACTCACCATTGGAACCTGGTTGCTCACAGATTATAACTTTAAAATTTCTGTGCTAGTAATTGCGATACTTATTGGCCTGATCATCTTTGTACCCTTATTATTGCGGGAGCGGAGTTCCGAGCGAATTTTTCCATGGAGTTCAGGGGCACCTGATGAAGATAATGAAAAACTCCAGATCAACAGCTGGGCGGCGATGGTCAGATCACTGTATATGGCTTTCAGTTTGAAAAACTCTTTTTTACTTGGTCTCTTGCTTTTTACTTCACAGGGTGCTTACAATTATTTTGAGAAGTTACTTCCCATTTTTGCCGTTAAGGTAAGTGGTTGGACGAATGTATATTATTCCCATGTATTTTCGATCGCAGACCTTACTGGTGGCATATTGGGTATGTTGGTAGGAGGCTGGCTGATTGATAAATTCGGGAAGAAGCGGATGATATACACCTACTTATTTTTCATTTTCTTTGAAACATTATTGCTCGTATTTCTGAGTAAATACTGGACTAATGTTCCGTTTCTGTATAGCTTTATCATCATTTACAGGTGGGTGAACGCCTTTGCGAAAATCGGAGTGTTTGCAATTGCGATGCAGTGCTGCTCGAAAAAGGTTTCAGCGAGTCAGTTTACCTTTTATATGACCATCGGTGCATTAGGATCAATTGTTGGTGCTGCCCTGATTGCGCCTGTGAAATCTTTTTTTAGCTGGGAAGTGTCTTTTGCGTTGTTTGCCTTGATGATGTTAATGAGCGCTTTTCTTTTATGGCTGTTAAATTTCAATAAACTCGAACAGCAAATTTCTAACATGGCTGAAATTGACGGTGAAGAAAAATATCGTACAACGAACTCAGATGCCTGGCAAATGAGCAAACCTTAAAAATTTTTATTATAACCACCCACTTTTACAATTTCTAAATTTCGGGGTGATTTGTCAGTTAATTTTATCGAATAGAAAACGCTATATCTTTCAATAAGGATGCTGCGAAAGACTATCTTTTATTTGCCTGGCGGAAGGTTTTTGAAACACAGTTATACAATCGGCCGAGTCAATTTTGATTAGGCCCATTTTTTCAAATGCTTTTAACCAACGCTGCATAGGCAAAACTTTCCATTTTTGATGGTAACGGATCGCGTTTTCGATAATCGAATCGAAATAATTTAAGGGTGGATCGTATTTGTCGTGGTATTGGTGGAGGACATCATCGCGAACGAAAATTAGGTCAATATGAGCCTGATGAAACATCATGGCGAAATCTGTGTCTTCTGCACCATAACCAGTAAAGGATTCGTCAAAACCACCGATATTTTCGAATGTTGGTTTTTGAATCGCAAATATTAAAGACCAGAATTGTAAATGTCCAACAGGCGCTCCGCTGGGAATCTCTTCTCTGTTTGGATGTGGTACAGCCATATGCTTCAGGTTATTGTAATTGCCTGAATCTGGAAGTATGGGCAGATAAAGCGGGTAGGCCGTTACGATATTTTTTGCCGATAAATCTTTCAGCAAATTTGAAAACAGCGTTGGCGAAACAATACAATCAACATCAATAAATATGATGTTGGTGGTCTTGGTGGCATTCATTCCCACATTTCTTGCGGCAGCCAATGGCAATTCATGCGTTTGTTTGATCCTATGAAAATTTATGTTCAGACCATTTGCTATAGGCATTTCTTCAAAATCATCCATGCAAACCACCTGAACATCGAAGGGAAGCACAACCGACAATCTGATAGATTCAAGGAGATTAGCCAATTGCTTTCTCCTTCCTTTTATAATAGTTACAATACTAAATTCAACCATACCATTCTTGCATTTTTTGTGCTACATCTGCCGCCGCAGTAATGTTTACTATATTTTTATAAGCTGGGGTAAATGCTTTCGCCTGTTGGAGCAGCATTTGCCACTGCTCGGCGTTAAAATTTTCCTCGCCTAAAAGGGCGATCTTCTGATCAGACAACATGCGAGCATGCACCTCTTGCTCCTCATACGGCCGGGCTTCGGGAAGCAGGATTAATCGTTTATTCATTGATAATAGTTCTGCAACGGTATTTTGCCCCGCTGCCGATATCACAAGTTCTCCTGTTATAGCCTGGCTGATATCTTTTACCATTCCGAGCTGGTTACAATTTTTACCAACATCATAACGTTGTTTGTTTCCAATAATGGTGAATCGGATATCCGGATCCTGCGTCATTTGTTTCACTATAGCCTGATCCCAATTATCATAGCCTAACAATATGGAAACCTGATGAATATTTGCAGAGGTGTTTCGATTGAATTTGCTGCAATCGTACTTTGACATATATCCACTGTAAAAAGTTTTGGTGGAATATTTATAGTCGGGTTGTTCAATTATGAAAGGAAAATGAGCGATGATGTGGTCCGCTAGCTCATGTGCAAATACCTGGGTTGGGTCTTTAGAGATATTTCCCGGTAAGTGAACTAAAACAACTGGTACTCCCATTCCCCGGACCAAAATTGCTAATTCAGGAACGCCATCGCAGTAAAATGCTTTCGGCTTATGCAGCAATATTGCGTCAGCCATTGATTTGGCTCGCTTTGCAGCCTCCTGAACGTATGGTGTAACTTCGAAAGCTTTTGAATAGGTATGTTCAGGAATTTCATAGTTTGCTGGGTACTTGGGCGGCAATTCGATGACTTGTACCTGATATGTGTTTTGTAAACGGCTGGTAATACTGGTATTTGTAGTGATCGCAACGACCTCAAAAAAGACTGACAATTCTGGGTACAGCATACTAAACGTTGCCTGATGGCCATTGCCATGTGCATGTACAAAATAGAATATTACCGGTTTACTCATGACATGGTGTTTTTGATAAACGGTGATAAACCTCAGCATATGCCTCCGAAGTTTTCTGCATGTCAAATGAATGAGCGAAGTTTCTGCAGGTCTGTGGTGTAGCATTCGTAGCTTTCTCTAACGGCTTGATCAAGTCACGCCAGTCATCTGAATCAACTGCAATAGATACTTTTTTATCTCTTAATTCAGGAGGGATTGCGGTGTAAAATCCCACAACTGGCAGGCCAGACGCCAGCATTTCCAACGTGCTCAGGCCAAAAGGCTCTTCCCATAGGGCGGTGGCCAGATAAGCTGAAGCACCTCCGGCCAGCTCGTTTAATTGCTGCTGATTGACGTGTGAAATGTATTGAATCTTTTCGCTAAGCATTGGTTCAACATGGATACTGAAATACTCCTGATCGAATATAGGGCCGATGATTTTAAGTGGCTGCTTTAGGTGGTTAGCCAAATGAATTGCGGCTTCAACGTTTTTTTCTTTGGTGATTCTTCCGCTCCATAAAAGGTAACCATTATTATTTCTATGATGCAATTTCCATTGATGAAGCACAATTCCATTCAAAATAACGTCTATATCTTTTCCTAATGATGATGCCCATCTTTTGCTCATTCGTTTAGAAATGCCAATAGGCAAAGCGGGTGCATGTTTTAAGAAAAATTTGTACATCAGTTCAAATTTTTCCGTAGGTGGTAAATGCAATGTTAATACGCTTGGGATGTTAAGCAGGGCGCCAACGGCATAAATCTCTGGTATAAATGAATTGTAGTGGATGATGTCATAATTGTTTACAACAAGCATTCCGAATTGTAAACTCTGATAGTGTTGTTGTCCAAGCCACTCCGGACAGGGCCGATAGGCGTCATCTTTCATGCTTAAAGGACTTTCCTGGAGTTCAATTACATTAAAGAAGTTTCTTTCATCCGTGTCTTTTGCAATCACATCAACGGTGTGCCCCATTTGCACCAGTTGGTTTGCATGTGCAACAATGAATGCTTCGGTTCCACCATTAAAAGGTTCACGAAGGGAAATAAATGGTCCGGCAACTAATAGTACTCTCATATCAGTTCCTTGAAATAGTTAATGTATTGCTTAACCATTGTTATCAAAGAAAACTTTTCGGCGTGTAATCGAACCTTATTGCTTTCAAGTGGTATAGCATGCGTTATTGCTTTGACAAGTGCTATCACATTTCTCTGCTCTGCAACTACTCCGCTGTTTGTATCTATTAATTCCGGAAAAGCGCCCCGGTTAAACCCTGCAATGGGTACGCCCGATGACATCGCTTCAATGTTGGTGAGGCCAAAGGGTTCTTCCCAGCGGACAGCGCTTACTGCCACGGCTGCGCCGCTCATGTTTGCATGTATATCGAACTGGTTTAAATGGCCAAGGTAGGTATCGTTTTTACTCATACGCGGCGTAATGTGTTCATCAAAGTACCTTTTATCATCAAGTGGTCCGGCAAACTTTAAAGGCATATTGATTTCGTGTGCTGCATCAAGTACAATATCCAGCCCCTTAGCATGAACAATTCTTCCGAACCAGAAGAGATATTCCGGATGGTTTCGAATCATAGGCCATTTAGCTAAATCCACACCGTTATAAATAATCTTAGCATCCTTATTCAGGTATGGCCGCCATGTTACCTCAAATGTTTTTGAAGGCATAACAAAATGAAGGTTTTGAGCGCTGGAACAGATCTTTATTGCCGCTTTTAATTTGCTAATAGGGGGAGTATGTAATGTCGTAATTACTGGAATTGATGCCTTTACACCCCACAAAATAGGAAGCTCATGCGTGGAGTTGTTGTGAATAACATCAAATTCATTTTTTTCAATATCATTCAATATCGAAAGGTATTCATCATGCTCGTAGATTTCGTAATATTTATTCTCCCGATGCTCATCACCGTAAAATCCTTTAATATGAAGTTTAGGATCACTCCCCGTATTTGCATATAAGGTAATGGTATGGCCTTGCCTGATGTATTCTGTACACAAAGCATGGGTAAAAGCTTCAAGCCCTCCACGAAATGGCTCAGCTACCGGAAGTCTGGTTTTGGCTATCACAGCAATCTTCATATACTATAAGTTGCTATAATGTTTGAGGATTTGATAGCGAAACCGGCAACGAATGGTTTCCGACTATTTCGTCGCCATTGGCTTCCTGTGAAAGTGCTTCGCGATATAATTTTATGTAGTCAACAGTCATCTGCTGGATACTCATGGAAGAAGCAAATTTTCTACAAGTTTCGGAACTGATGCTATAACTTTGTTCTACTAATCTTATAAGGTCTTGCCACCGCAACGAATCTGTTGTGAATACGCTTTCATTGGCCCAATTTGAGGGAACTGCTGTATTATAGCCAACAACAGGTATTCCACTTGCCAACATTTCAAGGGCAGCTAATCCAAAAGGTTCTTGCCAGGTAGCCGTAGCAAGATAGGCGGATGCCCGTTGACTTAATCTGCTAAGTTCGGATTGTGTCAGGTGCCCAACATATTCGATTTGACTACCAAGATGAGGCCTAACCTCATCGTCGAAATAAGATTGATCGACAATTCTGCCGGCAATTTTAAGCGGCAATTGCATGTGTTTTGCCAATTTAATGGCATCTGCTACGTTTTTCTTCTGATTAATTCTTGCTGACCAAAGTAAATATTCACGCTTAGCTGAATTTTTTGCGGGCCAAATATCCATGTTAATACCGTTATTGATCAATGGGATATCTTGTCCTAATGCTTCATCCCATTGAGATTTAATTCGTTCTGATATGGCAACGAATTTCAGTTTTCCATCGCTAGACAATTGCTTATAGGCCGACACTCGGGTATCATCGGCTGGTGAGTGCAGCGTCAAAAATGATGGCTTATTAAAATTCAGTCCTGCGTTTAACAAATGCGGATAAAACATATTATAATGGATAAGATCATATTGATCAATATGCATCGCTCTATACTGTCGTTCTTCTCTGATACATTCGATAGCATTTGGGGTATCTGAAGTTGATTCAATAAACGGGTTTATCAGTGTAAATTTCGAATTGACATCCGCTTCAGCGGCGATAATGTCTACAATATGTCCTTCGTTAATTAATTGATTAGCAAATGAAACCATAAATGCTTCTATACCGCTATCAAAGGGTTCTTTAAGTGAAATTCCGGGACCTGAAACAAGTAAAATTCTCATAAATTAATTGTTCCAATCGCTTTAAAAAAAATCTTTTCTGACATAGATAATATTTGCCTGGCAAAAGGCAGAATTTTGGAATAATACATGAATTTAAAGCTTTAGAACTGGATTGTAAGTTGTTCCAATTCTTGTGCTCAGAAACTGGTTAGCATTTATTGCCATTAACTAACTTGTCTATTATAACTTTCTAAAATCTCAAAAGTTTTAAGAAAGTGGATTACAGCGATAAGCTTGTAGGACTTTATGATGATGGAATTGCCTTAGTCACAGCTATTATATATTTAAACCAATTTATCAAGCTGTCTTTAATTGTTGAATTCATTTGCATGGTGCTGCCCTTCGTCACAAAGCGATAGCTTTCTGGAATATTGTAAACTTATTGATTCGAATGATGTTATTGGTTTGAATCAAAATTTTATGATTGCATTTATACTAACCAAGCCCAATACCAGAACAATAATCGATGTCCCGTCGCTTGTTACTGCAGAACATTTATTTGTAAATGATTTATTGAAAAATGATCTATCATCTTTTAATAGATTATACAAAATGTACGCACCAAACCTGATGGGAGTAATCATGAAAATTGTCAATCAACAAGAAACTGCTGAGGATTTGCTTCAGGAGGTTTTTTTGAAAATCAGGAAATCACTCCATACTTATGATGAGAAAAAATCTCGTCTTTTCACCTGGATGCTTAATATTACCCGTAACACTGCACTTGATCATTTACGTAAAAAGTCGTACAGACAGGATAAAGCAAATGTGATACTGGAAGATGTTGAAGCGGAACTCGAAAATCATACTTTTTCGATGAATACCGATGCAATAGGAATAAAAAAACTTTTAGAACAGTTATCCTCGAAGCAAAAGCTGGTTTTGGATCTGGCATATTACCAGGGCTATACGCATGAGGAGATTGCCGAAAAACTTGATATGCCTGTTGGCAGTGTAAAAACAACTTTACGACAAGCCATCATTAAGTTGAGAAACATATTTGGAAAGTGCTAGACAAGGTGGCCTGACACTTATAACTAACCAAAATATAGGTTAAATTTCAGTGAACATTGTATTTGAATGGCTAAAAGCAAAACGGAAAAAGGCGTAAAAACCTGGAATTGAAAAATTCTCAATTCCAGATTAGGGTTAGTTTTCTGTGTCTAAACCACGCCCGGTCTTATGTTGTAATTCATCAATTCTTTTTGAAGCATCTGCTTTTGATAAATGTTCATCAAAAGGTTCTCCGGCTTCATCAGATAATGTTTTTAAATAAGAACTCTGCGCACCTGTCATCGGTTCATCGCCAGTCGTCCAATCATCCGGATTTTTTACAGTATTAGAGCCTTTCAGTTCATTTTCGCCAGCTGAGCTCGATGGTTGCTGCTGTGGCGTCTTGTCATCTTTGTTGTCTATCATCTTCTTAGTTTTTGTTCTCCTATAGCAACAGTTAAAAATCAATCCTGTTTAGCCTTACTCTTTTTAAGAGTTGATTTGACCTGTGTTTGCATTTTTGGAATTTCAGGATAGGAAAAAAAGCATTGTAGGATTATATTTTTTTATTATAAAATTTTCTCGATTGAGAATTTTGTATGATCTTCAAGTTACAGTAAAATATTATTTAGTAGAAAAAATCTAATGCAAAAAGGAACAGTAAAATTTTTTAATGAAACTAAGGGTTTTGGTTTCATCAAGTCAAGTACAGGTGAGGAAATCTTTGTTCACGCTTCCGGTTTGGTACACAACATTAAAGAAGGCGATGAAGTAACTTTTGAAACTAAAGATGGCAAAAAAGGAGTAAATGCAGTTGATGTTAGAATAGCAGTTGACTAATTAAGCTTTAGATGGATGCGGCAGGTTTGCTTGCCGCATTCTTTATCAATTTAAAAATCTGGCAGGGCGCTATTATTTTGCTGCGTATATTTTCATTTCCTCGCGAGTGTAGCAAAATGTTTAATTCGTGAGAAATGAAGAGGAACCGGAGGATGATATATTCTGAAAAAGGTTTATTTTTTTACCGTAATCGGGATAAAATTTGATCCGATCCATCACATATTTTTGCTTCATAGCTAATGATGGGATAATCAATCTATAAATATAAAGTCCGTTAATGTGAGAATTTTCTGTGCTGAGTTTGCCAAGAAGTTTCACGTTTTTTGCCAGCCTATCCACCATCTGCGGCGAATCTTTGGAAAGATAAATAATGGTACGCATGTTAAGCTGATCAGGGGAGTACAACAAAAAGCTATTATCAGGAGAGATAACTTTCGAAATACCCGGTTTTCCATAAAATTTAAGCGCTCCGGCGATGGCGTAATTGTTAGTAAGGATATAGATACCCTTCTTATTTTCAGCAATTTGGGTATTCGCTATGCTATTAACCCTTGATGTTAATTCCTGCCAGCCGGTCATATCAGCAAAGAACTGAGGAATACCCCCTTGGCTACCATCCTCATAACGTAAAGGCCTGGAAAAGTCAGTCAGTGCAATCATTTTTCTACTGTATGCCCTGCAAGTTTCGACTGAAAAAATCGGAATCACGATAGGCAGGCTTAACAATGCGAAAAAGTAAATCATCCCGATGAAAAAAATACTCATGGAGATTGATTTTCTCATCAACATTTGCGCCCAACAGTGGCCACCTGCCGCAAAAAGTAGCGGAAAAATGCCCAGCCCATAATAAAGTTTTCCCTTTAAAAAAGTGAGAGAAATGATGACAATCAGAAATGTGATGGTCCAATATTTCAGTTGTTCGAGGTCTTTCCGCTCAAACCACAAATATATTAATCCGGCAGTCCAAATGGCTACACTTGCCCCGTGAAAGAAAAAGAGTTGCAACAAATAATCCCAAAGATCGATTTCGAAATTATTTTTACCTACACTAGCGGTGTAGTGAAGAATAGGGAGGCCGTGAAAAAACTGCCAGATTAAATTTGGCAGAATGATGAACACACAAAGCAGGATCGGACCCAAGAGCTTTTTTAAATGGCGACCAATTGATGCTGGTTTAATTATCAGAATAGCCAAAAGAATTGATGCAGCCAATAACAATATGCTATATTTATTAAGCATCCCAATTCCAAGCGCTATAGCGGCTACGTACAACCAGGATGTTTTTTTGTGCTGCTGATAGGCGATAACGGCAAGGATAAGTAGTGTCCAGAAAAATTGATCGAAAACTGCAGGTTGTAACAGGTACGAGGTTGCCAAAAACGACGGGGAGCAAATTAATGCGGAACAAGCAATAATGACGGCTAATCTTTTACCGCCCAAAAGTTTGGTAATATAACCAGTTGCTATCACTGTTGCTGAAGAAAAGAGGCATGGGAGAACACGAAAACTGACGGTAGCATTTCCGAAAAGAATTTCCGATATCCATGAGATCCAGGTAACAAATGGCGAAATGTCAAGATAACCCCAGGAAAGATGCCGACTCAGCTCGATATAATAGAGCTCATCAGCATGAAGTCCGTAGCCCTCTAACGTAAAAAGATGAATCAAGAATTTAAGCAATCCAAAACCTAATATGATTAAATTAAGCTGTTGACTGTCTTCTGATTCAAATTCAGTTGTGCGAATACCTCTTGTCAAATGCAGCTGGGTTATGTTGATGAAATGTGTGTTGTATGTTGAAATCTAATCGCATATTTCGGCATAAATATTTTCAATTGGTTAACAAAAATAAACTTAAATTGATTTGAGAAACCAATATGCTCCATCAAATTACAAATTTCATTTGTATAAGCGTAGTCACCATTAGCTTATTCATCCTTCATGAGGCGTTTTACTGTATTGATTAAAGTATTAAGATCGAAAGGTTTTGGAATGAATGATGCTTCCGAGCAAGATAAAGCAATATCTGCTGATGTAAAATGGGCACTCATCATCACTACCGGAACGTCTTTTTGTAAAGTACTCAACTCTTTACAAACTTCAATACCGTTGCCATCGGGTAGCATTACATCTAATATAAACAGATCTGGAACATCATCGGGGTTTGCAGCCATGAATTTTTCTACATTCTCGAAACTGGTTACCTCGTAATTCTCCAAATTTAGAATCAGCTCAATTACCTGTCTAATGCCCTCGTCGTCTTCCAATAAAAATATTCTCTTAGCCATAATTATCATTTGTGTGTTATTAAACAAGCCATAATCGGGCCGGAAAGTTTTGATTTTATTTGCATATTTAATCTTTTTCAATGTGTGCAGCGTTGATATATTTCGCATAAATCAGTCATCTTAAGCAGCTATTTAGTTGCTCAGCCTGTCGTGTAATTCGGATTAATCAACAAATATTTAAACCAATCGCCCAGCTATGTGTTAAACACAGGTAACTTAAATGCTGAAGACGAACATCTTTATTCAACTGAGAAATGATTAGCAAAAAAGTAGGTCTTTTCTCATTAATAAAGAATTAGAAAGTTTTTGGCTACCTGGCATTGAATTGGCTGTAATACTATTTTAAGTTAAATCCTTTTAGAAATATGTTTAATTTTTTTCCCTTGCTTTACGTACGTTCGGTTTTCATCCTTATTTTCTCCATGTTGATTTTTACTGGTTCAGTAAGGTCACAGGATTCATTAAAAAGAGCGAAGGATTCCATACAGGTGATTCCGGATACCTTACTTTTTAGAATTCAAACTGCGCAGGCGGCTATTACAGAAGTAAATGCGGCCAACAAAAAGGGCTATGGAGTGCTCGAGGTACAGGAGCGATTGAATATGCTTGCATCAAGTATCGCTTCAGTAAGGAGAGATTTAAATACGGGGAAGCAGAGTACGGAGAACAGGAGCCTGATGAGTTATAAATTAATTCTGAAGGATGTTCAAACTGAACTTTCATCACTTTCGGGCAGGCTCATGAAAAGCAACTCCGAACTACAAAGAATGTCTCAACAGGTAGTTGATCTCAGTGCTGACTCATTGCTTTTGATCGATGACCAGGATGCGCAGAAAGCATTATATAAGCCTCAATTGTCGCAAATTAAACTTCGTTTACAGGATGTGGGCGAGGTTACCGGGAAAAATCTCTCAAAAGTTGGCGAACTACTGGCAAAAGCTTCTTCCATGGGGATTGACGTAAATGATTTGCAGGTGGCGCTCGATGAGCAGTTGGAAAAGTCAGGTAGAATCGCCGCCAACCGTGAGGTGCCATACATCTGGGCAGCACCATGGAATCTTTTTAGCTTAAGCCAGATCAGTGCAAGGTTGTCGGATGCTTTTTTTGGACAGGGAGAAATTCTTCAATACTTTCTAAACTCCACATGGGATACATGTTTAATGGTGCTGATACTGGTAGCGATTTTTTTTGTGTGGGTTCATCGCAATTTTATTACCTCCAGACGTTTATCGGTTAAACGAAAAATAGGAGAAATCAAATTCGACTATTTAAGGGCCTATCCTGTGATGGCCAGCACTATTGTTTTGCTTTGCATATTGCCCGTTTTTCAGCCAGATGCGCCTTCTATATATATTGAATTGGTACAGCTGGTGCTGATGGTAGTGATTACAATTCATTTGCGAAAAGTCTTATCAAAAAAGGCATTAAATACCTGGTTTTTAATACTAGGCGCCTTTATCTTTTTGATATTTTCTTCCAGCCTGATCAGCGAAGCTTTTTTACCAAGAATAATCCTGTTAAGCATCCATCTGCTTTTTTTACTGCTTGGCATCAAGATGTATCGGTCTGTGAAAATTCCCCAATTCCCTAAAAGGTTTTTTAAAGTAGCAACGGCTGTTTTAGTGTTCATGACAGGGCTGGCTGTCATTCTCAATATTTTTGGAAGAATTAGTTTGGCCAAAGCGTTTGGATTGGCGGGCGTAATAAGCCTTACGCAGATCATCTCTTTAGCGGTTTTTGCCCAGGTTATGATTGATGCGCTGGAACTTCAAATCAAGATCAGCGCTTGTAATAAAGGTTTTTTCTCCAGGCTTAATCCTGATACCTTAAAATCTAAATTCAAAAAGGTACTGGCCATATTTAGCTTCATCATTTGGTTGATGGTATTATTTAACAACCTGGGTATGACTTCCGGTATAACCAGTTTGATGAATACTTTACTATCCAAAGAGCGAACTTTTGGCAGTATTCATTTCTCTTTGGGCAATGTGGTGTTTTTTGTAGTGATCATTTATATCTCCAATAAACTGCAAAAACACGTACCTATACTTTTTGGCGAGCAACGGATCAGTTTTGATGGCGCAAGTGATCACAAAGGCTCAAAGGTAGCATTGTTTCGATTGATTATCATTGTGATCGGCCTGTTACTTGCATTTACAGCATCCGGACTTCCGATGGATAAACTCACAGTTGTTTTAGGGGCACTTGGTGTTGGTATAGGTTTAGGTATGCAAAATATTGTAAATAATTTTGTTTCAGGGATCATTCTTATTTTTGAGAAACCTTTTAGAATTGGGGATTATGTCGAACTGGCGGATAAGAAAGGGAAGGTTCAGGATATAGGTATCCGGTCGAGCAAATTACTAACGCCCCAGGGCTCTGAAGTGATCATTCCTAACGGAGATTTACTATCCGGAAGATTGGTGAACTGGACGTTGAGTAATGATTACCTCAAATCTGAATTGTTGTTTAAAGTTGGTTCTTCGGTTGATATGCAACAATTACAGGAAATTATTGCCGAGGTGATTAAAGGTTCAGCGCATACGGTTACCAATCTTCCACCAGAAATACTCGTTAATAACCTGGCTGCTGATAGCATCGAACTTAAAATTCTTGTGTGGATTAATAATGTTTATGTAGAGGCGGCTTTTAAAAGCGATACGCTACTTCGTTTGATGACCGCTTTTCAGCAAGCAGGCATTAAGCTTGTATAAATTTATAAATTGCGAAAACTAACAAATATGAAAAATCTTGACTTACCAAAATGGACTATTGCCCTTCCAATAATTAGTGCGGTAGCCTATTTTTTTACTGGTGTTGATTCTGGTGTAAGCATAAAAGTAATACTTGCTGCGCTGTTAATTGGCAGCGTTTTAGCCTCAGTGCATCACGCCGAAGTAATTGCACATAAAGTTGGTGAACCATTTGGTACCATAATCCTGGCTTTGGCCATCACCACCATTGAGGTTGGTTTAATTGTTTCACTGATGTTAGCAGGCGGCGATAGTACCCGCGAACTGGCCAGAGATACCGTTTTCGCTGCCGTGATGATTATCCTGACAGCGATTGTTGGCATATGTTTACTCAGGGGTGGAATTAAATTTAAAGAACAGCTCTACAAGCTTCAGGGTGTAAATGCGGCTTTGATTACGCTTGCATCTATTTTGGTGCTTACACTAATTCTTCCCAACTACACATTGAGTGCGAAAGTGGGTGAATACACCATTAGCCAGC
>Ga0160461_1000272_pt1 | contig 46727 bp, 36 predicted proteins | sample HID1975I_E6MG_FD_108266 | JGI IMG/M metagenome (GOLD analysis project Ga0160461, IMG submission 108266) | Enriched soil microbial communities from UW Madison campus, WI, USA - HID1975I_E6 MG | ecosystem: Environmental > Terrestrial > Soil > Unclassified | place: USA: Madison, Wisconsin...
ATAGCCAAAAACACCATTCAGCTCCTCTTCCTGTTTGATAAAGATTTCACCACCACTGGCAAAAATGCACTCGCCTTTAATGAAAACTGCAAAATTTTTGAAACTACTCAGCTCTGCCCGCAGATATTTCGATATGGCTTCTGCTGGTGGAGTTAATACTTCAATATTATATTCGCTAAACAAAACCGCTGCTTTAGCCAATGGCTCAACTTCATAATGATGAAGCGGAATTATACAATCAACGGCTTCCGTGATACAGAAATTCAGTAATATATGTGCAATACTATCCTGATTTAGCGCACCAAGAGATGTGAAGGCATAATTTTCTGTCAAGATTCCTGGCACTTCACCATAGTCAGCTAAAAGTACAAAATGAGTTGGAAAAGCCTTTAATAATTTTAAAGCTTTGGCGTTATTTCCTCCCGTAATGAGTATTTTCAATGTTTAAATGTTGTAATATGAAACGCTACTATTTTTTGGTTGTTGAATTGCTAGATTGACTTCGCCAACGATTTGATAAACTCGTCAAGCGACACCTGGAAGCTATACAATCAATCCATCCTTCATCGTCACTACCCGATCACTGGTTTTAGCCAAATGCTCATTATGCGTAACGATAACAAAAGTTTGCTGAAAGTTATCGCGAAGGGTAACAAAAAGCTGGTGCAATGCTGAAGCGTTCTCAGAATCCAAATTACCTGAAGGTTCGTCTGCCAGGATGATAGACGGGTTGTTAATCAGCGCTCTGGCAATAGCCACCCTTTGCTGCTCGCCGCCCGATAATTGATTAGGTTTGTGATGAGCCCTGTCTTTCAAGCCGAAAAGATCAAGTAACTCCAAACCTCTTACTTCAGCCTGCTTTTTATTTGTTTTAGCAATAAAAGCCGGAATACAAATATTTTCCAAAGCGCTGAATTCAGGTAATAAATGATGAAATTGAAAAACGAAGCCAATATTTTGGTTTCTGAATGCGCTTAACAATTCTCCACTAAGCTTGCTGATTATTGTTCCTTTCAGCTCTACCTCACCCTCATCCGGTTTATCAAGCGTTCCTAAAATATGCAATAAGGTACTTTTGCCTGCTCCTGAAGGCCCAATAATGCTGACGATTTCTCCCTTCTGCACCTCGAAATTTACACCCTTTAATATTTGTAAATTTCCATAAGATTTTCTGATTCCAGTGGCTTTAAGCATGGGGTAAAATTAGTTAAAAGTTTATGATAAAAGGTAAAAGACTAAAGCAAAATGCTTAAAGCTGATAGCTAATTTGCGGAATTACACATTATATTTTATCTGTTTGAAAGAATAGATGAAAACATGAACACAAAATACGTCAATCTTTGCGATCCCTCTCGCTGCAATCATCCTGATGAAAAAATCTACAAATCATTTTCACAAAAAATTTGCAATTCCCAAATTCTTATTTAACTTTGAAAAACAAAGCACTTTCAAAATGAGCAATTCAGAGGAACAACTAAATGCGTTAAAAGACATCAGACAGATGATGGATAGGTCTTCGAGATTTATATCTTTAAGCGGCTTATCAGGTGTTTTTGCAGGTGTTATTGCCCTTATGGGTGCTTATTTCGCAAATGATGAAATCGAAAAATTCATAGCCAAAAGAGGCTATAGTTATGGTGTAGAAGGAGAAATGGACTTAGAATATAACCTGATTAAGCTAGGGGTTTTTGTATTGATTATTGCCCTGGCAGGTGGAATTTTGTTTACCTACAGAAAAAGTCAGCGAAATAATCTTCCTATCTGGGATAAAACTTCAAAATCACTGTTAGTTAACTTAGCTATTCCATTGGTAGCAGGCGGATTATTTATTATTGCATTGCTGATAAACCACGCACATACTTACGCCATCATCGCTCCTTCTTGTTTAATTTTCTATGGTTTATCATTAATAAATGCAAGTAAATATACCTTCAGCGATATCCGATATTTAGGCTTCCTGGAAGTTATTTTAGGTTTGGTTTGCATGTTTTTTGCGGGATATGGATTAATATTCTGGGCATTTGGATTTGGCATCCTTCACATTATTTATGGATTAGTGATGTATTTAAAATATGAGCGAGGTCAATAGAAATGAAGAACCCAATTGCAGATCTTAATAAAATTTTCGACAGTCGCATTCGACTGGGTGTGATGTCTATGCTCGTAGTGAATGATGAAATTAGTTTCAATGACTTGAAGCAGATGCTGGAATTAACTGATGGAAATTTGGCATCGCACCTGAATACGCTGGAGCAAGCTGAATTTATTAAAGTGTACAAAGGATTCATTGGGCGCAAAACCAGCACCACCTACTCGATCACGCCATTAGGAAAACAGGCATTTAAAGCACATTTGGATGCACTAGAAAAAATGATAAACAAACTGTAAATATTTTTTTTCACAATTCACTTTGAAAATCAAAGCACTTTCAAAATAACTTATGAATTTCAAATTATAACAAAAATGAAAACAAACGCCAACTATCTCCTACTCTCAACCTTAATCGGAGGGATAATCTTCAATTTGATCTTCTGGTCAGAAAGACTTGCAATTAACCTATTGATCTATAGCCTTTTTGTAGTTACGGTAACTTTTTTTAACAAAGAAGTTATTAAATCTGCAAAATTTAAATGGTATGCTTTAGGGCACCTGGCAGCTGCCATTCTTGTAGTGATCAATAATTCCAACTTATCGCTTGCGAGTTATTACATCAGTTTACTTTTGATTGTTGGATTTTCTCATTATCAGCGTATTCGGTCGGTCTGGGTAGCCATCATGGCAACAACTCTTCAAGTCTTTGCCATACCGGCCACTATGTTCAAGCGTTTATCCGAACTTGAAATTGGAAATTTTAAAATCAGACCTGTACTCAGACCATTGAAATACATTATTTTTCCAATAATTATCGTCTTTATTTTTATCGGCATTTACAGCGGCGCCAACAAAATTTTCGAAAAATATGCTGTTGAACTTGGAGATCACATTGCAAATGTATTAACACAGTTTTTTGGCTTTTTATTTAATGATTTAAGCCTGGAACGCTTTATCCATTTCTGCCTGGGTTTAGCCTTAACTGGTGGATTATTAATCACTTTCTACGAGCACGTTTTTGAAAAAATAGAAGCGACCTTGAGCGATGACTTGCTTCGTAAAAAAAATCAAAATCGACTCAAATCGATTTGGAGCGAGATAACTCATGCATTTATAGGACGAGTGATCTCTAAAAAAATGGCTTTAAAAACTGAATACGTTATCGCCATAATTTCATTTGTTGGATTAAATTTTCTGTTGCTTTTATTAAATGGAATTGATATCTGGTGGCTGTGGCTGGGAAAAGGAAAAAACTTTGCAGAAACCAATTACTCGGCAGAATTACATGACGGAACAAATGCATTGATTTTTAGTATAGTGCTAGCCATGTCCATTATTGTCTATTTCTTCCGTGGAAACCTGAATTTTTACTCAAAAAGCAAAACGCTTAAAACACTAGCTGTTATCTGGATGATACAGAATTGTGTTTTGGTTATCTCAGTTTTAATCCGCGATTCACACTACATAGAAGTTTACGGTTTAACCTATAAACGAATAGGTGTAATTGTTTTCGCCCTGCTTTGTATTATCGGTTTAACTACTGTTTATATCAAAGTAGCCAAACATAAAACCTTCTTTTACCTGCTCAGAGTTAACGGCAACATCTGGTACATCCTATTATTGGCTTGTGCAACAATTAACTGGGATGTTACCATTGTAAAATACAATTTAACTCATAAAGGGCTTATCGCTTTCGATGCTGATTATTTGCTATCGCTTTCTGACAAAACTTTACCAATTATCCACCAGAACAGAGAAGAGTTGAATATGAGCGCAAGCAGTTATGGCAGCCTTGTGCCTAAGGGCGAAATTTTGGTCAGCTCTACTGATGAACAACTTCAAAAAAGACTCGATCAAAGAATTGTTTTTTTTAAAGAACGCTATGAAAAGGTTAGCTGGCTTTCGTGGGATTTGCAGGATTGGAATACGGCAAAATACTTTGGGATTAAGAAATGAAAAGGAACTATAGCCTCACAGTGATGATTTTCGCCATTGCAGCATTGGCATGGTTTGCTTTATGCAACATGATAAATCGAATTTTCGAAAACAGATTAATGAACCACTTATAAAATGAAGATTATGCAAACCCATTCATCTCTTTACTGGAAAAAATATTTTACCAGAAATGCGTCTGTAAAACGAATAGACTGGCAATTAAAGCCACAGCTTACTAAGTTTGAAAAAAGCAAGATCATTAAGTCTCTACAAGCCTGGCAATTAGGTGAAACTTCGGAAGGTGAACACCTACTACAGGCCGCAAAAAAATATGCACTAAAAACAAATGATAACGAATACCCGGATGCGGTAAAATTATTTATAAAAGAAGAACAGAAACATGGAAATAATTTGGGAAAATACCTCGATTTAATTGATGAGCCCAGAATTACTGAAGACTGGGGTGATACCATGTTCCGGAAAATCAGATATTATAATACCAACATGGAACTGTGGACCATTGCTGTGATCACCGTAGAAAGTGCAGCACAAATTTTCTACCAGGCATTGAAAGATGCGTCGAATTGTACTTTATTAAAACAGATCTGTACAGATATTTTGATTGACGAAGCTGCTCACATTACGTTCCAAAAGGAAAGGTTGTATATTATTTTCAGTGGAAAAAATTCTATCTCGAAATTTATCGCCTACCATGCTTATACCTGTTTTTTCATTTGCACAAGCTTAGTGATCTGGTTTGCTCATCAAAAACTGTTCAAGGCAGGTAGACTTAACTTTTTTAAATATTTCCAGAAGATGATGAGAAAACTTGACAAAGTTGCCGGCACTGCAGTTTTATATCACACCGAAAACAAAACATCTTCAGTTTATGATTCATCTAAAATCGTCCAATCAATATAATCCTGCCAGGCTGTAAATATCAATTTTATTCATAACTTAATTTATTCAAAACATCATGAAAACTCAACAAACATTAATTACTTCAAAACAGAGAATTACAATCATTTTAGCTGTAATTGTAGCCATTTTATGCGTTCCATTAATTGCGATGCAATTCACCAACGAAGTCAACTGGACCACGGAAGATTTTGTAGCGGCTGGCATTTTGCTGCTGAGCACAGGCTTAGCCATCGAGCTGGTCATCAGAAATATAAAAACAGGCACCTCAAGAACAATAACATTGATTATTATATTAATCGCTTTGTTTTTAATCTGGGCAGAAATGGCCGTAGGCATCTTTGGATCACCAATTGCAGGAAGTTAACTGTTACCATAACTGCAGGAGCAGGCTTTGCCAAGAACCATCTCCATTTGTAAAATAAACCTGATAAAAGTGGAAATCCTTTTGATTTGTTTTTCAGGAGTTGACAAGTTTCTTTCCAATTGGCGATTAAATTGTCAACGCTACAAATCAAAAGATTGCAGCGTTAGCGGGGCTGCCTGAACCGATTCACATAAAACGTTCATTTTCTCGAAAAAATCGGAAATTGCTATTTGTTTAAAGGGTTTGAAATTGTAGCTTTGGGCAAATTTTGTAGCAAATGAATATTCACGAATACCAGGGTAAACAAATATTAAAAAGTTTCGGTGTTAACGTTCAAGAAGGAATCGTTGCCGATACGCCTGAGCAAGCTGTTGAGGCTGCTAAGCAATTAAAAATCGATTACAATTCTGACTGGGTTGTAATTAAAGCGCAAATCCACGCTGGTGGTCGCGGTAAAGGTGGTGGTGTTAAACTAGCCAAAAACCTTGATGAAGTGAAACAACGTGCTACCGATATCATTGGTATGCAATTGATTACACCTCAAACCGGTCCGGAAGGCAAATTAGTGAACAAAATTTTAGTTGCTCAGGATGTTTATTATCCAGGTGCTTCTGAAACTAAAGAATTCTATATTTCTGTATTGTTAGATCGTGCGGCTGGCCGTAATATTATCATGTACAGTACTGAAGGTGGTATGGATATCGAGGAAGTTGCTGAGCATACACCACATTTAATTTTTAAAGAAGAAATTGATCCAAAAGTTGGTTTACAAGGTTTTCAGGCTCGTAAAATTGCGTTCAACTTAGGTGTGAGCGGCAATGCTTTTAAAGAGATGGTTAAGTTTGTAACTGCTTTATACAAAGCTTACGAAGCAACTGATTCTTCAATGTTTGAAATCAATCCGGTATTGAAAACATCAGATGATAAAGTTATTGCGGTTGATGCTAAAGTTAATTTAGATGAAAACGGTTTATTCCGTCACGCAGATTATGCAGCGATGCGTGATGTTACGGAAGAAGATCCGATGGAAGTTGAAGCAAGTGCAAGTAACCTAAACTTCGTTAACCTTGATGGTAACGTAGGTTGTATGGTTAATGGTGCTGGTTTAGCGATGGCAACTATGGATATCATCAAATTAGCTGGTGGTGAGCCTGCTAACTTCCTGGACGTGGGTGGAACTGCAAACGCTCAAACAGTAAAAGCGGCTTTCAATATTATTTTAAAAGACCCAAATGTTAAAGCTATTTTAATTAACATTTTCGGTGGTATTGTTCGTTGCGACCGTGTTGCGCAGGGCGTTATCGATGCTTATAAAGAAATCGGTGATATTCCGGTGCCAATTATCTGCCGTTTACAAGGCACAAACGCTGAAGAGGCTAAGAAATTAATTGATGAATCTGGCCTTCAGGTTTATTCTGCAATTGCTTTAAAAGAAGCTGCTGATTTAGTAACTAAAGTTTTGGCTGAACAAGCATAACAAGTTTAAAGCAGAAAGACTAAAGCTTAAAGCGGCAGTCATACAATATAGTAAACCTTTCAGTGCAAGCTGAAAGGTTTTTTGGTTTTGCGAAATGCCGTCATTGCGAGGTACAAGGCAATCTTATTACACTTAATTGTAGACGCTTTAGAATTGTTTCGTACCTTGCTATGACGGGATGGTTAGCCTAAGTAAAAAACAAATCAAAATCATATAATTAGAAAGCAGGTTCCTATTATCTTCGGTTATGAAAGTCCTGCTATTCGTTTCAATCTTTTTGAATCCGCTGTCATCTGGTTTATTACTGCAGATGCTTCAAACCTTAACATGAAAGCACATTTTACGGCTCGTGATACTCAAAAAGTATTTTCACTACTATCAGGTTTAGATTGGTTAAATTGTTTCTTCTTCGGTTACGTTTCCGGGCGAAACTCCAGAATATCGCCGGGCTGGCATTCTAAAACTTTACAAATGGCCTCTAAGGTTTCCAGCCGGACGGCCTTCGCTTTGCCTGTTTTTAATATAGACAAATTAGACATCGTAATACCCACCCGTTCACTCAACTCTGTGAGCGACATTTTGCGACGGGCAAGCATAACATCTAAATTTATAATAATTGGCATGCAGTAGTATTGGTGTAAATTTAAATTGTTAAATCGTTTTCTTGTTTGAGTTTTCGTGAATATGAAAGTAATTCATAAATCACAGTTAAAACTATAACGAGCGCCAATATCATCATTCCAATAGGAGTATCATTTAATCCAGAGTATTCGAATCTATAAAGGGTTAAACCTAAAACATATTGTTTTACGAAGTACAATGAAGAAAACTTCAAAGCAAAAAATAAAATGGTGCCCGCACCTACAAACTGCCACAATCTATCTTCTGTCAAGCCTTCAATTGCTAAAGGCTTCCTTTTAACGACAAATAAAATAGCAATGCCCAATAACATCAAAAACAAGGCGTTTGTTACATCTCCCGCTAAACTATTATTGGATAATAAGATTGCTTGAACAAATGTTGGCTTAAGCTGATATGTCCCAATATTTGCAGTGATGAACTGAGCGTCTGACAATTCTAGTGTATGACTATTCGCATTAATGTCAACAACGTAGAATGAAAGCTTTTCGTTGTTGAAATTCTTTAAAGACTTAAATAAATGATTCCCAATTGAAATAGCACCAATCACTAGAAGGCTAAAACCAGCGTAGCTAAATACTTTTATGATTTTGTTCATACACTATATTGTTAAGTCGTTTTCTTGTTTAAGTTTATGACCAAAGGCAAATATTCCAGCAAAAATTAAATACTCTAATCCATGTATTAGTGACTGATTTAGTTCTTGAATATCTAAAGATGGTTTAAAATTGGTATTAAATAAAGAAGAATCTTTTATGATTGCATTTACTGCAAAATAATATAGAACCGAAATGGGAATAAAAAGCAATTCTACAATACCAAACATTTTTAAACGCCTTGCATTGCTTGATGTAAATATGTTCCCTCTTATAACATCATTCAGCAAGTCCTTCATTTGCTTCAACTGATAGAATGAAAACAGTAACCCAACTACTAAAAAAGCAAAATAGCTTAACGCAAAGGCACTGGTTATTTGATTCACATCGAAATTCTGCAAAGTAACAACGACCTTAGACGGTTTATCCATAGTGAATTTAAATGCCTCACTAATTGCGGATAATTGGGGAATTGGCATTTTTGATTCAATTTCAAAGGAAATTAGATCAGTGCCAATAATTTTTTTATCTCCTATAATTGAGACTAAACATACAATAGACCAAATACAACAGACTGTAATTCCTATATACCAAGACGAATCGACAATTAACTTATAAAATGCTAGAGAACGTGCTTTTTTCATAATTGCTGTTTTACAATATCTTTAATGATTGAAATCTATATGTAGCATTAAAATTAAAATTTAATTTGATTTTGATTTCATTTAATAACTTATATCCTGTGAGAAGTTTTATAGAAATCGTCATATATTTTTAATAATTACCAAACAAACATAAATAATAAATTATTACAAATCAAAATATATTTATTGATTTACAATAAATAATAAGTGAATATCAATTAAATTAAAACAATTTTAATAAATCCAGACAAAAACTTTCTTGGAATGATTTTTGTTGTAAGTAAAACTGTAAAAAACATGTGCAAACGGCAACATTTTCAGCATTTTATCCTTTCGGATTGCTATACAATTTCGTAACTTTGCACACTTCAACAATTAAAGAGCACACAAAACGTATAAATGAGACAACTCAAGATAACGCAATCCATTACCAACCGTGAAAGTCAATCGTTAGATAAGTACCTACACGAAATTGGTAAAGTAGATTTAATAACAGCAGAGGAAGAGGTAATTTTAGCAAGAAAGATTCGTGAAGGCGATCAGGCTGCATTAGAGCGATTAACTAAAACCAACTTGCGTTTCGTTGTATCTGTTGCAAAGCAATATCAAAATCAGGGTTTAACTTTAGGTGATTTAATTAACGAAGGTAACTTGGGTTTGATCAAAGCGGCAAAACGTTTTGATGAAACAAAGGGTTTCAAATTCATTTCTTACGCTGTTTGGTGGATTCGTCAATCGATTTTGCAGGCTATTGCTGAACAAAGCCGTATTGTTCGTTTACCTTTAAACCAGGTAGGTTCATTAAGTAAAATCAGTAAAGCTTTTTCTAAGCTAGAGCAGGAATATGAGCGTGAGCCATCGCCGGAAGAATTAGCAGATATCCTAGAAACCACAGTTGACAAGATTTCTGACACACTAAGTAACTCTGGCCGTCACGTATCCATGGATGCTCCCTTTGTTCAGGGTGAAGAAAATACATTATTGGATGTATTGGAAAACCACGAACCTAATACGGATAGTTCATTAATCAATGAATCATTATCAGAAGAAATTAAACGTTCTTTATCTACCTTAACGGAGAGAGAAAGAGAAATCATCGTTTTATTTTTTGGTTTAGGATCAAATCATCCACTTTCATTAGAAGAAATTGGGGAAAAATTTAACCTTACCCGCGAACGTGTTCGTCAGATAAAAGATAAAGCATTACAGCGTTTACGTCATACTTCTAGAAGTAAAATCTTAAAATCTTATTTAGGATAATTATTCCATTTGGAATATTCACAATATTTAAAAGATCGACAAAATTGTCGGTCTTTTTTTGTTTAGTATGCTTCTGAGTTTTTATTTATATTTAAACATGTCTGTAGCACTATTAAAAAAATCCATGTTGGTATACAAACCTATTGTGTTTTGGAACATTTTAGTTAGTCTCATGATTGGTCTATTTTTTATAATTGATGGTTACAGAAACCCCGGGCCTTATGTTATGATCATAATCATGAAACCCATTGGATGGATATTTTCAATTATTATCGAACTCTTTTTTTTGAGCAAATATTCATACTTCTATAAAAATCAGGGATTAAGATTTCGCAGAATTTTCAGCAACATCATTATTTATGATATCGCTATGCTGTTTACTATTATCATAACATTTCTTTTATGCAGGAACTTTTTATTGACAGTGTTACCCAAAGCTTTAATCAACAAGCAATATTAAATGGCGTTTTTATAAATTGTAAAATTGGGGAAACTGTTGGCTTATTAGGTAGAAATGGCAGTGGTAAATCAACCTTACTTAAAATAATATTTGGCAGCCTGAAAGCCGATTTCAAATTCTTAAAAATTAACGATACAATAACTGACAAAGGGTATCTTTCTCAAAACCTCTCCTATCTTCCGCAGGATAATTTTATACCTTCAAAACTTACAGTTAAAAAAGCGATTGAGATATTCTGCAATAAGCATAAAAATGAATTGCTGAAAATTGAATCGATTGCAAGTAATCTTAATTATAAGTTTAGGGAACTTTCTGGCGGAAACCGAAGATTTATCGAAGCCTTAACAATCATTTATAGTGATGCTGATTTTGTGCTCTTGGACGAACCATTTTCTCAACTAGCGCCACTTATGGTTGAGGAATTAAAACGATACATCAATCGTATAAAAATACACAAAGGCTTTATTGTAACCGACCATTATTACAATTCTATAATTAACATTGCTGACAGGATAGTATTGCTACACAATGGCTGTAATTATCACATAAAAGATTCCAAGGATTTAATTCTTCATGGCTATCTACCAGAGCCGAAAGATTAAAATTTTAGGCAAAAAAAAGACCGGCTAGCCGATCTCACATAAATAACAACAACACTTACTTAAAACAATAAGTGTTTAACCGTTAATCCATTATTAATCAACTGCTTTAAGGAATCAATACCAATTCTCAAATGCGTTTCCACATACTTTTCTGTAACCGTACTATCGCTTTCTGCCGTTTTAACACCTTCAGGAATCATCGGCTGATCTGACACTAGTAAGATTGCACCAGCTGGAATTTTATTGGCAAATGCAGTGGTAAATATTGTTGCGGTTTCCATATCAACAGCCATCGCCCTCAAGGTTTTCAGGTATTTTTTAAACTCCTTGTCATGCTCCCAAACCCTTCTGTTTGTAGTATAACATGTTCCGGTCCAGTAATCTCTACCGTGATCGCGAATGGTAGTGGAAATCGCTTTCTGTAAAGCAAAGGCTGGTAATGCCGGAACCTCAGCAGGCAAGTAATCGTTTGATGTTCCTTCTCCCCTAATGGCTGCAATAGGCAGAATCAAATCACCTAATTGATTTTTCTTTTTCAGTCCGCCACATTTACCTAAAAACAAAACAGCTTTAGGTTTAATCGCCGTTAACAAATCCATCATAGTTGCCGCCAACGGGCTACCCATACCGAAATTGATAATGGTAATGCCATTCGCAGTAACACTTTGCATTGGCTTATCTAAACCCATAATAGGTGCATTATCATTCCATTCAGAAAACATGCTTACATATTTACTGAAGTTGGTTAGTAGAATATAGTCACCAAATTGATCTAACGGTCGGCCTGTATAACGAGGCAACCAGTTTTTAACTATTTCATCTTTTGATTTCAACCCAGATTTAACCGGACTTTCTACTTCTTTTACTCGTTTTGATTTTCCTACAATCGTTTCATCTTTTTTTACGTCTTTTTCTTCATTCATATTTTAACAGCATTGAGCATAGCGCTGAGCGCATAGCGTTAACAAATATTATATTAAAAAAAATCCCCCCGCTTTCGCGAGAGGATTTGATTTTTTTATGCAGCTTGCAACTTTTTAAAGTCGGCCTTTTCAAATTTTTCTATCGCATAATCGAGATTGATGTGCAATTCCTTGACATCCGTCTGCGTAGGTGTATCAAACATCGCGTCAAGCATAATCGCTTCGCAAATCGATCTTAGACCACGAGCGCCTAACTTATATTCCATTGCTTTATCAACAATAAAATCCAAAACATCATCCTCAAAAACTAAGTTAACATCTTCGTAAGCAAAAAGCTTGATGTATTGTTTAATTAATGAGTTCTTCGGCGCCGTCAATATATTACGCAAAGATTCTTTATCCAGCGGATTTAAGTGTGACAGCACTGGAATACGACCAATCAACTCAGGAATTAACCCAAACGATTTTAAATCCTGCGGGGTAATGTATTTGTAAAGGTTTTTAAGATCTAAAACAGCTTCATCTTTCTTCACCTTATAACCCACTGCCTGCGTACGTAAACGGTTTGCGATTTTACGTTCTATACCATCAAAAGCACCACCGCAAATGAATAAAATGTTATTGGTGTTTACAGGAATCATTTTTTGGTCTGGATGTTTACGCCCGCCTTGAGGTGGAACGTTTACCACAGTACCTTCCAAAATCTTCAATAACGCTTGCTGAACGCCTTCGCCTGATACATCACGGGTAATGGACGGGTTATCGCTTTTACGGGCAACCTTATCCACTTCGTCGATATATACGATGCCACGCTCTGCAGCAGCAACATCATAATCGGCAGCTTGAAGTAAACGTGTTAAAATACTCTCCACATCCTCTCCTACGTAACCGGCTTCAGTTAAAACTGTAGCATCGCAAATGCAGAATGGGACGTGTAATATTTTAGCAATGGTTTTAGCTAAAAGTGTTTTACCTGTTCCTGTTTCACCAACCAACATGATGTTAGATTTTTCAATCTCAATCTCGTCTTTATCAATTTTTTGATTTAAACGTTTGTAATGGTTGTAAACTGCTACAGATAATACTTTTTTCGCATCATCCTGACCAATCACATATTGATCCAGGTGTTGTTTAATTTCTAAGGGTTTAAGCAGAGAAATTGCAGCCTGAATATTTTTTGTGTTTTTGGTACCTAATTCCTGAGCAAGCAATTGATTGGCCTGGGTTACACACTTATCACAGATAAATGCATCCATACCTTCAATTAACATTAAAGTTTCATGCTTGCCAGAATGGCAGAATGAGCAACGGGATTCTTTATTTTGTTTCGCCATCTTTTTTCGCGTTTCTCGATAAAACTTCATCAACCATACCAAATCCTTTTGCCTCATCGGCAGTCATCCAGTAATCGCGATCTGAAGCTCTCTCTACCCAGTCATAAGTTTGGCCAGAGTGCTCTGAAATAATATCGTATAATTCTTTCTTCAATTTTAACATCTCTCTCAAGTTGATCTCCATATCTGAAGCCACACCTTGTGCACCTCCTGATGGTTGGTGAATCATTACTCTTGAGTGAGGTAAAGCAGCACGTTTTCCTTTGGCACCAGCAACCAATAATACAGCACCCATTGAAGCAGCCATACCGGTACAAATTGTGGCCACATCTGGCTGAATATACTGCATGGTATCATAAATACCTAAACCAGCATAAACAGAACCACCCGGAGAGTTAATGTAAATCTGAATGTCTCTATCTGCATCGGTTGATTGTAAAAACAATAACTGTGCTTGAATGATATTTGCATTCTGATCATAAATCGCATCACCTAAAAAGATGATACGGTCCATCATTAACCTCGAGAAAACATCCATTTGCGCAACATTAAGCTGGCGCTCCTCAATAATATAAGGCGTCATGCTTTGAGGATTCATGTTCGCCTGTGCTATAAATTTATCTACGTGTAAACTGCCAATCCCTTGATGTTTAACGGCAAATTTTCTAAATTCTTGTGGATCTATGTTCATTTTAGTGAATTGAGTTAGAAGCCTGGCGACAAGCGTTGAAACAAATAGCCAAACTGGATTATAATTTTAATAAATATTTCCTGAAGTTGGTTAATTTCCGTGCCAATTTATCTAATTATTTACATTTGGATCTCAAATCTGCATCTCAAATGACAAAAGATTAAAACACCTTCACATAATGTCATGAGTAGGGTAGCGCTGGAAATATATGCAATACTCAATTAATGAGCAAATTATAACGCAAGTTATGCAATTAAAAGTTTAAATCCCTATTATAAAACAAGAGCAGCTTTTAAGAGCTGCTCTTCAATTTTAATATCTGATGACTGACAATAGGTCAGCAAGAATTACTTCTTATCTAACTCAACAAATTTATCGTAATCAATATCTTTTTGATCTAAAGTAACGATGGTCTTAATTTGTTCGAAAGTTTTAGCAGCTTTTACTTCTTCAAATGTGCGGTTTGCATTTTCTTTATCCTGTAAGAATTGAACTGCATATTGCGCCAATTGATCTTCTGGAAGTGGGCTTGGGCTATACATTCTAAATTGCGCATCTAATTTAGCTTTAGCAGCAGCAACAACATCCTCATATTTAATTTCGATGCTATTATCTTTAATGATTTTATTTTCGATCAAAGTCCATTTAAGGTTTTTAGCGAAATCATCATAACCTTCTGCCAATTCTTCATCGGTTAACTTTTCGTTTGTTGCTTTTAACCAACGACGTAAAAATTCATCTGGCAAATCAAAAGAATGTTTTTCTAAAAGCGCTTCGTAAATATCGTTTGATAATTTACGTTCAGCATCTTGTGTAAACATACTTTCTACTTCTTCCTGAATTTTAGTTCTGAAACCAGCCTCATCGGTTACAGTACCTTCACCAAATAATTTATCAAAAAATTCCTGGTTTAAATCTGATTCCTCTAAGCGATTTACATTTTTAACCGTTAACTGGAAGTTAGATTTTAAATCGGCTGCATCTTCTTCAGAAATGTTTAACGCTTTAGCAATCGCGGCAGTATCTTCAAAAACTGTCTGAATATCAACAGTTGCAACATCATCTTTCTTCAAACCAACCAATGATTTCAATACTTTCTTATCCTTAATTAAATCTAAACGGATAGTTGCAGTATTAGAAATTCCACCTTCGAAAACAGAGCCATCAGTACCTAACTGTACCAACTCAGCATACAAAACATCACCTTCGGCAGCAACCTCAGGGTTAGTCATTTTACCATAGCTGCGACGGATGTTTTTGATACGGCTTTCTAGAGTTTCCTGATCAGCTTTAACTACATATTGAGTAAACTTATCTTTCGAAGAAATATTTACATCAAACGCAGGTGCTAAACCCAATTCGTAATCAAATTCAAATTCATCTGTATTATCCCACTTAAATTCGCGGGCATCATCCATTTGAGGAAGTGGTTGACCTAAAATTTCTAATTTTTGCTCCGTAATGTAATTAGATAAAGTATCGTTTAACAAGTTATTAACTTCTTCTACCAAGATACTTTTGCCATACATTTTCTTAATGTGAGCAGCAGGAACCATTCCTTTACGGAAACCTGGTAATTGTGCTTTTTTAGCTTGGTCTTTTATTGCCTTTTCTACTTTTGCACTATAATCAGCAGGTGCGATTTTGATTTTTACAACAGCATTTAAGTTGCCGGTTTTTTCCTGTGTAATATTCATTTCTTTCTGAATCTTGTTTTTAAAAACAAAACCGTTCCGATGTTTAAATCGAAACGGCCTTTATCTTGTTGTGCGGAAGAAGGGACTCGAACCCCCACGCCGTGAAGCGCCAGATCCTAAGTCTGGTGCGGCTACCAATTACGCCACTTCCGCAGTTAGGATGTTGTAAGGACTGCAAAGATAGAAACTAGATTGAATAATCAAAAGGTATCTATCATAATTTATTAAATATTTTCACGTAAAAAAGCTAAGTGGTTAATTTTGAACGAGAATAGTTTTTTAAAAAATATTCAGAAAAGCAATTGTTGTACTACTATTTCACCCCTGTCCTGCTTTTTGCTTCAAGGCCCGATGAAAAAATCGGGCGCTTTTCGCGTCAATCAGGTTTAGCTAACCCAAAACCATGCAAATATTTATGATTATCTTCGACAGGCTTAATAACCTACTTCATCACCACTTCCGATACTTCAATCAATTCCGGTCCACCTTCTAACGGATAACCTTCCACCTTGGTGCCTCTCAAAGTAACCTGCCTGTCTACATAAGTATCTAAATTCAGACTACTGCTTCTTAAGGCATACGGTTTTCCACCATAAGTAATGCTATGCGTGCCGTATTGAAATGTTGTCATTCCAAGCTTTGTAATTCTTCCTTCAATTGAAACCGTCTCGCCACTGGAAGCCGACCTCATAGAACCGCAGCCAAACATCATCACGGCAAATAATGATAGTAAAAGTATTTTTTTCATAATGGGTTAATCTGGTAAGTTAAACTTATTGATTATTAAACATAAATTGATTGATAAAGTTCTTGAATTGGATTATAAATGCAATACTGGGAGGATATTACAAATCGCGTATAACTAATATCCAGACTAGCTCAACTCAATAAAGCTCCTTTTGAAACTCAAAAAAATACTGAACAGCTTTCACCAATCTGCTGCCATACCAGCTAAACATTTCACCATCCACCAATTTGATCGACACATTTGGAATGGCTTTTTGTATTTCTTCAATATGTTTTTCGGCAAAAGGGTAAGGCTCAGAAGAGAGTAGAATTAACTGAGGATTTAAATATTTTAGTTTTTCAAGCGTAATTGTCGGGTAGCGTTCATGATGGATCACATTTGTCATCCCATTTGCAATTAAAACATCGTTGATAAAAGTATTTTTACCCGCCGCCATATACGGTTTCCGCCAAATGAGGTAGGCAACTTTTTTATCGATTTGATTTTGCAAGGCCAGAGTTTTCAGATCATTGAAACCAGCAGAAATTAAATGGTTCAAGTAGGCTGCTTCAGGCTCACGATCTACCAACTCCCCTATTTGATTAATGGTTTTCATCGCATCATTTAATGTGAAAACATCACTCATCCAAACCGGAAAGTGTTCTGCAAGTTCTTCTATATCGCTTTGCGTATTTTCTTCCTTGTTACCGATAATCAAATCGGGCTTCAAATCTTTGATAAGATCGATGTTCAGCTTTTTCGTTCCGCCAACTTTTGTGCGTTCAGCAAATTTCTCTATCGGATGAATGCAAAATTTAGTTAAACCAATAATTTCATGATCTAAACCTAAATCAAATAGGAGTTCAGTTTGAGAGGGCACAATGGAGACAATCCTTTTAGGAGGAAAATTAATCAGGATTTCATTCCCCATCTGATCAGTAAAAGACTTCTGCATAAACAAAGGTAAGGATAGAATGGAGATTACATGACTAAATCTAAAGGCTTATTGTATTACTTAAGTTAATGAGATGAAAATTGCAAACATTACATTTAAAATCAGGTTAATCTTAAAATAAATGGCACCCACAATGAAAAAAATTATCCTGCTTTTAACTGTAATTATTAATATTTGCATGAAAAGTAATGCACAACAGCTGCTTGAAGTTGCATCCTTTGAAAAAAACCAGCCCATTGGCGTAACGGTCTCCCCAGTTTCAAATCGATTATTTGTTTCATTTCCGAAACATGAGCCTTATTTATATGGCTTAACTGAAATTGTAAATGGGAAGCGGAAAGCATTTCCTGACCTAGAATGGAATAAAATCGATAGTATTAATACCCAAAACCATTTTGTAAATGTTCAGGATTTATATGCTGATAAAAATAATTTTCTATGGGTGTTGGATTCAAAACCCTCCGGTGGTTCATCAGTATTTGGAGATTCTGGTAAAAGCAAAACAGGTCAATTTAAACTTTTAAAAATTGACTTAAAGACAAATAAAGTTGTTAGAATTTACGAATTCGATGATTTGCCAAAAGATAAAAGCGGTTTAAACGATCTGGTAGTTGACACTGATAAAGATCTTGCCTATCTATCAGATCCTGGTTTGAGTGCCCTAGTGGTGTTGGATTTGAAATCAGGAAAATCGAGAGTCGTGCTCGAGAAAGATCAATCGACAATTGCGCAGCCGAATTTCGTTTTGAAACTTGATGGTATCGACGTGGTAGATGACAAAGGGAAGCCTTTTAATTCTAATGTTAATGGTATTGCTCTGACCAAAGACAATAAATACTTTTATTTCAGAGCAATCAACCAGACTAAACTTTACCGAATTGCTACAGCATTTCTTGCAGATGACAAATTAAGCAAGGAAGAGCTCTCTAAAAAAGTAGAACTGGTGGCAGAAACCGGCGTATGCCATGGTATGATTGCCGACCAAAAAGGAAACATTTACTTGAGTTCGTCTCCAGATTATTCAATTAAATATGTTTCGCCCGATGGCAAATTACATACTTTGGTAACCGATAAAAGGTTAAGCTGGCCAGATTCTTTTGGAATTGGTACTGATGGTTTTCTTTACCTTAGTTGCTCACAATTAAACCGGTTACCAAAATATAACAAGGGAAATGACAGAACAGCATATCCTTACCGGGTGTATAAGGTTAAATTGCCTTAGCACTGGATAATTGCACATCATCTTTAATTACGCCATCGGCTATGTGCAAAATGCGGTTACCGTAGGTAGCGTTTTTCTCAGAATGTGTAACCTGTATAATGGTTATTCCATCTTCCTGATTCAACTTTTGAAACAATTGCATAATTTCTTCAGCCTGTGCAGATTGCAAATTACCTGTTGGCTCATCGGCCAGAATGACGCTTGGCTGGGCGGCTAAAGCCCGGGCAATACCCACTAATTGTTGTTGTCCGCCGGAAAGCTGATTTGGAAACAAGTCTTTTTTGGCTACAATATTAAAGCGATCCAATAAATTAGCAATTCTACTTGCCCGTTCGGAGCCTCCAATCTTTTTATAAAGTAAAGGTGCTTCTATATTTTCGTAAACCGTCATTTCATCAATTAAATGATATGCCTGAAATACAAAACCAATATGGTTTCGATACAATTCAATACGTTTTCGCTCATTTAAAGTGGTTACATCTTCGCCAAGAAATTCGTAGGTACCATAAGTTGGCTCTTCCAGCATGCCTAAAATATTAAGCAACGTAGATTTTCCGGCACCAGATGGTCCCATGATTGAAACAAATTCCCCTTTTTTAATTGTTGTACTAACATGGCGCAGTACATAATTTTTTACGCCTTTGTTAGAATAGTATTTTTCTATATTTTTTAGTTCTATCATTTTATTCAGTATCAAGTATTTAGTATCAAGTATTAGGATATGGCTTTAGCTTTATTCGTATTTCAATGCGTTCACGGGATCTGTTACGGCAGCTTTTCTCGCCTGAATGCTAACTGTTAAAACCGCAATCACTATCGAAACAAGTGTGGCAAGCAGAAAAGGAATAACCGGCATATCTATCCGGTAGGCAAAACCATCCAGCCATTTTTTGATAAGAATGTAGGCAATTGGCCAGCTGATTAAATTTGCCACAACAACCAGTATCAAAAATGATTTATTTAGCAGATTTACAATCTGGATATTTGATGCGCCAAGCACTTTTCTAACTGCGATTTCTCTTGTTCTGCGTTTTGCAACAAAGGTAGAAAGTGCAAACAGCCCTAATAATGATAATGAAACCGACACCAGGCTGAACAAGACAATCATATTTACGAACCTATTGTTATCTTCCAGGATTTTATCGAAAGCATCATTCATGCTCGTATAAGTCATCGGATAATCCGGATACAACAATCTCCATTCTGCCTCTATTTTTTTAATGATTTCGCCACTGTTGGCTGCATCTAAACGAACCAGCATATTATTAGTGGTCGACATCCCTCCCAGATGCGTCACTTTGTAAATCGTTGGCATCACTGCCTTATCGAACCCTTCATTGTGATAATCTTTAATTACGCCAACAATTTGAAATGTATATTTCCGATCATCACGTAGTAAGTCATAAGTTTTCCCAACCGGATTTTTATCAATTAATTTCGCGGCGCTCGCATTGATAACCACACTATTGGCAGTATCCTGTTTATAGTCCTTAGAAAACAATCGACCCTGCATCACTTGAACACCCAAAGCTTGCAGAGCATCCATCGTTACCGTAACCGAATTCACCGGAATTTTATTCTCTTTATAAGTAATTACTTCGGGCGTATTGAATACATTTCCCATTACCTGTGTGCTTGTAGCAATATATTTTACTCCAGGAACTGTCCTCAACCGCTCAGCAAATTTTTCTTCGTAATTTGATTTGATGTTAATGAGATTCCCTTTTTCAAAACCTAAATCCTTATTGCTAACATATTTCGTTTGCTGATACATTACCCCAATGGCAATGATGAAAGTTACCGAAATCACAAATTGAAAAACGACCAGTATATTCCTCAAGGCAATGCCTTTTAGCCCATTCTCATAATTACCTTTTAAAACCGAAACAGGATTATAATTTGATAAAATCCATGATGGATAAAAACCAGCAAGAAGGGTGACTAAAACAAACAAAGTAAGCAATTGCACAATCATTATGAATAATTGAGGATTATACCAAAAGCTCAAAGAGACGTTAAAATTTTGATTAAACACTGGTAGAACCATTTCAACCAGAACTACACAAAGAAAAAGAGATACCATACTTTGCATCGCAGATTCCAGTAAAAACTGCATTAATAACTGACCTTTATAGGAGCCTAAAACCTTTTTAACGCCGACTTCTTTCGCTCTTTGAACAGATTGTGCCGTTGCCAAATTCACGAAATTAATCACTGATACCAAAAGAAGGAAAATGGAAATTCCAACAATAGGCTTCAACTTATCTTTCCAACTCAACTTTAAGGTCGGATTAGCATGAACATCGGAAATTTTTAAGGCACTAAGTCCGGGGGTGTTGCCGTTCTTGTAAATATCCTTGTAATTTTTCTTCTCCTTGGCAAAGGCTGCTTTCTTAAAATTTACATATACATTTTGGAGCGTTTTATTCAAAGCAGTACTATCTACAGGACCATTCATTTTAGCATATACCTGACAAAAGTGCCTGTTACTGATGTTTTCAGGATCATGATCTTGCTCTCCGGTCCTGATGATGGCATTAAAACTTACGGATTGCGGAGTTTTAGGCTCCTTAACAACACCAGTTATGGTAAACACTTGCCCAGGATCGCTCCTCCAGATTAATAGTTTTACCGTTTTGCCTAATACTTTATCTGTACCAAATAATTTTAATGCAATGCTTTCCTTTACCACAATTGATTTTGGAGTACTTAATGCAGCCTCTGCACTTCCATGCACAAACTGATAGTTAAAAACACTGAAAAAACTGCTGTCAGCATCTTTTATCTGTTTAACTAAAATTGGATTTGCGCCATCAACTTTTACGGAATAACCTGCACTCCATTCCCAATCCTGATCTACTTTTGTTACTGCAACAGCTTGTGGAATATTTTCTCTGACCAAAGAGGCCATTCTGCTGTCGGTTGCTTCCTGCCAATGCTCTTTATTGTCTGGCGTAAAAAAATCATGTTTTTCACGGATTTGAAAAACATTTTCAAGGTCTGGAGTCCAGCTATCATAACTTTCCTCATGGTTAATGTACAAAAGCATTAACACAAAAGCAGTTAAGCCCAATGCTAAACCACCAATATTAATGGCTGCATAAACTTTGTTTTTCCAAAGGTTGCGCCAGGCGATTTTTAAATTTAATTTGAACATTTTTAGCGTTTACATGGTGAGTTTTAAGTTGCACGTACCAAAACCTACAACCTAAACGTATTACTTATTACTTGGATTTACTCATATTTAAGTGCATCAATTGTGTTTGCCCTGGCGGCTTTGAACGAACGTAAGCTCACAGTTATTAAAGTAATCAGCATAGAAATTACCATAGCCAACACAAAAGGCCAGATGCTCAAATCTATCCGATAGGTAAATGTTGAAAGCCACTTTGAAACAAATAGATAAGCCAACGGCCAGGCTATTAAGTTTGCAATAAAAACCATTAGTAGAAATGAGCCATTTAACATTTTGACCAATTCGAAGGTGGAAGCGCCTAAAACTTTTCTAACAGCTACCTCTTTGGTTCTTTGAGTGGCTACAAAAGAAATTAACCCAAACAAACCGATAAAGGAAATAAAAATAATAATGCCTGCAAAAACCTTAAACAAAACCCCCATCACCCTTTCTGTTTCATAATATTGGCTAATATCATCATCAACAAAAGAGGCTCGGTAGTAATTTTCCGGAAAGGTATTATTCCATATTCTTTCTATTTGAGGCATGATGGATTTTATTTGTTTGCTATCCATTTTCACAGCTAAATTTTGATAGTTATCTTTAATTGTGGTAATGATAATTGGTGATATAGGTTCGTGTAGGCTCAAATTATTAAAATCTTTAACCACCCCCACTAAAGTTCCTTCTTTGCCAAAAATTCTAATTTTTTTACCTAATGCGTCATTAAAATTAACCACATTTAATTTTCTTAAAGTCGTTTCATTAACCACAACTTCTTTTATGGTATCGCTTTTAGAAAATGCTTTACCGGCAACAAAAGTTAATCCGAAAGTTTTGAAGTAATTTTCATCGGCAATTTTTGTATTAGCCTGAAAATTGGCTTTTTCCGTACCATTATATTTAAAATTAGTTTCATTATTATTGCTGGATGATGGTGGATTTCTACAAAAACTAGTCGTTAAAACACCAGGTATTTTGGAAATTCGATCTTGTAAAATTTGATATTTTATTAAGCTTAAGCTATCGTTCCGAACATTAACCAAAGCAATTGCCGAAGGGTTGAAACCTAATGGTTTCTCCCTCATATAATTCATTTGTTTCAAAACCACAAGTGCACCAATAATTAATACTACAGTGATCGAAAATTGAACCACAACTAAAACCTTTCGTAAGCTTAAACCGCCAGCATTTGCAGTAATCTTATTTTTTATGGCCAAAGCAGGACTAAAACCAGACATGACCATTGCTGGATAGAACCCTGCAAGAAAACTCACCACGATTACCAATCCAATCATAAAAACAAAAATGATTGGGTGCTGAATTATACTAAATGAAATCTCCTCCTGAAATAAACTTCTCATTCCTGGCAAGGCAACTTCGGTTAGAACACAAGCTACGAGCATTGCAAACACGCTAATTGTTAAGGTTTCGGTAAGAAATTGAAATATCAATTGCTTTCTTAAACTTCCCATTACTTTACGAACGCCAACTTCTTTGCTTCTGCTTACCGCCTGTGCAGTAGCGAGATTAATGAAGTTTATACAGGCCGTAAGCATCAAAAACGCACCAATGATACCTAAACCATAAAGTTCTTTTTTCGACATTGTTTTGCTTGAAAAATTCCCCAGGTTTTCGTTGTAATGTATATCACCCAGGGATTGAGCACTAATTTCTTGTTTAGAGATGTTATCCCTTTTAAAATATTTGTCAGAAAACTTTGGTAAAGCACCCCGAACTTCATCAATTGATACACCATCCTTTAAAAGAAAATAACATTCATCATTTGACGATACATTGCCCCAGTTATCGAATCTTTCATTAGGGTGTTTTCTAAAGGTTTCGTAAGAAACAACTATATTAAGTGGAAAAGAACTGTTTTGGGGCATCTCCTGTAAAATGCCCGTAACCATAAAATTATCATGGTTCTGATAATTAATAATTTTACCTACAGCCTTATTCCAGTCGCCAAAAAGTCTGGTAGCCATATCTTTCGATAAAACCACAGAATTAGGCTGACTTAACGACTGCATGGGATTTCCTTGTAACCATTCAAAACTCATGATTTGAAAGAATTCCGGCTCTGCATAAAAAATGTCTTCCAAAGTTTTAATTTTTTCCTTCCCGGCATCATCTTTTACTTTGATAATTCCACCATCTTGACAAATGGCTCCAACTTTTTCAATTTGATTTTTGAAATCATTTCGCAATGCAGCAGGTGCCGGTTTTGGCACCCCTTGAGATTCTTCAAAACCATCTGGAGAAGTCCAATTTGTTGTGATCCGAAAAATTCTATCTTCATTTTTAAAACCCTCATCAAAACTCATTTCATAACGGATAAAAATAAAAATGAGAATACAACTGGCCATCCCGATCGAAAGACCAAGAACATTAATAAATGTATATCCCTTGTTTTTCCAAAGGTTTCGCCAGGCGATTTTTAAATTTAATTTGAACATATTAGTATCAAGTATGTAGTATCAAGTAGCAAGACTATTTTGCTTTAACTTTTAATCTTTTAGCTTTATTCGTATTTCAAAGCATCAACTGGGTTTGATTTTGCCGTTTTATAGGCCTGAAAACTTACTGTGATTATAGCCATTGATAATGTAGCAATTGCTGCCACCGGCACAATCCACCAAGTAAATTCAGTGTGGAATTCAAAATTACTCAGCCATTTATTCATGGCGAAATAGCTTATTGGCACAGCGATAATGATAGCTGCAATAATCATTTTGATAAAGGAAAGTGATAACAATTGCATAAGATTGGCTACCGATGCGCCAAGTACTTTGCGTACACCAAATTCTTTAGTGCGTTGTTCTGCACTGTATGCAACCAAGCCGAATAAACCCAAACACGAAACGAAAATCGCCAATCCGCCGAAGAGATTAGAAAGTATTCCCAATGTTTTTTCAGACTTATATTTCTCCTGATATAATGAATTTATAAACTTAATTTCAGTTGGGTAAGCAGGATTAAAAGCCTTTGTAATCTTGTTAATCGTTTCGATGTTGCTTTGCAAATTGTTAGCATTGTTCAATCGCATGGTAATTGTACCCGTTTGAGCAGGGTTTAAGAAAACCACCTGTGGGTTATTTGATTTATAGGGTGAATCCCAAACATAATCATCAAAAACTCCAATAATATATGCGGTAGAACCAAAAAGCATCACTTTTTTACCAATTGGATTTTTGTAGCCGAATACTTTAACGGCAGAAGCACTTACCATAAGTGCACTGGTATCTGAAGCAAAATTTTTCGAAAAATCTCTTCCCTGCAATAATTTGATTCCATTTGTTTTGATAAAATCATATGTCGTAGCCACTTGATTAAACATTACCGTGTTTGCTGGCTTCGTCATTCCCTCCCACTTGATATCCATAAAATTTCGACCACGATGAGATAAACTAACGGATGATTGGTACATGGAAGTAACCGCACCAGATTTTAGTATCTCTGATTTGAATAAATCAAATTTGCTTTTGAGCGCTCCATCCTGAGGAATTTCAACTAAAGCATTTACATCAAAACCGACTGGTTTATTTTTGATGTACTGGATTTGGCGATAGATAACCAATGTGGATATAATCAGTATAATGGCAAAGCAGAACTGCCCAACAACCAACACTTGTCTTAAGCTTATATTCAAAAACCCTTTTGCGGAGATTTTCCTTTTTAAGGTTTGAATGGGGTTAAAAGCCGATAAATAAAATGCCGGATAACTTCCTGCGATTAAACCTGTGGCCATAACAATTCCTAAAATACCAATCCAGCTCGCTGTGTTGAAGTAAGAAATACCTAAATTTATGTTTAATAATTGGTTAAAGGCTGGCAAACACAATTCCAACAAAGCAATGGCTACAACAACAGCAACCACAGTTAGCACCATTGATTCGGTTAAAAACTGAAAAATTAATGATGTGCGGTTTGCACCGATTGTTTTCTTGATCCCAACCTCTTTGGCCCGCTTTTCTGATTTAGCCGTAGCCATATTCATAAAATTAATGCAGGCAATGAGTAAAATACCAAATGCTAAACCTATAAAAAGATAAACTTGCTCGATATCTCCTCCAACAGCTTTGCCATTTTCAAACTTCCCAAATAAATGTAGTTTGCTGGCTCGATAGAGAAAGTGTGGCTGTGATTGTGGATTTTGTGGGCTGTTGGCTTTTACCAAAGTCTCAACTTTACGATTTACCAAATCGATATTTGCATCAGCATTAAGGGTAACCATGGTTACAAAACTGTAATTATTCCAATTCAGATCTTTGGCACTTTCGTCAACAATTTCGTAAAACGACCAAGGCATTAAAAAATCAAACCGGTTGGAGCTATTTTCTGGCAAATCCTTAATTACTCCAGTAATCGTTAGGTTTTCTTGATCTTGATAACGTACAGATTTATTCAAAACGTTAGTGGTTCCGAACAACGTTTTTGCTGTACTTTCTGTCAAAATAACTGAAAGTGGATTTTTGAGTGCAGTTTTTGCATCGCCTGCAACAAACTCATAATCATACATTTTAAGGATATCTGGCTCAGCAAATTTCGAATCTTTTTTATAGCTGTTTTGTCCGTTGGCAATTAAACTTTTTTTGCCATAATCCATTCGGGCCACATATTTTACTTCGGGTAAATTTTGCTTTAAAAGCGGACCAAGTGCTGTTGTTGTACCATTAAAAGTTCCGGCAATTTTATTTTCCTCGGCTGGAACATTCGTCATCGCAACAAAAACATTGGCTGAATTTTTAGCCTGCTTATCAAAATTCCATTCGTAAGAAACATACAACAACAACATTAAACAAGCCGCAAGGCCAATAGCCAAACCAATAATATTAATGAAAGAAGAGGTTTTGTTCTTCCAAAAATTCCGCAATGCGATTTTTAAGTTTAATCTAAACATATTAGTATCAAGTATTTAGTATCAGGTATCAAGGTGAATTATCGCTTTAAGCTTTCGTCTTTTAGCTTTATTCATATTTCAAAGCATCAACAGGATTAGCTTTAACTGCTCTTTTTGCCTGAATGCTTACTGTAATGATTGTTAATAGGATGGTAATTAAAGCACTGCTGATAAATGGCAGTACTGGCAAATCAATTCGGTAAGCAAAGGTTTCCAGCCACTTTTTGGTAAGAATGTAGGCAACTGGCCAGGAAATAACATTAGCCACTAGCACCATTATAAAAAATGAACTGTTAATGAGTTTGAAAATTTGAATATCACTTGCGCCTAAAATTTTACGAACCGCTATTTCTTTAATTCTACCATTCGTAATGTATTTTGCAAAGGCAAACAACCCTAATATTGCGATGAAAATGGTAAGCAATGCAGCTGCAAAAAACACAGATTGCAATTGTTCTTGCTTTTTAAAAAGTTTGCCATAAAGCTCATCTAAAAACTCGTACCTGAAATCTTCTCCATCTTTAGGATTTATTCGAGGCCATTGAGATTTCAAAGTGGCCAAAGCCGAAGCCATTTTGTTTTCTTCAATCTTCAGCATTATTTGAGTTTTATAACTTCCGCATGGATCTTTAATGGTGTAAATAGTGGGTTGAACAGCTGTTTCAAAACCTTGCGTTTTAAAATCCTTTATTACACCAACTACTTTATAATTGATACCGCAACCCGTTATAATTTGGCCGAGAGGATTTTTAATTCCATATTTAGCTGCAGCACTTTCATTTATAATGGCAGAATTTACTGTATCTGTTTTGAAATTATTTGAGAAAAAACGACCGTCTTTTAATTTAATGTCAAGGGTTTCGAAGTAATCAAAATCTACATTTACAAAATCGATATTTGCTTTAACACCGTTGGATGTATATCTATTTATTCCGTTTGAACCTCCTGGTATAAATGTAGCAACTGTAGCAGATTTTATCCCTGAAATTTTCAGCAGTTTCTTTCTTACCGGCTCAAAACTTACCGACCCAAATTTTGTAGGATTATTGAATAGTGTTAGATTTTTAATATAAACAACCTGATTTGCACTAAAACCTAAATCCTGATATCGCATATATTTCAATTGCGAATTGATAGTAATTAGGCCAATAATAAATATAACAGCAATACTAAATTGAAAAACAAGTAGGCCATTCCGCAACCAGGAACTCTGCTTACTTGTAGAAAAGTTACCTTTTAAAACTAATGCAGGTTTAAAGCCAGATAAAACCAAAGCAGGGTATACACCGGCAATCATTGTAATAAGGCATAAAATCATCGGCAGCTGCCAAAACAATCCATTATCTAAATGCCAAATTGATAATTGTACTTGAAATATATTATTAAAACTTGGCAAAACTAGTTCTGCTAAAACCAAAGCAAAAAGAGTAGCAGCAAAACACTGCATAAAAATCTCGACCAAAAACTGTGTGGTTAACTGGAAGCGGAAAGCACCCATAACTTTTTTTACTCCAACTTCTTTGGCACGTTTGGCAGCCTGTGCAATACTTAAATTGGTAAAGTTAATGCAGGCTATAACCAAAATTAACACCCCTAAAGTTGAAAGTGCTATTAATATTTTATAAGCAGCATCGTTTCCAGCTTTTGGCTTTAAATGTTGGTTTGCTAATGGATCTAAAAATGTAGAGATACCTTTTATTTCTTCGATCTTTTTATCCTTTTTACTCCGTAATAATTCGGCTCTGTATAAATTGTTAATTTTTTGTTCAAGACTTACCACATCAGTACCAGGCTTTAACTGCAAATAAATGCTATAATCATTCATTTCATAATTATCGTTGGTGCCTAATTCGTTACCGATAGAAATACCATCGAAACTAAAGTTAGAATGCAAGTCTTTTTTTATCGAACCAGTTATTATACCGGTTATTCCTGAATTACTCGCTCCGAAGCCTACCATTTCCGGCTTGTTATCTTTTTTATCGGGAAAAAGCGTTTTCATGCTTTCGTTACTTAGATAAGTAAGCCTTTCAACATCTCCAGATGGTTTTAAAATTCCATTATCCGGTTTTATATTCAGAATTTTAGCTGCCTCATAATCAACTACCAAAATATTTTTAGTAAAAAGTGTGTTCTTACCGTTTTTTATTGTCAGTTCAAACGAGCCATCTTTTGTTAAACCAGCTGATTCTACCTCTGGGAAATTTTGCTTGATGGCTTTTGCAAATGGAGCAGCTATGTAATTGGTTTTGAATTCAGGATAAGTAACTCCAACAACATAAATGTTTTTATAGTTAGGGTTTGATTTATCGAAACTGGTTTCATAAGTAAAATACATCACAACCAAAATAAAAGCAGCCAAAGCAATAGCTAAACCACCAACATTAATTGATGTAATACCTCTATTTCTCCATAGGTTTCGCAACGCGATTTTTAAGTTAAGTTTGAACATTGTAGTATCAGGTATTTATTATCCAAATTGGGGTTTACTTTAAACTTTTAGCTTTAATCTTTTAGCTTTATTCGTATTTCAGTGCATCCACTGGGTTGGCTTTTGCCACTTTTATGGATTGAATGCTAACCGTTAAAATGGCAATGATAACGGATAGAGAAATCGCAATCAGAAATGGCAAAACAGATATTGATATCCTATATTCAAAAGCAGACAACCATTTATTGATGATGATGTATGCTAATGGAAAAGCGATTAAATTTGCAATAGCAACCAGCTTAATAAAATCTTTATTCAGCAGTGTTAAAATGCTTGCAGTATTTGCACCTAAAACTTTACGGATGCTGATTTCCTTTTTGCGCTGCTCAGCCATGAAAAGCGCTAAACCTAATAAACCTAAACAAGATATGAAGATTGCAAAGCCACCGAACCAGTTTGAAAGCGTTCCTAAAAGTTTTTCATTTTGGAATTTAATTTCAAATCCCTCATCTACAAATTTTCTGTTTACAGGATATTCGGGTTCTATTTGCTTAACCAATTCATCAATTTTTGAAATAGAAGTGCTAATATTTTGATTGGCATTTAGACGGACGATAATAACCTGTACATCATCCATATAACTTGGATAGAAAATCATTGGTGCAACTTTCTGATAAGCGCTTTCTACAACAAAATCTTTCACCACAGCAACATTGGTTTTTTCTGTTCCCCAATACCTGATTTTCGCTCCTATTGGATTTTTTAGCCCCATCATTTTAACCGCCGCTTCATTAAGCATAATGTTGTTGCTATCGCTTTTAGATGTTGAAGAAATCTCCCTTCCAGCCACTAAGTCTGTGCCTATGGTTTTAATAAAATCATCGCCAACTCCCCTATTGTTAAATAAAATCGATTCTCCTTCGGTTTTACCTTCCCAGTGAACATCAGTTGTGTTGTTCCCGCTCTCGGTGATGTCTTTACTAAATGTGGTTACGTTGCTTGCTGCCCCAGATTTCAACAGTTGTGTTTTAAGCAATTCCAGTTTGCTTTTTTCACCAACCTTGCCCCTCACCGCTATCTGAACCAGATTAGATTTATCATATCCGATTGGCTTGTTTTTAACATAATTAAGTTGCTGATAAATAACTGAGGTACATACAATTAAACATGCTGCAAAAACAAACTGAACCACCACTAAAATTTTTCTTATAGATACAGAAGAATCTGTTTTGATTTTTAGCCCTTTTAATACTTTTATCGGTTCAAATGATGATAAATAAAGTGCCGGATAGCTTCCGGCCATAAAGCCGGTAAAAACCATTAAGCCTAAAAGCGTTGTCCAAAAAGTTAAGCTTTTATAATCAATTTGTAATTCGATGTTTAGCAAATTATTAAAGTAAGGCAAGCTCACTTCAACCAAAATAAAAGCCATCACACCCGAAATGATGGTTACGAAAACCGACTCAAGCAGGAACTGCCCTACCAAAGATTTTCTTGTTGAGCCTATTGCCTTGCGAATACCTACTTCCTTCGCTCGGCGCTCAGAGCGGGCCGTAGATAAGTTCATGAAATTTACGCAGGCAATCAACAAAATACAGAAAGCCAATAGTAGAAATATTTTAAGTTGTTCAATTTTCCCGCCAACTGATTTTCCATTTTGAAAATCATCGTACAAGTGCCATTTGGTGTAAGGATGCAATAAAGCTTCTGCTGTATTTCCTTGCTGGTTTCGTTTGTAAATATTTTTTATGCTTGCATTTGCAGCGGCAAAAAACTGGTTGTCTTCCAACTGAGCCACAGTTAAACACATATTATTACCCCAATTTTTATCTTTTGCCCAGGGCTCTCTTTGAATAAAAAGCGACCATGGCATCAAACATTCAAAAATCATGGAGTTGTTGGCAGGGATGTCTTCGATTATGGCCTCAACTCTTAAAACATCTTGATTATCAAGCTTAACCGTTTTATTGATTGGCTCTTCATTACCAAACAATTTCTTTGCGAAAGATTCTGTTAAAATTATAGAATTAACATTTTTTAAAGCCTCTTCCGGATTACCTTTTATAAATTTATAATCGAATATTTTAATGAAAGAGCGGTCGGCAAAATTTACCCTCGAGTTGATTCTTTTTTCACCAACGGAAATTAATTTTGTAGATGGATAAGTAGTGTGTGAGGCATATTTAACACCCGGAATTTTAGCAGCAACTTCTTCCGCCATTGCATTTGGCGTCCATGCCCAACTAAAAATTTTGCCATTTGCAGGAGCATTCTGATAAACAACATAGGTTTTATCGCTATTGGCAAAATCCTTATCAAAACTCCATTCGTAGGCTACATAAAGCAGCAATATCATGCAACTTGCCAGTCCAATGGCCAATCCTCCGATATTAATCAGAGAGAATCCTTTATTCTTCCAAAGGTTCCGCAAAGCGATTTTTAAATTTAATTTGAACATCTTTTGAGTTTTACGTGGTAAGTTTTAAGTTATAAGCACAGCACGTAAAACCTAAAACGTATGACTTTTAACCTTTGAGCGCCTTATCCGAATCTTCCCATCCAGGAAGATTTCGGTGGCTTATCATTAAACTAAAACTATTTTTAAAAGGCGAAAGGCTCAACCGTGTTGGGTCTAAGGCACTTACATATTAACCTTATCCCCTAAACCTTTCTTATATCAATTCTTCGTTCCTGCTTTTATTTATCTTTTCAGAAATCACATGACCATCTTTCAGGTTGATAATTCTGTTTGAGAAACTGGCGTCGTGGCTCGAGTGCGTAACCATTACGATGGTGGTTCCGGTTTCGTTTAATTCGCAAAGCAATTCCATTACCTCATTACCGTGCGAACTATCGAGGTTACCGGTTGGCTCATCGGCTAAAACCAACTTTGGTTTGGTAACCAAAGCCCTTGCAACCGCTACACGTTGCTGCTGACCACCAGAAAGTTGTTGTGGAAAGTGACCGCTACGGTTTACGATGTTCATCCTTTCGATGATTTCATTCACCAATTTCTTACGTTCACCTGCTGGTATTTTATTGTAGATAAGCGGCAATTCGATGTTTTCGAAAACGGTTAACTCATCAATGAGGTTAAAATTCTGGAAAACGAAACCCATGTTTCTTTTTCGGAAATTAGAACGTTCTCTATCATTTAAGGTTAAAAGTTCGGTATCAATAAATTTGTAGCTGCCGCTTTCAGGTTTATCTAACAAACCCATTACGTTTAATAAGGTCGATTTTCCACAGCCAGAAGGTCCCATGATGGAAACAAATTCACCTTCTTTTACATGAAGATTAATTCCGTTTAGTGCAGTAGTTTCTACTTCTTCCGTTTTGTAAACTTTTTCCAGATTTTCTATTTTAATCATGAGGCAACTTATTTGATGGTTAGTTTAACATTGTTTTTTTGTGCATTTTTCAATTCTACCTCAAAATCCTTCTCTCCGAGTTTTTTGTGATAAATTTTAAATGTATATAATCCAGGTTGTAATTGTAATTCGCTAGTTTCTGCCTTTAACGCTATATTAAATTTGACTTTTCCTTCCCGTACCAATTCAACTTTTTCTAGCAAGGCTAAATCTCCAATTATTGTGAAATCAGCTTTAGCAATCTTCGCATCAGCATCTTTTCCGGATTTACTGTAAATATTCATTTCATAACTTACGCCATCCTTATTATCAATCCAGTTGGCTTCCTTTTTAAAGATGCTTTGCGCACTTGCTAAATAAGAAAAGCAAGCTAAAATCATCGTCATCAAAAATTTATTCATGTTATTTATTTATTAATTTCTACCTGGTCGTACTGGTTAAATTGGTCGTAAGACGATGTAATTACTTCATCACCTTTGGCTAAACCTTCTAATATTTCGTAATACAGGTAGTTTTTCCTGCCAATTTTCACATTTTTCTTGGTTGCTTTACCATTGTTTACCACAAATACCCACGAACCGCCAGTACTTTGAAAAAACTGACCTTGAGCTAGTAATAATGATTTACTGTTATCAGATAAAGTTAATTTTGTTTGTAGCGATAAACCACGACGCAGACCTTCTGGGGCAGCACCTTTGAAAATCATTTCGACCTGGAATTGTCCGGCGGTTACCTCTGGAATTACCTTGCTCACGGTTAGGTTGTATGTTTTGCCATTAAATTCGCAAGTAGCGGTTTGTCCTTCTTTAACACGGTTAATGTAATATTCATCAACACCAGCCTGAAGTTTATATCCTTGCAAAACATCAATTTTTCCAATCATTTCATTTGAGTTATACGATTTACCAATCACCGGGTCGTAAGATGATAATTTACCTGAGACGGGAGCTTTAATGGTCATATTTTCGATGTTACGGCGAATCATTTCTAAGCTCTCATTCATCTGCCCCATCGATTGGTCGATTTGAGAAAGCTGCATTTTACGGCTTTGATTTTCCTGTTTAATCGCTTGGCGAACGATTTTAAGTTTGCCTTGATAATATTCGTAATCCTGACTCGATTTATTAAATTCTTGCTGTGTGATCACCTTTTTTGCAAATAAAGCACTGTCGATTCTGTACTGACGGATTGCTGTACGCAGATTATTTTCAACATCTAAAACATCCTGATTTAGAATTCTTTGATTTTGCTCTAAGTCTAATCTAGATTTACGCAACTGATTAATTTGTTCGGTAGCAGCTGTTTGTTGAGAGGTATAGCCCATCATGGCATTAGAGTTTTCTATTCTTAAAAGCGGCGTTCCTTTTACCACAGATGCACCATTTTCAGTAAAAATCTGCGCAACTGTACCTCCTTCCGATGAACTTACAATCACAGATGTTAATGGAACAACACTTGCATTAAGTAAAACCACATCTTCAAAATCGCCGTATTCTACTTTGCTGATGGTTAGTTTATCGGCATCAGCACTGTAGGTTTTTTTTAATGATAAAGTGTAGCCATAAATTACAACTGCTACAAAAGCAATTGCGCCACCTATCATTATTAAGGTTTTGGTGCTAAATCTTTTCTTCTCTATCTTTTTGTCCATTGTTCGGTTGTACTGTTCGATTGCCATTATGCCAAGCTTGTGCCAAACCTAAAAAACAAACTTAAAACATTAATTATCAGATATTTAAAAGTTTTTATAATTTTAAGCTGTTCATTTTCGGACAGTTTATGTGCGAGAGCGGACAGTTTGAGTAAATTTGCCCCCCTGCCCCCTGAAGGGGGAGTTAAAAGCGAGATGGAAAAGCAAAACGAGTATACGAGTTATAAAAAGCAATATTTAAAAAACATAATACGTCTTGATTTGAATGGTAAATTTACCCACCTGCCCTCTAAACGGGGAGTTACAGGCTAGATGGAAAAGCAAAACGGGTATACGAGTTATAAAAAGCAATATTTAAAAAACTTAATACGTCTTTATGCGAATTGTAAATTTACCCCTAGCTCCCTAAAGGGTGAGTTACGGGCGAGATGGAAAGGCAAACCAGGTATACGACTTATAAAAAGCAATATTTAAAAAACTTAATACGTCTTGATGCGAAATTTACCCCTAGCTCCCTATAGGGTGAGTTACAGGCGAAATGGAATGGCAAACCGGATTACGACTTATAAAAAGTAATATTTAAAAAACTTAATACGTCTTGATATGAACGATAGAAAGGAAAGCTCCCCTTTAGGGGCTGGGGGTTTAAACACCACAGTCTTAATCATCGACGATGACGAGGACATTCTTTTAAGTGCTCGTTTGTTTTTGAAGCAACAAGTTAAACAGGTCATTACCTGCAAATCGCCTAAGGAGATTAATGTTTTATTAAGCAAAAATGAAGTCGATATCATTCTACTTGATATGAACTACCAAAAAGGTGCAAGCGATGGACGAGAAGGTTTATATTGGTTGGAACATATTTTATCTATTGATAAAGATTATGTTGTGATCCTCATGACGGCCTTTGGCAATGTAGAACTTGCCGTTAAAGCCATTAAAAAAGGTGCCACAGATTTTATTCTTAAACCCTGGGAAAACGAAAAATTGTTTGCTACCATCTCCGCTGCGTCAAAACTGCGTGAATCAAACAGAAAGGTAAAGAAACTGGAGAAAATTCATACATCCTTACAAAAGGATATGACGAGAGGTTTCGAACACATTGTTGGTGAGGCTGATGTAATCAGAAACTTGCAAAACACCTTATTAAAAGTTGCACCTACTGATGCCAATGTTTTAATATTAGGCGAAAATGGAACTGGAAAACAGGTTTTTGCGTACGAAATTCATGGCAACTCGCAACGCAAAAACCAGGTATTCATGCATGTCGATTTAGGTTCACTGAACGAAAATCTATTTGAAAGTGAGTTGTTTGGTTATGCTAAAGGCGCTTTCACCGATGCCAAAGATGACAAACCCGGCCGTTTTGAATTGGCCGATGGCGGCACTATCTTTTTAGATGAAATTGGAAATCTTACCTTGCCCCTGCAGGCAAAATTATTGAGCGTTTTGCAGAATAGAACTGTAACACGACTCGGAGAAAGCAAAGAACGCAAAGTAAATGTTCGTTTAATAACGGCGACCAACATGCCTTTGAATGAAATGGTCGCCAAAAATACCTTTCGGCAGGATTTACTTTTCAGAATAAACACCGTTGAACTGCTATTGCCGCCGTTACGCAAACGTGGGACCGATATTTTGCTTTTGGCCAGTCATTTTATGCAGGTTTTCAGTTCCAAATACCATAAGGAATTACGAAGTTTAAGCACACAAGCAAAAAATGTATTGTTAAATTACAGCTGGCCGGGAAATGTGCGGGAGTTGCAACATGTGTTGGAGCGGGCAGTGATTATGAGCGATGGAAATGACATTACGGAGCAAGATTTGCAATTAAGTCCACAACGTTTTGCGCAAAATAATGCTATACCTGATGAAATGGCTTTAGGCGATATGGAAAAATTGATGGTGCAAAAAGCCATAGATAAACACAAAGGCAATATATCAAAAGCCGCAGCAGATTTGGGTTTAACCAGAGCAGCTTTGTATAGGAGAATAGAAAAATTTGGAATATAAGTTCAAAGCTGAAAGTCCAAAGCTGAAAGCTTTAGACTTTTCGCTTTAAGCTTTTAGCTTAAAAGACATGTTTTATAAACGTTTCACTTTTCGTTTACTATCGAGGTTAATTTTCATTAACTTGTTGGGTTACTTATTATTTTACCTTATTAAAAACACCCAGCTTTGGTTTACCATTATTGGCGTGGGTTTAATTTTGCTAGGCGCAGTGATCTCGCTATACTTCTACATTAATGAAATCCGTTCTGATATCAAGCGTTTCATTTTAGCGGTAAAAACCCGAGACCATACGCTAAATTTTAAGAACAAAGCTACAAAAGGAAGTTTTCCAGAATTATATGAATCGTTTGGAGAAATCCTTCAGGTACACAAACAAATCCGTTTGGAACAAGAGGCCATGTTTCAATTAATTAAAACTATTTTAGAGCAGGTACCTGTGGGTGTGATTGTGGTAAACAACACAAAAACAGAACAAAATAATGAAGAAATTGCCTTTTTTAACCAGGCGGCCTCAAACCTGTTAGGTGTTCCTGCCTATAAATATTGGCATCGGTTAAAACAGCATCTTCCAAATTTTACCACCGAAGTAGAACAAATTTCGTCCGGAGGAAAACGTTTCCTAGAGCTTAAAATACAAGAAAAGTTAATTCAGCTATCTACAGAAGTGATTCCACTAAATCTCTATGGAAAAAACTATACGATTATCAGTTTTCAAAACATCAAAGATGAAATCGAACAGAAAGAAACTGAAGCATGGAACAGGTTAATTGGTGTGATATCTCATGAAATTTTAAATTCCATTACACCGATAAGTTCGCTCTCTGATACAATTAATAGTATGGTCACTGATAGGGAAAATCTGGACACCGATGAAATGGAAGATTTGAAAACTGCACTGCAAACTATTAAACGCCGTTCATCAGGATTATTAGATTTTGTTAAAGATTATCGATTAATAGCAGAGTTGCCAACACCAAACCTGGAATCGCATACCATTGGTGAGATTTTGAAACACATCAAAATACTTATGCAGCCTTTCGCTAAGGCTAAAAATACGATCTTAAATGTAGAGCAAACTTCATCGAAAATTACAGTTCAATTAGATTTAAAATTGATTGAACAAGTGCTTATTAACCTGATAACGAATAGTATTTATGCAGTCGAGGAAAATGAAAACCCTTATATTTCTGTTAAATACCGTTTAGAAAATACCAAACTATACATTGATGTTACAGATAATGGAAAAGGTATAGAAAGTGATGATTTAGAGAAAATTTTCGTTCCGTTTTACACTACCCGTAAAAATGGTTCAGGTATTGGATTAACCATTAGTCGCAATATTATGAAAATGCACCGCGGCAGCATTGAAGTGGTTTCTGCCCCAACAGAACAAACAACTTTCTCATTGGTATTTAATTATTTATAGCTGGATTGTATAGGAACTTTTCTTCTAAAAATTCATCTTTTTTACGTAAAAGCAATCTCAATTAAGCTTCATATCTAATTGGTTTGTTAAAACCTTTTTAATCATTTGAAGTTTTTTTAACCCCAAAATTCAAACAAAAAAACATTTAACCGCTTTTATTTATGTGAATACATTAGATACAAGCATGAAGACAGTTATAATATCGAATAGACTACCCGTTAAAATCATTGAAGAAAACAGCGAGTATACGTTTATTCCAAGCGAAGGTGGTTTAGCTACCGGACTGGGAGACGTGTACAAAAATGGCAATTCCATTTGGATTGGCTGGCCGGGAATAGAAGTTCCCGAAAATCGACAGGAAGAGGTGATACAAAAATTAGGAGCACTTAACCTCTACCCTGTTTTCCTTACACAGGAAGAAATTAATTTATATTACGAAGGCTTTTCAAACGAAGTGCTGTGGCCAGTTTTCCACTATTTGGTTACCTATGCACATTACGAACAAAATTATTGGGATTGCTATAAATCAGTAAACGAAAAGTTTGCTAAAAGCGCCATGCAGGTGCTAAATAGAACCGATAAAATATGGATTCAAGATTATCAATTACTTTTATTGCCGGGGATTTTAAGAGAAAAGCTTCCCGGTTCAACGATAGGATTTTTTCAGCACATCCCCTTTCCGTCTTACGAAATTTTTAGGTTAATTCCCTGGCGGGAAGAATTGCTGAATGGTTTAATTGGTGCCGATTTAATTGGTTTCCATACTTACGATGATGTTCGGCATTTTATCAGTACTGCAACCCGTTTGCTGCCAGTAAATTCATCGTCAAATGTATTAAACAGCAACGAAAGGCAAATTGTTATCGAAGCATTTCCGATGGGGATTGATTTTGATAAATTTTCTTCGTTGACTTCTACACAAGAAGTAATCGAAGAAATAGACCATTTCAAATATGGAAAAGACGAAATCAAAATTATTCTTTCTATTGATCGGCTGGATTACAGTAAAGGTATTTTAGAGCGACTAAAGGCGCTTGAATTGCTTCTACAAATTCATCCGGAATATATCGGGAAAATTGAATTATTTATGATCGTGGTTCCATCAAGAGATAATGTTCCTCAGTATAGCGAATTAAGAGACCAGATTGACCAGTTTGTGGGCAATTTAAATGCCCGTTACCGTTCAATGGATTGGATTCCGGTGAATTATTTCTATCGTTCTTTTCCGATTGAAGTTTTGTCAGCGCTTTATTCATCGGCCGATATTTGTCTGGTTACCCCGATGCGAGATGGGATGAACTTGGTGAGTAAAGAATATGTGGCCAGCAGAAACGAAAATGATGGCGTACTGATATTGAGTGAAATGGCCGGTGCATCGAAAGAACTCACAGACGCACTCGTTGTTAATCCAAACAATCTTGGCGATATCATGGAAGCAATTGTTACCGCATTAAAGATGCCTCTGGAAGAACAACAGCAACGCATGAAAGCCATGCGGGCAATTGTAGAAAAATTCAATGTAAAACATTGGGTTAATAATTTTATTTTAAGACTAAACGAAGTGAAAGATTCTCAAAAATCATTACAAACCAAACATGCAGTAAATTCAGTAAACGAAATTATTGCAGCTAAATATGCAACCACAACCAATCGAGTTTTATTTTTAGACTACGATGGAACATTAGTTGATTTCACCGGAAATATCGATGATGCATCACCTGATGATGAATTATACGACTTGATTGAAAACCTGACACTGGATGCAGCAAATAAGGTGGTAATTATTAGTGGTAGAAGAAATGAAACACTAGAAAACTGGTTTGGGCATTTAAAAGTTGATTTAATTGCCGAGCATGGCGCCTGGCAAAAAACCTATGGTGATAAATGGAATTCCCTTCCACTCCTTACCGACCAATGGAAAAGCGAAATCAGAACACTTTTAGAAACTTATACCGATAGAACCCCTGGCTCATTTATTGAAGAGAAAAGTTATTCTTTAGTATGGCACTACCGCAAAGCAGAAGAAGGCTTAGGTGAGCTACGAGCCAATGAAATTGTAAGCCACATGAAAATTTTAGCTGCTGATAAGGGTTTGCAGCTGATGCCGGGAAATAAGGTTATTGAATTTAAAAATATTGAAGTAAATAAAGGGAAAGCCGCACTGAATTGGCTATATGACAAACATCCAGATTTTATCATGGCGCTTGGAGATGATCATACAGATGAAGATATTTTCAAAGCCCTACCCGATGATGCGATTACGGTAAAGGTTGGCAATAATTTATCTGAAGCAAAATATTACCTGAATGATTTTAAGGAAGTTAGAAAACTGCTTTGGAGTTTGGTTAAAGAAGAATTTGTAGAGAGAAGTTAGGTTATTAACTCTTGGGAAGGTTGTCATTGTGAGGAAATACTCCATCACTGTGGCAACCTTTTCATTTGGAATCAGATTGCGTCTTAACTCGCAAGATGACCACTATAACACCAATTTAAAACATTTAAACCGTGAAATCACGTCGGGGTTTGTAACTCCACAGACCTTTTGAATCAAAAAAAATCCCGCGGATTTAAGAGGATCTACGCTGATTATTTTGCGTGTATCTTCTTCATCCGCGGGAATAATATTATAAAAATACTGGTCTATCTAATTTAATCGCAATGCGATAAGCAGCATTCATTAAACCAACATGACTATATGCCTGGGGAAAATTCCCCCACTGACTGCCGGTTTTAGCATCCACGTCTTCACTGAAAAGTAATAAGTGATTGCAGTATTTAATGATATTTTCAAATTCTTCAATTGCTTCATCTACCCTGCCTACACAAGCAAGCGCTTCTACATACCAGAAAGCACAAATCAAGAACGTGGTTTTTGGTTTACCAAAATCATCAGCATGTAAATAGCGGTAAAATAACCCATCTTCAGTTTTAAGCTCTTTTTCTAGAGCGATTAAATGATTTTTTGCCTTATCTGATGCCGGGTCTAAATAACCCATCATAATTAATTGCAAGGTACTTGCATCTAAATGTGTGCTGCCGACGGCGTTGGTATAAACTTTTCTTTCAGGATCGTAACAAGCCTCAATGTGTGCCGCAGCTTTATCAATTAAAATATTTGCCCGCTCCTCAAAATCCTTATTTCCAATCGTTTTAGCCATTTTTAAAGCAGCATGGGCACCTGCCCACTGAAATAAGTTACTATAACAATGCATGTTCGCAATATTCCTAAATTCCCAAATACCGGCATCCTTTTCATCAATTGTTCTTTCAATTTTTGATAGAACACTTTCAATCCATTTCACCGAATCACTACGTTCTGAAAATACAAAACGATGATCAGTGTAGAGTGGTAACATAGAAGTTAAAACCTGTCCATAAATATCATTTTGGATGTGTTCGTAAGCCTGGTTTCCAATTCTGATTGGTTGCTCACCTTTGTATCCTTCCAAATGATCTAGTGTAGTTTCAATAATTTCTCTTTCACCAGCTATACCATATAAAGGTTGATAACGCTCATCTTCTGCCTGAGAAATGTCTGATAGATAATTAAAGTACTTTTCCATCTCCTCAAAATGGCCGATGTGATTTAGAGATGTAAGCACATAATGAGAATCTCTTAACCAGCAATAACGATAATCCCAGTTTCTTGTACTACCTGGAGACTCAGGCAAGCTGGTTGTACTTGCAGCAATGATTGCTCCGGTATCTTCGTACTGATGTATTTTTAAAACCAGGGCAGAACGAATGACAAAAGGTTGGTAGAAGCCTGCAATCGAAGAATGTTTGATCCACAATCGCCAATAAGCAACAGTTTCACGAAGGAAATTTTCTGCAGTGCTTACAATTGGTGCTTCCAGGTTTTCGCCATAAGTCATGATCAGATATTTCGACTCATTTAAAACGAAAGCCTTTTCATCCAATATATAGGTTAAAGAAACATTGGTGCTCAACCGGATATTTTCATCGCAACCATGATAATCGATGTGGTTGCTGCCCCGACTTGCACGCATTTTATTCTTTCCATAGTCGCAAACCGGCTCACATTTAATGGTTACCCGGGGGTTTCCCTTTAACGGCTCGATTTTTCGGATAAACATCAATGGCTTGAAATATCTTTCGTATAGATGAAATCGTGGAGCAAAATCTGTTACACGATATTTTCCATCTTCTGCCGTAATTTCTGTTCTTAAAACATTGGTGTTTTCGATGTAATATTGGGTGGAGGTATATTCACCTTGCGGCAAAATTGAAAATTCACCCCCTTTCTTTTTATCTAATAAACTTCCAAATACAAATGGACTATCGAAACGTGGCCAGCAAAGCCAAGATATATCGGTATTTTTATTAACATGTGCCATAAAAGCACAGTTTCCTATTATTCCTGTTTGATAAAGGTGCTGTTCAGCCATAAGCAATTTTGTGTGTGTTTATAACCTAACAGGTTAAAAAGTAAATTGTTGGCAGGAATGTGAAAAAGCTTATTTTATATAAAGACCCGAGCATTTGAGGAGTGCAATCTTTGCCAACTCAGACTGTTTAGCCTGAAAATGCTTTTTATTCCAGCAGCTCCGGATATGCTGTTAAACTCACGAACAACTTCTCCTAAACTTTCGGGAACGCACCTGCAACTGATAAAAAAGCATTGCAACTTAAAGCACAACTGAAATAAGCAATTAAAGGCATAGCTTCCACTTCCTAATCCGTTTTCATGAGCGCTTGACTACACTGCTTCAATATAAATAAATAAAAAAGCCAGTCTGAACGGATCAAACTGGCTTAATAAAAATATAAATGATTTTAAATCACCGTGCCACTTGGTAAAACAGCACCTTTTTTAACCACTACAATGCCATCTTTAACCGCGTAAAGCTCAAAATCGCCATCTTCAAGGTGAGCACCGCCATTAATTTTAACATCATTGCCAATGCGACAGTTTTTATCAATGATCGCATTGTTAATATAACACCGGTCTCCAATTCCAATAAGCGAATTACCCTTCTGGTTTTCCAATTCGATTTCTTCTAATGTCTGGTATCTGTCGCTACCCATCACATAGGTATTGGTAACCACAGTATGTTTTCCGATACGGGCCCTGATACCTAAAACCGCATGTTCAATTCTACTCGCCTGAATAATACAGCCCTCTGCAATAATTGCTTTTTCTAAGGTTGTTCCTGAAATTTTGGATGGAGGTAACATCCTGGCTCTTGTAAAAATAGTATGATTACTATCAAACATATTGAATTTCGGAATTTCATCTGTTAAGCCTAAGTTCGCTTCAAAGAATGATGAAATATTACCAATATCTGTCCAGTAACCTTCATACTGATAGCTTAATACACGACTTTCTGTAATGGCTCTTGGTAAGATCTCTTTACCGAAATCTTTTTCCTCTTCGTTTTCATTAAGAATATTAATCAGATATTCACGATTGAAAACATAAATACCCATTGAAGCTAAGAAATTACGTCCTTCGCCTTGCATTTCTGCACCAGTATCAGAAACCCAATCCTCTAAACCTGTTTTTGGCTTTTCGATAAACGAAGTAATCATATTCTCTTCGTCAGCTTTTAAAATACCAAAATCGGTAGCATCTTTTGCCGTTACGGGGATCGTAGCAATGGTAATTTCAGCGTTAGCTTCGATATGTTTCTCAATCATATCCTTAAAGTCCATTTGGTACAGTTGATCTCCAGATAAAATTAGAATGTAATCGAACTCATGCGAAACAATGTGGTGCATACACTGGCGTACTGCATCTGCAGTACCCTGAAACCAACCGGCATTTTGAACGGTTTGTTCAGCAGCAAGAATATCAACAAAAGCCGTACTAAAATGGCTGAAGTGATAAGTGTTTTTTATGTGTTTATTAAGGGATGCCGAATTAAACTGTGTCAGCACAAACATACGGTGGATGCCAGAATTAAGGCAATTAGAAATTGGGATGTCTACCAACCGGTACTTCCCTGCAATTGGAACTGCAGGTTTAGAACGTGTTTGTGTGAGCGGCGATAATCTAGACCCCTGGCCACCGCCAAGGATTACGCCTAAAACTTTGTCAGTCATGTTAAGCTATTTTAATATTTGGTATAATTCTATGTAATTCAGCGCTGCCCTATCCCACGAATGGTCGATTTTCATCATGGTTTTACGTACCGCCTTAAAAGTTTTTTTATCGTTATAAATATCTACTGCCCTATTGATCGAGTGGGTTACATCCCAAATACTGGTTTGATCATGGCACAAACCAAAACCACCATCGCCAATATCAGTCACTGTATCTCTTAATCCTCCAACCCTGCGAACTATTGGAACTGTTCCATATCGTAAAGCATAAAGTTGATTTAAACCGCAAGGCTCAACCCTCGAGGGCATTAAAAGATAATCTGCTCCGGCATACATCTGGTGCGAAACCTGTTCGTTGTAGCCAATGTAAACATTATACTTGCCGCCAAAAATATCCTTCAGCTGGTTTAACCTTCCTTCCACCCAGTTGTCGCCAGAGCCAAGCACGAGCACATTAATATTGTCGCCATGCTGCTGTAAAGCATTGTAAAATATGTCAGGTAATAAATCCGCACCCTTTTCATCAACCAGCCTTCCGATAAAAGTAAAAAGCGGCTTGGATGCGTCTAGTTGAAAAACATCACATAAAGCTTTTTTGTTTGCCAGTTTTCCAGCCTCAACCGTTTTTAAATTGTAACTTTTTGATAGCATCGGATCGGTTTCCGGATTCCAAACCTCTGTATCAATTCCATTTAAAATCCCAACAGATTTCCACCGCTCCTGCCTCAATAAACTTTCCAGTCCACGGGCATTGTTCATCATTTCTTCTAAATAACTTGGTGAAACGGTGGTAACTCTCCAGGCACATTTTATAGCTGAAGCCAGCGGATTGATGGCATCTTCCCAACCCAGCAACCCACCTTTCCACAAATCGAAAGCTGGCAAATAGTATAATTTATCCCATCCAAACTGACCCTGATACTGGGCGTTATGAATCGTTAGAATGGTTGGAACATTATTCAGACGCTGATATTTTAAGCAGTTTGAAGCCATAAAAGGAATCAATCCGGTATGATGGTCATGGCAATGGATTACATCAGGTTGATGTTCCCATTGTGCCATCCAATCGAGCGTAGCAATTTGAAATGCAATAAAACGTTCTGTATCATCAGCATAACCGTAAACATTTGGTCTGTCGGTTAATCCCTGAATGTGAACGATATATAAATCGAAACCGAGCTTATTGGTTTTCTCTCTTAAAATGCGGTAAGAAAAGTGATGGTTTCCATAGTTCGACCATGCATCATAAGCCACTTCGAATTCACTCTCGCGAATAAATTTAGTTTCATAGGCGGGCACAACCACCTTAGCAATGTGGCCAATTTTATTTTGGTATTTAGGTAAGGCCCCAACAACGTCTGCTAAACCTCCAACTTTAGCAACTGGGTAACACTCGGCGCTGATATGTATAATTTCCATCAAATATTTGGTGTAGATAACTTCGTTAAGTTAGTAATTGTTTTCTGATTTGAAAATAATTCAAAATTAATTTTTAGGCAGTGTTTTTCATACAAATGATCTTAATTATCCCGCCAAAACAAATAGACTGACAGACATTTTTTTGGAAGTGAATGTTCCAGTTCTTTTGGCACATGCAGCCCTGCTTTCCGTTTCTCCCGATGAAAAATCGGGATTCACTTCAATCAGGCTTATTTAACAATGGCCTGTTGAAAACTCAAACGTATTTTTTTTAAGATTTAACCTCGTCTGCAGGGAACTATTTAAGCAAAAAAAACCGCTAAGCTTTCGCCAGCGGTTTTTAACAACAAAACAAATATATGATTCTATTTACCCTTATTACGCTTCGGCAAGAATTTCGTAAAAATCTCTAATCGGTTGAAATTGCGGATGTAAAGAAACTACATCTCCAAACACAAGCAAAGCAGGTGCTTGTATTTTTTTATCTCCTACTACTTCGGCAATGGTATCTACAATGCCTACCGCAATTTTTTCATCAGGCGTAGAGCCATTTTGAATAACCGCAACCGGTAAAAGCCCTTTACTTTCACTCTGAAAGATTGCAGCAATCTCTTTTACTTTTTCAATGCCATTCAAAACTACAATCGTTGCTTTAGTTTTGGCAGCGATATATAAATCTTCAGAGATTTCGCCTTTAGAATTTGTACCGGTTACCGCCCAGAAGCTCTCACTTAAGTCTTTATAAATCATTGGTATTTTCTGCAAGCTTGGCGCACCCGTCGCACTTGAAATACCTGGGATAATTTCTGTTGGAATGCTATACGACTCTGCTGCATCTATTTCTTCGTAACCTTTAGCGAAGAAAAACGGGTCTCCGCTTTTTAAACGAACCACATGGCCGTAGTTTAAAGCGTAATCAATGATTAGTTTATTCACTGCATCTTGCGAAAAATCTTCATCATCCGTACGTTTTCCCACATAAACCTTCGGAATACCATCTGGTGCATGACACAGTAAAGCTTCGTTCACATTTGCATCATACAAAACAACATCAGCTGTTTTTAATGCTTTAACACCTTTTAAACTAAATAAATCCGGATCGCCAGGACCAGCACCTATTAATGTAATTTTTGGTTCAATGTTCGCTTTTTCTACTTTACTTAAAATCATGACAGAAAATATTAGCTCGTGATTATTTTTATTAATTATACAAATATATAAAGTCTATAGAAATAGTAGTAATTTATTTTAAAATAATTTACTAACGAGAAAACCGTCGTTACCAAGTATCATTTATACTTCGTCATTGCGAGGTACCACTCCCATTTACGTCATTGCGAGGTACCACTCCCATTTATGTCATTGCGAGGCACAAAGCAATCTTATACTAGGGTGAATTGCTAGGGTTTTAGATTGCTTCGTACCTCGCAATGACGACCGCCTAGAATTAAGGCGCTTAAAAAATTGAGTAAAAGGTCTTAGCAAGTGGTTAAAACTATTCAAAACTTTCCATTCCCATTTTCGTCATTGCGAGGCACGAAGCAATCTTAATGCTTAGATCAATAGCGATGGTTTTTGGATTGCTTCGTACCTCGCAATGACGACCGCCTAGAATTAAGGCGCTTAAAAAATTGAATAAAAGGTCTTAGCAAGTGGTTAAAACTATTCAAAACTTTCCATTCCCATTTTCGTCATTGCGAGGCACGAAGCAATCTTAATGCTTAGATCAATAGC
>Ga0160461_1000274_pt1 | contig 46346 bp, 42 predicted proteins | sample HID1975I_E6MG_FD_108266 | JGI IMG/M metagenome (GOLD analysis project Ga0160461, IMG submission 108266) | Enriched soil microbial communities from UW Madison campus, WI, USA - HID1975I_E6 MG | ecosystem: Environmental > Terrestrial > Soil > Unclassified | place: USA: Madison, Wisconsin...
ATCGGGGGCATGTGGCGACATGGATGTCGCCACATGAGCTCAAGTCCATGGATGGACGCTTTTGGCGTCCCCCGATAAGGGGTCTCGCCCCCGGACGCCGAGCGCAGAACCATGAGAGCCGCTTCTAAGAGGAAGACGGCAAAGATCCGAACGGAGAAACAGCCCCCCGATACGGGGGGCGCGGCGACAGCCGCGGGGGAAAAAACTAGAACACCCCACTTTTGCGCGCATTGCGCTGCCGGTCGACACGGAAGATGTAGCGCTGGATCGCTTCATCCGCACCGCGCGGCAAATGCTCGAACCGCGTGCCAACCCGGTACATCTCCATGCCGTTCGGCAAGGTCTGCCGGTTCTGGCTGCAAACCGCCAGCGCCACCGGCACCGCCGCCTGGTCCGGCAGCAACAATTCGCACCGTGCATACACCGCACCCACCTCCAGCAACGGCGAACCCGCCGGCAACGCCACCGCCAGGCCGCCACCACTGATGTCGATGACCCGCAGCTTCAACGGCGCACGCGTGGGCACGCCGTCTTCGTCCGGCTCGAAACCGATCACGCACGTCGGCGAGTCGGTGATCGGCGTCTCCAGGCGGTAGTGCTCGCGTCGCTGCAGATAGTAGATCGCCGTCGGGATCGCAGCCCGGAATGCCACGTGGCCTTCGTGCTCGATCCGCTCGATGTTGTCCAGCCGGAAACGAATCCGCACCTTCTCCAGCTGGGCAAAACACAGCAGGTGGCTGGCCGCCGTGGCCGCTCGGTTCGACGCTTCGTTCGGACTGGCGTCCAGCAGCATCCAGTCGTCGTCTTCATCCACCTCCAGCACGGCGCTGGGGAAGGATTGGTCGCGACCGCCAATGTGCGCACTCACAAGCGAACGCTGGTCGATCAACGCGCGCAGCAAACCCCGCACTTGGCGCCGGTTGCGGACGAGAAAGCGGTCGTCCCCTTCTTCCGATTCCGGGTGCGGCGTTTGTGGGTCGCGGTTTTCGCCTGGATGCATGAGGCCCTTCGGTTTCTGATACGGGATCGTCCTCGGCGACGATCCCGGTATGGCCTCGATATCGGCCATTGAGCCCGAAATTGTAGGGTAAATGGCGCTTGTTGCGTGATGGGGTTCGCACTGGCGCCGGTCTCGGCAGTGTGCGCCTGCAGCAGGCGTGCGCTGCAATGCGAGCGCCATGCCTGCCCGCGCCGTGCAGAACGGCGCGGGCAGGGCAGTGCGCTCAGGCGACGGCGACAGTGGCCGTGGCTTGACGGTTCAGTTGCCGGCCAAGGCGAGGGGCAGGGGGCTGGTCCGTTTCGCCGGTCAGGCGGAATTGCGCCACTGCATCGCGCAGTTCGCCAGCCTGTTCTTCCAGTGCGCGTGCCGAGGCGGTGGCCTCTTCCACCAGGGCGGCGTTCTGCTGGGTGGCTTCGTCCATCTGGGTGATGGTCTGGTTGACCTGCTCGATGCCCGCCGATTGCTCCTGCGAGGCAGCCGAAATCTCGGCCATGATGTCGGTCACGCGCTGCACCGAGGCCACGATCTCGCCCATCGTCGCACCGGCCTGGTGCACCAGCGTGGCGCCTTCGGCGACCTTGCCGACCGAGTCGTCGATCAGCCCCTTGATCTCCTTGGCCGCGTTGGCCGAACGCTGGGCCAGCGTGCGCACCTCGGAAGCCACCACGGCGAAGCCGCGGCCCTGTTCGCCGGCACGGGCCGCTTCCACCGCGGCATTCAAGGCCAGGATGTTGGTCTGGAACGCGATGCCGTCGATCACCGAGATGATCTCGGCGATCTTCCTGGATGAGGTTTCGATATCGCCCATCGTGGTCACCACCCGCGCCACGACCGTGCCGCCCTGCGAGGCGACAGCGGCGGCGCCCAGCGAGAGTTGGTTGGCCTGGCGGGCGTGCTCGGCGTTCTGCTTCACGGTGGAGGTCAGTTCCTCCATCGAGGCGGCGGTTTCTTCCAGGTTCGCCGCCTGCTGTTCGGTGCGGCGCGACAGGTCGCTGTTGCCCGCGGCGATTTCGCCGGCAGCGGTGTTGATGCTCGAAGAGGTGCCTTGGATGCGGCCGACGATCTCGGTCAGCTGGGCCACGGTGGCGTTGGCGTCGTCGCGCATGCGGGCGAATACGCCGTGGAATTCGCCATGCATACGCGCGGTGAGGTCGCCCTGGGCAATGGCGCGCAACAGGGTCGAAAGCTTGCCCAGGTTGCGGTCGTTGACCTCCATCATCGAGTTGAGATCGCCCACCATCTGGGCGAAGTCGAAGCGGAAGGAGGCCTGGTCGCCACGCGCCGAGAAGTCGCCCGCGGCGGCGGCCTGGGCCAGGCGCTTGATCTCGTCGTTGATCGCCTTGAGGCTGCCACGCACGCCGTTGATCGCCGCGCTGACCACGGCCTTCTCGCCGGGCAGGGCTTCCATTTCCTGCGAGAGGTCACCGCTGGCGTAGTGCTGGGCCAGTTCGACCACCCGCATCTTCACCCCGATATGGCTGGCGACCAGGGCGTTGGTGCCCTCGACCATGGTGGCGAATTCACCAGCAAAGCCGTCCGATGGAATGCGGTAGCTGATCGCGCCGGCATCATGCTGCCGTCCCATCTCACGCTGGGCCTCGATCACCTGGCGCAGGCGTCCCTGCATTTCGTCCATGGCCTGCAGCATCTGCCCGACTTCATCACGGCCACGGTTGCCGATGTGCACGTGCAGGTCACCGTGGGACACGCCCTTGATCACCGCCAGCGCACGGCCCACCGGTACCAGCACCGAGTTGCCGATCAGCCAGCCCAGGCCCAGGTTGATCAGCACCAGCACGCCGCCCGCTGCGGTCATGATCCCGGTGAATACCATCGCCTGTGATTGTGTGTCGTCCAGGTAAACGCCGGTGCCGATCACCCAGCCCCAGGGCTTGTACAGCGTGTTGTAGGACGTCTTGGACACCGGCGCCTTCTGGCCCGGCTTGGCCCACTGGTAATCGACGAAGCCGCCGCCCGCCTGCGCGGCGCGCACGAACGCCGGGAAGATGCGCTGGCCATCCGGGCTGAGCACGTCATTGAGCGGCTTGCCGACCAGGTCGGGGCGGGTCGGGTGCATCAGCATCACCGGCGCCTGGTCGGTGACGTAGAAGTAGTCCACGCCCTTGTTTGCCTGCAAGGTGGCCAGGGTCTGCAGTGCCTGCGCCTTGGCCGTGGCTTCGTCCAGTTCGCCCTTGTCCACGCGCGCGGCGTAGGAGTCGATCACGCCCAGGGCCATCTGCGTCTGCGCCTTCAGCGCGGCCTGCCGGGTATGGGTCAGGTCCAGGTACTGCATGCGCGCGGCGATCACCGCCAGGGCGATGATGCCGATGGCCACCAGCAGGGTCTGGGTCAGGAATTTGCGCTTCAGCGGCATGTTCGGCATGACTTGGGCGAAGACTCTCTGCGGTTTCATGGGCAGGCTCTACAAGGGAAGGAATACGTGATGTCCTTCTGCGAATAGCGGCCTGCCTGGCAGAGGATTGAGCCGGGCAATGCACAATCTGGTTGATCGAAGCGAGGCAAGCGATTCACCGGCTGGATCGCGCCGCATGCGCGTGCTCATAGCGAGAGGCGACGGCGATACGCCGCCGCCATCGCCGATCTCACGCCTCAGTGCCGGTGATGGCGGCGGCGCATGCGCGTGTCGAGGCTGATACGCCCGGCGCCGTGGGCGACGAGCAGCAGGAATCCGCCGGTGATGGCGAGATTCTTCAGGAACATCACTTGTTGGGTCGGGTCTTGCAGGTCGTGGTGGAACACCAGCGCGGCCAGCAGGGTGAAGACGGCCATCAGCAACGCGACCAGGCGCGTCTTCCAGCCGGCCGTGATGGCCACCGCGCCGCCCAGTTCGAGGACGATGACCAGTGGCAGGGTCCATGCCGGCACCCCCATGGACTGCATGTAGGCCACGGTCGCGGCATAGCCGGTGATCTTGCCAAAGCCTGATACCAGGTACAGCACCGCCAGCAGAATGCGGCCGAGCAGTTCGGCCAGGCTGCCGAACAGGCCGATGGGAGCCGTGGAGACGATCGTGCGCGACATGCGAACCCTCCGATCAGTGACCGGCGTGGTTGCCGGCGGGCTGAGCATAGGGCATGTGCGCCCGGGCCGGCATCCGCCGACCCGGGGCGCTGCTTAGCAGGTCTGCCAGCTCGTCCGCGCCTGGGCCAGGCCTGCGCCGGCCACACGCTGCGGCCGCAGGGCCACCACTTCGGCCTGCACCGACGCTTCGACGTCGGCCAGGGTAAACATCGATACCGCCTCGCGCAGCTCGCCAGCCTGTTCTTCCAGGGCGCGCGCCGAGGCGGTGGCCTCTTCCACCAAGGCCGCATTCTGCTGCGTGGTCTCATCCATCTGGGTGATGGTCTGGTTGACCTGCTCGATGCCGGCGGACTGTTCCTGCGAGGCGGCGGAGATCTCGGCCATGATGTCGGTGACGCGCTGCACCGAAGCGACGATCTCATCCATGGTGGCGCCGGCCTGGTGCACCAGCGCCGAGCCATCGGCGACGCGGCTGACCGAATCGTCGATCAGGCCCTTGATCTCCTTGGCCGCATTGGCCGAGCGCTGGGCCAGCGTGCGCACTTCGGAGGCGACCACGGCAAAGCCGCGGCCCTGTTCACCGGCACGCGCCGCTTCCACGGCCGCATTGAGCGCCAGGATGTTGGTCTGGAACGAGATGCCATCGATCACCGAGATGATCTCGGCAATGCGCCGGGAGGACTTCTCGATGTCGTCCATCGTACTGACGACCTGGCCGACCACCGCGCCGCCTTGCGAGGCGACCGTGGCCGCGCCCTGCGCGAGTTGGTTGGCCTGGCGCGCGTGCTCGGCGTTCTGCTTCACGGTGGAGGTAAGTTCCTCCATCGAGGCCGCGGTCTCTTCCAGGTTGGCCGCCTGCTGTTCGGTGCGGCGCGACAGATCACTGTTGCCCGCGGCAATCTCGCCGGCCGCGGCATTGATGCTGGCAGAGGCTTCCTGGATGCGGCCGACGATCCCGGTCAGCTGCTGCGTGGTGGCGTCGGCGTCATCACGCATCCGGGCGAATACACCGTGGAATTCGCCCTCCATGTGCACGGTGAGATCGCCCTGGGCGATGGCCTGCAGCAGTTCGGAGAGCTTGCCGAGGTTGCGCTCGTTCAACGCCATCATGGTGTTGAGGCCGCCCACCATCGCCGCGAACTCAAAGCGGAAGCGGGCCACATCGCCGCGCACGCTGAAATCACCCGCTGCGGCGGCGTGCACCAGGTGCTGGATCTCGCCGCTGAGGCCGGTCAGGCTGTCCCGCACGCCGTTGATCGCCTGGGTGATGACGATCTTCTCGCCGGGCAGCGCTTCCATGGTCTGGGTCAGATCACCCTCGGCGTACTGCTGCATCAGCTCGATGACCCGCATCTTCACCGCGATATGGTTGGCCACCAGGGTGTTGGTGCCTTCCACCAGGGTGCCGAACTCGCCGGGGAAATCGGTTGCGGCGATGCGATGGCTGATGATGCCGGCCTCGTGCTGCTGTTCCATGTCGGCCTGCGCCTGGATCACCCGGCGCAGCTGCTGCTGCATCGCGTCCATGGCCTTGAGCAGTTGCCCGCACTCATCGAGCGAATCGATCTGGATCGGGTTGTCCAGCCGCCCGCGCGAGACCGATTGCGCGGTGGCAATGGCCCGCTTGAGCGGACGGGCGATGGCGCGTGCCACGATCCAGCCGAAGGCCACACAGGCCAGGGCGCCAAGCACGCCCAGGACCAGGCCGCCGACGCTGGCGCCGGTGGAGCTGGCCACTGCGCCTTCAACGGTGGAGCGGAAGCGGCTGTCGGCGAGTTTCTGCATCGATTGCAGGTCACCGCGATACTTCTCCAGCGCCGGCGCCATGGCTTCCAAGTGCGCCGCGTCCGGCTCGGCCTGGGCGATGAACGCTTCGGCCACGGCATGCGCATGGGCGTAGTAAGTATCGAATTCCTGGCCCAGGCGCGCCATTTCCGCGGCGTGCTCGGGGTCGATCTTCTGCAGCTGCGCGTAGGACTGGCGGATCTGCGCGGCCACCGGATCGGTGGCCTGCAGCATGTCGGCGTCGCCGGCAGCGGCGGCGCCGTTGAGGCCACTGATCAGTTTGTCGAGCGCGGCGACGTTGCGGGTCATCGCATCGAGCACCGGGAAGTGCACGTCACGAATCGCCTCCAGGCGGCCGTTGTTGCGATGGAACACCGTGGTGGAGAAGCCGACATAGGCCAACAGGCACAGGATCGACAGGGCCGCCGGGGCGAGGATCTTCCAGAACAGGGGCAGGGACAGGATGCGCTTCATCGTCGGGCTCTTGGTTCGATCAGGGCTTGAGGACGACCTTGACGCTGGCGTCCACCGCGGCGGCATTGATGTAGCCGATCGCGCCGGGGTTGGCCGCAACGGCCTTCTTGACCGCGTCATCGCCAGCCACGTGCTTGGGTCGCTGCGCCTTGCCGGTGAACATCAGCTGCGCCCAGTAGGCCTTGAGCTGGGCCGCGTCACGGCCGGCGACCTTCTTGTAGAACTCGTCGCGCGCCGCGTCGCCTTCTTCCTGGTCGATCGGGGTGGCCTGTGCGCCGCCCGGCAGGCTGTTGGACTTGGCCAGGAAAATCTGCGAGACCTGGGCCTGGGAGAGAGTGTCGACGCCGGCCTTGGCCGACATCACCACCACCACCTCGGCGCGGGCCTGGCCGGCGAGCAGGAACAGGGCGCCGAGCACGGCGCCGGTAATCATCTTGTTGTGGGTCATCGGGGCCATCCTCAGAACACGAAGTCGACCGAAGCCGAGATCAGGTTGTAGCTGCTGCCCGGGGCGAAGCCCGGCTGGAAGTTGGCCATGTCGCCGTAGGAACCGGCGTGGTTCTTGATGTGGCTGGCCTGGAACTTGACGTCGATGTTCTCGTACACATCCCAGCGCAGCGAGGCGGTGTAGCTGTGGCGCGAGGCGTTGTTCTGCGCCACGGCCTGGTTCAGCAGGCCAAGGCGATCGATCGCGCCCGGTGCGTCCAGGTCGCTCACGTCGACATGGGCAAAGGTGAACGACGGCGTCAGCGTGCCGGCGCGCCAGCCAGCGCTGAGGTAGCCCGAAGTGGTCTTGCCGGCCAGCGACGGCGCGTAGTCGGCCTGGATCACCTCGGTGCGCAGGAACCAGTTGCCCGGGTCATAGGCATAGCCCAGGCCGGAGAAGCTGCCCTGCATGTCGCGCGGGTCCAGGCGCGCGGCGACCTGCGGCATCAGTTGTCCATACACGGTGAACAGCGCTTCGATGCTGGGGGTGGAGTACTGGACATTGCCCTTGATGTAGCTGGCACGGAAGCTGTGGAAGCCGTGGTCGGCGGTGAGGCTCAGGCCGCGGAAATCGTCCACGTCCACCACTTCCGAATCGATGCGGCCGTAGAACGCCTGCACGGCCAGTGCGGTGTCACCGACATTGAAGCCGTAGGTGCCTTCGATGCCGTCCATCTGCAACAGGTAGTTGTAGACCTCGTACGGCGGGCGCACCCACGGCGTGGAATAGCCGATGCGCTGCGATTCGGACAGCATGTACAGCGGGGCGTTGATGCGGCCCAGGCGCACGGCAAAATCCGGGCTGAAGCGGTACTTCAGGTGCGCCAGGGTGACCAGCGGCTTGAACGAATCATCCACCGCGTATTCGCTGGCGACCTGCAGCACGCCGCTGAAGTTGTCGTTGAAGCGCGCATCGACCTGCAGCGCCAGGCGGCTGTCCGGATTGAACGAGGTCGAGTGGCTGGCGCCGACGCCCTTGTTGGCCTGGAAATCGGAGGTGAAGTCGGCCTTGTCCTCGGTGGAGTGGACCACGCCCACGGTGCCGAAGCCGCTGAAGGAGAACATCGAATCGTCCTGCGCCCAGGCGCAGGGAGAGAGCGCCAGGGCGAGTGCGCCGGCGATGAGCTTGCGGTTGGAAGACATGAAGAAGACGGCTCGTAGGAAAGTGGGGAGCCCGACCGAGAAGGTCGAGCGCGCGGGGCGGTTGCTTCAGCCCTGCGCTGTTGAGAAATAGCGGCGTACCGCACACTTTCTTGAAGCGCCCTGCCATGAATCAGTAAACAGATTCATGTACCGGAAACGTGCGCGGGCGACCGTTCCCAGTGGGAGACGATCGCCCGCGCAGTGAAGAAAAAGATCAGCCTGGGCGCACGGCCACCAGGTGGGGCGGACGACGCCGGGTCGGCTGGCCGTGGTCGGCCACACGGAAGATCGACACCGCAGCAGACAACTCGCTGGCCTGTTCTTCCATCGCCCGTGCGGCAGCGGTGGCTTCTTCGACCAGCGCGGCGTTCTGCTGGGTGGTCTCGTCCATCTGGGTGATGGTCTGGTTGACCTGTTCGATGCCGGCGGACTGTTCCTGCGAGGCGGAGGAGATCTCGGCCATGATGTCGGTGACGCGCTGCACCGAAGCGACGATCTCGCCCATGGTCGCGCCGGCCTGCTGCACCAGCGCCGAGCCATCAGCAACGCGGCTGACCGAATCGTCGATAAGGTGCTTGATCTCCTTGGCCGCATTGGCCGAGCGCTGGGCCAGCGTGCGCACTTCCGAGGCGACCACGGCGAAGCCGCGGCCCTGTTCACCGGCACGCGCCGCTTCCACCGCCGCATTGAGCGCCAGGATGTTGGTCTGGAACGCGATGCCGTCGATGACCGAGATGATCTCGGCGATCTTCTTCGACGACTTTTCGATATCGACCATCGTGGTGACGACCTTGCCGACGACCTCGCCACCTTGCGACGCCACCGTGGCCGCGCCCTGAGCGAGCTGGTTGGCCTGGCGGGCGTGTTCGGCGTTCTGCTTCACGGTGGAGGTGAGTTCCTCCATCGAGGCGGCGGTTTCTTCCAGGTTGGCGGCCTGCTGTTCTGTGCGGCGCGACAGGTCGTTGTTGCCTTGCGCAATCTCGCCGGCGGCCAGGTTGATGCTGCCGCTGGCGCCCTGGATGCGGCCAACGATGCCCGTCAGCTGCGCCACGGTGGCATTGGCGTCATCGCGCATCCGGGCGAACACACCCTGGAAATCGCCGTCCATGCGCGCGGTCAGGTCGCCCTGCGAGAGCGCGTTGAGCACGCCGGAGATCTGCTGGATGCTGTTGGCATTGGCGTCGAGCAGGCCGTTGAGCTGGCGCGCGAGCTGCAGATGGAAGCCGGCGCGACCCTGGGTTGCCACGCGCTGAGACAGATCGCCTTCGACCGCGGCCTGGACGATGCGGCTGACTTCCGCTTCGACCTCGGCCTCAGGCGTGCGGTCACGCCATTCGCAGACGGTGCCCAGCACCTGGCCGCTTGCATCGCGAATCAGCGAAATATTCTGGTCGAAGCACACTTCCTCGAAATGCACCTGCCGGCGCAGCGTGCCATCGCGCTGCAACTGCGCCAGCAGCTCCGGCGACATCTGCCCGCCTTGCTCCAGCACCGAAACATGCTGGCCGACCAGTGGGCGGCTGGCATCGATGCCCGGCAGCGCGCGGGTGATCTGCGCGGCATAGCCGTTGAGCATGTCGCGCAGCGCCGGGCTGGCGTAGATCACGTTGAGCGCCGGATCGGCGATCAGCGTGCCCGTCGAGGTGCTATCGAGCGCGATGCGCACGCGCAGGTTCTCCGCCGCGATGGTCTGGTCGCGTTCGATGCGCTCGCGCAAGTCACCCTGCATGCGGTGCATGGCGTTGAGCAGCGCGCCGACCTCGTCCTGGCGCTGGGTATCGATGGGGGTGTCGAGCTTGCCGGCCGCGATGTCCTGCGCAATCTCGCAAGCCCGGGCCAGCGGGCGGCTGACCATGCGCCGGGCGGCCACGAACACGAGTGTCGCGATCAGCGCGATGGCCAGGGCCGACAGGCCGATCATCACTGTCATCATTCGTCGCAGCGTCGCGGCCAGGGCGGCGCGCGGTTCAACGCCCACCAGCGTCCACTTCCACGGCGCGAAATGCTCGACGCTGATCGTGGCCGGGGCAGGCACGCCATCGGCCTGCGCAGCGATGCCGAGTACCGCTACGCCGTCGCCCTTCTGGCCGGCGTCGATCAGTCGCGCGAAGGCGGCGCGATCTTCCGGTGCGATCAGCGCAGCGGCCTGGCCGCCTTCGCTGGCCGGATGCACCACGACCTTGCCGTGCGCATCGCCCTCGGCATTGTCTACCACGAAGAAGTAGCCATCGGCGCCTACCTTGAGCTGGCGCATGCGTTCCTTCAACGCGGCCAGGCCGTCGCTGTAGTTGACGCCGACGAAGGCGATCCCGACCACCTGGCCCTGCGCATCACGCAGGGGCTGGTAGTGGGTCATGTAATCGCGGCCGAACAGCTTGGCGCGGCCGGTGTAGGGCTTGCCGGCCAGCACCAGCGCATAGGCCGGGTGCTTGTGGTCCAGCGCGGTACCCACGACGCGTTCGCCCTTGTCGTTGGTCAGCGAAGTGGAAATGCGCACGAAGTCATCGCCGCTGCGCGAGAACACCGTGGCCACGGCGGCCGTGCCGGCGGTGAAGCGATCCACCAACGTGTCGTCGGCCGGCAGCGGCTTGCCGCCGAAGCTCAGGTTCGCCACGGTGAACGCGCCGCGTTGCAGCGGTTTGCGGGTGGCCTGGCCGGCATCACCGGGTGGCAACAGGGCCACGAAGCTGCCACTCAGGCGTTGCGTGTCGTCGGTGAGCGCGCGGTCATACAGGGCGATGGTGTCCTGCATGACGTGGGTGGCCGTGGCCAGGCCCTGGCGGCTCTTGGTTTCGTAGGCGGCCGCGGATTGCTGGTAGACACGCCAGGTGAGCGTGATCAGCACAAAGGTCACCGCGAGGGTGACCAACAGGGCCAGGCGAACGCCGATCGGGAGGCGGGAGAGGGGCTTCATGGCAGTGAGGGTTCCGATAGCTCATTGCGCGAAGGCATCCGTGCCACGCGGTGGGGAGGGGCGGTGCCGGCGAGGGGCCGGCACCGATACGGCGTCAGAACTCTTGCCAGTCCGCTTCGTTGCTGCTGGCGACGGCCACGACGGCCGCCGGCTTGCGCGACGGCGTGCCTGCGCGCGTCGCCACGGCGACGGGCTTGGCCGGTTTGCGCAACGGCACCACGGCGGCGGCCGGTGCAGGGGCCTGGCTGGAGATCTTGAAGATGGCCACGGCCTCGGACAGCTGGCCGGCCTGTTCTTCCATCGCCCGCGCCGCGGCGGTGGCTTCTTCGACCAGCGCGGCGTTCTGCTGGGTGGTCTCGTCCATCTGGGTGATGGTCTGGTTGACCTGTTCGATGCCGGCAGACTGCTCCTGCGAAGCAGCGGAGATCTCGGCCATGATGTCGGTCACGCGCTGCACCGAGGCGACGATCTCGCCCATGGTGGCGCCGGCCTTGTGCACCAGCGTCGAGCCATCGGCCACGCGCTCGACCGAATCATCGATCAAGCCCTTGATTTCCTTGGCGGCATTGGCCGAACGCTGGGCAAGGGTGCGCACCTCGGAAGCCACCACGGCGAAACCGCGGCCCTGTTCGCCGGCACGCGCCGCTTCCACCGCAGCGTTGAGCGCCAGGATGTTGGTCTGGAACGCGATGCCGTCGATGACCGAGATGATCTCGGCGATCTTCTTCGACGAGACTTCGATCTCGCCCATGGTGGTGACCACCTGGCTGACCACGTCGCCGCCCTGCGAGGCCACCGATGCCGCGCCGATGGCCAATTGGTTGGCCTGACGGGCGTGTTCGGCGTTCTGCTTCACGGTGGAGGTGAGTTCCTCCATCGAGGCGGCGGTTTCTTCCAGGTTGGCGGCCTGCTGCTCGGTGCGGCGCGACAGGTCGTTGTTGCCCTGGGCGATTTCACCCGCGGCCAGGTTGATGCTGCCGCTGGCGCCCTGGATGCGGCCGACGATTTCGGTCAGCTGCGCGACGGTGGCGTTGGCGTCATCGCGCATATCGGCGAACACGCCATGGAAGTCACCTTCCATGCGGTGGGTCAGGTCGCCGTCGGCGATGGCGCGCAGCAGCGAGGACAACGAACGCAGGTTGTCATCGGCCGTGGACATCAGGCGGTTCAACGTCTCGACCATCGAGCGGAAGTCGTACTGGAAGGCCTCGGCATCGCCGCGCACGCTGAAATCACCTGCCGCCGCAGCGGCGCCCAGGCGCTTGATCTCCTGGTTGATCGCGCCGAGGTTGCGCTTGACCGCATCCATCGTGTCACTGATGACCGCCTTCTCGCCGGGCAGGCGCGGCATGTCCTGGCTCAGGTCGCCAATGGCGTAGCGCTGGGTCAGTTCGATGACCTGCATCTTCACCGAGATGTGTTCGGCCACGAGGCGATTGGCATCCTGCACCATGCGGCCGTAGTCGCCGGGGAAGCGGGCCTCGTCCATGCGGTAGCTGATTTCACCGGATTCGTGGCGACGCGCCATCTCGTCCTGCGCCTGGAGCACGGCCTGCAGCTGCTGCTGCATGTTGCGCATGCTGTCGAGCAGTTGGCCGGCCTCATCGCGGCTCTGGCTGGCAATCGCATTGTCGAGCTTGCCGCGGGCAATGGCACCGGCCACGCGCGTGGCTTCGCCCAGCGGGCGCGAGATGGAGCGGGCGATCGCAAAGCCGAGCGCAACGGCGAGCAAGGTCAGCGCGACCAGCGTGCCGATCAGCATGGCCACGGTGCGCTGGTGCGCCGCATTGGCCTTGGCCACCGTCTCGTGCAGGTGGCCGATGTTGTAGGCGCTGAGTTCCTTCAACTGGGCGAACAGCGCGCGGCGCGCATCGCGCGAATCGGTGGAGGAAATGGCCCGCGCGGCCTCGAAGTCACCGGCATGCACGGCATCGGCCATCTTGTCGTGCGCGGCGAAATACGCCTCGCGCGCCTTCTTGGCCTTCTCGTAGATGGCACGCTCATCGGCCTCCGCATCATCGGAAACGGCCAGATAGGCCTTTTCCTGTTCGGCGATCTGCTTCTGCGTATCGGCCATGCGCTTGTCGTAATCGGCGACCTTGGCCGGGTCATCCTGGCTATAGAGCTGGGAGATCTCGTAGGTGCGGTACTCGCCGAGCTGCGAGCGCATTTCACCCAGATGTTGCACCGACGGCATCCAGTCCTCGCTCAGTTCCTGCAGCTGGGTATTGCCAGCGCCGAGGCGGAGCAGGGCGAAGACCCCGAGGGCGAGGGTCATCAGGGTAGTGACGGAGAAGGCGAGCGCCAGTTTTCTGGCGATCGACAGATTCTGGAACCACTTCATGGCGGTGTCTCGATTGCACGGCAGCGGCCGCGGGTAGATGTCCGCGACGCGCTAGTGCGTCTCGGCAAATCAGATAGCGGCGCCCGCGCTTGGCTCTTGAGGCACGATGCACGTCACAATTCGGAAGCCGTTAATAATCGCAACGAATAGTCCATGCCTGAACCCGAGACTTTAGGAATAACCCATCGGCCCCCGCGCAACGCGCACACGAAACGCAAAAAGGCCCGACAAAAAGTCGAGCCATCCAATTGCATATCGCGGTGGAGCCCCCTCTGTTGAGGGGGCGCGCCGAAGGCGGGGGGAGAGGCAGGTGCGAGGGGCGGGGCCCAAAGTTCGCTACGCGAACTTTGGTGGCGCTGCCCGCTGCGCGGGCTGCGCCCCCCACATGGCTCAGGCCGCTACGCGGCCTGAGCCATTTTCAGCGAGCGCACCAGGCCACCGATATCCACGATCAGGGCCACGCGACCATCGCCGAGGATGGTGGCGCCGGAGATCCCGCCGATGCGGCGGTAGTTGTTCTCGATGTTCTTGACCACGACCTGCTGCTGGCCCACCAGCTCGTCCACTTCCAGCGCGATCTTCTGCCCATCGCCTTCCACCACCACCACGAGCGGATCTTCGCTGCGCTGCCCGGCATAGCCGTACACCTCGCTCAGCGAAAGAATCGGCAGGTATTCGCCGCGCACGCGCAGCACCCGGCCATCGCCGGCCATGGTGCGGATATCGGCGGGCTGCGGCTGCAGCGCTTCGAGCACGTAGGCCAGTGGCAGGATCAAGGTTTCGCCGGCCACCGAGACGGTCATGCCGTCGAGGATCGCCAGGGTCAGCGGCAGCCGGATCAGCGTGCGGGTGCCCTGGCCGGCGCGGCTTTCCACCTGCACTTCGCCGCCCAGCGCCTGGATGTTGCGGCGGACCACGTCCATACCCACGCCGCGGCCGGACAGGTCGGTGACCTGGTCGGCGGTGGAGAAGCCCGGGGCGAAGATCAGGTCCCACACCTGCGAGTCGGTCGGGTTGTCCGGCACGGCGATGCCGCGCTCGAGTGCCTTGGACAGGATCTTTTCGCGATTCAGGCCGCGGCCGTCGTCGCTGACTTCGATGACGATGTGGCCACCCTGGTGCGAAGCGGCCAGGGTGATGGTGCCGGTCTCGTCCTTGCCGGCGGCGCCGCGCGCCTCGGGCAATTCCAGGCCATGGTCGATCGAATTGCGCACCAGGTGCACGAGCGGATCGGCGATCTTCTCGATCAGGCCCTTGTCCAGCTCGGTGCCTTCGCCGACGGTGCGCAGGCGCACCTGCTTGCCGAGGCGGGTGGAGAGATCGCGGACCAGGCGCGGGAAGCGGCGGAACACGGCATCGACGGGCAGCATGCGCACGCCGATGACCGCTTCCTGCAGATCGCGGGTATTGCGTTCCAGCAGGTCCAGGCCGGCGGAAAGCCGCTCGGCATGCGCAGCATCCAGGCCGCCGGAGACGGCCTTGAGCATGGCCTGGGTGATGACCAGTTCGCCGACCAGGTTGATCAGTGCATCGACCTTGTCCACGCTCACGCGGATCGAGGTCTCGGCTTCATGCGCGGCGGCGTTGCCGGAGGTAGGCGCGGCGGCAGCAACCGGCGCAGTGGCGCTGGCCACGACTGGTGCGCTCGGCGCAGGCGCTTCCACGGCCAGGCTCGGCGGCGGCGCCGGCACGGCCATCGGCCGGATGTCCAGTTCGCAGTCGTCGACGACCCAGGCGAAAGTGTCTTCGATCTTGCTGCGCGGCACCTTGCCGATCAGGCCCAGGTCCCACGCCAGGTAGGCTTCCATCGGATCGACCTGCTCGAAACCGGGCAGGCGCTCCAGGCGCGCGGCGATCTGCAGCGGGCCGAGGTGTTCGAGTTCGCGGATGATGCGCAGCGGATCGTTGCCGCTCATGAACAACGAAGGCGACGGGGTAAAGCCGATGTGCCAGGCCTCCGGCGCTTCTTCCTTCACGGCGACGGCAGCGGCCGGCGTGCCTGCCTGGCCGGACAGCACCGCATTGAGGCGCGCGAGCACGGCCTGCACGGCGGCCGGATCAGCGGCCTGGCCGTGCTCGGCTTCGCGCAACAGGGCGCGCAGCACATCGACCGAACCGAGCATGGCATCGACGGCAGCCGGTTCGAGCGCACGCTTGCCGGCGCGCAGCTCATCGAGCAGCGTCTCCAGCACGTGGGTGAGCCCGGCGATCGACTCGAAGCCGAAGGTGGCCGCGCCGCCCTTGATCGAATGCGCCGCACGGAACACGGAGTTGATGGTTTCCGGATCGCGGCTGCCTTCCTCCAGGGAAAGCAGGCCGGCTTCCATCGCGTCCAGCCCTTCGCGGCTTTCTTCGAAGAACGTGGCGTGGAAACGTTGAAGATCCATGCTCATGGCGCGGGGTCCGGATTCGATCAAAAGGGGGGACGGCAATCCTTCTCCCGCGAGCGGGAGAAGGTGCCCGAAGGGCGGATGAGGGCGCCCTCGGGCAACTAAAGCCAGGGCTTACTCACCCAAGCACTTTCTGCACGGTAGCCACGAGCTGCTCGGGATTGAACGGCTTCACCAGCCAGCCGGTCGCACCGGCGGCCTTGCCCTCGGACTTCTTGTCCGCGGCCGACTCGGTGGTCAGCATCAACAGCGGGGTGAATTTGTAGTCCGGCAGCTGGCGCAATTCGCGGATCAGCGCAATGCCGTCCATGTTCGGCATGTTCACGTCGGTCACGACCGCGTTGAACTTGGCACCCTTGGCCCGGCCGAGCGCGACAGCGCCGTCTTCGGCTTCTTCAACGGCAAAGCCGGCCGAGGTGAGGGCGAAGGACACCATCTGGCGCATCGACGCCGAATCGTCCACCACCAAGATACGTGCGCTCATGCGGCGTTCTCCACAGATTTCAGGTTGTCATTGGACGCGGGCAGGCCCAGTACGGCGGTGACGCCGAGCAGGCGCACTGCGTCCTTGAAAGTTTCATTGCAGCCATCGAAGCCAGTGGCCCGGCCGGCCCGGCGGCGTGCGTCGAAGAACGCACACAGCAGTTGCACGCTGGCGGTATGGATGCGGCGGACCTGGCCGGCATCGAGCAGCAGTTCGCCTTCCTGCGAGAGGTGGCTGGCAAGCTTCTGCTTGAGGTCGGCGCTGGTCTCGATACCGAGATCCTCGCCCAGTGATACGGTGCTCATCGGGGCTCCGAAACGGATGGTTGCAGTCAATTTAGCGGCCGCGCCAGGCGGGACTTTAGCGGTGGCTCAGTGCAGCAGTTCGGAGGCGTCCAGCAGGATCACCGGCTGGGCGCTGATCCGGGCCACGCCACGGAACAGGTGGTTGGAGATCCGGCACAGGCGGGTGGTGTCCGGCGGCTCGATCTGCTGCTCGGTGAGGTTGGCCACGTCTTCCACGGCCGAGACCCGCAGGCCCATGCTTTCGCCGTTTTCTTCCAGCACCACGACGCGCGTGTGCGCATCCATGGCCACCGGCACCGTGCCCAGGTGCATGCCCAGGTCGATGACCGGCACCACCTGGCCGCGCAGGTTCATGATCCCCAGCATCGAGCGCGACGCGCCGCGCAGGGGCAGCAACGGCACCGGCAACACGACTTCCTGCACCTTGAGCAGCTCCAGCGCGTAGGTCTGCTCACCGCAGCGCAGGCGCAGCCAGCGGCTGCTGCGCTCGGCGGCGCGACGGTGCGGGCTGGGATCGACCGGGGCCGGCTGGAACATCGCCTGGATATTGGCGGGCAGGCGCGAGTTGCGCGGGGGTGGGCGACGGGCGATCGGCGCAATCGGCGCGCTGGCGCGAGGCTTGGCGGCGAGCGGTGCGGGCGCCGGGGCAGCGGGTGCCTTGGCAGCGACCGGCGCGACGGCCGCGAATGCAGGATCGGCATCCATTTCGGCAAGCAGGGCGGCGGTGTGGGCGTCGAACCCAGCAGGTGCGGGCGCGGCCGGCTTGACCGGCGCAGCAGGGGCGAAAGCGGGATCGGCATCCATTTCGGCCAGCAACGCGGCGGTGTGGGCGTCGATGTCCAGCGGCGCTGGCGCGGTCGGCCTGGCGGGCGCTGCGCTGGCAAAGGCCGGGTCGGCGTCCATCTCCGCGAGCAGGGCGGCGGTCGTGGCGTCGATGTCGATATCGGGGGTCACCGATGGCGTCGCCTGGACCGGTGCGCTGGTCGCGAACGCCGGATCGGCCTCCATCTCGGCGAGCATCGCCGCGGTGTTGGCCTCGATGTCGAGCAATGCCGGGGCGACTACCGGCGAAGCGTCGGTGTCGGTGTCGGCAGCGGGCAGCGCATCGTGCGAGCTCGCCGCTGCAACCGCCTGGTCCTGCGCAGCAGGTGCAACGGGGTTGCCGGGGGCCGGCGCTGCTTCGGAAAGCAGCCCGAGCAGATAGTCGTCGAGCGCTTCGACCGCGTTCATGCGGCTTGCTCCACCGCCTGCACGTCCTCGGCCAGGATCCATTCCAGCGCGCGACGATAGGCCGACAGCCCGCGCCCCGGGTATTCGCCGGGCGTGGCGGGCAGGGTCAGGGTCTCGACCGAGCAGATGCGCGTATCGACCGGGATCGCGTCTTCCCACACGCGCTCGCCGTAACCGTCCTGCATCTGCTTCAGGGTTTCGGTACCGGCGCGGGTGCGGCGGTCGAACAGCGTCGGCAGGATCGACACCGGCAGCGGACGGCGGCGCGAGCGCTCGACCATGTCCGCGGTGCGGCTCATGCCGGCCAGGCCGTGCAGGGCGAGCGGCTCGGCCTGGGTCGGAATGATCAGGCGATCGGCTGCGGCCAGGGCGTTGATCATCAACAGGCCCAGGGTCGGCGGACAGTCGAGCAGGATGTAATCGTGGTGCCGCGCGTGGCGGGTCAGCGCGTTCTGCAGCGCCAGGCCCAGCCCAGGCTGATTGGCGCTGCGCCGTTCCAGCGTGGCCAGCGCGGTTTGCGCGCAGACGTAGGACAGGCTCGGGATCTGGCTTTCGCGCAGCAGGCTGGCCAGGTCGGTCGGCGGGGTGGCGAACAGGTCGAGCACGCCGCGCGGCGGCGGGTCCAGGGCCACGCCGAAGGCGCGGGTGAGCGAGGAGTGCGGATCGAGGTCGATCAGCAGGACGCGATGGCCGAGCGCGGCCAGGCCACGGCCCAGGGCGAGGGTCGTCGTGGTCTTGCCTACGCCACCCTTTTGGTTGGCGACTGCCCAGATGCGCATCAGTTCACTCCTTCGGTCACGGCGTGGATGGCGGTGGCGCCGCCATCGGTGTTCGTCGATCCACCCGACGCCAGCGGCGAGGCGGGTAGGGCCGGGCCGGCCTGCAACTGCGGTGTCGCCGGCGGTTCCGGCGCCAGGTTCGCGGCCGAGTCGGCGAGGATGATCAGCACCACTCGCCGGTTGGCATTGCGACCAGCCTCGGAGGTGTTATCGGCACGTGGTCGGAATTCTCCATAGCCGACCATCGCCAGCCGGCCCGGGTCCAGGCCCTGGTCGGCGAACAGGTGCACCACCGAGGCGGCGCGCGCGGCGGACAGTTCCCAGTTGGAAGGAAACAACGCGGTGGCGATCGGCTGGTTGTCGGTGTAGCCCTCCACGCGCACGCCATTGGGCGTTTGCCGCAGCACATTGGCGAGCAGGGACAAGGTCTGCCGTGCGCCCTGGTCCAGGCTGGCCGAGCCGGTGGCGAACAGGATGTCGCTGTGGATCTCCACTTCAATCCACAACTCCGAGCGACGCACGCTGATCAGGTTCTTGCTGATCAACGGCGCCAGCGCCTGGCCCAGTTGCGCGGCCACGGTGTCGAGCTGGCGCTGCGCGCGGGTGAGCTGGTCCTGGTTGCGCAGCGACACTGGGAGGCGCATCTGCGAGGCCATCGAAGGCAGCAGGGTGGGGTCGGGCGTGGGCGAAGGCGCGGTCGGGCCGCTCTTGGCGCCGGACTTGATCGGCGAGGGGCGATCCCAGTTCGAGCCCTGCATCTGGTTGTTGCCGACCTGCACCGGGTTGATCGTGCGCGGCGCGCCACCAAAGGCGGCGGTCAGGGCATCGGCCATGACCCGGTACTTGCCCTCGTTGAGCGAGGAGATCGCGTACATCACCACGAAGAACGCCAGCAGCAGGGTCATCAGATCGGCATAGGGGATCGCCCAGGCCTCATGGTTGCCGTGCTCTTCGTGGTGCTTGCGGCGACGGCTCATGGCTCAGTGCAGGTAGCCGTTGAGCTTGGATTCGATGTTGCGCGGGTTCTCGCCCTGGGCGATAGCGATCAGGCCCTCGATGACCATCTCGCGCTCGCCGCTGCTGCCGTGGATCACGCTCTTGAGCTTGGCGGCAATCGGCAGGAACAGCAGGTTGGCCGAGGCGATGCCATAGATGGTGGCGGTGAACGCCGCGGCGATGCCGTGGCCGAGCTTGCTCGGATCGGCCAGGTTCTTCATCACCGCGATCAGCCCCAGCACTGCGCCAATGATGCCCAGGGTGGGGGCATAGATGCCCATGCCCTCGAACACCTTGGCCGCGGCCAGGTCGTGCTTTTCCTGCTGTTCGAGCTCGATCTCCAGCATGCGCCGCATCTGTTCGGGCTCCACGCCATCGACGAGCATCTGCAGGCCCTTGCGCAGGAACGCATCGTCCTGGCTGTTGGCCTGGCTCTCCAGCCCCAGCAGGCCCTGGCGGCGGGCGATGTTGCTCCACTCCACGATCTGGCTGATCAATGCTTCGCGATCGCTGGCGGGCGGATTGAACACCCAGCCCAGGATCTGGAACGCCCGCCGGAACACGACCGGCGCGGTATGCAGCAAGATCGCCGCGATCGTGCCGATGATGACGATGACGAACGCCGCCGGCGACCACAGCGAAGCCAGCCCGGCACCCTTGAGGATGCTTCCGCCGACGAGGGCGGCCAGGCCGAGCAGGATTCCGGAGACGCTGAGCTTGTCCATGAACCGGTTATCGGCGGCCGGGGCCGTGGCTTGAAGGCTTAGATGCTGGGTGTGGAACGCGGTCACAGTTTCGTGCGTTGCCCTTTCGCGCTGGCGGGCCGCATGGGAAGCTGGCCGCGGGGACAATCTGGGGAAAACGATGGCGATCACGAAGCGCCAGCGCCTGCGCTTGCCGGCTTATGTGCTGTGCGCGCAATGCATCCTGGGAAGCGTGGCAATGGGGTTGTTGGCCTGGCAAGGCGCGCTCACCGGCCTGATGTGGCTGGCAGTGGGGCTGATCATTGCTGCGGGGGTGGCACTGGTCGGATGGTTCGGCGGACATCGCTGGGGGCAGTGGCTGGCCATCGCGCAGTGGGGCGTGCAGATCCCGCTGCTGGCCACGCCGTGGTTCACCTGGTTCATCTGGTTCGGCCTGCAGCTGCACGTGAAGTTGCAGGTCGGCGAGGTCATCGCCGGGCTGAATCTCTATGCGCTGATGATGGTGTTGTGGACGCTGTACCTGATGCAGCACCCACAGCGCGAACCGTTGCCGGTAGCCGCAACGCCGGTGGCCGAGGCAGGCGGCTGAGCGGACGCGAGGTTTTCCTACACGTGTTGCGGCGGAAGTTTGATTGCTGCGTGCCGGAGCGCTCCGTAGCCTGATTCCACGACAGAAGGCAGGAGATTGCCGTGGAAATCGATGACCCGATCACCAGTGACCAACACGTCATTTCGCGCTTCCATCGGGGCTGGGCGGTGACTCGCACCTTGGCGCGCCGGGCCACGAGGATTTTCCCGACGCAGCGGGAGGCCATCCAGTTTGCGCGCGCCATCGCGCGAAAGGAGAAGTCAACGCTATTCGTGCATAAGGATACGGGCAGCGTGCGCTGGTTTCACGACTACGGCGACGGGCTCAAGTGGCGATCGCCGGAGCAGTGACGGCATCGGTATTCGATGACAGCGTCTTCATCAACTGTCCTTTCGATCAGGCCTACAGCGAGATCCTGCGTGCCGTTCTGTTCACGACCATATCGCTCGGTCTTCGACCGCGCATCGCCCTGGAGCGGAGTGATTCCGGCGAGCCCAGGATCAGCAAGATCCTGCAGTTGATCGGCGAGTCGAAGTACGCCATCCACGATCTGTCGCGGCTGCGGGCTGAGGCGGCCGGCGAGTTCTATCGGCTGAACATGGCTTTTGAACTCGGACTGGATGTGGGGTGCCGGAGGTTCGGCACCCAATCGCTGACAGGAAAACGTTGTCTGATACTCGAAGCGAAACAGTACGACTATCAGGCGGCGCTATCGGACCTAGCCGGTTCGGATATTGCGGCGCATGACAACCAGCCCCAGAGGGCGATGGTGGAAGTGCGGAACTGGTTGGCGATGCAGTGTCGTCCGCGCGCGCCAGGCGCGGGGCTGCTGTGGGATGCGTTCAATGCGTTCACTGCGTGGCATCGTCGGGCATTGAAGCGCCGCGGCTTCTCCGATGAAGACCAGTTGCGGCCGCACGTGCCCGAACTCATCAACAGCATGATGGTGTGGACGCGCCGCCTGTCGCGCAGTGCGATCATGCGCGCGCAACGCGCAAGGGCCTGTCAATCGCTGGCGCGCAGGCCGTCCACGTCCAGGATCAGCGCCATGCGCCCATCACCGATCAGTGTGGCGCCGGCATAACCGGCCAAACCGCGCAGGGCGCGTGGCAGCGGCTTGATCACCACTTCTTCGCGGCCGCGCACTTGGTCCACGATCAGGCCGAAGCGTGCTTCGCCGGCCTGCAGCAGCACCACGGTCAGCAAGGCCGCCGGCGCAGGTTCCACACCCAGCCAGCGACGCAGGTCCACCAGCGGCAAGGTGTGCGAGCGGCGATCGAGCACGGCGCGGCCGTCGAACCAGCCCAGCGAGGTCTGCGGTGCGTGCAGCACTTCGACCACGCGCGCCAGGGGCAGGGCGTAGACATGCTCGCCAGCCTGGACCAACAAAGTCGGCAGGATCGCCAGCGTCAGCGGCACGCGGATCATGAAGCGGCTGCCGCGACCCAGTTCGGACTGGATCTGGATCGTGCCGCTGAGTTCGCGGATGCGTGACTGCACCACGTCCATGCCGACGCCGCGGCCAGAAATATCAGTGACTTCGGCCTTGGTCGAGAAGCCCGGCAGGAAGATCAGGTGCAGGCACTCATCCGTGGTCAGCCGGGCGGCGGCCTCGACGTCGATCAGGCCCTTCTCGCGGGCCTTCTCGCGCAGGCGTTCCGGGTCGATTCCGGCGCCATCATCCTGTACCTCGATGCTGACGTAGTCGCCTTCCTGCTGCGCGGAAAGGCGTACATGGCCCATGCGCGGCTTGCCCGAGGCTTCGCGCAGGCCCGGCGCCTCGACGCCATGGTCGATGGCGTTGCGCACCAGGTGAACCAGCGGGTCGGCCAGGGCTTCGACGAGGTTGCGGTCCAGTTCGGTTTCCGCGCCGATCAGCTCCAGCTCCACTTCTTTCTGCAACGAGCGGGCAACGTCGCGCGCCACCTTCGGGAAGCGCGAGAACACCTTGCCCACCGGCTGCATGCGCGTGCGCATCACCGCCGACTGCAGTCGCGCGGTGGCGATGTCCAGCGTGCTGACCGCGCGATCCAGTTCTTCATCGCGCAGGCGGGTTCGCAAGGTCTTGAGCCGGTTGCGCGACAGCACCAGTTCGCCGATCAGGTTGACGATGGCGTCCAGGCGCTTGGTATCCACGCGCACCGTATGTTCGACTTCCGCGGCTGGCTTGGGTGCTGCGGCGGGTTTCGGCGCCAGACGCGGCGCAGGCGTGGCGACGGCGGTGGCCACCGCGCGCGCGCCGGGCGCATCACCCCCATGCAACTGGTCGAGCAGGGCCTCGAATTCGTCTTCCAGCGCCAACGTATCGCCAGCGCCTGCCGCTATGGCGGCGGCGGCCGGCGCGCGGGCGGCCACGGGCGCGGCCACCGCATGCGCATCGAACTGTGCAATCAGGCTTTGCGGTGCGTGCGGCGGTTCGCTACCCGCGGACACCGCGTCGAGCATGTCCTGCAGGTAATCGAGCGATTGCTGGCAGGCATCGAAATGCTGCGCCAGCAGGCTCACTTCCCCCGACCGCGCCTTGCCGAGCGTGTCTTCGGCGGCGTGGCACAGCTCGACCATGGCGTGGATCGCCAGGAACCCGGCGCCGCCCTTGAGCGTGTGGAAGCCGCGGAACACCGCGTTGAGCTGTTCCGAGTCGTCCGGCGCCTGTTCCAGCGACACCAGCTGTTCGCCGAGGCGGTCCAGGATTTCCTGGGCCTCGACGATGAAATCGGCAGCGATGTCGTCAGGAACGGCACTCATGCTTACAACCCCAATTCGGACAGCAGGTCGTCGGCATCCACCTGCGACACCGCGTGGCGATCGAGCCCGACCACGGCCGGGCCGGCCAGGCCATCGCCCTGGCGCGGCTCTTCCTTCGGCGGCAGACCCAGCGCGCCGAAGCCTTCATGCACGCGGCGCACGATCCCGGCCACGCGCCGGATGATCTGCCCGGTCAAGTCCTGGAAGCTCTGGGTCAGGGCCATTTCGGTGAGGTTGTGGCGGATCTTGTCGAGAATCTCGGCCTGCTCGCCGTCCAGCCCACCGGCCACCAGCTGGTCGGCCAGGGCGCGGCACTGTTCGGCCAGGTCGAGCGTGCGATGGCTGGCCTGTTCGGTCATCGCCACGACGTGATCCAGGCGCGCGCAGGCATCGTCCAGTTCGCCGGCCTCACTGGGCACGGTCGGCAGTTCGCCCAGCGCCTGGCCGAGGTCGCGGGCCAGCCGGCTCAGGCCCTGCATCATCGGGCGCGTACGCCAGGCGGCCAGCGTGTCGATCTCACGGCGCCAGGCGGCTTCGTCGCCACTTTCCAGCGCGTCGAGCGCGCCTTGCAGGCGTTCGATCAGCAGCTTGCGTTCCTGCTGCGGCTCCACGGAAGCGCTCATCAGGCGGTCGCCGTCAGTCGTTCGAAGATCTTGCCGAGCTTTTCTTCCAGCGTTTGCGCGGTGAACGGCTTGATGATGTAGCCGTTCACGCCGCTCTGCGCCGCTTCGATGATCTGCTCGCGCTTGGCCTCGGCCGTCACCATCAGCACCGGCAGGGTGCGCAGCTTGTCGTCGGCGCGGATGGCCTTGAGCAGTTCGATGCCGGTCATGCCGGGCATGTTCCAGTCAGTGACCACGAAGTCGAACGGGCCCGAACGCAGGGCGGCCAGGGCGCTGTTGCCGTCCTCGGCCTCGGCGGTGTTGGTGAAGCCCAGATCGGCGAGCAGGTTCTTGACGATACGTCGCATCGTCGAGAAGTCGTCCACGATCAGGATCCGCATGTTCTTGTTCACTTCAGGCTCCAGTCAAAACTTGGGTCATTCGTCATCTGACACGCCGGCATCAGCCAGCTCGAAGGTCTTCAGCCGCCCGCGCAGGCGCACCACGGCCTGGCCATGGATCTGGCACACGCGCGATTCGCTCACGCCGAGCACGGCGCCGATTTCCTTCAGATTCAATTCCTGTTCGTAGTACAGCGACAGCACCAGCTGCTCGCGTTCGGGCAACTGGCCGATGGCCCGGCCCAGTTCGCGCCCGAACTCGCCGCGCTCCACCAGCTGCTGCGGGTTGAGCCCGCCGCGGGCGATGGTGTCGACTTCGCCGTGGTCTTCCACCCGCGATTCCAGGCTCAGCACCTGGCCGCGCGCGGCATCTTCCATCAAGCGCAGGTATTCGGGCAGCGGCATCTCCATCGCGGCGGCCACTTCGGTGGCGGCGGCGGCGCGGCCGGTGTGCTGCTCGATCTTGCGGATGGCGGCGGCAGCATCGCGCGCCCGGCGATGCACCGAACGCGGCACCCAGTCGCCGCGGCGGATCTCGTCGATCATCGAGCCGCGGATACGGATCGAGGCATAGGTCTCGAACGAGGCGCCCTGGTCGGCATCGTAGGAACGTGAGGCTTCGAGCAGGCCGATCATGCCCGCCTGGATCAGGTCATCGACCTCCACGCTGGCCGGCAGGCGCGCGGCGAGATGGTGGGCGATGCGTCGCACCAGGTCGGCGTGCTGGGTGACGAATTCGCCCGGATCGCTGGCCCGCTGCACCGCACGGTATTGGGCGGCGGCGTTCACGCGGCCACCCCGCGCTGGATGATGCGCTCGACGAAGAATTCGACGTTGCCGCGCGGCGCGGTCGGTGCCTGCCAGCGCGCGGTGCGGCGCGCGATCTCGGCGATGGCCAGCGCCGACGGGCTGGCCGGATAGGCCTTGATCACCGGCTGCTGGCGCTGCACCGACAGGCGCAGCCAGTCGTCCTGCGGCACGTGGCCCAGGTAGTTCAGCGAAACGTCGCCGAGGAACTTCTCGCACACCCGCGACAGCTTGTCGTACAGCAGGCGGCCCTCGTTGGGGTCGCGCACCATGTTGGCCACGATCTGCAGCCGGTCCACGCCGCGTTCGCGCGACAGCACCTTGATCAGCGCATAGGCGTCGGTGATCGAAGCCGGTTCGTCGCAGACCACCACCACGGTGTCCTGGGCGGCCTGGCAGAAGGTGAGCACGCTGTCGGTGATGCCGGCGGCGGTGTCGATCACCATCACGTCCAGGTCGCGTTCCAGTTCGGAGAACACGTTGACCAGGCCCACGTGCTGGGCCGGGGCCAGCTCGGCCATGTGCCGGCGACCGGACGCGGCCGGCACCACCAGCACGCCGCCGGGGCCTTCGAGCAGGACTTCTTCCAGCGTGCAGCGGCCGGCGATCAGGTCGGCCAGGGTGAACTTCGGCGACAGGCCGAGGATCACGTCCAGGTTGGCCAGGCCCAGGTCGGCGTCCAGCAGCAAGGTGCGCTTGCCCAGGTCTGCCAGCGCCACGGCCAGGTTGGCCGAGAGGTTGGTCTTGCCGACGCCGCCCTTGCCGCCGGTCACGGCGATGGTCCGCACCGGGCCCAAGGGCTCGCTACGGGTTGCCGACAGCGGGAAGGCGTTGGTCAGCTTGGCGTATTCACGCGACGGCATGGTTCTGCTCCGGAGTACAGGGCTTATCGGCAGCGCGGCGCAAATCTTCAAGGCGCAACACCAGGCTGGCCGCATTGGCCCGGTGCAGGTCGTCCGGCACGCGCTGGCCGTCGGTAACCCAGGTGATCGGCAGCTGGTGGTCCACCACCACGGACAAGGCGCTGCCGAAGCGGCCGGTCTCGTCGAGCTTGGTCAGCACCACGCCCTGGGGACGGGCGGCGGCGAAGCGGCGCACGACTTCGTCGAGGTCGGCGAAGTGCGCATTGGCCGGCAGCACCAGCAGCGAGGTCACCTGACGCGCACCGCGCAGCCAGTTGAGCTGGGCGGCCAGGGCGCGGTCGCGCTGGCCCATGCCGGCGGTGTCGATCAGCACTAGCTTGTAGTCGGCCAGGCGTTCGAGCAGTTCCACCAGGCCGTGGTCGCTGTCAGCCTCGTGCACGGCGATGCCGAGCTGGCGGCCGTAGCTGTAGAGCTGTTCGCGGCCGCCCACGCGCAGGGTGTCGGTGGTGACCAGGGCCACGTCGCGGGCAGCGTGTTCGGCGGCGAAGCGCGAGGCCAGCTTGGCGATGGTGGTGGTCTTGCCGGCGCCGGTCGGGCCGACCAGGGCGATCACGCCGCCGGTCAGCAGCGGGTCGATCGGGGCGATCGGCAGGCGCTTGGACAACAGCCCCAGCATCAGCCCGCGCCCGCGCGGCAGTTCGGTTTCCGGCGGGATCTGCAAGGCGATGTCGCGGGTCAGGCCGGCATCGAAGCCGTAATCGTCCAGCAGCTCCAGGGCCTGGGCACGCACCGGCGAGCCGCGCAGGCGCTCGTCGGTAAGGCGATTCATCTCGCGCTCGATCATCTGCCGCATCAGCGCCAGCTCATCGCGCAGCTGCGCCAATTGTTCGTCGCTCTGCGCGGTGATCGGCGCGGGCACGGCGGCCAGCGCGGGCATCGCCGGCTCCACCGGCGCCAGCGGCGCCGGCATGGCGATCGACGGCAGGCTCACGGCCACGCCGAAATCACTGTCCACTTCCCGCTCCTTCAGCGGCGCGGGCAACGGCGCCGGCGCGGCGGGCGGGATCGGCGCCGGTGACCGCGCTGCCGCGGCCTGGGCGAACGTCGCGAAAATTTCTTCCGGCAGGCCGGCCTCGGCACGCACCGGCTGTTCCGGCAGTGCCGGCATCGGCGGCAGCGGGAACACGGCGCGCTGGCCGCTGCCGCTGGCGAGCACGCGGGTCGGCTGGCGTTCGGTCATTGCCGCGATCATCGCGTCGGCCGGTGAGGGCGCGCGACGCGAGACGGTGGTGGTGGCCGGTGGCGGCAGTTCGCGCTCCTGCGCGTTGACCGGCATCGCAACGCGCTCGGGCACAATCGCAGCACTGGGCTTCTGTTCGGCGCGGGCGTTATCGAGCGCGCGCATCACCAGCGCTTCGTCGTAGTTGCTGGCCGCGACGATCTCCACGCCTTCGTCGGTGCGGCGATTGGACAGGATCACCGCGTCCGGGCCGTGCTCTTCCCGCACCAGGCGGAAGGCGGTGCGCATGTCGGGGGCGACGAAGCGTTTGATTTTCATGTCAGGGGCCGGAATGGGTGATTCGATTCAAGGTTCGGGGTTACAGCCATCGGGTTCGCATCAACTGATCGTGCCTACCAGCTTCAGCCGCTTGTCCTCCGGTACCTCGCCGTAGGCCAGGACCGACAGCGAGGGCACGCTGTGGCGGACCAGGCGGGCGAGGGCGGCACGGACCGGGCCGGGCACCAGCACCACGGCGGGCTCGTTGCGCGCTTCCTGCTTGCCGACACAGTCGGCCAGGCTTTGGTGCAGACGCTCGGCCAGCCCGGGCTCCAGTGCGACACCGTTGCCCTGCGTGGAGTCTTGCAAGACGCGTTCCAATTGCGGGGCCAGGGTGAACACCGGCAGCTCCGCCGACATCCCGGCGATCTCCTGCACGATGAAGCGCCCCAGCGAGGTGCGCACCGCCGCGGTGAGGGTGGCCGGGTCCTGGCTGTGCGGCGCGTGTTCGACCAGCGCTTCGACGATCTTGCGCAGCTGGCGGATCGGGATGCGCTCGACCAGCAGGTTCTGCAGCACCCGCACCACGACCGACAGCGGCAGCGCCTTGGGGGTGAGGTCTTCGACCAGCTTCGGCGCGCTCTTGGCCAGGGTGGCCAGCAACTGCTGCACTTCCTCGTGGCCGAGCAATTCCGGCGCGTGCTCGCGAATCAGGTGCGACAGGTGCGTGGCCACCACGGTGGCCGGATCGACCACGGTGTAGCCGACCGATTCGGCGTGCGCGCGCTGGTGCGGCTGGATCCACACCGCGTCCAGGCCGAAGGCCGGGTCCTTGCCCGGGATGCCTTCCAGCGCGCCGAGCGCACCGCCCGGGTCCAGCGCCAGCTCGCGATCCGGGTGGATCTCGGCGGTGGCGACCGGCACGCCATGCACCAGCAGGCGATAGGCCGTGGCGCCGAGTTCGAGGTTGTCGCGGATATGGACCGGTGGGATCAGGAAGCCGATGTCCTGGGTGAGCTTGCGTCGCACGCCCTTGATCCGCGCCATCAGCTCGCCGCCCTGGGCCTTGTCGACCAGCGGAATCAGGCGATAGCCCACTTCCAGGCCGAGCGGATCGATCGGGCGCAGCTCATCCCAGCTCAGCTCGGCGTTCGGTGCGGCGGCGGCCGCACCGCTGCCCGAGGTGCCACGCGGTCCTGCCGCTTCGTTGCCACCCTGCGGTTCGGCCAGCGCGCGCTTGTGCAGCTTCCAGGCCAGAAAGCCCAGGATCAGCGCCAGCGTCAAAAAGGCGACATTCGGCATGCCCGGCACCAGGCCGACCAGGCCCAGGATGGCCGCGGCCACCGCCAGCGCGCGATGCTGGCCGAAGACCTGGCCGACCATCGCCTGGCTCATGTCCTGCGCACGCGAGGCGCGGGTCACCAGCATCGCCACCGCCGAAGACACCAGCAGCGCCGGCAACTGCGCCACCAGGCCGTCACCGATCGACAGCAGGGTGTAGGTAGAGATGGCGTCGCCGAAGGCCATGTCGTGCTGGAGCATGCCGACCGCCAGGCCGCCGATCATGTTGATGAACATGATCAACAGGCCGGCGATCGCGTCACCGCGGATGAACTTGTTGGCGCCGTCCATCGCGCCGTAGAAATCGGCTTCCTCGCGCACTTCTTCGCGACGGGCCTTGGCTTCCTCGCGGGTCAGCACGCCTGCGTTGAGGTCGGCGTCGATCGCCATCTGCTTGCCGGGCATGGCATCGAGGATGAAGCGGGCGCTGACTTCGGACACGCGCCCGGCGCCCTTGGTGATGACCACGAAGTTGATGATGGTGAGGATTGCGAACACCACGATGCCGACCGCGTAGTTGCCGCCGATCACGAACTCGCCGAACGCGGCGATCACCTTGCCGGCCGCCTCATGGCCGTTCTGGCCGTGCATCAGGATCACGCGGGCCGAGGCCACGTTCAGCGCCAGGCGCAGCATCGTGGTCATCAGCAGGACGATCGGGAAGATGGTGAATTCCAGCGGCCGCTGCACATACACCACGGCCAGCAACACCATCAGCGAGATGGCGATGTTGAAGGTGAACAGCGCGTCCAGCACGGGCGCGGCCAGCGGCACCACCAGCATGGCCAGCATCGCCAGCACCACCAGCGGCGCGCCGAGGCCCCCGCGCAGCAGTTCCATGATCCGGCGGCCATTCAACGACTGGGCCTGGGCGCTCATGCCTTGCCCCCTTGCTGGCCGGCGAACTCATCGATGTCGATCGGCGGCAGCGGCGGCATCGGCCCGGTGCGCCAGGCGCGCAGCTGGTAGACGTAGGAGAGCACCTGGGCGACGGCCGAATACAGTCTCACGGGGATTTCCTTTCCGAGTTGCGCTTCCCTATACAAGGCGCGTGCCAAAGGCGGCGCGGAGACAATCGCCACACGGTGCCGTTCGCCGGATTCGCGGATGCGGAAGGCCATTTCATCGGTGCCCTTGGCCACGACCACCGGCGCGCGCATCTTGCCGCCCTCGTACTTCAGCGCCACCGCGTAGTGGGTCGGGTTGACCAGGATCACGTCGGCGGTGGGCACCGCTTCCATCATCCGGCGCTGCGACAGCTGCATCTGCATCTGCCGGATGCGGCCCTTGACCTCGGGGCTGCCTTCGCTTTCCTTCATTTCCCGCTTGATCTCCTCGCGGGTCATCTTCAGCTTCCGCAGCCAGTTCCACTTCTGGTACGGCGCATCGATGGCCGCGAGCAGTGCCAGTGCACCGGCCGTGGCCAGCAGCAGGCGCAGGGTGAAGCCCAGGCCATGGACGATGGCTGCTTCCAGCGGCTCGTTGAGCATGGCGCGCAGGTAATCGAGCCCATGCACGATCACCAGGCCCGCGGCGGTGCCGACGAAGCCCACGCGCAGCAGGGACTTGAACAACTCGCTGAGGCCGTGGCCGCCGCCCAGGCGCTTGAGCCCGTTGATCGGGTTGAGCTTGTTGAGATTGGGGGTGAACGCCTTGGTGGAAAAACGCAGGCCGCTCATCGCGATCGGCGCGACGATGCCGGCCAGCAGGCAAACCCCGGCCAGCGGCGCCATGACCCAGAGCAGGTCCAGCAGCAGCCAGCCGAAGTGGCCGAAGAGGGTTTCCGGGTGCTGCCAGAGGTTCGGGTCGGGGGTGAGGGCGGTGGCCATCCAGCCGCGCGCACCGGCGGCCAGGCTGCCGGACATCGCCATCAGCGCGAAGACGCCGGCGCTGAAGACGGCCGCGACGCCCAGTTCGCGCGACTGCGGCACGTTGCCCTGGTCACGGGCTTCGCGCAGGCGCTTGGCGGTAGGCAGTTCTGTACGTTCGGCGCCGTCTTCGTTCTCGGACATGGTCGCGCAGCGGGGGAGATCCACCCGTGTGCTGCAAGCGGCGTGCCAGTGGGGACGGGCGATCCGGGCCGGCAGGATCGCCCGCGGATCGGTCGGCTATCTCAGTTCGCGGCCCGGCGAAGGGCGCGAGTTGCCGGGGGCGCCATCGCGAAACCCGTATTCCACCGTGTCCCAGCCGCCGCCGCTGCGCCATTCAAAGACCCAGAACTCGCGGCTGCCATCGGGCAATGTGTGCTCAATGGTGTAGCGCTCGCCGTCCACGCCGCCCGTGGGCAGGGGCATCGGCGAGAACTCGCTGGACGCCGCATAGGCCTGTCCTGCGGCATCGGCCGAGGCAATCCGCAGCGTGCGGGTGATCGTGACCTCACCTTGCGGCAGGCGCGGGGGCTGTCGCAGCGCATGGGCGCGAACCCAGTCCAGCGCCTGGCGGCCCTGGTTGGCGTTGGCAGCGTAGGTCACGGTGCGGGTGATGCCGAGTTGCCCGGCATCGGTGGGGTCCAGGCGTTGCGCTGAAGCGCCCGGTGTCCAGCCTGCGGTGGAGAGTGCCAGTGCCAGCAGCATTGGATGGCGGAATTGATTCGGGTTCATCCGGAAACCTCCTGTGGACAGGCGGCGAGCGCTGAAAGGCACTGCGCGTCGTCTTCGTCTTACAGGCAGCGCGGCGTCAGGTCCGCGTCGGGAGGATCTCGACGTGTAACCGAATGTGACGCGCGCAATCCGGCCGATCAGAGCGCTTCGGTGCGCGCCTTGTCGTCTTCCAGCTCGATCCGGTTGCGACCGCCGTGCTTGGCCCGATACAGGGCGGCATCGGCGCGGGCCAGCAGCTGTCCTGCGCTCTCACCCTCGCGATACCAGGCCACGCCCATCGAGCAGGTGACTTCCAGCACCGTGTCGTCGACCACGTAAGGCGCGCTGCAGATCGCATCGTGCAGCGTGCGCAGGCGGCTGTGCGCCGCCGGCGACAGGCCCGGCATGACGGCCAATAGTTCCTCGCCGCCGTAGCGCCCGATCTGGTCGCTGCCGCGCAGGCAGGCATCCAGGCGTCGGCCGACCCGGGCCAGCACGGCGTCACCGGCCAGGTGGCCGTACACGTCGTTGATCTGCTTGAAGTAATCCAGGTCGATCAACACCACGGCCAGCGGTTCGTTGCCGCCACGCGCTTCGGCCACGCGAATCGTCATGGCTTCGAGGATGCCGCTGCGATTGAGCAGGCCGGTAAGCTCGTCGCGCGTGGCCTTGATCGCCAGGCTGGCGCGGGCCACTTCCAGTTCCTGCTTCTCGCGTTGCAGCTCCTGGGTGCGTTCGGCCACCAGGCGCTCGAGTTGGCGCTCGCGGCTCAGCAGGTGGCTCACGCGCCAGCGCAGCAGGCCGAGCACGGCGGAAAACGCCAGCAGCACGTACACCAGTATCGCCAACGGGCTGCGCCACCACGGCGGCAGTACTTCAAAGCTGAAGTGGACGACGCTGCTCAGCTGGCGCTGGCGCAGGTCTTCGGCCTGGAGCTCCAGGTCATAACGGCCTGGCGCCAGGATCGGATACACCAGGTGATCCTGCGCGGTGGTGATCCACGGGCCGTGGTGATCATTGATGCGGTAGCGAAACACGATGCGGTCCGGTCCCCCGCTGGCGCCGGGCGTGGACAGATCGATGTCCAGCGGCTGCTCGGACCACATCAGCGAAGCCCCGGCCAGCACCTTCTGCTCGCCGCGACGAATGCGGGCGATCTCCAGTTGCAGCGGACGCGGCGTGAACAGCCCGGCCGGGTCGAAGATGCGGCTGAGCCCGCGGCTCGAACCAATCCACACGCTGCCGTCGCGGTCTTCGAAGAACGCATTGGCCGAGGTGTCGTCCCAGAGCAGGCCTTCGGCCTGGGTCGCGCGGATCCAGCGCCCGTCGCGCAACAGGTCGATACCCTGGCTGCTGCCCAGCCACAGCCAGCCGCGGCTGTCGTGCCGCAGGATGTAGGGCATTACCCGCGACACCAGCGGATCGTCCACCGCGCGCATCTCCAGGCGGTTGCGCGCCGGATCGAGGCGGCCGTGCCACAGGCCGGCATCGTTGAGCGAGAGCCAGACTTCGCCGTCGGCGGCGAAGGACAGGCGCGAGAAATCCTGGCTGGGCAGGGGGCCGGCCACGTCGACCCGGCGCCAGTGGCCGCCCAGGCGACGGAACAGGCCGGTGCTGGAGGTCATCCACAGCACGCCTTGCGCATCGATCTGCGCATCGTCGAACGAGGCGGCGGGCAGTTCGCGTTCGCGCACGGCCTGGCCGGTGCTGGGCACCAGGCGATACACGCCGCGCCCGGTGACGATCCACAACAGGCCTTCCCGATCAAACACCATCACCCGCACGCCCGCCGGCACTTCGGCGACGTCGCGGGTGCTGCCGTCGAGGGGATCGCGGCGCGCCACCTTGCCCGAAGAACGCCCCAGCCACACCGCGCCATCCGCTGCAGCCGCCAGGCTGGTGGTCTGCTGCAGCGGTTGGCCGTCGGCCAGGGTCCAGGGGCGCATGCGCCGGGTATGCGGATCGAGCACGTTGCTGCCGGCATCGCCGCCGACCAGCAAATCGCCGCCGGGGCTGCGCAGGATCGACCAGGTGGGCGCCGCGGCCAGGCCCTGGGCCTCTTCCCAATGTTCGATGCGGTCGTAGGCCAGCCAGCGTTGCACGCCCAACCCGCGCGTGCCGATCCAGAAGCGGCCATCGCGCTGGACCAGCAACGGGCCGACCAGGGGCGTGATGTCCACGCCCTGGCTGCGCGAGAACAGCCGCCAGTGGTCGCCTTCCCAGCGCACCAGTCCACCGTTGGCGCGGGTGACGATGCGGCCGCGTGCATCCATCGCCAGGTTGGTGGCACCGGAAAGCATGGTGAAGCTGCCGCCGGGCGGGGCCGGGTGATTGACGAAGCGCTCGCGGCCGGGCGACAGCGAGACCACGTGGTCGCCGCCGCGCAACCACAGCGTGCCCTCGCGGTCGCGCAGGATGGCTTGCCAGCGTTCTTGCGGCAGATCCTGGGCGGTGCCGAAGGTCGTGGTGTGGCCATTGGCTTCGATGCGACATACCTGCGTGCCGCAGGCCGCCCACAGCAGGTGGCCTTCGGCCAGCAGGGCCTCTCCCATCGGCGGCAGGGCGTGGCCGTCAACCCGCAACGGCAGCGGTGCGGCATGCCAGCCGTTGGCGCCATCGGCAGCGACTTGGATCAGCTGCTGATGGCTGACCGCCACCACGCCTTCGCCCCGGGCCACCAGCGTGTTGCCGTTGTCCAGCTGGATCGGCTCGCCTTGCCAGCGCACGCTCTCGAAGCGCCCTTGGCGTTGCACATACAGGCCATTGGAAGTGCCGACCCACAGCCGTCCGGCGCTGTCTTCGGTGATGGCGCGGATGTAGATGCTGCTGATGCCGGATTCGGGCCCGATGAACTGGAAGCGCTCGCGCTCGTAGCGATGCAGGCCCAGTTCGGTGCCCACCCAGACCACGCCGCGCGTGTCCTCGTACAGCGTGCTGATCGACAGGCCTTGCAAGCCTTCGGCCTGGGCATAGGCGCGGAAGCTGTAGTCCTGCGCGAGGGCGGGCAGGGCCAGCAGCGCACAGAGCGCCAGCAGCCATTCCCAGGCGCGTGTCCACCGCCACGGCGGCGAGGCAAGCGGCGGTGTTGCCTGGAAATGATGTGGCCTGATGCCCACGTGGCGAATGGCTCCTTGCTGGCGAATCCACCCCCCGGTGATTCGTCCGCCTCCTATATCGGCGGCGCGCGCCAGGACTGTAGGGCGCAAGCAGCCGCGCCGGTCGGCGTCAGTAGGTGAGCTGCCGCGCCGCGTCGAAGGCGCTGTCGAACAGCCGTTGCACGGGCGGGCCCATTTCCCCGGCCAGCATCGCCAACAGGAACAGGCCCAGCAGCACCGAGACCGGCAGGCCCAACTGGATCGGATTCAAGGCGGGCGCCGCCTTGGCCAGCGCACCGAAGGCCAGGTTCACCGCGAGCATCGCCACCATCATCGGCAGGGCGAGGGTCAGGCCGCCGCGCAGGACCTGCAGGAAGAAGGTCGGGGCCACTTCGGCGAACGCGTTCGGATCGGGAATGGCCGCGCCGATCGGCAAGGCCTTGTAGCTGTCCACGACCAGGGCGATCAGCGCCAGATGGCCGTTGGCGACGAAGAACAGCAGGCCGAAGCCCAGGTAGAACCACTGCGCGATCACGCCCGAGGTGACGCCACGCAGGGGATCGGACATCTGCGCAAAGGACAGGCCCGTGCTCTGCGAGATGATCTCGCCGGCCAGCGCGCCGGCCTCGAAGATCAACCGCAGCAGGTAGCCGATCGCCGCGCCGATCGCCACTTCGCGGGCCACGGTCAGCACCACGGTGGCGTCAAAGCCGTTCCAGGTGGGGACAGGCGGCAGGATGGGGGCCAGGGCCATGGCCAGGGTGCCGGCGATCATCACCCGGACCCGCGCCGGCACGGCCTTGGTGCCGACCAGCGGCATCGCCGTGAGCACCGCGCCGATGCGCAGCATGGTCCACAGGATCGCGCCGACCATCGCGAATGCGCGCTGGCCGTCGATCACCATCTGGGTGGCGGCATCCAAGGCGGCGGCTCCCGGGCTAGCCGATCAGGTGCGGGATGCGCTGGAACAGCATGGTCGTGTACTCGACCAGATGCGCCAGCAGCATGCTGCCGGTGGCGAAGAGCACGGCGGTCAGGGTGACGGCCTTGGCAATGAAGCCGATGGTGGGTTCGTTGATCTGCGTGGCCGCCTGGACCACGCCGATCACGATGCCGACCACGAGCACGGCGAGCAGGATGGGACCGGCCAGCCACAGCACGGTGACCAGGCCGCCGCGAAGTTCGGTGAGGGCGATTTCAGGACTCATGCGGCTACAGATGCAAGCGCGATGCCACGTTTCACGCCAGGGTTCCGGCGCTCGGCCGGTGGCGGGGCGAAGATCAAACGGCGTTGAAGCTGGCCGCCAGCGTCCCGACCACCAGCACCCACCCGTCCACCAGCACGAACAGCAGGATCTTGAACGGCGCGGAGATCAGCATCGGCGACAGCATCATCATGCCCATCGACATCAGCACGCTGGCCACGACCAGGTCGATGATCACGAACGGGATGAAGATCAGGAAGCCGATCTCGAACGCGGTCTTCAGCTCGCTGGTGACGAACGAGGCGACCAGCACCGGAAACGGCACCGCGTCCGGGCCGGTGTACTTGCCATCACCGGCCATGCCGGCAAAGGTCATCAGGTCGGTCTCGCGCACCTGGGCCAGCATGAAGGCGCGCAGCGGCTGCGTGGTCAGGGTCCAGGCGGTCTGGAAGTCGATCTGGTTGTTGAGGTACGGCTGCAGGCCGCTGCTCCACATCTTCTGCCACACCGGCATCATCACCAGCGCGGTGAGGAACATCGCCAGGCCGACCAGGATCTGGTTGGACGGCGTCTGCCCGGTACCCAGCGCCTGGCGCAGCAGGCCGAGCACGATGGTGATGCGGGTGAAGGCGGTCAGCACCAGCAGCATCGACGGCAGCAAGGTGATGGCCGTCATCAGCAACAGCGTCTGCAACGGCAGGCTCACCGGCTGCTCGCCGATGCGGCCGACGGTGACATTGGGCAGTGCCGGCAACTGGCTGCTGCCGCCCACGGGCGCCGCGGCCGGTGCGGCTGCCGCTTCGATATTGGCCGGTTGCGCGGCCGCGGCCGGCGCGGCCATGGCCAGCACCGGGCACAAAGCCAACAGCAGGATCAGCAACAGGCGCAGCGCGCGGGCGGTACGGAAGGGCAACATGTTCATCGATCCTTGCGCAGCTTCTGGGCCAGCAGCTGGGCGAAATCAGGCAACTTCTTCAGGTCCGGCAGGCTCGGCGGCGGCGCGGTCGGCAGCGGCTCGGCCAGGCTGTGCAAGGCATTGATGCCGCCGGCGGTGACACCGAGCAGCAACTGCTGGCCGGCCACTTCCACCACCACCACGCGCTCCTTGGCGCCCAGCGGCAGGCTGGCGACCAGCTTCAATCCGGCGGCCGGGCGAAAACCGCTGCCCGGCATGCGCTTGAGCAGCCAGCCCAGGCCGACGATCAAGGCCAGCACCAACAGCAGGGCAAACACCGCGCCGAACAGGCCGGGTGAGGTGGGGGCCTGGCTGCCTACGCGCTGGGCATGCCCGGCCAGTGGCGCGGCAGCCTGCGCAGTGGCAGCGAGCAGGAGCGGGAATGCGCTCAACGCAGTCTCCGGATCCGCTCGCTCGGGCTGACCACGTCGGTCAGGCGGATGCCGAAGCGATCGTTGATCACCACCACTTCGCCATGTGCGATCAAGGTGCCGTTGACGTAGACATCGAGCGGCTCGCCCGCGCCACGTTCCAGTTCCACCACCGAGCCCTGGTTGAGCTGCAGCAGGTTGCGGATCGGCATGCGCGCCCGGCCCACTTCCAGCGACAGCGTCACCGGCACGTCGAGGATCACGTCGAGGTTGAGGTCCACAGCACTGTGCTGTTCTTCGGCCAGCAGTTGTTCGAACTGGGCGGCCTGGGCGATTTCTTCTTGGGTCATCATGGCAACAGGTCCTGCGCTTTGCGCGGCGTCGGGGTGCCGGGCGGCTGCGCGGCGGTGATCTTGATGGCGTTCTTGCCGTTGGCGATGCCGAATTCGCCAGTAAACAACGGGATGTTCTCCACGCACAGCGGCACCTGCGCGGGCAGTTCGATCGGCAACACGTCGCCGACCTTCAGGCCGGTCAACTGCCGCAGGCTCATGCGCTTGGAGGCCAGCACGCTGGACAGCGTGACTTCGGCGATATTCAGCTGCTCGCGCAAGGTGATGTTCCAGCTCTCGTCGCGGTCGTTGCGATCGCTCTGGATGCCGGCGTCGAGCAGTTCGCGGATCGGTTCGAGCATCGAATACGGCAGGGTGACGTGGATCTCGCCGCCGCCGCCTTCCAGTTCCACATGGAAGCGGCACACCACCACGTACTCGCGCGGCGTGACGATGTTGGCGAAGTGCGGATTGATCTCCGAGTTCAGGTACTCGAAGTCCACGTCCATCACCGGCGCCCAGGCTTCCTTCAGATCGGCGAAGGTCTGCTTGAGCAGCAGCTGGATCACCCGCATCTCGGTGGCGGTGAATTCGCGGCCTTCGATGCGCGTGGGGTAACGGCCGTCGCCGCCGAAGAAGTTGTCGACCACAGTGAATACCAGGGTCGGCTCGAACACGATCAGGCCGGTGCCGCGCAGCGGCTTGAAGCGGATCAGGTTGAGGTTGGTGGGCACGTACAGCGAGTGCATGTACTCGTTGAACTTGACCAGGTCGATGCCGCGCACCGACAGGTCGGCCGAGCGCCGGATCAGGTTGAACAGGCCGATGCGCCACAGGCGGGCGAAGCGCTCGTTGACCATCTCCAGGGTCGGCATGCGCCCGCGGATGATCCGGTCCTGGCTGGCCAGGTCGTAGTTGCGGGCTTCGCCGGGCGCCGGCGCAGTTGGCGCGGTGTCCACCGCGCCGGAATCCACGCCATGCAAAAGGGCGTCGATCTCGTCCTGGGAAAGCAGATCGTTGACGCTCATCGTCGTGGCCTTACTGGGTCACAAAGCTGGTGAAGAGCAGTTCGTCGGCGCTCTTGGCGCCGGTCTCGGCCTGCATCAGCTTCTGCACCTCGGCCAGCGAGCTGGCTTGCAGTTTCTCCTTGCCGGCCCGGTCGGCGATCTCGGCCGGTTGCACCTGCGAGAACAGCATCAACAAGCGCGCGCGGATCGCCGGCGCATTGGCCTCGATGTTCTTCAGCGCGACCGGGTCGCGGGTCATCAGCTGCACCTCGACCTGCAGGTAGCGCGGGCCATCCACGGTGCTGTTGAGGTTGACCACGAACGGCGGTTCCATGGCGAAGTACTGGGCCGGGGCCGGAAGCGCGCTGGTGGCGGGCGCGGCCTTGGCTTCGGCCTTCTCGGCCTTGCCATGGCTGGCGAAGTACCACGCACCGCCGCCTGCGGCCGCGGCGGCCACCACGGCGGCAATGACGATCATCAGCATGGGCGAGCCGGACTTCTTGTCCTTGGCGTCGGCTTTCTTGTTCTTGTCGGCGGCAGCGGCCACGGAAAACTCCAATGAAACGGGCTGCTGACATAGATGCAACGCCCGTGCCAATGCCCGGGCGACGGTTTTCTGGCGGGCGAGGGGCCGGTGGCGGGAGGGTTGCGGCGCGCGCTGGCCGTGGCCGCGGCGCGGGTCAGGCTTGCGCCTGGACCCGTTTCAGTCAGCCGACGCCCTGCGCCGGCCGTGAATGGACTCAGGCGTAGGCGTCCAACAAGCCGCGCGCCTTCAACACGGAAGCCGGCACCACTACGCTCGCGGTCTCCTCGATGCCGGCGTCGGCCAGGTCGCTGCCCGCTGCGGTCGTGCCGCTATCCCCACGCTGGCCCTGCTGCTGCGCGCCGACATCGGCGTGGGCCAGCTGGAAGCCGTGTTCGCCCAGCATGTCGCGCAGGCGCGGCAAGCTCTGCTCCAGGGCCTGGCGCACATCGGCATGCGCGGCGGTGAAGCTGGCATGCACCTTGTCGCCGTCCATCTGCAGGTGCACCTCGACCGGGCCCAGGTCATTCGGGGTGATCTTGATATGGGCGTGGCCGATCTTCTGTTCGGCCAGCCAGGTCAGGCGCGTGCCCACTGCCTCGTCGAAGTCGTCGCCTTGCAGGTTGGGCGTCGGGGTCGGGCTGGCGCTGAACACCGCGCCGGTGTCCTGGGTGCGGCCGGTCGTGGCGGCGTGCGGCAGGTTCGGCAGGACGAAGGCGGGGGTATCGATCGCCGGGCCGGCTACATCGTCGCCACCGGCGTCGGCCGACTGCGCTTGGGCCGCGACGGCCGCGGCGGCCATCGACGCGAGCGCCGCGGCATCGGTGCCGGCGCTGCCTACAGCGGTCGCGGTTTGCGCAGCGGCCTGGCCGGGCAGGGCGATCGCGCCAGGGGTGGCAGGCGCGGGTGTGGCGGCAGCGGCGGCAGGATCGGCGCCCGGCAAGCCTGGCAACAATCCGGTGCCGGCATTGCCCAGCAACGGGGCGGCATCGGCAGTCGGCGCGGCCGCGGTGGGCTGCAGCAGCATCAGGCCGAATCCGCCCAGGCCGGGGGGCGGCCAGGCGCCCGCGTCGTCCTGGCTCGCGGCGGCCTTGTCGCTGGCGCCTTCTTCCGTGCTTGCGGTCTCGTCGGTCTGGCTGCCTTCGTCGACGTGGCTGGCCTGGGTTTTCTTGCCCGCATCAGCCCGGCTCGCGCGCTTGTCCTGCGTCGCGTCGCTGCGTGGTGCCGGGTCCTTCTGCTCGACGTTGTCGTCGCGGCGCGCGCTGTCGTCTTCGCGTCGCGGTTGCGCGCGGCGCGTCGTGGCCGCCTGCGCCGTGCTGTCCTGGCGCGGGGCCTGGGTGTTGAGCATGCTCGCGAAACTGTTGGACTGGCCCGCATCGTCCTGGCCGTTGTCATCGCGCGAGATAAAGCTGTCCTGATCCTTCATCCCGCTGGCGCGCGCGGCGGTGTTGAGCAGCGACAACGAATTCAAGCGCTCTCTCCCGATTCGCCCGCCAGTTTCGCCTGGCGCGCGCGGCGCGCGCCCAGATCGTCCATGTCACGCTGGTCGCGTCGCTCCACCACCTGGCGCTCCTGCGTCCGATAGCTGGCCGCCAGCTGTTCCAGCACCTGCTTCTCGCGGCTGGCCAGCAGCAGGCGCGCGCGTTCGGCTTCCACGCGGGCACGGTTCTGGTCGACGGTGAGCATCTGCTGCTCCACGGCGCTGTCCAGGCGATCGAGGAAGGCGCGCCGGTTGGTCAGCTGCGCCGGACTGGTCGCGGCCATCTGGCTGCCGGCGTATTCCTCGGCATAGCGCCGCAATTCCTCCAGGCGGCTGACATGGGTATCCAGCGTGCGCTGGCGCTCGGCCAGGTCACGCGCCACTTCGTCCTCGTGCTCCTGGGCGCGGCGCAGCAAGGGGTCCATCCGGCGGGATTGCATCATGGTTCTTTGCCTGTGGGGATCGGGAACGGCCGCCAGGCGACGGCCGCAGGGTCACATGGAAAATCAGCGAGGTTCACGCTCATGCCGGCGCGCCCTCGCGTTCGACCAGGCGCTTGAGCGCGGCCTGGCTGTGCGGCAGGTCGGCGGCGTGGGCGACGTCCTGGCCGAGGAATTCGGTGATTTCCGGCCAGCGATCCAGTGCCTCGTCGGTGACCGGATCGTTGCCGCGCTGATAGGCACCGATGGCGATCAGGTCGCGATTGGCCGAGTACGCCGAGACCAGCCGCTTGAGCTTTCGGATGCGCAGGCGCCAGGTGTCGTCGGCGATGTCCTGGACCACGCGGCTGACCGACGATTCAACATCGATCGCCGGATACAGGCCGCTGTCGGCCACGCGGCGCGACAGCAGGATGTGGCCGTCGAGGATCGCGCGGGCCGCGTCGGCGATCGGATCCTGCGGATCATCGCCTTCGGTCAGCACGGTGTAGAAGGCGGTGATCGAACCGCGCCCGGCGGCGCCATTGCCGGCGCGTTCCACCAGTGCCGGCAACTTGGCGAACACGCTCGGCGGATAGCCGCGCGTGGTCGGCGGTTCGCCCACCGACAGGCCGATTTCGCGCTGGGCCTGGGCGAAACGGGTCAGCGAATCCATCAGCAGGAGCACATTCAAGCCCTGGTCGCGGAACCACTCGGCAATGGCCGTGGCGCGATAGGCGCCATGCAGGCGCGCCAGCGGCGGGCGGTCGGCAGGGCTGGCCACGACTACGGCGCGGCGCAGGCCTTCCTCGCCCAGCGTGGTCTCGACGAAATCGCGCACTTCGCGGCCGCGTTCGCCGATCAGCCCGACCACGATCACGTCCGCGGCGGTGTAGCGGGTCATCATGCCGAGCAGGGTGGACTTGCCGACGCCGGAACCGGCGAACAGGCCCACGCGCTGGCCGCGGCCGATCGGCAGCAAGGCGTTGATCGCGCGCACGCCGACGTCCAGCGGCTGGATGATCGGTTCGCGCGCCAGCGGGTTGATCGAGACGCCGGCCATCGAGGTGGTGCCTTCGCCACGGATCGGACCCTTGCCGTCCAGCGGCACGCCATCGCTGTCGATGACCCGGCCGAGCAGGCCTTCACCGACTTCCACGCCACCGCGGCGACGCGACGGCACCACGCGGGCGTTCGGCAGCAGCCCGTGCAGTTCGGCGCTGGGCATCAGATAGGTGCGTTCGCCGGCAAAGCCGACCACTTCGGCATCGACCCAACCACCATCGACGACCTCGACCTTGCAGGTCGCGCCCATCGGCGCTTCGCAGCCGACCGCTTCCAGGGTCAGGCCGACAGCGCGGCGGAGAATGCCTTCGCGGATCAGGCCGCGGCCCTGCGCCGGGTCCATCCCCAGCGCGCCCAGCCGCGTGGCCAGGCGCAGGTCGCGCGCGGCGGCCCACTCGGCCGGCATCGCGGTGGGCAGCAGCTGCGCGTTCACAGGCCGGCTCCGGCCTTGCGCATCACGGTTTCGAGCGCGGCCCGCAGGCGCGCTTCGAGGGTGCCGTCGATGCGCACGCTTTCGGCATGCACGCGCAAATCGCCGCGACCCAGGCTGGGGTCGGCGGTGAGGCGGGTGCCGGACATCAGCGACAGCAGCGGGGTGAGGGCGGCGATGTCGTCCGGATGCAGGCGCACTTCGACTTCGCGGGTGCTGCCGCCGACCGCATCGACCGCCTCGATGACCAGATCGGAGAGCAGCACCGGATCGGCCTCGTACGCCCGCCCGACCAGGCTGCCGGCAATGCGCACGGCCAGTTCGCCCAACGCGCCGACCACTTCGGTTTCCAGGCGGGCGAGGGGACGGCTGAAGTTGTCGAGGATGCCGTCGATCTGCGCGGTGAGGCGGCGCACTTCGGCCTGGCCCTGGGCCAGCCCTTCGGCGTGGCCGCGCTCGAAGCCTTCCTGCCGCGCGGCATCCTGGATGGCCTGGATTTCCTGCAGGGTGGGCGGCTTGGGCGGAGGCGGGGCCTCTTCGACCGGCGCGGCCACGGCTTGGGCATGGACCACGTCCAGCGACGGCGCCAGCCAGCGGACCACATCCTCGCCAAGGATCGCGCTCATACCATCGCCTCCGCGCCACCGCCGCCGAGCGCGATGGTGCCTTCATCAGCCAGGCGGCGGACGATGGTGAGGATTTCCTTCTGCGCCGCTTCCACGTCGGACAGGCGCACCGGGCCGCGGGCATCCATGTCTTCGAGCAGGATTTCGGCCGCGCGCTGCGACATGTTGCGAGTGATCTTCTCGCGCACGCGGGTATCGGCGCCGCGCAGGGCCAGGCCGAGCTTCTCGCCGGAGACTTCGCGCAGCAGCGTCTGGATCTCGCGGTCTTCGAGCTCCATCAGGTTGTCGAACACGAACATCTGGTCCTGGATCTTGCCGGCCAGGTCGGCGTCGACCTTGCCGATGGCCTGCAGCACGCCCTGATCCTGCCCGGTATCGAGGAAGTTGAGGATGTTGGCTGCACATTTGACGCCGCCCAGGTTGGACGACTTGAGGTTCTGGTTGCCGGCGAACTGGCGCTCCATGATCTCGTTCAACTCGCTCAGCGCATTGGGCGGGATGCCGTCCAGCGTGGCGATGCGCAGCAGCACGTCGGCGCGGGTGCGCTCGGGCAGGTTCTTCAGTGCCTCGGCGGCCTGGTCGCTGTCCAGGTGGGCCATGACGATGGCGATGATCTGCGGATGCTCGTTGCGGACCAGGTCGGCCACCGCGCGCGGGTCCATCCACTTGAGCGTGTCCAGGCCGGTGGTGTTGCGGCCGAGCAGGATGCGGTCGATCAGGCCGGAAGCCTTCTCCGCGCCCAGGGCCTGGATCAGCACGTTGCGGATGTAGTCATCGGCGCCCACGCCCAGCGAAGTCTTGCCGGCGAGTTCGCCATTGAACTCGTCCATTACCTTTTCGACCTGCTCGCGGGTGACGCCGCTCATGGTCGCCATGGCGATGCCGATCTTCTGCACCTCCTTGGGGTCCATGTGCTTGAGCACCTCGGCCGCATCGGACTCGCCGAGCGAGAGCAGTAGCACGGCGGCGCGCTGCACGCCGTTGAGCGGTTGATTGTCAGGCTTCACTGGCGACCCATCCCTTCACGACCTGCGCGACCCGCTTGGAATCGGCCTTCACTGCCTCGCGCGCCTGGCGCAGGCGATCTTCATACGCATCGGACGGCAGCGCGATGGCCGGCTTGCGGTCGATGCCCAGTTGCGCGGTGTCCTCCTCCAGGCCGGGCAGCAGGTCTGAATCCTCATCGAGCATGCGCACGTCGGCGTTCTGCGGCACGCCGGACTCATCCTTGCGGTGCTTGCGCGCCGGCGCCGGGCCGGTGATCGAGCGCAGCGCCGGGCGCAGCACGCCGAACACCAGGGCCAGCACCACGATGGCGCCGAGCAGCAGGCGCGCGGCATCACGCACGCGCGGGTCTTCCCACCACTTCGGCCCGGTGTCGGCGTCGGGCTTCTCGCGCACGAACGGAGCATTCATCACCGACACGGTGTCGCCGCGTTCGGCGCTGAAGCCGACCGCCTGCTTCACCAGCGCTTCGACCTTGGTCAGTTCGGTGGCGCTGAGCGCCTGCTCGGTGATCTTGCCCTTCGCATCGGGGCGCGGCACATGGTCCACCAGCACCGCGACGCTGACCCGCTTGATGCGGCCGGCCGGCTGGCGCGTGTGCTGCAAGGTGCGATCGAGTTCGTAGTTGCGGGTGGCGCTCTTGGCGCTTTCGGTCGGGCTGGCCGCGGCCGCCTGCTGCGTGGCGTTGGCATTGGGCGCCGCGCCATTGGCTGCAGTCGCGGGTGGCGTGGGCTGGCCGGGATTGGCCGGGCCGGGCGGGGTGTTGCTGCTCGCACCGGGCACGCCCTGCGGGCCGGCGGTGCTCGTGTTGTTTTCGCTGACCTGTTCGCTGCGCAACTTCGGCGGCTCGCCGTTGAACAGCTCGCGCGCCTCTTCGACGACCGAGAAGTCCATGTCCACGCTGACTTCCGGGTTGACCCGGCCGGGACCGGTGAGCGGTTCGAGCAGTTCGCGGATGCGCTGGTTGTAGGCACTTTCCTGGCGCTGCACCTGATCAAACTGCGCGGCGTTGAGGGCGGCATCGCTGTTCGGATCGGCGATGGTGAGCATGCGCCCGCTCTGGTCGACCACGGTGACGCGCTCGGGCGCCAGGTCCGGGATCGACGAGGCGACCAGATGCACGATCGCATCGACCTGGTTGCGTTCCAGGCTCTGGCCGCCGCGCAGTTCCAGCACCACCGAGGCGCTGGCGACTTCGCGCTGGCGGGTGAAGGCGCTGGGCTTCGGGATAGCCAGGTGCACGCGCGCATCGCGCACCGGGCGCAGCGTGGTGATGGTGCGGACCAGTTCGGTTTCCAGCGCGTGCTGGTAGCGGGCGTTCTCGACGAACTGGCTGACGCCGAAGCCGGGGTCGCGCTCCATCAGTTCGAAGCCGAGGCGGCCGCTGTCGGTCAGGCCGGAGCCGGCGAGCTTGAGCCGGGCGTCGTGCAGGTTCGATTCGGGCACGGTGATCGCGCCGGTGGCCGGATCGATCTTGAACGGGATGTTGGCGGCGCGCAGCAGGTCGGTGGCCTGGGCGGTGGCCTTTTCGTCCAGGCCGGTATACAGCGCGGTATAGCCGGGCTTTTGCGACCAGAAGAACACGGCCAGGCCGGCGGCCACGGCCAGGCTGATCATCAGCATCAGGCCGAGGCGGCGGGTGATCTGCAGGCTATGGATGCGATCGAACCAGGTGCCGGCTTTTTCGGCGCCCTGGTGCAGGCTGTCCTTGGTGAGTGCGAGTGCCATCCGTTCTTACCCTTACAACGGCATGTTCATCACGTCCTGGTAGGCCTGGACGAGACGGTTGCGGACTTCCACGGTGGCGCGGAAGGCGATCTGGGACTGCTGCGAGGCGACCATCACCCGGGCCAGGTCGGCGCTGGGGTCGCCCATTTCGAAGGCTTTGGCCAGGGCGCCGGATTTCTGTTGGGCTTCGTTGACGCCGGACAGGGCGCCGCGGAGGGTGTCGCTGAAGCTGGCGCCCTGGGTGGCGGGGGTGGTTTCGCTGCCGGTGAGGCCCTGGATTGCCGTGGAGCGGCCGATGTCGGCCGCCGATCCCAGCGACGCCTGGCCCATCTGGCCTTGGTAGCTGCGGATCTGCGACAGGATCGAGTTGATGGAATCGCTCATGGGAACGGCCAGGACGGTAGTCGCCATTCACGATGCAAGCGGTGTGCCATTCGGGTGGCGGATTTCTGGCGGGCGCTGCTGAGCGTTGGCTCTCTTGGTTCTGCGCTCGGCGTCCGGGGGCGATACCCCTTATCGGGGGACGCCAAAAGCGTCCATCCATGGACTTGAGCTCATGTGGCGACATCCATGTCGCCACATGCCCCCGATAAGGGGTCTCGCC
>Ga0160461_1000285_pt1 | contig 45343 bp, 39 predicted proteins | sample HID1975I_E6MG_FD_108266 | JGI IMG/M metagenome (GOLD analysis project Ga0160461, IMG submission 108266) | Enriched soil microbial communities from UW Madison campus, WI, USA - HID1975I_E6 MG | ecosystem: Environmental > Terrestrial > Soil > Unclassified | place: USA: Madison, Wisconsin...
ACGCGCCTTGCACCGTCCCCTCCGGGGTAGGCGCGAGTGGGCCATGGATGGCCCACGTTCGGTGCCTGAGTACAGGACGTACGACGAAACCGACGCGCCTACCCCGGAGGGGTCGGGGCCCGCGACGTAAGCCGACGCAAGCTATCGCGCAGTGCAGCTCTGAGCGAAGTCCCTGAAGAACGAGGGTCCATCAGACATGCACACACCTGATGGAGAAACAGCCCCCCTTGTGACACAAGGGGGGCGCGCCGACAGGCGCGGGGGATAGAGAAGAGCGTTATTCCCGCAACCACCGAGCAACCTGCGGCGCGAAGTAGGTCAACACCCCATCCGCCCCCGCCCGCTTGAACGCCATCATCGCTTCCATCACGCATTGCCGCTCATCGAGCCAGCCGTTCGCCGCAGCCGCTTTGAGCAGCGCGTATTCGCCACTCACCTGGTACGCGAACGTCGGTACCCGGAACTCGTCCTTCACCCGCCGCACGATGTCCAGATACGGCATCCCCGGCTTGACCATCACCATGTCCGCGCCTTCTTCCAGATCCAGCGCGATCTCGCGCAGCGCCTCGTCGCCGTTGGCCGGGTCCATCTGGTAGGTCTTCTTGTCGGCCTTGCCCAGGTTGCCCGCACTGCCCACCGCATCGCGGAATGGGCCATAGAAGGCCGAAGCGTACTTGGCCGAGTACGCCATGATGCGCACGTCCAGATGCTGCTCGGCATCCAGCGCGCGACGAATCGCCCCGATCCGGCCATCCATCATGTCCGAAGGCGACACGATGTCCGCGCCAGCCTGTGCGTGCGACAACGACTGCTTCACCAGCGCTTCCACCGTGACGTCGTTGAGCACGTAGCCGGCCGCGTCGATGATGCCGTCCTGCCCATGCGTGGTGTACGGGTCCAGGGCCACGTCGGTCATCACCCCCAACTCGGGGAAATGCGATTTCAGCGCGCGGATCGCCCGCTGCGCCAAACCGTCCGGATTCCACGCCTCGGCCGCGTCCAGGCTTTTGCCGGCCGGGTCGATCACCGGGAACAGGTCCAGCACCGGGATGCCCAGCGTCATGGCCTCTTCGCCGACCTTGAGCAGTTCGTCGATCGACAACCGCTCCACGCCCGGCATCGAGGCGATCGGCGCGCGGCCGGCCAGTTCATGCACGAACACCGGATGGATCAGGTCGTTCGTGGTCAGGGTGTGCTCGCGCATCAGTCGACGCGAGAACTCGTGGCGGCGCATGCGGCGCGGGCGGTAGTGGGGATGGGCCATGGGCTCCTCAGTCGATCGCAGGTTTCATTGCAGGACGTAGCCGCGCGGTTGCAGCGGTTCGGGCGGCGGTCGCTCGCCCCGCGCGTCGCGCAGGTCGGTCTCGATGCCACGCACCCCTGCATCCATCGGCAGGCCGTTCGGTTGCAGGCCCGAAGGGCCCGGAGGCGATGGCAAGGACTTCGGCAACGGGCGGGAGCCGGCATTCTACGCCCGCCTCCCGCCCGCTCACCGCGACATCCGGTCGCAAGGCTGCAACGGCGTGTCCCGTGGCGAAGTCCGGGCGTGGCTCAGATCACCCCGCCGCCCAGGCTCAGGCGCAGCACGCCAACCACGATCACCACTGCGTTGAGCAGCAGGCCGGTCTTGGCGCGGCCGCGATTGGCCGGTGCGGTGAACAGGATGCCGATGGCGGCGATGATCGCCCCGACGGCGGCGAACGGGATGACGAACCAGTTGCCCCATCCCAGCAGGGGGATGAAGGCGATGATCATCCAGACGATGGCGACGATGCCCCAGAGCAGACTGATCAGGCCCATGCATTACCTCCTTGTCGATTGCGAAGGGCCACACGATAGCGTTGTGCGGGGGTGGATGTCCGTGCCAGTCGTCCCCCTGCCCCGTGACCTGGCCCTCACGCGCGTTGGCGTGGCCCTCACGATGCGCACCGCAGGCTGCGAGAACGACACAAGTGCGTCAGGATTCAGTGCTGCGGCGGGATCATCCGTCCTACGACGAGCGAGAGGGACACACCATGAAAACCATGATCACCGCTGCCTGCCTGGCCTTGGCGCTGGCCGGTTGCGCCAGTTCCTCGCGGGTGATGCTCGGCGCGGCGCGCCCGCCCGTCGATGCCGCCCAGGTGCAGGTCTATGCGACCGCCCCGGCCGGCTCTACCGAAATCGCGCAGATCGAGACGACCAGCGCGGTCGGCTTTGGCACCCAGGGCCAGACGGATGCGGCGCTGGCGCGGCTCAAGGAAGAAGCGGCCAAGCTTGGCGCCAATGGCGTGGTGGTGATGGGCGTGGGTTCGGGCGGCTCGCCGGCAGCCGTGTCCGTCGGCGCCGGCAGTTGGGGCTCCAGCGTGGGCGGCGGTGTCGGCATCGGTATCCCGACCACGCAGAAGCACGCGGCAGGCGTGGCGATCTGGGTGCCACCGGGTACGCCGTCGCAGCCGGTGCCGGTCCCTGCGCCGGCACCGGCTCGCTAAATCCTTCACAAAATCGGGCGCCGCATATGCGGCGCCCGATTGCTTTCAGCCCTTCTTGGCCGCTGCCTTGCCCAGCTGCGAGGGAATGAACACCTCTTCCACCGCCTTGGCCAACTGGTCCGGCGGCAGCAGACCCTGGTCGAGCAGGAAGTTGTTGAACTTCAGCCGGTCGAACTTCGGCCCCAGGGCCAGCTCGGTGCGCATGCGCAATTCGAGGATGCGGGTGTAACCGTAGAAGTAGCTGCCCGCCTGGCCCGGCGAACGCACCATGTAGCGGTCCAGTTCCTGCCGCGCCATCGCCGGCGACAGGCCCACGTCGTTCTCCAGCACCAGGCGTGCGCGCTCGCGATCGATCAGGCCAAGGTTGAGCATCGGGTCGAGCATGGCGCGGGCGGCACGCAACAGGCGGAACTGCAGCGCGATCAGCTGCCCGTCCAGCGGCTCGTACGGCACCATCTCGGCTTCGGCATACAGGGCCCAGCCTTCGACGTTGACCGAGTTGAACGCGAACATGCTGCGTGCCAGCGACACGCCGCGCTCGACCATCGCGGTGAACTGCAACTCGTGGCCGGGGCGGCCTTCATGCGCGCTCAGCGTCCAGGCGGCCGAGCCGAAGTTGAAGTCGTCGTACTGCTCCTTCTTGCCGCTGCCTGCGTCCGGATTGCCCAGCGGCAGCACGAACTGGCCCTGCTGCCCGGTGTTGCCGACCAGCGGCGCGGGCAGGAAGTGCGGCGCGGGCGAGGCGGCGCTTTCGGCCGGCGAGCCCAGGCGCATCTGCATCGGCCGCTGCGGGACGTCGACGATGCCCTGCTTGCGGATGATCGGATCGATCTGGTCGATCACGCCGCGGTAGTAGTGCTCCAGCTGGTCGTCGGCGATCTTGTCGCGCTTGAGCGCGCGGATCACGTCGATGTAGTCGCCGCCTTCGGGCAGGCCCTTGGCCTTGGCCACCAGCGGTGCAAGCTGGCGCATCGCCGCACGGGTTTCCATGAACTCCACTTCGGCGCGCTGGATCAGCGCCTGCGGATCGATGCCGATGCCGACCTGCTTGAGCTGGAACGCATACAGCGCCGGCGGCAGGCGGGCGTCTTCGCGCGCCTTCGGCAGCACCTGGGTTCGGGTCCAGTCGGCATAGGCCTGCAGCTGGGTGGCGGCGGCCTTCAACGCTTCGTCGGCGCCGGCGATCTTGTACTTGCCGAACAGGTCCTTGATGCCCTGGATGTAGGTATCGACATTGGCCAGCGCCTGCTCGACCTCGCGCCGGGTCGGCTGCAGCAGCTGCGGGTTGGACAGCCGTTCGGTGTAGCGCGCCTTGGCCAGGTCGGTCATCGGCGTGCTGCCCGGGGCCAGGCCGACGTAGGCGTTGAGGCGGCCCAGCGCGCTGGCGCGGCGCTCCGGCGGCGTCTGGTCGGAGAGCAGGGCGTTGATGCCACTGAAGACGTTCTGCGGCACGTCGAACCAGGGCAGCAGGTAGCGCTCGTTGAGTTCGCTGCCTTCGATCTCCTGGTCGATCGCGGCGATCAGGATCGCCAGGTCCTGGCGCACGTTGTTGTCCTTCTCCACCGCCAGCTTGCCCTGCAGCTCGGTGCGGGCCTTGGCCAGGGCGGCGCGATAGCGCGCATCGTGGTCCGGGCCGAGGTCGGACACCTTGTCGTCATAGCCCGGCACGCCGAAGAAGCTGACCTGCTCAGGCTGGAACGGGCCCTGGGCGTCGAGGAGGATCTGCGCGAAGGCGTTGCTGCGTGCCACCCATGCCTGCGAGGCCGGGGCAGCCTTGGCGGCGGCCGGGGCAGCATCGGCAACGGAAACGGACAGCGGGCTGGCCAGGGCCAGGCAGACAGCAAGGGCAAGTGGCTTCATCGCGCAACTCCAGGACAAGGAATGGCGCACGCTACGCGGGCGCCCCATGCGCCGCAATCGGCCCGAAGTCATGGGTGGCTTCACGATCGGCTACGGGGGAAAATCGAATTCCCCCGTGCCAGTGCCTCATGGATGACCCCGACTCCCGTGCCCTTGCTCAATCCCGATGTCGCCGTGCAGGCCGCTCGCTGGCAGCAGGCGTTCGCGCAGGCCAGGCCGTTCCGGCACGTGGTGATCGACGATTTCCTCGCCCCCGATATCGCCCAGGCCCTGCTGGATACCTTCCCGGCCTTCGAGCGCGGCAACTCGGTCGGCGACGATGGCCGCCAGGGCAACAAGTCCGTGCTCGAGCGCATCCGCGGGCTGGGCGGCGCGTGGGCGGGGCTGGATGATGCGATCCAGTCGCCAGCGCTCCTGCAATGGTTGGGCACGGTCACCGGGATCGACGACCTGCTGTACGACCCGTTCTACCTCGGCGGTGGGACGCACGAGAATCGCCACGGGCAGGCACTGAGCGCGCATATCGACTTCAACTACCACCCGAGCGAGCGCTGGCATCGCCGGCTCAACCTCATCGTCTACCTCAACCCGGAATGGGCGCAGCCGTGGGGTGGCAACCTCGAGCTGTATCGGGATCCCTACGCCGAGCCGACGCCGCAGGTGAAGGTGGTGCCGGCGTTCAACCGCTGCGTGATCTTCGAAACCACCGAACACAGCTGGCATGCCTTCGACCCGATCCAGCTGCCGGAGGACAAGCGCGACCTGAGCCGGCGTTCGATCGCGCTGTACTTCTACAGTCGCGAGCGCCCCGCCGAAGAAACGGCCGGCCGCCACACCACGCACTACGTCGATGCGGGCCTGCCTGCGCACCTGCATGCCGGGCACACCCTGAGCGAGGCAGACTTGCAGGCCTTGCAGCAGATCGTGGCCCAGCGCGACCAGCGCCTGCGCGATCTGTATGCGGAGAACGCGCGCCTGCTGCAGGCACAGGACCGCGGCATTGCCGGGCACCTGTTGTACCTGGCCAAGCGCCTGTACGTGCGCTCGCGCCGCTAGGCGCGGACACCCCTGGCGGCGAATGGCATCGCGCCATCCGCCCCTGCGGCGGCCGGGCGGCTTACTTCAGGCAGCGATCGATGAACGCTTCGGCCGTCTTGTAGCGGTGCAGCGCGTTGCTGCCCGAAAGCCCGTGCTTGGCGCCCGGGTAGGTCATCAGCTCGAACGGCGTGCCGCGCTTCTGCAACTCGCTCATCAGCGAGGTGGAGTTGGTGAACAGCACGTTGTCGTCGGCCATGCCGTGGATCAGCAGCAGCTTGGCCTTCAAACCATCGAGATGACTGGCGATGCGCGCTTCCTGGTAACCATCGACGTTGGCCGCCGGCAGGTTCATGTAGCGCTCGGTGTAGTGCGTGTCGTACAGCGCCCAATCGGTCACCGGTGCGCCGGCCACGCCGCAGGCATAGGCTTCGCTGTGCTTGGCCAGCAGCATCAGGGTCATGTAGCCGCCGTTGGACCAGCCCTGCACGCCGATTCGGGCCGGGTCCACCCAGGGCTGGGACTTCAGCCACGCGACGCCGCGCAATTGGTCATCCACTTCCACCGTGCCCTGCTTGCCGTACAGCGCGCCGCCGAAGTCGCGCCCCCGGCGCGGGGTGCCACGGTTGTCCAGCGAGAACACCACGAAGCCCTGCTGGGCCAGGTACTGGTTGAACAGCGCATCGCCCTTGCTGGCCCAGCTGTCGGTGACGGTCTGCGCGGCCGGGCCACCGTAGACGAACACCATCACCGGATAGCGCTTGGTCGGATCGAAGCCGGCCGGCTTGATCAGGCTGTAGTGCAGCTGCGTGTGGCCATCGGCCGCCAGCATCGTGCCGAACTCCACCGGGCGCTGCGCATCGCGGTACTTCGCATACGGGTGTTGCGGATCGGCCAGGTCGTTCTTCAGCAAGGTGGCGATCTTCTCGCCGTTGGCGCGGAACAGTTCGATCTGTGGCGGCGTGCGCGTGTTGGACCAGTTGTCCACGTACACGCTGGCGTTGCGGGCGAAGCTGGCCGCGTGCGTGCCGTCCACCTTGGACAGGCGTTCGACCGGCCCCCCCGCCAGCGGCACGGCGTACACGTTGTTCTGCAGCGGCGAATCCTTGGTGGCGGCGAAATAGACGCGGCCTGCCGCCTCGTCCACGGCCAGCACGCCGTCGACGACCCACTCGCCGCTGGTCAGCGCGGTCATCGAGGCGCCGTCCTCGCTGGCCAGGTACAGGTGTTCGTAGCCGCTGCGCTCGGAGTTCCACAGGAAACGACCATCCTTGAGGAAGCGCAGATCGTTGTGCAGCGGCACCCAGGTCGGGCTGGTCTCGGTAACGAGCACGCGCTGCTGGCCGCTGGCCAGGGTGTCTTCCACCAGCTCCAGGCGCTTCTGGTCGCGCGACTGGCGCTGGAAGGTCAGGCGCTGCGGATCACGCCAGTCCACGCGGGCCAGGTAGATGTCCGCGTTCTTGCCCAGGTCCACCCAGTGCGGTTTGGCCCCGGCCTTCGGCGCGATCGTGCCGAGCTGCACGCGCGCATTCGGCTGGCCGGCCTGCGGATAGCGCTGCGCGACCACGTCGGTGTGGTCGGCATACACCTCGTAACGCTTCTGCACCGGCACCGGCGTCTCGTCGATGCGCGCAAAGGCGATGGCTGAATCATCCGGTGCCCACCAGTAGCCAGTGTGGCGGTCCATTTCCTCATCGGCGACGAACTCGGCCACGCCGTTGCCGATCGTCTCGCTGCCGTCGTGGGTCAGGGCAAACTGCTTGCCGCTGGCCAGGTCGATCACCCACAGGTTGCGATCGCGGATGAAGCTGACAAAGCCGCCCTTCGGCGACAGCTTCGGATCGGTGGCAAAGCCTTCGCCATGGGTGAGCTGGCGCACGGCCGCGCTGCCCTGCTTGGCGAGGTCGTACAGGTACAGCTCGCCGCCGAGCGGGAACAGCAGCGAACGCGCGTCCGGCGCCCACTGGTAATCGACGATGCCACTGAACGCGGCAATGCGCTGGCGTTCGCGTCGCGCCTTCTCTTCGTCGCTCAGCTGTTCGCCACCGGGCAGCACGACCTTGGAATCGACCAGCAGGCGGGTCTGGCCGCTGGCGATGTCGTATTCCCACAGGTCCAGCTGGTTGCGGTCGTTGTCCTTGCCGCGCAGGAAGGTCACTCGCGAGCCGTCCGGCGCTACCTGTGCCTTCATCAGCGTCGGGCCAGACAGCGGCCTCGCGCCGGTCATGGCTTCCAGCGTGAGTTTTTCGGCGTGGACGGGGGCGGTGGTGGCGAGCATGAGGGCAAGGGTGGCGAAGAGGTGGCGCATGGCGTCCTGCAATGGAAGGCGGGCTGGCGGGCGGGCTGGGTGTGGCTTACTTCTGGGTCTGGCCGAACAGGTGCTTGCGCTCTTCTTCGCTGAGCGGCTTGCCGGCGTTCGGATTGACCTGCTGCTTGAGTGCGTAGGCGCGCGCCGTGGCTGGACGCGCGGCGATGGCGGCATGCCAGCGGCGCAGGTTCGGGTACGGCGTCAGGTCCAGCGGCGCGCTGTCGTAGGCGTTGATCCACGGATAGATCGCCATGTCGGCGACGCTGTAATCGGCGCCGGCGACGAAGTCACGGCCGTCCAGTTGCTTGTCGAGTACGCCGAGCAGGCGCTGCACCTCACGGGTGTAGCGGTCGATCGCATACGGGATCTTCTCTGGCGCATACACGTTGAAGTGGCCGTACTGGCCGGTCATCGGGCCCAGGCCACCCATCTGCCACATCAGCCACTGGTTGACCGCGACCTTCTGTCGCACATCGGCGCCGAAGAAGCGGCCGGTCTTGTTGGCCAGGTACAGCAGGATCGCGCCGGACTCGAACACGCTGATCGGTGCACCGCCATCCGCTGGGGCGTGGTCGACGATCGCCGGCATCTTGTTGTTGGGCGAGATCGCCAGGTATTCCGGCTTGAACTGGTCGCCCGCGCCGATGTTCACCGGCTTGATGGTGTACGCCAGCCCGGCTTCTTCCAGGAACAGGCTGACCTTGTGTCCATTCGGCGTGGGCCAGTAGTAGAAGTCGATCACGGCGCGCTCCAGCGAAGGTGGGGCCGCAGTGTAGCGCCCGTCCGGGTTGGCAGGGCTGCGCGCGCGCCGTTAACCTGCCGGCTCCCTTGCCACGAAGTGTTCCACGCATGTCGCCCCCGACCCGCCTCAGTCCCGTTCCTTCCCTGATCTTCGCCTCGCGCTGGCTGCAGCTGCCCCTGTACCTGGGATTGATCCTGGCCCAGGGCGTTTACGTGTTCCTGTTCGGCAAGGAGCTGTGGCACCTGATCCACGAAGCACCGAGCCTGGGCGAGCAGCAGATCATGCTGATCGTGCTCGGCCTGATCGACGTGGTGATGATCTCCAACCTGCTGGTGATGGTGATCGTGGGCGGCTACGAAACCTTCGTCTCGCGCCTGCGCCTGGAAGGCCACCCGGACCAGCCGGAGTGGCTGAGCCACGTCAACGCCTCGGTGCTGAAGGTCAAGCTGGCGATGGCGATCATCGGCATCTCCTCCATCCACCTGCTGAAGACCTTCATCGCCGCGGGCGCGCTGGGCGGCATTCCGCTGTGCGCCCCGGACAAGATCAACATGGCCGCCTCGCAGATCGGCGAAGCCAGCTGCTCGGCCCTGACCAGCGACGGCGTGATGTGGCAGACCATCATCCATTGCGTCTTCATCCTCTCGGCCATCGGCATTGCCTGGACCGACCGCCTGATGTCCAACGCAGGCCACGCGGCCCCGGCTGGATCGGGCCACGCCGGCCACTGAGCCGCGCTCAGCGTGCGCCCGGTCACACACCGGCCGGGCGCACGCTTGCACGTTGACGCACCGGCAATGCTAGATTGCGGTCTTGGCCGCCGCCTTCGGGAGGGAGGGTGGCAGCACCGCAACATTCACCAGAATTCGGGGTCAAGGGGGAAACATGTTGGATGTAAGTTCGCGTCGCGCGGCACGTCTGGCCGTGCCGATGCTGTTGCTGGCGGTCCTGGCCGCCTGTTCGCAGAAGGAAGAAGCCCAGCCCGCCACGCCGGCAGCGCCGGCCGCCAATGGGGGTGCCGCTGCTACCGCACCGGCCTCGCCGGCCGCCGCGCCCGCCGCTACGGCCGAGACCGCGGTCTCGCCGCAAGTGCAGGCCATGTCGATCGACCAGCTGCGCGAAGCCGCCTCGCTGGCCCTGCGCGAGAACCGCATGTATGCCCCGGCCGGCAACAACGCCGTGGAGTACTACCTGGCGCTGCGTGACAAGCAGCCCCAGGACGCCACGGTGAAGAGCGCGCTGACCGACCTGACGCCCTACACCCTGATCGCCGCCGAGCAGAGCATCAACCGCGAGGACTTCCCGGAAGCCCAGCGCCTGATCGCCCTGATCGAGAAGGTGGATGACAAGGCCCCGGCGCTGCCGCGCCTGAAGGCCGGCGTCACCAACGGCGTGCAGGCCGCCACCACGCGCACCGCCCAGGAATCGGAAAAGCTCAAGAAGCAGACCGAAGAAAAGGCGCTGCAGGCGGTAGAGCAGAAGAAGCAGTCCGAACAGCAGGCCAAGGAAGCCGAAGCCGCGCGTCAGATCGCCGCCCAGCAGGAAACCGCGCGCCAGCAGGCCGCCGAGGCCGAGCGCCAGGCCGCGGCCAAGCGTGAAGCGGACCAGCGCGCCGCTGCCGCCGCCGCGCCGAAGCCGGCTGCCCCGACGCCGACCGCCGCTGCGGCCGCGGCCGCCACGCTGCGTCCGATCAGCACCCCGGCCCCGCGCTATCCGCCCGAAGCGCTGCGCGCCGGTACCTCGGGCGAAGTGCTGGTGGAAATCACCGTGGGCACCGATGGCTCGGTCACCAGTTCGCGCGTGCTGCGCGCCAACCCGGCCCGCATCTTCGATCGCGAAGCGCTCAACGCGACCAAGCGCTGGAAGTTCGAGCCGGTGGCCGCACCGATCACCACCCGCCGCACCCTGTCTTTCAGCCCCGGCACCTGATCGCGGTTGCTGCAGTCTCCAGACGCCCGGGCTCGCCCGGGCGTTTTTTTGCCCATTGGCCCATGGCCGCGCTGGCGGAACGGGCACCATCGGAAAGGAAGTCGATGCGTTTTTCTGCCTGGCAGTGCCTGCCGCTGTTTCTCGCCTTGCTGTCGCCGTGCGCGATGGCCAAAGCCGCGCCTGTCCCCGACTACGACGCGCAGTTGCAAGCGGTCAGGGATCGGGTCGACCACGCACCCAGCGCCGCCGATCTCGCCGCGCTGGAACAGTTGATCGCCGATGGGCGCTTTGCCGCGCTGGCGCCACGCGTGCAGGCCGTCACCCTCGCGGTCGCCGGCTGGGGCGCGCTGGGCCTGGAACAGGTGGACAGGGCTCGCGCATTGCTGGCGCGGGCCAGCGAAATCAATCCCACCGAGCCGATGGCCTGGTACCTGCGCGCCGTGGCGGACCATCAAGGCGGCGAACCCGATCTGGCCGCGCGCCACCTCGCCCGGCACATCGCCCTGGCACCGAAGGCGGCGCAGGAACTGGACGCGGGCGTGATCTTCGCCTTCCTGAACGATGCCGATGAAGCGGGCGAAGGCAAGCGCGTGCTGCTGCAGTCATTGTTCGACGCGCAATGGAAGGTGGGCGGCAGTGAGCCCCCTGATGCGTGGTACATGTTGGCCGTGCTGCAGTTCGAAGCAGGCGAACGCGATGCGGTGCCCGCGACGCTGGCGCGGCTGCGCAATGCCGACGGCATCGTCCGCGTGCGCGCCGATCGCCGTTTCGATCCCTGGGTAGACCGCGCCGCGCCGCGTTGGGACATTCGCCGCGCCACGCAGGAAGAACAAGATGTCCTGCGCACCGCCAACCTGCTCCAGCCCGACGACCTCAGCGTGCTAGTGAGCCTGTCGTCGACGATGCTGGCGCTGGCGCAGTACGACGAAGTGTTGCGCATGAGCAGCCAGGTGGAAGACATGATCGCCGCGGCGAAGGACCAGGGTGCCGAAGGCCCCTACCAGCCCATGGACGAGCTGGCCTGGCTGCTGGAGAACCGGGTCAGCGCGTTGCAGCGGCTCGGGCGTGCCGATGACGCCGTGGCCTTGCGGCAACGCTTGCGGCAAATGCCCGAAGCCGGCGGCGCCAATGTCAGCCAGGCACTGAACCTGGGCGAGATGATGGTCGGCCTGGCGCGTCCGCAAGAAGCGCTGCAGGCCATCGCGCAGGTCGGCGAGGCGTCGCCGTACGGCGAGATGGTACGGCGCCACGTGCAGCTGCTGGTTGCAAGGCAACTGCATGACGATCAACAGGCCGATCTGGCGCTGACCTATCTGCGCGAGCATCGCGCCGACGCGCCTTCGGTCTGGCTCGACTGCCTGCTGCTGCTGGGCCGCGTGGATGAAGCCGCTGCGTTCGTCGGCGAAGCGTTGGCCTCACCCGTGCGACGCGGCGACATGCTGTTCGCGTTGCAGGTTCGTCCCGACCCCGCGCCACTACCGGCCTTCGCGGCACGGGAACCCCGCATGCAGCAGCTGCGGGAACGCCAGGATGTGCGAGCGGCGGTTGAGGCGGTAGGTCGCATCGAGCACTACAACCTGCCGTTCTAGCATCGCCTTTCGCCCGCCGATACACATCGTCACACGCGCATGCCCGATGACGCTGGAGCACGGGTGAGCGACGCACAGAATGCGAGCGGTTCTCAACAAAGGAACCGCAGTGCCTCCCCTCAACCTGATTTCCTACGCCTCATCACGGCCGCGCGCACTGGTCGCCGGCTTGTGCGCCATTGCGCTGGCGCCGCCGGCCCTGGCCGGCGAGGCCGCCTCGCCGACCGCCCTGCCCGGCCTCACCGTCACCCACCCGCAAGAAAAGCCGGTGACGCCAGGTGACGTGTTCCGCCATCCCGGTGCACGTGACCTGACCCTGCGCGGGGATTTCCTGCGCAGCGGCGCCACCCAGGCACGCGAGGCGTTGAACCGCATTCCCGGGGTCAACGCGCCGGACAATAACGGCACCGGCAGCCACGATCTGGCGCTGAACGTCGGCGTGCGCGGGCTCAATCCGCGGCTGGCCTCGCGTTCGACGGTACTGGTGGATGGCATCCCGGTGCCGTTTGCGCCCTACGGCCAGCCGCAGCTGTCGCTGGCGCCGCTCTCGCTGGGCAACATGGCGGCGATCGACGTGATCCGCGGCGCCGGTGCGGTGCGCTACGGCCCGCAGAATGTCGGCGGCATCATCAACTTCATCACCCGCGCCATTCCCGACGCGCCCAGCGCCAGCGTTTCGATACAAGGTGTCACCGCACCCGGTTCCCCGTACGACGGCAGCAAGCGCACGGCCAACGCCTTGATTGGCGGCACCCATGCCAGCGGCCTGGGCGCGGCGTTGCTGTATGCCGGCACGCGCGGCATGGGCTATCGCGCGCACAGCGACACCCGCATCGACGACCTCATGCTGAAGCTGCAGTACCAGCCGGACGACACCCATCGCTTCCATGCCATGGGCCAGTATTACGACGGCCAGGCGCAGATGCCCGGCGGCCTGAGCCAGGCCGACTACGCCGCCGATCCCTTCCAATCCACGCGTCCGCACGACCGCTTCTGGGGGCAGCGCACACTGCTGGCCGGTGGTTACGTCTACTCCGGCGAGTCGTTGCGCGTGAGCGCCGATGCGTTCTTCACCAAGACCCTGCGCAGCGGCTATCTCGACCAGCGCAATTTCGTTTCGCTGTCCCCGCGCTACTACTGGGTGCGCGGCTTGGAGGCGCGGGCCACGCGTGACTGGCAATGGGGCCAGGTGGCGCATGAGATCAGCGCCGGCTACCGCTACATCAACGAGGCCAGCCACGAGCTGCGTTACCGCAGCCCGCCCGGCGCGCCGCTGCCCGGCACCGACAGCCGTCGCGACCGCAACACGCGGGGCCAAACCGTGGCCCATGCCTTCTACGTCGACGACCGCATCGACATCGGCCGCTGGTCGCTGACGCCGGGGCTGCGCTATGAATCGATCGACCAATCGCAGCGCAACCTGATCACCGAACGCCCGTACCGCGCGCGTTACAACGTGCCGTTGCCGGCCTTCCATGCGCTTTATCGGCTCGATCCGGATTGGCACCTTTACGCCAACACTGAGACTTCGTTCGGCAGCGTGCAATACAGCCAGATGCCGAACCGGGTCGCTGCCGGCCAGGTGAAGCCGGAGAAAGCGCGCACGTGGGAAGCCGGTATTCGCCATCAGAGCGAACATCTGCAGGCATCACTCGGTACGTTCCTGGTCAATTTCGACAATCAGTACGAAAGCAACCAGGCCACCGACAGCGTCATCGCGCGCGGGCGCACCCGCCAGCGCGGCATCGAGGCGGAGGTGGCCTACGCACTCTCGCACTGGTCACCGATGCTGGAAGGCCTGGCGCTGCGCGCGAACTATGCGCTGGTGGACGCGCGCATCCGTGAGAGTGGTGGCAACCAGGGCAACACCGTGCCCTTCGTCTCGCGCCACAAGGGGCTGGCCGCGCTTGGCTATACGCGCGGCCCACTGCAGCTGGACCTGGAGTTGCAGGCGCAGTCCTCCCAGTTCGCGGACAACGCCAACACGCGGATCGAATCCGCAGACGGCAGCAATGGCCGCATTCCCGGTTACGCGCTATGGAACCTGAGCGCGCACTACGACCTGGCCGCTGCCGGTCTGGCCGGCGCAAGGATCGGCCTGGGCGTGCAAAATCTGCTGGATCGGCGCTACTTCACCCGCGCTTACGGCGACAACAACCGCGGCAAGTACCTGGGACTGCCGCGCACGCCGTGGCTGCAGCTGTCGTTCGATCTCTAAGCGCATAAAGGCAAGGCGGGCCGAAGGATCGGCCCGCCTTGTGTCTCGCCATACATTGGCCGATCAGTGACCGGCCGACTTCATCGCCTTGTCGTGGCCGGCCTGCATCTCGGCCTCGGTCACCTTGCCATCGCCGTTGGCGTCCATCGCGGCGAACATCTTCTGCGAGCCGGCGGCGTGCTCGGCGGCCGAGAGCTTGCCGTCACCGTCGGTATCGATCTCCTTGATCTTGTCGGCGGAGGACATCTTCATCTTCGCGGCCTTGTCACCCTTGCCCTTCGCTGCCCACGCGGCGTCCATCTCGGCGGCAGTGACAGCGCCATCATGGTTGGCATCCATCTTGGTGAACATCTTCTGCGCACCGGCGGCGTGCTCGGCGCTGCTCACTGCGCCGTCGCCATCGGTGTCCATCGATTTGAACTTGTCGTCGGCCGCCATGGCCAAGGCCGGTACCAGCGAAATTGCCAAAGCCATCGTCAGTCTCTTGAGTTTCATCCTGCCCTCCGCAGGTTGGGGTGTGCCACGAGCCTGCACGTGCATTCGTTGTCCAGCCGTCAATCCCGCGCGAAGCGACGCGAGCGGTTCATCCTGGTGCTGAACCGCTCAGCGCGGTTGTTGCATGTAAACGTTTCAGGCCGGCAATAAAGGTTGATTAGGTGCAAACGCAAAGGCCCGGCTTCACGCCGGGCCCTTGCATGTACGCACGGCCGAATCCACGCCTCAACCGCTGATTGCCAGCCGTTCCTGGTGATAGCGACGCACCGCTGCCAGCCACAGCAGCATCGCCAGGCCGAAACCACCGGCGAGATAGACCGCCCAGACCGACAGATCAATGGTTTCGTGACGGGTGATCTTCTGCAGCATCTGGTTCTGCGCCAGGAACGGCACCGCAAAGTGCCACAGCTGCGTCTTCAGCGGATACACCAGCAGCGCGTAACCCGGCAGCATCGGCAACAGCATCAGCCAGGTCATGTGGCTCTGCGCCTCCTTCATGCTCTTCGCCGCGGCCGCCAGGTAGGTCAGCAACGAGGTGCCGATGAAGACCATCGGCAACAGGACGAACAGCATCTGCACCATCGCCACGAAGCTGACATTGAGCTGGCGGCCCACGCCGGTGGCGAAGGTCGCGCTGAGCTTGAAGGCCAGCAGGGTGAGCAACAGGGACACCATGCCGATCACGCAGGCCGCCGCGATCTTGCCGCTGACCACCGCGCTGCGCGGCGCCGGCGTGGCCAGCAACGGCTCCAGCGATTGCCGCTCGCGCTCGCCGGCCGTCGCATCCAGGATCAGGTACGCGCCGCCGAGGAACGAGGTGATGATCAGCAGCACCGGCAGCATCAGCGACATGTAGAAACCGCGTTTTGCATCGGCGGTGGCCAGGTCCTGCATCCCGACATCCACCGGGCGCGCGACCTGCGCATCGATGCCGCGTGCGAGCAGGCGCAGCGCGCCGACCTGCTGGCTGTACGCGCCCAGCGCCGCCTGCAGACGGGTGGCGGGGATATCCGCGTCGCGGCGGGTGCTGTCGCGCTGGATCTCCACCAGCGCCGGGCGGCCTTCGCGCCAGGCTTCGGCGTAGTCGTCGCTGAGCCGCAGCGCCACATCGATCTTCTGGCTGCGGATGGCGGCCGGGATGTCCGCCGGTGCGGCCACCGCATTCAAGCCCTGGGCCTTGAGGAAGGCGATCAGGTTCGGCGCCGCGGCGGCATTGACGGTCGGGATATCCAGCGGCTTGTCGATCTGGGTCTTCACCCGCGACTCGGCCAACGCGCCCATGCCCAGGATGATCACCGGATACAGCAGCGGCGCGAGCAGCAGCGAAAGCAGCAGCGTGCGGCGATCGCGCGAGATATCGCGCAACTCCTTGCGCATCACCGTCCAGACGGTGCCAAACAAGCCCTTCTTGGCGGGTACGTGGTTCATGCGTGCAGTCCCTCGTCCGAACCGATCGCCTTGACGAAGGCGTCTTCCAGGTTGTCTTCTCCGGTGTGTGCGCGCAGCTCATCGGCGGTGCCCGCCGCGACCACCTTGCCCCTGGCGACGATGGCGATACTGTCACACAGCGCGGCGACCTCCTGCATGATGTGGCTGGAGAAGATCACGCAACGCCCTTCCTCGCGCAGCTGGCGCAGGAACGCACGCAGCGCGCGGGTGGTCATCACGTCAAGGCCATTGGTTGGCTCGTCGAGGATCACGTTGCGCGGATCGTGCACCAGCGCGCGGGCGATGGCGGTCTTGGTGCGCTGGCCCTGGCTGAAGCCCTCGGTCTGGCGATCGAGGATGTCATCCATGTCCAGTGCGGCAGACAACACGCGGACGCGCTCGGCGATGTGCGCGGCCGACATGCCGTGCAGCTCGCCGAAGTAGGTGATGTTCTCGCGCGCAGTCAGGCGCTTGTATACGCCGCGCGCATCCGGCAGCACCGCCAGGCGGCGGCGCACGGCGATCGGATCGGCCGCCACGTCGATGCCATCCACGGTGACGCGCCCGCTATCGGGCGTCATCAAGGTGTAGAGCATGCGCAGCGTGGTGGTCTTGCCCGCGCCGTTGGGGCCTAGCAGGCCGGTGATGCGACCGTCTTCGGCGCGGAAGCTCACGCCGTCCACCGCCTTGACCAGGCCCGTGCGGGTCTTGAACGACTTGTGCAGGTCTTCGGCGATGATCATGCCGCGTCCTCCATGGTTGCGATGGCGTGCATCAGGGTTCCCATCCGTTGAACGAGGTGAAGGCCGGCACGCGATTGAGGTCCTGCACGCAGGCGGCATCGAGCGACTTGGCGTCGCCCTGGTCGAAGAACTGGCCGATCAGCTTGGGCACGCAACCCAGCGCCATCACGCTGTGGCCCTGGCCCGGGGCGATGAGATGGCGACCGTTGGGCAGGCCGGCCAACACGCGCTCGGCGTAACGCGGCGGGGTGACCGGATCGAGTTCGCCAGAGAGCAACAACACCGGCGCATCGGACTTGAGCGGCGTGGTGAAGTCGGCCGGCGCGGTGCCGGTGGCCCATACCGGGCACGCGGCGAAGAACATCTGCGCCACTTCCGGGCCGAGCAGCGTATCGGCGGTAGCGGCATCGGCCTGATAGCGGCCCGCGTCCTCGGCACAGATCACCGACCACTGCATCTGGCGATTCATCTGGCCGCCCATCTGCCGGGTGGCGAGCTGGGCCAGCGACATCAGCGGCTCGTAGCGCCCGTGTGCGGCTTCATCGAGCACCAGCGGCAGCAACGAAGCGGTCTGCGGCGCATAGGAGAAGGCGAAGGCCAGGCCGACCACGGTATCGGCGGTCACCTTGCCGTGCGCGATTTCGCCGGTGCCCGGATGACGATAGTCGACCTCCACCGGCGCCTGGCGCAGCTTGGCCAGCACGTTGCGCAGCTGTTCGTGCGTATCGATCGGAAAACGCTTGGCGCAGGCGGCGTCCTTGCGGCATTGCGCGGCCTGCAGCTTGATGGCGTCCTCGAAGGTGGTGGCGAACTCGCCGCCGACCACCAGGTCGTTCGGGGCCACGCCATCGAGCACGATCGCGCGCACGTGCTGCGGATAGCGCTTGGCATACTGCTGCGCCACGCGGGTGCCGTAGGACACGCCGATCAGGTCGACCTTCGGCGCGCCCAGCGCGTTGCGCACGGCGTCGAGGTCGGCGATGGCCTCGGTGGTGGTGAAGAAGCGTGTGTCGGTCTGCGGCTTCAACGCAGCCGCGCAGCGCGCCGCGAAATCGGCGATGACCTTGGCGGCGTCGGCACTGTCCTCGTCGGGCGGATCGAGCGGCTTGCCGTCCGGGCCCTTGCATTCCAGCGGATGGGAGCCGCCGGTGCCACGCTGGTCGATCAGGAGGATGTCCCGCTGCTTCTTGGTCTCGGTCATCGCGAGGTTGACCAGCCCGGCGACTTCCGTGGCTGACTGGCCCGGACCTCCGGCAATGAAGAACACCGGCTCCAGGTCGGCGGCCGAGTCGTTCTTGGATTCCAGCCAGGCGATCTTCAGCTCGATCTGGCGACCCGCCGGCTCGGCCGGATTCTCGGCGACCTTCAGCGTGGCGCACTGCGCATCCACGTTTTCCGCGCCCTGCGCCGAGCTCAGCGTGCAAGGATGGAACTGCAGCCGGCCGCGGGTGCGGGTGACCGCTTCGGTCACCTCCTGCGCTGCAGTGCCGCGTGGCGAAGACGCCTGCGACGGCGCGGCGGCCGCGACTTGCTTGTCCGCCCGGTGCCCTTGCCACTGGCGATAGCCAACCACGGCGAGCACGAGCAGCACCGCCGCAATGAACCTCCACTTCTTGGACATCTTCGATTCCTTCCTGAGTCTTGGTTCCAGGACGCGGCACCGGTCTGGATGTGACCGAACCCGCCGCCCCACGTTCAACGCATCATGCTTCGTACAGGAAAATCCGCTCGATCGCGCGTCCGAACAGCTGCGCGATGCGGAACGCCAACGGCAGGCTCGGGTCGTACTTGCCCGTTTCCAGCGCATTGACGGTCTGTCGCGACACCCCGAGACGTTCGGCGAGTTCCCCTTGTGACCAGCCCTGCGCTTCGCGCAGTTCCCGCAGCCGATTGTTCACTGGTAGCGTCGCCGCAGCCAGGTGCCGGCCACCGCGCGCACCAGCACGATGGCGGCGAACACCCACGACATCGCCGGCTCGGCCTCCACCTGGATCAGGCCGAAGCGCTGCAGCACCCAGGCCGAGAAGTACAGCTGCGACACCACCAGCGCGGCGATCGCCAGCGATTCCAGCTCGATCTTGCGCTGCAGCTCGTCGGCATCACGCAGGTAGCGCAGGGCCGCGCGCACCAGCAGCACGGTGGCGGCCAGCGGCAGTACGCAGAACAGGGCCACCAGCCACGCGCCATGCGGACGGGCGGCGAGCCAGGGCGAGAGAATCAACAGGGCCAGGTAGACCAGCAGGCCGGGAGCAGCTTCGCGCAGGTAGCGGCGCGAGAGCTGCTGCTGCAGGCGGCCGGACTCATCCGGCAGCCACTGCGGGCGCAGCGTGTGCAGCGCGCAGGCCAACAGCAGAGCCACGCCCATGCCCCAGGCCAGGCCGGCGGTGAGGTCGTGATAGCGCGCGGGCAGGCCCAGTGCCGGCACGTAGGCGGCCAGGGCCAGCAGTGTGGTCAGCACGGCAAGGCCCCGCAGCCGATTGCCGCGGGCCGTTAGTCCCGTCATCGAAAGCCCCCCCGTGTCAATGATGCTTTACATCAGGATCAGGGGTGCGGGATGCCTTGTCAAGGGAGTTTTACACCCTGCCGGTGCCAGCGCTCGCAGCGGCCGCTGCGAAGACTCACCCAGGCTCAGGCGGCGTTGCGCCGGAACGGACTCCGGAGGCCAGCACGAGCGACGGTCCACGTGCTCATGCCGGCATCCACGAGGAGCGTATCCACCGCGATCTCGAAGGCCGCCAATTGCGCCGGCGTGAAGGTACGGGTGAGGTCGTCGAAGATCAGCTCGAACTCCAGCCACCAGTCGTGATCCGAAACACCCGCGGACTTGGGCGAGAGGATGTGCTCGCGCACCAGTTCCACGGCCTGTCGCACTTCGCTATCGGTGACACCGCGGCGGAACAGGCGGGTTTCTACGGCATCCAGGGGAGAGAACATGACAAGCGCGGTCGAACCAGGAGGCCGGCATGATGCGCATGGCGATGTCAACGTGGCATGGAGAGCGCCTGACCAATACGTGACGCCAGGCGCGGCGCGACTGTGCTACTTCACCTCATCAAACACGTACTCATGCTGGCCGTCGCGCACGATCAGCTCGCGCATCCCGTTCTTTTCCGCACGCACGAAGGCGAAACCGGCCGCGACCGGATCGATGGTCACGAAGGCCAAACTGCCGTCGGGCTGTGGCTGGGTCGCCACCGCCGAAGAGAACGCGCCCACGTCGAACTTCGCCTGGCCGTCCTTGCGCGTCACCACCAGGTCGCCCAGGGCCTCGTTGTGATAGCGCGGCGCCAGGCCCGCCAGCGCCTGCGCATCGGCCGGCCACTGCAGCAGCTTGCGCTGGGCGTCGAACGCGGCGCGGTTGGCCTTGGCATTCGCGTCGGCGGTGGCCTGCGCCTGCGGTTCGCCATCGAACATCAGCTCCATCAGCCGGCGCTTGAACGGGCCGCGCAGGTACACACCCTCATCGGCGTTGGTGAGGATCACCGCGCCCACCTTCTGCGCCGGCCACCACATCATGTTGGAGTGGAAGCCGCCCATGTCACCGCCGTGGTCGATCACCAGTACGCCATCGCTGCGATCGAGCATCAGCGCCATCGCATAGTCACGATCGGCGCCGAGGGAGATCTGCGGCTCGCGCCGTTGCAGCAGCGCAGCCTCGCCGATATAGCGGCTGCCGTCCGGCAAGGTGCCGCGGTCGATCTCCATCTGCACGTACTTCAGCAGGTCGTTCACCGTGCCCCAGGCGGCACCGGCCGGGCGCGAGGCGACGATGGTGTCGTTCAGGCCCATGTCCATCACCTGCACGCGATGGTCGATGTCATAGCCGTGCGGCGCGGCGTAGTTACCGGTCTGGGCCTTGGCGTAGTCGAACGTGGTGTTGCGCATGCCGAGCGGGTCGAACACCAGCGTCTGCATGGCACGGTCATAGCCCTGGCCGAGTTCGGTGCCCGGATAGGCCACCTGGCCACCGATGTAGCCAGCGGCCGCGGCCATCGGGTTGGAATACTGGAACAGTTCGCCGAAGCCGCTGGTCGGCTGCATCTTGCCCAGCGTGGTCATCACCGTTTCCGGCGTCTGCTTCTCGCCTTCGAACAGCCATTCGTAGTCCTGCCGCGGCAGGCCGGTGCAGGCGCAGATCAGGTGCTTGATCAGCACCTTGTCCGTGGTCGCGGCATCGCCCAGCTTGAACGCAGGGTAGACGTCCTCGGCGCGCGCGTTCCAGTCGAGCTTGCCGGCATCGACCAGCTTGGCCAGCATCAGCGTGGTCAGCGCCTTGGTATTGGAAGCGATCATGAAACGGGTATCGCCATCGACCGGGGTGGGCTTGCCCAGTTCGCGCACACCGAAGCCGCGCGACATCACCACCTTGCCATCTTCGACGATGCCAATGGCCACGCCGGGCACGTCGTATTCCTTGCGCATGGCCTCGACGAAATCGGCCACTTGCTGCTGCCGCTTCGCATCGAACTTGTGCGCGGTGCGGCCGCCGAAGTTCTCGCGCTGGTAGCCGGCCGGCTGCAGGCGCTGGAACAGCTTGCCCACCTGCGAGGCGCGCTTCTCGGCAATGGCCTGGTCCATGTCGACCACGGCGACCGTCCACGCCTTGCCATCGCGATACGCGGCGGCCTGCAGGGTGCGCTTGGCATTGGCGGCGACGTCGTAGTCGTAGAAGCGGCGCTGTTTCCAGCCATCGCGCGGGGCCGCGTCGGTGGCTACCAGCAGTTTCGGATCCAGGCCCAGCAGCGTCCATGCCTGGCGCACCGCCGCATCGGGATCATCGCCGCTGGCATCGACGATCGCCACCCGCGAGCCGTCTGCCTCCGGCGGCGTGACCACCACGGCGTTGCTTTTCACCTGTTTGGCCCAGCCCTCGGGCAGCAGGAACGTGGTGCCGCGGGGCGTGGCGGAGGGTTTGTCTGCGGCACTGGTGGTGGCGGCCTGTTCGGCGGTGGCCAGCGGCATGGAAACACAGAGCACGAACAACGAAAGCGCTGCGCCAAACGCAGCCTGCAACGGTCGATACATGACAACCCCTTCCGATGGGGCCAGGCGCAGGACGCGCCCGGCGATGCTCTGCCTGCCAACGATAGTGGAAAAACCAACCGGCCACGCGGTCGCGTCCTGGAAACGCTTGCAGTTGCGCGGCCCCGGTATTCACGACCACGTAACCGGGCGACGCCGAACAATCCGCTCGCGCTTCAACACAGTTTCCGCCCACTGGGCAGTGGAGACGTCATGCGTATTCCGTGGCGAATCATCAGGGACCGAAGGGTATCCCTCGGCCGGGCCTCCGCTGTCCTGCTGCTGGGGCTGTTGGCCGCCTGCTCGCGCAATGCCGACGCGCCCGCCGACAAGGCCGCGGTCGCGCCGACGCCCGCCGCCCCGGCAGCGGCGCCCGCCACGCCGGCCGCCGCCGCTGCACCGGCGCCAGCGCCGGATCGCGTGTTCGGCACCGAGCAGCTGGAACAGATGGTGGCGCCGATCGCGCTGTATCCCGATCCGCTGCTGGCCCAGGTATTGATGGCCGCGACCTATCCGGGCGAAGTCGCCGATGCGGTGGCCTGGTCCAAAGCCCATCCCAAATCCACCGGCGATGCCGCGGTGAAGGAAGTGGCCGACACACCGTGGGATGCCAGCGTGCAATCGCTGGTGGCGTTCCCACAGGTGCTGGCCACCCTGGGCCAGGACCCGGCCTGGGTGCAGCAACTCGGCGATGCGTTCCTCGCGCAGCCGGACGACGTGATGGCCGCCGTGCAGCGCCTGCGCAGCAAGGCCCAGGCGGCGGGCAACCTGTCCTCCAACCAGTACCAGCAGGTGACGGTGCAACCCGCGCCCGCGACGGCCGCGCCCGGCGATGGCGGCGCGGCGCCGATCGACAACGGCGCCGCAGCGGCGCCGGCACAAACCATCGTGATCGAACCGGCCGACCCGGCCGTGGTCTACGTGCCCAGCTACAACCCGACCACGGTCTACGGTGCCTGGGCGTATCCGTCCTATCCGCCGGCTTACTACCCGCCGCCGCCGGGCTATTACGCAGGGAGCGCGCTGGCTGCCGGGCTGGCCTTCGGGGTGGGCGTGGCGATCACCGATTCGCTCTGGGGCGGGTTCGACTGGGGCCATGACGACGTCCACATCGATGTGAATCGCTACAACAACATCAACGTCAACCGGCGTATCGACGTCAACAACAGCACCTGGCGCCACGACGCCCTGCATCGCGATGGCGTGCCGTATCGCGATCGCAACAGCCGCGAGCAATTCGGGCGCCAGCTGGACGGCGCCGGCGACCGCAACGCCTTCCGCGGCGATGATCCGGCCCGCGCCCAGGCGCGCGAGCGCGCACGCAGTTCGATGGAGCGCGGCGGCATCGGCGCACCGGCGCGCGACAACGCCCAAGCGCGTGAGCGCGCGCAGGCGGCGGCCGATCGCGGCGGCGTGCGGGATCGTGCCGGCGACGGCGGTCGCGCCGAAGCGGCGCAGCGTGCGCAGGCGGCGATGGGCAATCGCGGCAATGCCGGCGAACGCGATCACGCCGGGGCGGCGCAGCGCGCGCTGGACGCGCGCAACCGGCCAGGCGCGGCAGGCAGCCATCCGCAGGCGCAAGCGCGTGCACAGAACGCCCGCGACCATCAGCCGATCCAGCATCGGCAGACGCAAGGGGGCAACCAGCAGGTGCGGCAGGCCGCGCGCCAACAGCAGCAGCGCCAGCAGCCGCGCAACAATGCCTTCCAGGGCGCGAGCCGGCCCGATGCCTCGCGCGCGCAGGCTCAACGTGGCCGCAACAGCCAGGCGGCGGCGAGCCGACCGCAGGCCTCGCGCAGCGCCGGCCGCCCGGTACAGCGCCCATCGCATCCCCCGCAACGCCAGGCAGGACGCAGGCATTGAACGGAGCCCTCGCGTGAACACCACTTTCCGTTGCACCGTCCTCGCGGCGGCCCTCGCCCTTGCCGGCGCCTGGCCACACGCGGGCAGCGCGCAGGGCAGCGCCGCCAAGGCCTTCGCCAGCCCGGAAGAAGCGGCGCAGGCGCTGGTCAGCGCCCTGGGCACCGACCATGCCGACCAGGCGCAACTGGCCGCCCTGTTCGGCAGCGACTGGCACGACTACGTTCCCACCGAGGGCGTGGACCGTAGCGATGTCGAGGCGTTCCTGCAGCACTACCGGCAGCGCCACGCGCTGGACGCCGGCCCGAACGACACCCGCGTGCTCAGCGTGGGCACGCCGGCGTGGATACTCCCGGTGCCACTGGCGCATGACGCCAAGGGCTGGCACTTCGATACCCACGCCGGCGCAGTGGAGATCCGCGCACGCCGCATTGGTCGCAATGAGGACGCTGCGGTGCAGTCGCTGCTGGCCTACCACGATGCACAGATGGATTACGCCAGCGAAGACCACGACGGCGATGGCGCGCTGGAATACGCGCGCAAGTTCCTCAGCAGCGACGGCCTGCACGACGGCCTGTACTGGGCCGACGACGACAGCGGCCAGATCAGCCCGCTGGGGCCGCTGTTCGGCGACGCCACGCCGGGCGGCGATTGGCACGGCTATCACTTCAAGATCCTGGAAGGCCAGGGCGCCTCCGCGCCCGGCGGGGCCTACAGCTACCTGATCGGCAAGCACATGAGCCGCGGCTTTGCGGCGATCGCCTGGCCGAGCAAGTACAACGACACCGGGGTGATGAGCTTCATGATCAGCCAGGACGGCCAGATCTTCGAAAAGGATTTGGGGCCGGGCTCGGAGCAGGCGGCCAAGGCGATGCAGCGCTTCGATCCGGACGACAGCTGGAAGGCGGTCGATGCGAAAGAGGCCGAAGACGCGGCGAAGGCGCTGTAGCCCAGACCCTGCTCCGTTGCGTCGGCCCAGTTTCGGGGGGCTCCCGTAGTCGGCGATGCGAATGGCTACAGCGCAAATGCGGCCTACGTCCTGGCGGGCGGGAAGCTGGAAGTACGCCTGGTCAACGCCATGTACGATGCCTATGACTCGTATGCGGGCACGATCACGGTGCCAGGTTCTCAGGCGATCACGTCGCCTATGGACTTCAGGTCAGCAATACTTTGGGTGCGGTAACCGGCACGTATTCCGTGCCCTGATCGACAAGATTCCAGGGGGAAGCATGAATCGACTGACGAAGCGTCTGGCGCTGGCGGCTGTTGCGTGGATGGGGGTGCACGCGGTGACAGGCGCGGCAAATGACGAGGCCATGGGCGGCGCTGACGAGGCCACGACCATCTACAGCGCATTCCTGACCCAGTGGATGGGAGAAGGCGATTCGCCGATCAACGTTGCCACCACTGCAAAGGCCCCGATGCCGGATCAGATCCGCCAATACAACGACTGTGCGGGCAATGGCGGCGACGAACGCATCCACTGGACCACCGGGACCACGGATGCAGACCTCAAGCGAGCGCTCTCACCTATCGCCCGCGTCAGACTGGTCGATCCCGATCAATGGCACCCGAGGGATCCCCATGCCCTCATAGCAGAAGGGAAGTCCGTGGACGCGGCCGTGGAAGCCGGAGTCGACGGCGGGCTCATGATCTTCTCTGCCATCAGCTTCAACGAAGCGCACGACGTCGCGATGCTGAGTTTCTCGTTCGTCTGCGGAAGCCTGTGCGGCCACGGTGGCGCGGTGATGTTCAACAAGACCCCAAGTGGTTGGCTGCAGAGCAGGAAGCAGTGCAGCAGCTGGATCTCGTAGGCTAGGTCCGGAGCGAACCGATTTCGGTCACCTACTTCGCAGTCGTCACATTCGATCTGCAACTGTCATTGAGGCTTAGGGACCAACCATGCGAATAAAAATGCACGTCTGGCTTGCCGGCGCAGCATTGGGCTTTATCGCCGGCCCAGCCGTAGCCGGCAATGCGCGTTGCGGCCTTCCAGAGGGCATTGGCATGCGGGAATTGCACCGCATTCTTAGCCTGCGTGCCGTTGAACTGGTGAGCCGGGCCGCGACCTCCGTAGACACGCTTATGCCGCTCATCGACCCATCGGCGACATTCAGCCTCGGCGCAGGTGATGTCGGCCGTCCCCTGGGAGAGGGTGTTTCGGGTGCCCGCAAGCTTGCTGAAGTCATGCATGCGGATACCTACCGCTTTCTTGGTTGGGACTACATGGATTCCCCGACGGACGCGTGCGCTCCGCAGAAGGTGGAGGTCGAATTCATCGATAGTGACGCCCGATCCGTATCCAGCGTCGAATTTTCGTTCGAGGCAGGCCGTGTGGTGGACGCCGCTGGTTGGAAGCGGTCATTCGAAGTCGGCCCCCTGGCCAAGGTCCCTGTTCTCTAAGTGGTGCGATCCGTTTAAACCTTTCAGCCGCAGCGCGCATCTCACCTAGAGGACTGGATACGGGTTGGCCGACCCAGGCCCCTCACATCACCGGCGAGTGCGCCAAAGGGAATTGCATGCTGTCTGGAAACCTTCGCGTTGCCGTGCTCCTGGTCACGGCCCTCCTCTCGTTCCCGCGTCTGGCATCAGCCACCACCTCGGTAGAAGAAGCCAACACGCTCACCCGTCAGTTCGTGCAGCGCACGATGACGGAAGAACGGATACCCGGCCTGCAGATTGCGGTGATCAAGGACGGGAAGGTCGTGCTGTCCGAGAGCCATGGCTGGGCCAACGTCGAGAACAAGGTGCCGGTGACGCCCAAAACTTTGTTCCCCATCAATTCCGCAGCTAAAACATTCACCGGCGTGGCGATGATGCAGCTGGTCGAGGCCGGGCGGGTGGATCTGGACGCGCCCATCTCGCGCTACCTGTACGACCTCCCCACGGCGTGGCAGTCAATTCGCGTCCGCCAACTACTGGGTCATACCTCCGGCCTGCCCGATATCGTCGATCAGCATGGCTTGATCGGCGGTGGCACCGAGCTGGATGCGTGGAAGGCAGTCAAGGCGCTGCCGATGGAAGCGCCCATCGGAGACCAGTTCGCCTACAACCAGACCAACTACGGCTTGCTGGCGCAGATCATCATCAAGCAAACGGGGATGGCCTACGAGCAGTACCTCGCGCAGCGCCAGTTCGCGCCCGTCAACATGCCACTGACCACCTTTGGCGATAGCTACGACCTCTTGCCGAATGCGGTGACGATGTACAGCTACTCCCCGCGTGGCACCTTGGCAAAGAATGATGGAGACCGGCTATCCCATTGGGTCTACGACATCCCCTATAGCCTGTGGGCGGGAGGTGGCATCCAGACGACGGCGGATGAACTGTCGCGCTGGCTCATCGCGGTGTCGAACGGCTGGCTGATCAGCAAGGACGATCTGCAGCGCATGTGGACGCCCGAGAAATTGAACGACGGCACGGACAGTGACTGGTCCGCCGGCTGGCCGGTGTTGCAGGCGGCGCCGCCACGCCAGGTGGCAGGCATTGGCGGTGCCCGCGCGGCGTTCTTCGTCTATCCGGATGACGGCCTGGCCATCGTGATCCTGACCAACCTCGCCGGCGTCAATCCGCAGCGCTTCATTCCGAAGATTGCCGAGTTCTATACGGCGCAGCGGTGAGTGTATAAGTGTCCCGGTCCATCCCCGAGTATCCATTGCTGAAATGCATCCTCTGGCTGCCCTCCTGGAGTGGTTCCCCGAATTCGACTTTGGCGTACTTGACCATGGCTTTGCTCCGCATGGCAGGGACTACTTCCTTTTGGTCGAGTCTTCATTGGGCAAGGAGCCAGGGCGATACCGGATCCAGTTCACCCATGTCACCGAGCTGCGCTACTCCACCGCCGTCGACGACGATGTTTGGGAGAAATCCTGGGGCGAGGCGTTCATCGACTATCAGGCCTGGCAGGATGCGGGTGAGCCAGACGGATACGTGTGGGGGACTTGCTGGTCGCTGGCGTGGCCGGGCCTTCGTGCGATCGAGCCGTCACCCAGGGCGGCTGCATGGAGCGCGCGAGTGGGTAAACCGATGTATGAAACTGAGATCGATACGGACCGCTTCAGCGTCAACATGATCTTTCACTCAGTGCATTGGGCGAAGATCAGCGACGAGACCTCAAATCTGTCGCACGTCCTCATGCCGCTATCTACGCTGAAAGGCGCCTTCCGATGTCCATGATCGGCCTTGTCTTCATCGCGGCAGCTGCCACGGCCACTGCGCCGTCAACGCCCGGCGACCCTGCCACCCGCGCAGCAATCGAGGCCACCTGCTTCGATTATCTCGACGGTCAGCTGGAGGGCGATCCTTCGCGCGTCGCCCGCTCGCTGCATCCGGATCTCGCCAAACGGCGCGTGCTTGGCGAGACGCCCGATGAGCGCCTCGGCCTGCGCCGCATGAGTAAGGAAGAGCTTGTCGAACTGACCCGACAAGGCGCACTCAAGACGCCGAAGGAGAAGTGGGATCGCACCTGCACCGTGCTGGATGTCGCCGGCAACGTCGCGGCAGTGCGTGCGGAAACCCCCTGGTTCGTGGACTTCTTCCACATGGGCAATTTCGACGGCCGCTGGGTGATCGTCAATGCGCTTTGGTACGCCAAGCCCAAGCAATCAAACTAGCGCGCTCACAACGTCTCGATCCGGCTCCGTCCGCCGCGCTTGGCCGCATACAAGCGTCCATCCACCGCTTCCAGGAAACCGCTCGCACTGCCCTCGCCCGTCACCTGCACCGTGCCCACGCCCAGGCTGCAGGTGACCAGCGCACCAACGCCCTGCCCGCCGTGGGCAATCCCCAACTCGGCAATGCGCGCCACGCATTGCTCGGCCAGATCCTTCGCCGCCGCCGCATCGGTTTCCGGCAGCAGCACGATGAATTCCTCACCCCCGAACCGCGCCACCACGTCGCGCGGCCGCTGCACGATCCCGCGCAGGGCCAGCGCCACCTTGCGCAGGCATTCGTCGCCGGCCACATGGCCGTGGGCGTCGTTGAATTGCTTGAAGTGGTCGATATCCAGCACCACCAGCGACACCGGCTTGCCGCTGCGCCGCGCCTCGGCCCATTCCGCCTCCAGTCGCTGGTCGAACATGCGGCGATTGGCGATACCGGTCAGGCCGTCGGTCAGCGACAGCAATTCCAGTTCGTGGTGCAGCCGCAGCAGTTCTTCCTCGGCCCGCTTGCGTTCGCTGATGTCGAACATGAAGCCGATCAGGCAATCGACCTCGCCGTTCTCATGCCGCACCACGTGCACGACGTCGCGAATCCACACGTAGCCACCGTCGCGGGTCAGCGCGCGGTAGTCGGCCTCGTGGTCCACGCCCGCCTGCGATTGCGATACGCAGAAGTTCACGACGTAGTCGCGGTCTTCCGGGTGCATGCGCGAGACCCAATCGTCCACGGTCTGCCAGCTGTCCTGGGCCCAGCCCAGCAGTGTCTCGATCTGCGGGCCGATGTAGGCAAAACGCATGCTCGCCCAGTCGATCTTCCAGGGAATGGCCTTGGTCGATTCCAGCAACGTCTTGTAGACGTCAGGGCTTTCCGGAAGGGGCTGCGGCTGGCTGTGGCCGTTCGCGGCACGGGCAGGCACTGGATTCATGCCCGCATGTTAGGGAATTTGCGCGGCATGGTTGTGACGTCCGCCACGACGCTGCTGCTCAGCCAGGCGTCGCCTCCGCGCACGGCTGCCGCTCCAGCCATGCCGCCACTGCCCACAGCAGCAGGCCCACGACCGCCGTCGCCGCACCCACGTAGCCGGTCGAGGCGGGGCCAAACCCGGCGTCGATCGCCATGCCGCCCAGCCATGGGCCGAGCGCATTGGCCGTATTGAACGCGGCGTGGTTCGAGGCGGCGGCGAGGGTTTGTGCTTCCCCGGCCGCATCCATCAGGCGGGTCTGCAGGATCACCGCCAGCGCACCCATCGTGCCCACGGCGATCACCGCCAGGAGCACGCTCCACAGGCTGTGCGCGGCCAGCGGGTAGATCAGCAGCACGATGATCGACCACACCAGCACCATGCCCGCGGCACGGAACTGGAAGCGATCCACCAGCCAACCGCCCGCAAAATTGCTGATCAAGGCGCCGACGCCGAACGCCGCCACGGCCACCGGCATCCAGCGCTCGGAGACACCGGTCACGCGCACCAGGGTCGGCGAGAGATAGGTGAAGACGCAGAACATGCCGGCAAAGCCGATCGCGCCGATCGCCAGCGCCAGCCATACCTGTGGGCGATTGAACGCCTTCAACTCGCGCATCGGCGAGGTGCGGGCTTCGTTGGGGTCCGGGGCGAGGAATCGCGCGATCAGGGCCACGGTGATCACCGCCAGCACGCTGACCAGCGCGAAGGCGATGCGCCAGCTGGCGTGCTGGCCCAGCCAGGTCGTCAGCGGATTGCCGACCAGGATGGCGATCGACAGGCCCAGCAACACCTTGGAGACCGCGGCGCCGCGCTGTTCAGGCGGGCTGATCGCCGCGGCCACGAGCATCGCCACGCCAAAGTAGGCGCCATGCGGCAGGCCGGCCACGAAGCGCGCCAGCAGGGCGACGCCGTAGTTCGGCGCCAGGGCGCTGCCGAGGTTGCCCAGGGCGTAGAAGCCCATCAACAGCAGCAGCAGCGTGCGCCGCGGCAGTCGCGCGCCGGCAAAGGCCAGCACCGGTGCGCCGACCACTACGCCGATGGCGTAGGCACTGATCAGGTGGCCCACCTGGCTCTCGCTGATGGCCAGGCCGCGGCTGATCTCCAGCATCAGGCCCATGCTGGCGAATTCGCTGGTGCCGATGGCAAAGCCACCGAGCGAGAGCGCGATCAGGATCAGGACGCGTTGGCCGGCAGTGAGCCGCGAGGCAAACGCCTCGGGAGGGTGATTCATCGCAGGGGGGGACCGCCGTGGGGGACCTCTAGTATTGCTGCGTGGCAGCACAACGCAAGGCGGCAGGACGCGCCGGCCGCCTGCGTGGTCCGCAACTACTTGCTGCTGACGTACTTTTCCCGGCGGATCTGCGCACTCGGCAGGCCCGCGTCCTTCAGCGCCTGGAAGCAGGCATCGACCATGTTCGGATTGCCGCACAGGTAGGCGATGTCGGTGGCCGCATTCGGTGTGAACTCGGCCAGGTGCTGCTGCACGTAGCCGTGGCGTGCGTCCGGATGGGCGCCGTCGGGCAGCCCGCGCGAGTAGCACGGCACGTAGCGGAACGCCGGGTGCGCATCGGCGAAGGCACGGAAGTCCTCGCCGTACAGCAGTTCGTCGTCGTTGCGCGCGCCCTGCAGCAGGATCACCTCGATGCCGCGCGCGGCAATCTGCTCGGCCAGCAGCGGCAGCATCGAGCGGTACGGGGTGACGCCGGTGCCGGTGGCGATCAGCACGTAGCGCTGGTTGTGGTCGCCCGGCTGCAGGCAGAAGCGCCCGAACGGCCCGCTGGCCTGCAGGGGGTCGCCGGCACGCAGGCTTTCGAACAGGGCCGTGGCGGCCCCGCCGGGGACGAAGCTCACCGCGATCTCCACCGCCTCGCCCGGGCCCAGCGCGTGGTCGTGGATGGTCGCCAGGGAATAGCTGCGCCGGGCGGCGGTGCCGTCGGCATAGTCGAAATGGACCTGGATGAACTGGCCGGGCTGGAAATCCAGCGGCTGGCCGTCATCACGGACGAAGCGATAGTGGCCGACCGAGGGCGCGATCATGCGGCAGTCGACGAGCTTGAGGGGGAATTGGACGGGCACTGAGCGGAATGGAACAGTCTGTAGCCGGGGCCAGGCCCGCGGCGGGCTTCTATAATAACGGCTGTACTTTCCGGCGCCGAATCCCTGGCGCGAAGGCCTGAGCTTGAATCCGGTTTCCCCCACCCCGGCGCCCGCGCTGCGCGTGCGCGATCTGCGCAAGACCTACGACAACGGCGTGGAGGCCCTGCGGGGCGTCTCGCTGGAGGTGCAACCGGGCGACTTCTTCGCCCTGCTCGGCCCCAATGGCGCCGGCAAGTCCACCCTGATCGGCATCGTCTCCTCCCTGGTCAACCTCAGCGAAGGCCAGGTCGAGGTATTTGGCACCGACCTGGTGCGCGAGCGCAGTGCGGCGATGCGGCTGATCGGCCTGGTGCCGCAGGAAATCAACTTCAACCTATTCGAAAAGCCGTTCGACATCCTGGTCAATTACGCCGGCTTCTACGGGATGCCGCGCAAGGAGGCCGAGGCGCTGGCCGAGGCCGAGCTCAAGCGCGCCCACTTGTGGGAGAAGGCGCAGGTGATGAGCCGCACGCTCTCCGGTGGCATGAAGCGCCGGCTGATGATTGCCCGCGCGATGATGACCCGCCCGCGGCTGCTGATCCTCGACGAGCCCACCGCTGGCGTGGATATCGAGATCCGCCGCGACATGTGGCGAGTGCTGCGCGAGATCAACGCCGCCGGCACCACCATCATCCTGACCACGCATTACCTGGAAGAAGCCGAGAGCCTGTGCAGGCACCTGGCGATCATCAACCACGGCCAGATCGTGGTGCAGGGGCCGATGCGCGCCCTGCTGGCGCGGCTGGACGTGGAGGGCTTCCTGTTCGATATCGACGGTGACCTGCCGGCGCAGCTGCCGCAGATCGAAGGCGTGACCCTCATCGCCAGCGACGCGCATACGCTGGACGTGGAAATGCCGCGCGCGATGGACCTCAACCGCATTTTCGCCACGCTGCAGGACGCTGGCATCCGCGTGCGTTCGATGCGCACCAAGTCCAACCGCCTGGAGGAGTTGTTCGTGCGCCTTACCGCCAACCTGGAGACCGCGGCATGAGCGTGCCCACGCCGGTGACCCACACCGATACCCAGCGCAACCTGGTCGCCCTGGCCACGATCGTGCGCCGCGAGGTCAAGCGCATCCTGCGGATCTGGGGCCAGACCCTGGTGCCGCCGGCCATCACCATGACCCTGTACTTCCTGATCTTCGGCGGCCTGATCGGCTCGCGCGTGGGCACGATGGGCGGGTATGACTACATGGCCTTCATCGTGCCGGGCCTGGTGATGATGAGCGTGATCCAGAACAGCTACGGCAATATCTCCTCTTCGTTCTTCGGCGCCAAGTTCGGCCGCCACGTGGAAGAGCTGCTGGTCTCGCCGATGCCCAACTGGGTCATCCTCACCGGCTACGTCTCCGGCGCCGTGCTGCGCGGGCTGATGGTCGGCGTGATCGTGCTGCTCATCGCGATGTTCTTCACCCCGGTGCGCATCCCGCACCCGCTGGTGACGCTGACCACGGTGCTGCTGGGCGCGACGATCTTCTCGCTGGCCGGTTTCATCAACGCGGTGTACGCCAAGAAGTTTGACGACGTGGCAATCGTGCCGACCTTCATCCTCACCCCGCTCACCTACCTGGGCGGCGTGTTCTATTCGGTGAAGTTGCTGCCGCCGTGGGCCGAGGCGGCCACGCACGCCAATCCGATCTTCTACATGGTCAACGCGTTCCGCTACGGCCTGCTCGGCAGCAGTGACGTGCCGCTGTGGGTGGCCTACACCTTGATGCTGGGCTTCGTGGTGGTGCTGGGCGCCCTGGGCCTGTGGCTGCTGCGGCGTGGCGTGGGATTGCGGAGCTGAGGTTCTGAACATGCGCATCCTCGTCCTCGGCGCCGGCGGTACCGGCGGCTATTTCGGCGGTCGCCTGGCGCAGGCTGGGCTGGACGTCACCTTCCTCGTCCGCACGCCCCGCGCCCACGCACTGGATCGCGACGGCCTGCGCATTCGCAGCCCGTTGGGTGACGCCGATCTTCCGGTAAAGCACGTCACCGCCGAATCGGTGGGCGCGGCGGCCGCAGTGCAGCCGTTCGACCTGGTAATCCTCGCCTGCAAGGCCTATGACCTGGGCAGCGCGATCGATGCCATCGCCCCGGCGATCGGCCCGGACACGACGATCCTGCCGATCCTCAACGGCCTGCTGCACTACGCCGAGCTCGATGCACATTTCGGTCGCGAGCGCGTGCTGGGCGGGCTGTGCTTCATCAGCGCCGCGCAAGGGCCGCAGGGCGAGATCCTGCACCTGGGCAAGCCGGCCTCGATCACCTTCGGCGAACGCGACGGCGCCCACCTGAGCCCGCGCGTACGCGCCTTCGCCGAGGCCTGCGCCCAGGCTGGCATCGCGCATGTGGCCTCGCCGACGATCGCACAGGAACAGTGGATCAAGTTCACCTTCCTGTGCAGCCTGGCCGCGGCCACCTGTCTGACGCGTGCCCCGATCGGCCGCATCGTCGAAACCGACGATGGCCGTGCATTGATCAACGGGCTGTTCAACGAGACCCTCATCGCCGCCGAGGCCGATGGACAGAAGATCCCGCTCGCCGCGCGCGAGACAGCACTCGGCACCTTGCTGGCGCCGGGCTCGGAACTGAAGGCTTCGATGCTGCGCGACCTGGAAGCGGGCCGGCAGGTCGAGGCAAGGCAGATCGTGGGCGACATGCTGGCCCGCGTGCGCCAGACCGGCCGCAACGCACCCTGGCTGATGGCCGCCTACGTGCATCTGCAGGCGTACCAGCTGGAACGCATGAGTCGCGCCTGAGGCGGGCTTTCGCGCGGCACTGACGCGCCCCCGGGGATGCTGCCCGCCGGCATCTCCGGCACGTCATCCATGAAAATCTTCGAGCAGGTGTTCCGCGGCGGGCACCTCGTGGTGATCGCGTTCTTCGTCGCCTGCGCCGCCGGCCTGGTGGCCATGGCCGGCCATGAACTGTGGCACGGCTTCAGCCCGGCCATTGGCCAGAGCACGCGCGAGCGTTTCAACATCGTGCTCGAAGCGATCGGCATGCTCACCGTCGCACTGGTAACGCTGGAACTGGCGCAGACGATCTTCGAGGAGGAAGTGATGCGCGACGTGAAGGTCAGCGGCCCCACGCGCGTGCGCCGCTATCTGTCGCGCTTCTTCGTGGTGATCGTCATCGCGCTGGCGATCGAGACACTGGTATCGATCTTCGAACTGATGCACGAGGACCCGCGACAGCTGCCCTATGCCGCTGCCGTAGGCGCGTGCACCGCGATGCTGCTGGTGGCCTGGGGCCTGTTCGTGCGCCTGAATCGCAGCGCCGAGGAGCTGGAGCCCGAAGCGATGGAAGAAGCCAAGCGCGAAGACCACAAGGTCGCCTGAGCGGCGACCTTGCGCGGGGATCAGGCAATGGCGACGGGCAGCGGTTGCACCGGCGTGGGCTTGCCGTCGGGGCCGAGCGCGATCATCACGAAGTGACCGCGCGTGCACAGCTTGCGCTCGCCGGTAGCCAGGTCCTCGGCGACCAGCTCGACTTCCACGCGGATGGAGCTGCGGCCGACCTCGACCACGCGACCGATGGTTTCGACCATCTGGCCCTGGCGGATGGGCAGCTTGAAATCGACCTGGTCCGAACGTGCGGTGACCACCGTGTGGCGCGAATAGCGCGCGGCCGCCAGGAACGCGGCCTTGTCCATCCACGCCAGCGCCTGGCCACCGAACAGCGTGCCCATGTGGTTGGTGTGATTGGGGAAGACGATCTCGGCCATGCGCACTTCGGTGGGTGCGATGGCGGGCGTGATGTCGGTGGGGTCGACGATATCGGGCGAGATTTCGGTCATGGCCGGCGCGCGGTGAGGGGTCGGCCACATTGTGCACCGGCGAACCTGCCGCGGCGTATCAAATCATCAGGACGGGAACCGACGCCACTCGCAATAAAAGAAAAACCCCGCAGACCGGGGCTTTCGCGCAATGCCTCCGCGGGAGAGCCCCCCTTAGTAAGGGGGGCGCGCCGAAGGCGCGGGGGATTGGGAGCGGCGGGTCGGGGCCCAAGGTTTTGCGCAGCACAACCTTGGGGGCGCAGCCCGCTACGCGGGCAGCGCCAAACCCCGCATGCGTTCTTCAGAACGCATGGTCGAAAGAAACCTCGCCCTGCACGCCCACCTGGTAGGCGGACACGCGACGCTCGAAGAAGTTGGTCAGTTCCTGCACGTCCTGCAGCTCCATGAAGGGCAGCGGGTTGCGCACGTTGTACTTCTTCTCCATGCCCAGCTTGGCGAAGTGCTGGTCGGCACAGTGCTGCAGGTACTGGCGCATGTCGCGGGTCGAAATGCCGGCCACGCCACCGGACAGCACGTCCTCGGCGAACTGCAGCTCGCATTCGATGGCTTCTTCCAGCATCTGGTACACCTGCTGCTTCAGCGCATCGTCGAACAGGTCCGGCTCTTCCTCGCGCACCTGGCGCACGGATTCGAACGCGAATTCCATGTGGCAGCTCTCGTCGCGGAACACCCAGTTGGTGCCCGAGGCCAGGCCCGGCAGCAGGCCGCGCGAACGGAAGTAGTACACATAGGCGAAGGCGGCGAAGAAGAACAGGCCTTCGATGCACGCGGCAAAGCAGATCTGGTTCAACAGGAACTGGCGGCGCTGCTCACGGGTCTCGATGCGCTTCAGGCCCTGGATCGAGTCGATCCACTTGAAGCAGAACTCGGCCTTCTTCTTGATCGAATCGATGTTCTCCACCGCCGAGAACGCCTTGGCGCGTTCGGCCGGATCCGGCAGGTAGTTGTCGAGCAGGGTCAGGTAGAACTGCACATGCAGCGCTTCTTCGTACAGCTGGCGCGACAGGTACATGCGCGCTTCCGGCGCATTGAGGTGCTGGTACAGGTTCAGCACCAGGTTGTTGGACACGATCGAATCACCGGTGGCGAAGAACGCGACCAGGCGGTGGATCAGGTGGCGATCGGCCGGCGACATCTTCGAGTGCAGGTCGCTGATGTCGATCTGGAAGTTGATCTCCTCCACCGTCCAGGTGTTCTTGATCGCGTTGCGATACATCTCGTAGAACTGCGGGTAGCGCATCGGACGCAGGGTCAGTTCGAAACCCGGGTCGAGCAGCATCTGTTGGCGTTTCTCGGACATGTTCTGTTGCCTTGTGTTTCCCGCCCGGCGGCGGAGGGTATTCGTGGGATTGCGGGGGCGGCCGTTCAGCGCTCGTAATCGTCGTGCGCGTGCTGACTGATGAAAGTGCTCAAACCTTCGCCGGCTTCGGCCAGCGCCTTCATCCGCGCCACCTTTTCAGGCCCGGCGCGGCCCTTGCTGCTGTATTGGTAAGGCACCGCGCCATGGCGGAACTTCACCCAGATCGAGGTCGCGTCGAAGCGGTAGGCTTCCACGCCCGAGTTCCCCGAGCGGTTGGCATATCGCTTCATCGGCACCTCTGGCTGGCACATCCTGTGCCCGATGCTCACCTGCGACGTGTTGCGTGGCGATGATGCGCAGGGCCGGCGCGGGGCCGGCCCCGTTTCGACCTTACTGGCAAGCCTCGCAGGCTTCCGGGTTTTCCAGCGAGCAGGCCACGGCTTCGACCGGCGTATAGGTGCTGACCGTGGTCTTGGCGATCTTGGTCGCCGGGCGCGAACGCAGGTAGTAGGTGGTCTTGACCCCCTGCTTCCACGCATACATGTACATGGAGGACATCGCGCCGATGTTCGGGCTTTCCATGAACAGGTTGAGCGAAGCGGACTGGTCGATGTAGGCGCCGCGATCGGCGGCCATGTCGATCAGCGCGCGCATCGGCAGTTCCCACGCGGTGCGGTAGATCTGGCGCAGCGTCTCGGGAATCTGCGCAATGCCCTGGATCGAGCCTTCGGCCAGCTTGATCGCGTCGCGCATTTCCGGCGTCCACATGCCCAGGCGCTTGAGCTCCTCGACCAGATAGCGGTTGATCTGCAGGAAGTCGCCCGACAGGGTCTCGCGCTTGAACAGGTTCGACACCTGCGGCTCGACGCACTCGTAGCAACCGGCGATCGAGGCGATGGTGGCGGTCGGCGCGATCGCGATCAGCAGCGAGTTGCGCAGGCCGGTTTCCTTGATCCGCTCGCGCAGGGCATTCCAGCGCTCCACGTTCTCGGGCACCACGCCCCAGGCGTCGAACTGCAGGTCACCGTTGACGGCGCGGGTATCGCCGAAGGACGGGTGCTTGCCGCGCTCGGCGGCCAGTTCGCATGAGGTTTCCAGCGCGTGGAAGTAGATCTCTTCGGCGATCTTCTGCGACAGCGCGCGCGCTTCGGCCGAATCGAACGCCAGGCGCTTGCGGAAGAACACGTCCTGCAGGCCCATGCAGCCCAGGCCGACCGGGCGCCAGCGCAGGTTGCCGCGACGCGCGGTTTCGATCGGGTAGAAGTTCAGGTCGATCACCCGGTCGAGCTGGCGCACGGCCAGGCGCACGGTCTCGGCCAGCTTGTCGAAATCGAACTCGCCGTACTCGTCGAAGTGGCGGCCGAGGTTGATCGAGCCGAGGTTGCACACCGCGGTCTCGTCGTTGGAGGTGATCTCCAGGATCTCGGTGCACAGGTTCGACAGGTGGATGACATTCTGCGAACGCAAGGTCTGGTTGCTGGCCTTGTTGCACTTGTCCTTGAAGGTCATCCAGCCGTTGCCGGTCTCCGCCAGCGTGCGCATCATCCGCGAGTACAGCTTGCGGGCGGAGATCGTGCGCTGCGCCTTGCCCTGGGCCTCGGCCTGCACATAGGCGGCCTCGAAGGCCTCGCCGTACAGGTCGGTCAGCTCCGGCACCACGCGCGGATCGAACAGCGACCATTCCTGGTCGGCCTCGACGCGCTGCATGAACAGGTCCGGCACCCAGTTGGCCAGGTTGAGGTTATGGGTGCGGCGGGCTTCGTCACCGGTGTTGTCGCGCAGCTCGAGGAAATCCTCGATGTCGGCGTGCCAGGTCTCCAGGTACACGCAGGCCGCGCCCTTGCGCTTGCCGCCCTGGTTCACCGCGGCCACCGAGGAATCGAGGGTCTTGAGCCACGGCACGATGCCGTTGGAGTGGCCGTTGGTCGACTTGATCAGCGAACCGCGCGAACGCACGCGCGAATAGCTCACGCCGATGCCACCGCTGAACTTGGACAGCTGGGCGATATCGCCGTACTTGGAATAGATCGACTCCAGCGAATCCTGCGGCGAATCCAGCAGGAAGCACGAGGACAGCTGCTCGTGGGTGGTGCCGGAGTTGAACAGGGTCGGCGAGGACGGCAGGTAATCCAGGTTGCCCATGCGCTTGTACAGGGCGAGCGTTTCCGGCACGTCCTCGCTCAGCGCGCTGGCGATGCGCAGGAAGAACTGCTGCGGGGTCTCGATCACCTTGCGGGTGTGTGGATGGCGCAGCAGGTAGCGGTCGTACAGGGTGCGCAGGCCGAAGTAATCGAAATGCAGGTCCAGCGAGATGTCCACCGCGTCATTGAGCTTGCGCGCATTGGTCTGCACGAAGTTCAGCAGGCGGTCGTTGATCAGGCCGACCTCGTGGCCACGGGCCACGGACTGCGAGAAGGCGTGGATCTCCTGGCCGGAGACTTCCTTGGCGATGTAGTTGGCCAGCAGGCGCGCGGCCAGGCGGCCGTACTCCGGCTCTTCGCCGATCAGCAGCGCGGCGGTGCGGATGGACAGCTCGTCCAGCTCGCGGGTGCTGGCGCCGTTGTACAGGCCGGAGATGGTGCGGGTGGCCACGCGCATCGGGTCCACCGCGTGCAGGCCTTCGCAGCAGCGCTGCACGGCACGCACGATCTTGTTCAGATCCACCGGCTCGATCGTACCGTTGCGCTTGGTCACGCCCATGACCGTGGCGGTCGGCGGCGAAGTCAGCAGGAACTGGGCGTCTTGCTCGGGGGCAATAGTGGAAGTTTCGGGCGAGGTCACGGCTCTGTTCTCCATGAATGAGGCACGCGGCCGCCTGCGAAGCAGGCGACTGTGGGCCGGGGCATCGAAGCTTGGGCAGGCGGTGTCGCGAAAGCTGCGACGCCCGAAGGACTTCTCCAGGCAGCGCTTCCACGTCACCAGCCATCCCGCGGCGGGATGCCTCGGCGGCGCCGCGCGTGGTGCTTTGCACGCGGCCATCGGACCTGCGCAGGCGTCGCCCATGGGGGTTACGGTGCCTGTGCACGGGGACGTGACCTGTGTCGCGTCGCAACCGACGAACCCAAGATAGTGTGGTCGACCCAAAGCGTCAACACACGATATAGGGCCACTTGCGCATGCCTTGCCGCAAGCGCCATTGGGTTTTGTCAAGCGCCCGGGCCGCGGCCGCGACTGCGCAAAGGCCCTGGCGCGGGCCGCCTCAGCGCTGCGGCGACACGCTTGCTGCGCTGATCCAGCGCACCCCGGAAAGCGCCTCGCGCAGGCGGGCCTGGGCCGCATCGACGGCAAACGGCGGTTGCCGCGGCGGGTCGTAGACCTCCGGCCGGGTGCCGCTGACCACCAGGTCGATCGCCACGCATTGGCCATGGTGCACGCCCCGATAGGCGTCGACCTGCAGGTAGTGGCTCATGGCGGCGTCACCGGCGTGGAAATGGACGAAGTCCACGCCCGCCAGCACCACTGGCTCCGGCGCGCCCTGGGCCTCGGCAGGTGGCTGGGTGCAGGTGGCCAGTGCCTGCGCATCGTCGCTGCGGCCCACCCGCAGTTCGGCCGCGGTGATCTCGTTGGAGCCATCGAGCAGCAGCGCGGCCAGGGGCGTGCCGGCCTGGCCGGCGGGCACGAACAGGGCCCAGCCGGCCGGCATCAGGTAATGGGTGTGGAAGCCCTGCTGCCAATGCATGCCGGCGGGCGCCGGCACCTGCAGGCCGGTGATCACGTCTTCAAAGCGGTTGCCCTGCAGGCTGATGCCGGCGGCCAGCGCCGACGGATCGGCCGGGGTGGCCAGAGCGGCGACGTCGGTGGCGGCTTGTTCGACCAGCGGACGCGCCGCATCCCGGGCTACCTCCGCGCTGCCCGCCGCAGCGGCCGGGGTGGGCGCCGGGTTGCGACAGCCGCCCAGCCACACCGTCAGCGGCAGGCCCATCGCCAACGCCACCTTCTGCCATCGGGCCATCGCCTGGGACATGTCCTGCTCCGTCGTTTTCGGTGCCCGGATGCTGCCGCAGCGCACGTGAACGCCGCCGCGCCAACGCCCGGTGGGTCAACCTTCCGGGATCTGCGCCACCGGCAGCGACACATTCATCAGCGAAGCATCCTCCGGATCGGGATGCAGACTGAAACCCAGGCTCTCGCACATCGCCAGCATGGTGCGGTTCTCGCGCAGCACCTGGCCCTCGACCGTCTTGAGCCCGAGCCAGTGCGCGTACTCGATCATGATCCGCATCAGCTGCCAGCCGATGCCGTGGCCCTTGAGATCGGAGCGGATCAGGATCCCGTACTCGCCGCGCTCGTAATCGGCATCGGCGTGCAGGCGTACCGCGCCGAGCATGTCGCCGCTGCGGGGCTCGATCGCCACCAGGGCAATGGAGCGGGCGTAGTCCAGCTGGGTGAGCCGGGCAATGAACTCGTGGCTGAAATGCTTCACCGATTGGAAGAAGCGCAGCCGCAGGTCTTCATCCGTCACCCGCGCAAAGAACGCGCGGAACAGCGCATCGTCCTCGGGGCGGACCGGCCGCACCAGGGCGCGCGCGCCATCGCCGAGGGTGATCTGGCGCTCCCATTCCTTCGGATACGGGAAGATCGCAAAGCGCGGATGCCCGCGCCCCTTGTGCAGCCGGCGCGGCGCGCCCACCGCCACCCGTGCATCCAGGGCCAGTACCCCGTCGCGATCGGCCAGCAGCGGATTGATGTCCAGCTCCAGGATCTCCGGCAGGTCGGCCGCCAGCTGCGCCAGCTTGACCAGGACCAGGGCCACGGCGCGCTCGTCGGCGGGCGCCACGTCGCGGTAGCCCTTCAGGATGCGTGACACGCGGGTGCGGCCGATCAGCTCGTGGGCCAGCCGCAGGTCCAGCGGCGGCAAGGCCAGTTCGCGGTCATTGATGACCTCCACCGCGGTACCGCCGCGGCCGAAGACGATGACCGGGCCGAAGGTGGGATCGTCGGCGATGCCCGCCACCAGCTCGCGCGCCTTGGGCCGCAGCACCGTGGGCTGGACCACCACGCCGCCGATTGCCGCCTGCGGCAATGCCGCGTGGGCACGCCGCAGGATGCCTTCGGCGGCCTCGCGCACCGCCGCCACGCTGGGCAGGTTCAGGCGCACGCCATCGACATCGGACTTGTGCGCGATGTCGTCGGAATGGATCTTCACCGTGACCGTGGCGCCAGCGGCGATCAGGTTCTCGGCCAGCTCGGCGGCCTCGTAGGCATTGGCCGCGATCTGCACGGGTACGCACGCGATGCCATAGGCCGCCAGCAACTGGGTGGTGGCGACCGGGTCGAGCCAGCGTTGCCCGCGCGCCAGCGCCGCCTCGACCAGCGCGCGCGCCGCCGCCGCATCGACGACGAAGTCTTCCGGCAAGCTCGGGGGCGTTTCCATCAAAGCCGCCTGTGCCTCGCGATAGCGCACCAGATGGGTAAAGCCACGCACCGCGTCCGATTCGCTGGCGTAGGTGGGCACGCGCGCGGCATTGAGCGCGGCAATGGCGGCATCGTCATTGCCCAGCCACACCGCAAACACCGGCTTTTGCCGCTGGTAGCGCCCACGTTGGCCGAGGGTGCGGGTCAGCGCCTTGGCCGCATCGGCCGAGGAAGTGAAAGCGGTGGGCACGTTGATGACGAGGACGGCATCGTTGTCCGGATCTTCGAGCAACGCGTCGATCGCCCCGGCGTAACGCTCGCCGTCGGCGTCGACGATGATGTCGACCGGGTTGTCGCGCGACCAGCCCTCGGGCAACACCTGGTCCAGCCGCGCCACCGTCGCTTCGGACAGCGGCGCGAGAGTGCCGCCGCGCAAGGTCAGCTGGTCTACCGCGAGGCGGCCGATGCCGCCACCGTTGGACAGGATGGCGAGCCTGCGGCCGGGAAAAGTCCCGAGCCGGCCGAGGGTTTCGGCGGCGGCGAACAATTCGTCCAGCGCACCGACGCGCAGCAGGCCGGCGCGGGCGAATGCCGCACCGTACACCGCATCGGAACCGGCAAGCGCCTGCGCATGGGTGCTGGCACCGGCATTGCGTTGCGACTGCCGCCCGGATTTCACGACCACGACGGGTTTGGCGCGGGCGGCCGCGCGCGCGGCCGACATGAACTTGCGCGCATCTTTGATGTGCTCGACGTAGAGCAGGATCGCGCGGGTGCGGTAATCGGTGGCGAAGTAATCGAGCAGGTCGCCGAAATCGACATCCAGGGTGTCGCCCAGCGAGACCACCGCGGAGAAGCCGACCGAGCGCGCCACGCCCCACTCCACCAGCGCGGCGGCAATGGCGCTGGAATCGGAGATGAGGGCGAGGTCGCCGGCCTGCGGGGTGTGGGCGGCGATGCTGGCGTTGAGGCGCGCATGCGGGGCGATCACGCCGAGGCAATGCGGGCCGAGGATGCGCAGGCCGGCTGCGCGCGCGGTGCGCTCGACTTTCTCGCCGGCCGAGCCGGGCCCTTCGCCCAGGCCTGCGGTGAGGATCACGGCCGCGGGCACGCCGCGTTCGGCGGCCGCTTCGATGACCTGCGGCACGATGGCGGCAGGTGCAGTGACCACGACGAGGTCCGGCACCCAGGGCAGGTCCTTGAGTTTGCGGACCGTGGCGACGCCATCGATCTCCGGATAGCGCGGATTGACCCAGCCGATCTGGCCGGGGAAGCCGCCGGCGCGCAGGTTGCGCACCACTGCGCGGCCTGCGGAGCGCTCGCGCGGACTGCCGCCGATGACCGCTACCGATTGCGGGCGGAAGACCGAAGAGAGGTGGTAGGTGCTCATGCGGCTACCGTACACGGCGTCGGGCGATGGGGGTATGGCGCGGGCCTGACCTTTGGGCACCTCATCCGCGGCACCCTCATCCGCCCTTCGGGCACCTTCTCCCGCAAGCGGGAGAAGGAAGAGCCCGGGTGCTCCCTTCTCCCGCTTGCGGGACTGGGGGCCCTCGGGGTCGAAGGTGGCGCGAAGCGCCGGATGAGGGTGCTTGAGCGCCAGGAATGTTTCCAGCCAGCTACAACAAAGTCCCGCTCAAAATCGCCGCAGCAATGCTGAAATAGATCACCAACCCGGTGACATCCACCAGCGTCGCCACGAACGGCGCCGACGCACTCGCCGGATCGAAGCCCAATCGCTGCAGCACGAACGGCAGCATCGACCCGGACAACGAACCAAACGTCACGATCCCCACCAATGCCGCCCCGATGGTCAGCGCCACCATCTGCCAATGCTCGCCATAGTTGTAGAAGCCGGCGTTCTGCCACACCGCGATGCGGATGATCGCCAGCAGCCCGAGGATCGCCCCCAGCACCATGCCCATCGGCAGTTCGCGCAGCGCCACCTTCCACCAATCGCGCAGGCGCAACTCGCGCAGCGCCAGCGCACGGATCAGCAGCGACGTCGCCTGCGAGCCCGAATTGCCACCCGAACTCATGATCAGCGGGATGAACAAGGTCAGCACCACCGCGCGCGACAGCTCGTCCTCGAAGTGCTGCATCGCGCTGGCGGTCAGCATCTCGCCGAGGAACAGCACGCTCAACCAGCCCGCACGCTTGCGGATCATCTCGCCGAAGCCGATGTGCATGTACGGCTTGTCCAGCGCCTCGACACCACCGAACTTCTGCACGTCCTCGGTGGACTCGGCGATCAGCGCATCGAGGATATCGTCGACGGTGACGATGCCCAGCACGTGGCCACTGGCGTCAACCACGGGGATCGCCAACAGATCATGGCGACGGATCAGCCGCGCCACCTCTTCCTGGTCCAGCAGCGGGTCCACGGCGACCGGCGGATTGACCTGCGCCACTTCCAGGATCGGCGTCTGCGGCAGGCCGGTGATCAGGCGCCGCATCGTCACCACCTGTTCCAGCACCCGACTGTGCGGATCGAGCAGGTAGATCGCATACACGGTCTCGCGGCTGCGCTCGACCTCGCGCACGTATTGCAGGGTCTGGGCCACGGTCCAGTCCGAGGGCACGGCGACGAACTCGGTGGTCATCAGCGCACCGGCCGTGTTCGGCTGATAGCGCATCAGCTTCTGGATCGACAAACGCGCATCGGTGCCCAGGCGCCAGAGCAGCGGCTCGCGCTCGTCGGGTTCGAGCTCGTGGAAGATGTCGGTGGCGCGATCGTCGGCCATCTGGCCGAGGAGCAACGCCGCCTGGTCCGGCGGCAGCGCCGCGACCAGGGTGCTGGCGTGGCGCAGTTCGGGCTGTTCGAGGATTTTCACCGCACGCGCAGTGGGGAGCGCCGCGAGCATGGCGGTGGCCTCATCGCGATCGAGGCCATTGAGGTATTCCACCGCATCGGCCGTATTGAGCTCGGCCAGGGGTGCGGTCAGTGCATCGGCGCCTTGAAGGGGGCGCAGGAGGTCTTCGTTGTGCATGGTTCGCCTGCAATGCGGCCATCGTCGACGATGGCGCGGCGAACCCCCATGGCGATCAGGCGGTTGCCGGCGCTGGCGTCGACCAGGTTCTAGGGTGACTGTCGCTGGGCATGGGTTTGGGGACTCCAAAAGGTTGCGCCGGCAAGGCGGGCCCGCCGGCGGCGCGCGCAGTCTGCGCCGATGGGTTTTTGGGGTCAACTCCGCGCTTCTCTATCCCCCGCGCCTGTCGGCGCGCCCCCCTTGTGTCACAAGGGGGGCTGTTTCTCCATTTTGGTCTTTGCACGTCTGACGGTCTGCACTGAGCGGTAGCTTTCGTCGGCTTACGTCACGGGCCCCGACCCCTCGGGGGCAGGCGTTTCGGTTCCGGCGTACATCCATGTACTCAGTCACCGACCGTAGGCCATCCATGGCCTACTAACGCCTGCCCCCGAGGGGTCGGTGCAAGGCGCG
>Ga0160461_1000287_pt1 | contig 44997 bp, 41 predicted proteins | sample HID1975I_E6MG_FD_108266 | JGI IMG/M metagenome (GOLD analysis project Ga0160461, IMG submission 108266) | Enriched soil microbial communities from UW Madison campus, WI, USA - HID1975I_E6 MG | ecosystem: Environmental > Terrestrial > Soil > Unclassified | place: USA: Madison, Wisconsin...
CGACTTGCATGTGTTAGGCCTGCCGCCAGCGTTCAATCTGAGCCATGATCAAACTCTTCAATTTAAGTTTGATGCTCGTGAATTAAACTTCGTAATGAATTACGTATGTTCACTCAGAGACTTTGGTATTCATTTTTCGTCTTGCGACGTTAAGAATCCATGTCACTTTGAGTGCCCACACAGATTGTCTGATAAATTGTTAAAGAGCAGTGAGTTACCGCTTTCGCTTGTAACTCGAGGTGGACAGTTACTGCCTCAACCTCTTATCGTCTCGGTCACCTTGTGAAGTTGTTCACATGTTCCGTGTCGATGGAGGCGCATTATAGGGAGTTCTCCGCAGGCCGCAACAGTTAAATTGCAGAAAAATGACTGACTGCTGCATTCCACAGCAAAACCCCGCCTTATACCCGTTTACACACAGAATTATCCACAGGCTGGCGGAAATCACCCCTCTCAGACACAGAAAAAGGGGGGTTCTTCGGGGGATGAACGAACGCTTTAGCGGGAAATTACGTATCTATATATAGAAAGAAAGAACCCAGCCTCGGCTGGGTTCCTGTTTTTGCGTATTGCTGTCAGTTAATCATTACCGATGAGAGGCGATACCATCCGCCGTCCTGCTTACCTTCATTGGCCAACTGAATACGCGGCAGGCCGTTCTTATCCAGCAACCCTACGTCCAGATGGTATTGCCCTGCCGCCAGATTGCGCGGCGTCGCCAGCTGATACCCGGAACGCTGGCTGCCCGGCAGCCACTGACGGATGTCATCCCCGGCGTTGCCCTGGGCAACGGTCTGCCCGCGCTTATCCTGCAGCCGCCAGGCCAGGGTATAGCGCAGATAAATCGGTGCCACCCCATCGTTTGACCAGCTGCTGTTAAGCGCGAGGCTTTGCCCGGCCCTTACGCTCGCCGGATGGGTCAGCGACACCACCCGGAAGCGGTACCCCATTTTGGCCAGCGCCTTGTCGACAATATCGCGGTATACCTTCGGCACGTCGGTGGACTTAAGGTTAATGGTGCTGGCGTGTTGCGCCAGCGCCCAGTCAAAGGTGGCCTGCACTTCCTCACGGGTGTAGCGCTGCACGCTGAGCCATTCCGCCATGTGCCCGCAGATCTCGAAGCTGACCGGGGCTTTTTGCCAGACCTGATTGAACCCCGACCAGCTGGACTGGGCAGCCTCGATGCGCTGCGGGTAATCATCGCGCATATGGTTCCAGTCAGGGCCAAAATTGCGCCAGTCGCCCCAGCAGTCCGCCCGCCAGCCAGCCCCTTTTTTGGCGGCATATACCAGCGAGCCTTCCCCGCTGATAAGCATGATCTTCGGCGTGTCGGGGAAAGCGGTGAAATGCATGTCGACGTAGCGGTTAAGCTGCTCGGTGGTGTAACGCTCATGCAGCGGCTTGAGGTTCGGGAAATTGCTGTTATGCCACTCCCCCCAGGCACCGACGATGCCAATATCGAGCGTCGCCAGTTCCGGGTTCTTGCCGTAACGCGCCCCGAACGTATTAAGGAGGCGCTGCGCATAACGTATAAAGGTAGGATCGTTCAGATCCGGGGCAAAGGTTTTATCATCCGTCGTCCAGTCTCCTTTTATACCTTTATCGATCAGCCACTGGGGAATTTTCGATCCGGACTCCGGCCCATCGAGGATCATAAAACGTAAACCGACGTTCATGGCCGGTTGATGCCGGGCTGCCGCGGCAAAGGCCTCATCAACCAACGCAAAGTTAAACTGCCCTTCTTTGGGCTCAAGCTCGCTCCAGTAATAGCGCCGGTACTCGATACCGGTATCCGGATATTGCGCCGGACCGAGGCTGTCACCAAAGCCGCCATGAAAACTGGCCACCCCATTCCCGGGATTGACCAAAGGGGTTGTGATGGCCACGGGATTAACGGTTTGCACAGGCTCGGCCTGAACAGGCGTCGAGGAGAATGACAGCCCCCCCACTGCCAGCAACAGCACACTTCTTTTTTTGCAGTACAGATCGTTTAAGCGCATTGAATGCCCCTTATGCCCGGATTCCTGCCGACATTGCGCCAGCGGGCCGTTAATCGCTGCGATAAAATGTGGGACTCACCCAAAACTATTATTTCTTTATGCAAAGAGCGGATTTAAGGTTGTAGGGACAGAAATACCCGCGTCCGCGTTGTATTCATTCGCTATGATAAATTTGATCGTATACTGTGTAGAGCGGCAAGCATCTCTTCAGCTGAGTTTAATGCTGACACACTCTCTTTGCAAAGTAATGTCAACACCTGGAAATAGTGATTGTTGCGATTAATTCTGCTGCCAGCTTTACGTATAGACGCTTTTATCATCTCCGGCTTATTTAATTTTACTCATGAGTAAAATGATAAAATGTTGAATAAAAACAATAAGCTTATCAAGAAGCTGTTCTTCCATGAGTCCTGGGATATCATGGTTATTAATAGCAAGGGGCAACATGTTTTTCCGCAAAACACGTTGGAAATCCTCAACAATGCTAAAGCACAGCAGCTGGATAAGAAATATATCTTCCAGGCCGACCCCTTTATTATCGACAAAGGCGATTACCTGTACGTTTTTTATGAGGCGTTCTCTTTTCTAAATTCAAAAGGTGTACTACGCTGTCGTATTCTGAATAAAGATCTCGTTGAAATTGATGATGTTAAACTGGATGGCTTTGATGAATTAAAGTGTCATCTCTCCTTCCCGTTCCTGTTCCACCTCGACGGTCAGCTTTTTATGATCCCGGAGTCGTCGGAAAGAAAAGAAATTATCTTATTCCGGTGCGTTGATTTCCCCGCACGCTGGGAAAAAGTCAAAGTGCTGGTTTCCGATTTAGCGGTAACGGATAACGTCATCTTCGGGCTGAATGGCCTGAGTTATCTGGTTTCTACCAGCATGGACAATGAGATGGTCATCCACACTGCCGACAGCGTTTTCGGCGACTGGAGGCTCATCTCCCCCACGCTGGATGTCTGTAATGAACACCTGCGCGGCGCGGGCGCACCCTATACGGTTAACGGTAAAACGTACATTTTCACCCAGGAGTGCAACCCTGAGGTGTACGGCAAATCTATCTTTATTAAAGAGCTCACCCGCCTGACGCCGGATAAATACGAAGAAAAACTGGTGGGCCGAATAAGTTCTTCGATAAATAACAGTGACGGCATTCACACTCTGAATTTCACCGACAATTATATTGTCTACGATACAAAACGACTGACCTTCAGCGTGCTCTCTACGTTGAAAAAGCTATCTTATAAAATCATGGTTAATCATCGAAAGCGTCTATTTAACTGAATGACGGAGAGAGATTATGGCGATTCTGGTTACGGGTGGCGCAGGATATATCGGTTCGCATACGGTGCTGGCATTACTCGAAAGGGATGAAGATGTCGTCGTCATCGATAATCTCTCTAACGCCTCACAAGAATCATTAACCCGGGTTGCGCAATTAGCCGGTAAAGCACCTGCAGTGTACATCGCCGACATTCTGGACCGCGAGGCCCTGAAAACCGTTTTCGCCCGGCATGCCATCACTGACGTTATTCACTTTGCCGGGCTTAAATCCGTTTCAGAGTCGATAAAAAAACCGTTGGCCTATTACGAAAATAATGTTGTCGGAACCATGGTGCTGTTGAATGAAATGGCGCTGGCGGGGGTGAACAGCCTTATATTTAGCTCTTCCGCCACGGTGTATGGCAATCCCGATAAAGTCCCTCTGAGCGAACAGTCGCGGACCGGCGGCACCACTAACCCTTACGGCACCTCTAAGCTGATGGTCGAACAGATTTTGGCTGACTTCTCTGTCGCACATCCGGAATTTACGATTACCTGCCTGCGCTATTTCAATCCGGTGGGTGCACACCCTTCCGGGCGGCTGGGCGAAGATCCGAACGGCATTCCCAATAATCTGGTGCCCTATATTTCGCAGGTGGCCATCGGCAAGCTGGAGTGCCTGACCGTGTTCGGCAATGATTACCCGACGCCGGACGGCACCGGCATCCGGGACTACATCCACGTCATGGATCTCGCCAGCGGCCACCTCGCCGCGCTGGACCATAAAGCCGAAGGCGGCGCGTTTAAGGCTATCAATCTGGGTACCGGGGTAGGCTATTCGGTGATTGACCTGATTAAGGCCTTCGAAAAAGCGGCACAGACCACCATCAACTACCGGATTGTCGGCAGACGCTCCGGAGACGTGGCCGAGTGCTGGTCAGATTCTTCTCTGGCACGCCAGCAGCTGGGCTGGCAGGCCACCCGCAATCTGGATGAGATGATGCGCGACGCCTGGAACTGGCAGAAAAACAACCCGGGCGGCTATCGCCCCTGAACCCACAAACCCGGTGGCGACCGCCTTAACGATCCCTGAGGTTAAGCCACCAGTCCCAGATCCCAACGTGGAAATGCTGAAACACGTCAATCCCGAGGGCGGATTTGATCATATACAGCGTCAGCAGGATGCAAAACAGGAAGAACAGCGTGGCGAACAGGATCAGAAAGGTCACCACGACACGCGACAGCCTGGATTCCGGACGTATGCGCTTGCGTAAATCCCGCCCCAGTAAAAACACCATATAGTAGCGTTTACCGAAGAAGGGAAAACCGCGACGAATATCGACCCTGTGCCGTGAAGCGAGCGTCACCGAGATAATCGCGTTCTCGATCTCTTGCTTTTGCTCCGGGGTCAATTCTGCAATCACGTTTTCATCAAGCGCTTCATAAAAGCGGTCAATCACTATTGGGTTTCTGGACTTACTGGACAATTTTAACCTGTTGTTTTGTATAAGCGATGATAGACAGACACGGTTTTCCTGGCGATTTCATGCCAGTCGTAACGCTGCAGATAGTCATGGTAATCAATCCGGGGCGTATTCTGCCATCTTGTCATTTTCTGTGCTAAATCAGCAACGTCACCCACTCTGAAATGGGTCTCAGCCGGTAAGCCGACCTCAAGATTCGGCAAAATGTCGCTCACCACCACCGGCAGCGAAAACGACATCGCTTCCAGCAGCGCAATCGGCAGCCCCTCGTGGTAAGAGGGCATCACAAACAGAGACGCCTGGGAGAAGACAACCTGTAGCGCTTCACCCTTTAAAAACCCCGTCAGCACCACATTCGGGGTTTGTAGCGCATCCTGCTTCAGCCGCGTGCTGTATTCCGTGGGATGATCCGCATCGCCCACCAGCACCAGCGGCAACGTCAGGCCCGACTGTTGATAAGCGGCAAGGGCGTCATGCATCCCTTTTTCTTCGACGAAACGCCCGACCATCACAATGTAGTTCCCGGGCTGCAAACCGTAGCGGCCGAGGATCCTGCCGATCAACGCGTCGTCCAGCGGCTGCGGCGCAGGGACACCGTTATAAATCAGATGTGCATCGCGGCGGCCATGCTTCTTCTGAATAATCTGGTTAATGACCTCAGAGATGACGATCACTTCATGGGCATACTTCACCGCCACTTTCTCACCCAGCATCAAGATCTGTTTTGCCGCCCAGCCCCACTTCTGGCGCTCGTAGTCCGGGCCATGATGGGTAAAGACCACCCGCTTGCCCAGCAGGCGTAACAGCGGCACCACCAGTCCCGGCCCGATGGCGTGAACATGCACAATATCGGATCGGTCGACGACTGTCCTGAACGCCGCGACAACGGAGTGGACAATGGCTTCAAGACTGCGTTTTTTCGGCGCCCACAGGGCCAGGGTTTCGACATCTTTGTAGCGCGAACGCCGGTAGCTGACGTAGGGCGAGCGGGCGATGACGCAAATATCCACCTCAAACTGCTGGCGGATTGCCGGGTACAGATTCTGGCAGTGGGTTTCCACTCCGCCGAGTACGTCGGGGATCCCGCGCGTGCCAAACACCGTGATTTTTTTGAACATGTCAGGGCCTGCTGAGCAATTCGGTATACAGCGCCTGCAACGACTCCATGTGCTTGCGCAGCGAATATTTCTGGCAAAGACGCTCGCGGGCTTTCAGTCCCATCTCCCGGGCCTGGGCCGGGTTTTCCGCCATCCTGTCCAACGCATCAGCCAGATCCTGAACATTGCCGGGTTCAAACAGCAGCCCTTCAACGCCGTGTCGCACCTGCTCCGGGATCCCGCCAATGCGGGCCCCGACCACCGGCCGGGCAAAGGCCATCGCCTCCAGCACCGACATGGAGCAGTTCTCATAACATTCTGACGGCAGCACCACCGCTCTGGCGTTCTGGATCAGTGCATTCAGCGCCGGACCCTGCTGGACGTAGCCGAGGAACTCGGCATGGGGGTATCTCGCTACCATGTCATCATGCAGCGGCCCGTGACCGACAATTTTCAGCGGCACCTTATTGCGCATTTTCTCATGCGCCTGGGTCAGGGTCGGCACCCCTTTTTCCCGGCTCAGGCGACCGACATACAGCAGATAACCCTCATCCACGGTGGTATCGGGCATCTGACTGTCGTCCATGCCGTTCACAATCACGTCGATACGGGAATCCGGCAGGGTCCGCTTCAGCTGGCCGCGCAGAAATTCGCTTGGAGAGACGATAACGTCCAGCGCCTGATAATTTTGCGCAATGTACTGCCAGGTGGCTTCCAGTGACAGCAGCAGGCTCTTCGAGGCCGATCCCTCCTGACAGCGGTAGCGAAAGGCATTAAACACCGTGCCGGTTACGCAGGCATCGCACACCTTGCCGTCGCGCAGCATCGAGTACGACGGGCACATAATCTTGTAGTCATGGGCGGTAAGCACGGTCTTACAGCCAAAATCACGGGCGACCTTAATCAGAGCCGGGGTCAGCTGATGATAGATATTGTGAAAATGGACAATATCCGGGCGCGCGTTTTCCAGCAGCGCCAGCATCTTTTTGCAGGCTTCACGATTGTGAATAAAATTGACGGCGGTTTTGACCCCCGCCAGCAACCCGCCCTCTTTGTGGTAATCCACGTTGCTGACGAAGTAGTCAGCATAGTCAGACGGAAAGTTATTCGCGTGCTGCATGGAGAAATCAATCACCTCCACGCCGGCCGCTTTCAGCATATTACGTTCCTGAAAGTACACCGTTTCCGCGCCGCCCTTAATAAAGAAGAACTTGTTCACCATCAAAACTTTCATTGGTCCCCCTGGTCATGAACCACTTTATTGCTGGGGGGAACCCTCGGATCGCGAAGCGGGTGGAACAGTCCCTTGATCAGCCCGGCAGAGAGCACGGCGAGGTTAACCACGCTGTTAAGGCCGTTTTTGAAGGAACGATTCTGAATAGTCTTGAGCAGGATAAAGGCCAGCAGCGGCAGCAGCGCGATATCAATCAGGCTGACGTCCAGGGTCAAAAACGCAATCAGAACGAACAGGATATAGCCCGCGAAGATCACTTCGTTTTTGACCATATTGAGCGCATGGCGAAAATAAGGCTTACCCCACGCGCTGCGCAGCAGTTCGCCCGGCGCCTGGTGAAACCCGCTTTTCCAGCGAAACCACAGCATCTTCAGCGTTGGCAGCGAGTGCGATGTATGGCGGAAATAGGGCACGTCCAGACGACGCAGCTTATAGCCCGCCGTCAGCAGGCGCATGCCTAACTCTGCCTCTTCGTAAGCGTGCAAACTGCGGTTGGTCAGGTAGCCCACATCCGCAATCGCCGAGCGGCGATACAATCCGCCGCCGCCTAAATGGTCGTTATCCCCCAGCGGGTAAATCTTATTGATGCGCTGCTTACGTGAGGTGAACTCATAGTTTGACGCCTCGTCCATCTCCACCGTACCGGCCACGCCCGCATACGTCGGGTTGTCCTGCAAAAACGCCACTGCATGGTCGATAAAGCCCGGCTCCAGCTCCATGTCACCGTCCATTAGCAGGATGTATTCGCCTTCACTGTAGAGATAGCCAAGCTGATGCCCCACGCCGCAGGAGCGATCCTCCGGCTCCGTTAACGACACCACCATCACGCCTTTATTGCTGGCGAGCTGCTGGGTGTTATCCGTGGACAGGCTATCCGCCACAATAATTTTATGCGGATAATCGGCTAACTGGCTGCGAATGCTATCGATGGTTTTCTCAATACATTCGGCTTCGTTTAACGTTTTGATACTGACGGAGATAAAAGGTTTCTGCATCTAATACTGCCCCGCATAGCGACGTACGGTCCGACGAATAACCAGACTGGACCCTAACGCCAGATAGAACAAAAATTGCAACATAGGGATGATCATCAATATCTGGCTGTACGGCAGACTCAATAAACAGGCGATGGAAAAGACGTTAAAGGCCGGGGCAAAGCTCAGCAGATAAAGATCGGCTTTGTCGAGCTGTTCAAGCGACAGCAGCGGTTCAGGCTGGATCACTTTCAGAATGTAGACAAACAGGCCGATAAACATCAGCGTGCCGATGACCCCCACTTCCCAAAGCAGCATACTCAACGAGGTGGAATCGAGGATCAAGTTGTAGACCCGGTTGAGGAAGCCGGGAGACAAGGCGCTGCCGCTGTTGGTGGCATTCAGACCGTAGCCAAACAGCGTGCCCGGCAGCCCAGACAAATCGCTGTTTTTCAGCCAGAACAGCAGCGTGGTAATACGGCCGACCTCCCCGCTGGGCATGATGTAATTGGGATCGAAGATATAGTCCATTGAGTTCAAGAAGATGGTGAAGGCGCTCAGCGTCGGATCGCTGCCAAACGCCGATGCATAGCCGTAGGCGAGGACCACAATCGCCAGCCCGATCAGCAGCGCCATTCCGGCAAAAATGGACAACAGCACGGTCAGACTGACGTTGCTCACGTCCTTGACGTAAGACGGCATCAGCCATACCCACGCCAGCAGCAGCGGCGACAGGAGGATCACAAATTTGACCTCGCCGACGATACACATCACAAACCCCAGCACGATATGCAGGGCCATGGATTTGAAGCTCGTCAGGCCATGTTTATATTCCGAGACTTTCAGCAGCATGATCAGCAGACAAAACAGCCCCATGGCGGCGGTATTCCCACCGCCCATCGGGTCGCCGCCGAAGGTCCCCACGACGGAGTCCCACTTTTCCTCTTCACCGTGCAGCGCCACACGCTGCGGCAGAACAACAATCAGCTGGTACAGCGCCACCGGGAACTGAGCGTAAAACACCCAGTACATCCCGCGCGTCACCCGATAGATCTGTGACTCGCGGCAGAACCCCAGCAGCAGGCTGACCATCACCAGCGACAGCGCAAGCTCATTTTTGAAGCCAATCAGCGCAATCAACGCCCCGCCCTGGAACAGGGTCGAAATGCCGACCAGCGCCAGAAATGAAATGTACAGCGCCAGAATAATGGTCTCCTGGGCATCCAGCTGCAGGGGTTCATCCCGGGTCTGGAGTACCAGCAGGCCGCTCATCAGCAGGGTCATGAAAAAGGGCAGCCACAGCACCGCCTGCTCGCCGGTAAAATACTGCACCAGCCCGCAGACCATCAGCGTTAACAGGGCGAAGGTCTGTAAGTAATGTCCGGTATTGAGATTCATGATGTCACCGACCCGTTTTTCAGCATATCGGCGCGCTTATTCACTTTCAGGTAGATAAACGCGTAGCGAACAAACGTCAGAATCGAAAAGAGAATAATGGCGGTGGCGTAGTCATTGTAAAAATACGGCACCACCACAAAAGCCATGATCACAATCGCCAGCTGCTCGAGCTGGATGCGCAGAAAATACCGGTGCGAGCCGAAGATAAGCTCAATCACCGTCAGCGGACAGACCGCCAGCGCCGGGAACAGGTACGGCAGCATATAGCGCGACGTTGGGACCGAGTTAATCCACTCCTCGCTGAAGCCCAGATTCATCACGATCGGGTAAAAAATAAAAACCCCCAACGTGCAGATAATCCCCAGCGTTAACAGCAGCATACGCACCTTCGTATACTCCTGGTAATTGAATACGTTGTTTCTGAAATCAATCGACCATTTCGAGAAAATGGTATTGCGCACCGCGTTGCCCACAATCACCACCGGGGCCAGACAGAAGCGACTGACCACCGAAAAATAGCCCGCCGTCAGGGCCGAGAACCAGAAGTTGATCAGCATGATCGGCAGGTTGCTGTTGGCCATCGCCAGCACTTCGGCACTGCCGACTTTGCTGAGGTGGTGGATATGTTTTCTGAGAAACGCCAGATTACTGGCGGGAAGCAGGTGGTGCAGCGTAATGCTGCGAACATCAAATGCCCACAGAATGCAGGCCGCGGTCAGCACCATCATCGACACCGCCCACGCCCAGTAAAAAGCCATCACCTGGCTGGTGAGGAGCACCGAGAGCACCACCACCACCGAAACGGAAATACGCTGGACCACCAGAAAGCGGAAATTGGCCGTGCGCAGGGAGAGGTTTTCCGCCACCAGCACCCAGGTATTCGACAGGGTAAGCAGGTAGAGGAAGAACACATTCTGATCGAACAACCAGGCCGTCAGCACGGCGTATGGCACGGCGACCAGCAGGCTCTGCAGAAGACAAAACACCACGTTCTGGGTGAGTTCATCATCCGGCTGCCGGGGGATCAGCAGCTGCGAGGCAAAGGTACAGACCTGCGCGCCAATCAAGGCAATGCTGTAGTTGAGCGCATACAGCCCCACTTCACCCAGATCGTACTTATGTGAAATCAGCCAGATCGACAGGGCGCCGATCAGCTGAGAAATCACTGACGATCCAGCTATCGTGGATGCGCTCTTCAGTAAACTCATGCCCGACCTGTGCTGTTCATCAGTTCATGGGTATGGTGATTGAGTGAACGTAACCCCTCTTTGGTTTCCAGGTTTTTATCCACCACCTGATTTATCACCCCACCAATCACGACCCCGCGATTGAGGGTGACCTTATCAATGGCGGCGCCAATGGCATCGGAAGACGAGAGACCCGCTTTCAGGACGAAGATCAGGCCATCCGTCACCGGGCTAATCAGCTGCACATCCTGGCTCTGATTAACCGCCGCCACGTCAATGATGATGCGCTGGTAGCGGGTACGCAGGGTCGCCAATAGCGGCTTGAGACGTTCCGGCGACAGCAACAGCAAAGACGAGACCCTGCTCGTGCCGCGTGGCAGGAAGTCGAGCCTGTCGCTGAGTGTCACCAGCACATTGTCAACGCTGCTCTCGCCGCACAACACTTCCGCCACGCCCGGTGCCTTCGGTGAACCCAGCTCGCCCGACAGGCCATCGCTGTTAAAGAAATCCATATCGATAATCAGCGTCTTCTGGTCAAAGCTAAGGGAGTTCGCCAGCAGGTTCGCCAGCAGAGAACGCCCTTCCCCGCCCTCGGTCGAGGCGATCGCTATCACCTTCAGCGGCAGCTGATGCAGAATGATGTGGGTACGGATGCTGTGAATGATGTCGGCATTAAGCGGATCGTTGGTAATCAGGTTGCGAATGTTGCTGCGCCCGTCTGCCCCCGTAAAGCGGCGGATCTCCCCCAGCGGCGCCAGGCCAAGGCGTTTTTGCATCTGGCTGAGGGTGTTCACCGAGCGATCCATCGCCGCTTTAACAATCAGGTACAGCATGTAGAAGACCATCACCAGCAGAACAACCATCAGCAACAGCAGCGGCTTATTCGGTTTTGCTGGCCGTTCGGCCGGGACGGCGGGATCGTAGATCACCGCATCGGCATCGGTATACGAGCCCGGCAATGTCAGCTCCTGGGTACGCTGATAGACCACTTTATACATCTCTTCGGTCTTATCCAGCGTCAGCTTCAGGTCGTTGTAACCGTCGCGCTTCATCGACATCTTCTGGAAGTTCGCTTTCTGCTGTTCCAGCTGCTGCTGATAATTTTTCTCGTCCGCCAGCGCGGCCTCGTAGCTCTGGCGCAAACCAATCTGCTGCTCTCTTAACGCCATCCCGGTTTGATCCTGAATGGCCCGGATACGCTCCTGCGCCTGGAGGATTTTTTCATGCTGCGGCCCGTAGGATTTGCGCAGCTCATACAGCGCACTGTTGGCCTGAATCAGCGCGATGCGTAAATCCTGGATCTGGGCATGGTTCGACACCGACGGCAGCGAAATCACGCTTCCCGATGAACGCCCTGCGCGGACTTCGTTATACAGCGACTCGGCCGCCACGCGACGCTGGGTCGCATCCGCCAGACGGTTGGTGACAATCCCCATCTGTTCGGTTTCAAACCCGTCGACGCCGCGGAAGGTCAACAGCCCCTCTTTTGCCAGGTAGGCATCCAGCGCGGCCTTTTGCTTAACAATTTGCTGCTGGAGTTCCTGCAGCTTCTGCTGGTTATCATCCCGGGCCTTGCCGGTTTTCTGCTGCTTGAGGGCAAGGGTGTAATTGATAAATGCCTGCGCCACGCCGTTGGCGACATCTGCCGACAGCTGAGGCGAGGTGGATTCATACGACACCGTCGCCAGGTGGGTAGTGCGCACGCTGCTGATGGTGAGGTCTTTCTGCATCGTTTTCAGCGCCCGATCGATTCGCTGCTGCTCGCTGTCATTGGCCGAGGCGCTGTCGGTTTTGGTACCGATGAACGCCGGATTTTGATCGAGTTTCAGGGAGCGAACGGCCTGCTCCAGCACCACGCGCGACTGCATCAGCGCGTTTTGCGTTTCGTAATAGCCGTTTCGGGTAGAGTCATAGCCCTCAACCTGCTGGAATGGCGTCACGTTATCGGGCTGAGCTTTGATCAACACCGTTGCCGTCGAAATATACTTCGATGACATAAAACTCATTAAAACCCACGCTATCGCCCCGGCAATAATGCCGACCAGGACAATTTTCCACAGGTTCTGTCTAATTTCGCCGGCAAATTTTGAGACAGCGATAGCGCTTTCCCGTGTTTTGCCATTTTCCACCATTGAGAGTTTCGTCATCAGAAGAACCCCATACCAATAATAAGGATATCACCGGGGTGAACAGAGTGAGTGACATCAACATTGTTGAGTAACTCGCCCGTGCTGGCCTTGCGGAGGCGTAAATCTTTGCGGTCTGCGCGATCGGTAAAACCGCCGCCGAGGGCAATGGCTTTTTCGACGGTCATACCGGGTTCATAGGCATAACCGTTCGGATTCTCGATTTCGCCTGAGATATAGAATTTGCGGAACTCAGCAATATTGACGGTCACCATTGGCCGTTCCAGATAACCTTTGAGTAGACGTTGGGTAATCTCCGCATCAACCTGGCTTGCGGTTTTACCCTTTAATACCAGCTTGCCGATATAGGGATAATTAATCGTCCCACTATTATCGAGGACAACGCGCATGGTTAAGTCAGGCTGATTAGCCACATTAATATTGACGGTATCACCGGCACCGAGTAAATACTCGTCGGCATTCACCGTCGTATCATCCATTAATGGCGGAGGAGACGTCGAACAGCCCGCCAACAGGGCGCTGAGTAGCACAAGGACGCACAGGTTCATTATTTTCATTTTAAATCTGTACCTTAGCTGTAAGCATAATTAAAGATGCGTCATAGCCCAACGTTCTCAGCACGACCTGATCGTCATTGGGTCCGATGGTGAATGAATCTGTCTCTTTATTAGACTTAAGCGTATCTAGATGATATTCAACGCCAAAATTGATAGATGGCGTCAGATCGTAACTCACCGCAACGGTGAATAACCCGTTCTTATCATGACGATCCTTGTTCTGGTCTTTATAGTCTTCTGTCGTATAGGTGTAATCAACCAAAGTCGAGAGCCGGTCGTTCATCCATAAATGTTTGTATGAAAGACCATACTGGGTCACTAAAATATATCCACCCGCCTCCGAAGGATCAGAAATACTTTGCGAGGTGCGTAAGGTAAATGTCGACTGTTTAAGCGGCTTCCATTCGCCCTGAATGTCCCAGTTCAGTCCATTAAAGTCCTTCGAACCTGGGTTATTCTCAAACGTTTTATACAGCCACGACAGGTTCGCATCGACGTTTGTTTTCCCGGTCAGCTGCGTCTTTACGCCATAACGCAAATAGTATTCATTACTGTCTTTTTCCGGGTCATTATCGTAACGACGCTGGTTGGTAATAAAACTATAGCGAAAACGCGTCTGAGATGTGTACTGATCGAAAATTTCTGCGACCAGGCTATTTTCATCCCACTCTTCTTCACGAATGTACTGATAAAAATCGGCACTCGCATTTTGCGCATCCTGGGTATTGCCGTAGGTCAGCTTTTTATGACTCAGCGCGATTTCGCCCTTGCCCCGCCCTTTTGGCGCACCGTAGCTGTAACGAAGTTCGCTGTCGAAGAAATTAGTGGTCAGCGGGGAACGAATGCCGTACTGGCGGAACTGGTCCGGCAGAAAACCCTCCGTCACGCCGCGGCCCCGCTGCTCGTGCCCAAGGGAATCCTGCAGGTTCAGGCTCAGACCGTGCATCAGGCCATAGCGCCATGCCCCATTGAAGCGGAAGAAGTGATCGTCGTAGTTATCCGCAGAATCACTGGAATACTGCCGATAGTCGCCGGAGTACATCAGCAGATACTGATCCTGATAGCGCTCGCCGGTCAGGGTGATCACCGGCCGCAGGCCCATAAACGCGGAGCTTTTCGCATCGCTGTCATGGGGTTGATAAGTGACGTTATCGTTCTGACCGTAGTCCGCGGCAACGTTGCTCTGGAAGTCGATCCCCGCAAAGCCAATGTGTGATTTAGGTGTTAATTCTGCCCAGGCAACCGGAGACACCATGATTCCGGCGATAACCATTATTTTAATATGCATTCTTGCCGACAAATCCCTTAAAAATGGTTTTAATGATAATTTTTATATCTAACCACAAGGACCAATTTTGAATATATTCAATGTCGTACTGAACCCGTTTTTCCATTTTATAGAGCGCGTCAATTTCCCCACGATAACCTTTAATTTGTGCTAACCCGGTGATACCGGGCTTCACTTTATGGCGAATCATGTAGTTTTCGACTTGCTTACGGTAAAGTTCATTGTGCGCCACAGCGTGCGGCCGCGGACCGACAATTGACATATTCCCCTGCAACACGTTGATGAACTGCGGAAGTTCATCCAGTGAGGTCCGACGTAAGAATGCGCCAAAGCGCGTCACCCGAGGGTCATCCCGCGTCGCCTGCACCACCGTGTCGGTATTTTCCATCACTTTCATGGTGCGGAACTTCCAGACTTTTATTTTCTGCCCGCTCAGGCCATAGCGATCCTGCTTAAAGAACACCGGCCCACGCGACGTGAGCTTTATTCCAATGGCAATCACCAGCATTAACGACACAATCATTAGCATAATTACGCTGCCCAGAACCAGATCTTCCGCGCGTTTAATAAACGAGCCTCCCCCATCCAGCGGAGAAGCGAAGATGCCAATGGTTTGCAAATTATGGATCGAGCGTAACTGCGACATATTGGTGCTGTAGGCGTAAAAGTCCGGCACGATATAGGTATTGACCGTGGTATCCGACATCATCGCCAGAAAATGACGGATGCGCTCCAGCGCCACCATTGGCAGGGCGATATAAATCTCGTCAACCTTGCTCGCCTGCGCGGCTTCAACCAGATTCAGCACCGACCCCTCATAGGGGCTGGTGATTTTTTTCGCCAGCTCCCCCAGCCGCGAAGGTTCCCGTTCGTCATAGAAGGCCAGTTCCAGCTGAATGTCGGAATACTCTTTGCGCAGCGCCATTTCCGCCGCCAGGCCATTGTCGGTAATGCCAATAATGGCCACCCGGATCCTTTTTTTCGCAGAGAGCTTGAAGATGACCAGACGCACGGCATACAAAAAAACAACGGGCGCGGCATACCAGAACGGTGACGCAGGAATATCACGGACATCCATTGCGCTCAGGTAACCACGGGAATGCAGTTCGGAGACCAGAATACGCACAAAACCGATAAACAGAATGGCTAAGAACGCGGTTAAGAACAGACGCCGCTGGCTACGTATCTTGTTGTTCTTCGGGCGGTACTGATAGCACTGGGTGTACTCACCAAACAGTAAAAAAGCCGTCGAGTACAATAAGCTGATCAGAATAACAGTATCGAAGGACTCTATTTTCCAGACCCACGCGCTGGCGATCAGAATGAAATTAATTGCGAAAAAATCAATTAATTTAATAATGAGTGGATATCGTCCATGAGTAATCTTTTGCGAATTTCTCAGCATAAACAGACTCACTTATTATTTTTTTAGTTCAGCCTTACTTACCCTGTGCCATCAAGAAAACACGATAATGTCTCGATGATTGAGCGGAGTCGCACATAAAAATTATCAAGATGAATAATAACGCCCCGTAAATATTTACAAGTATGGGTCCCGACGCAGCGGTCGCTGAAAAAAGGCATTAACTTACATATAGCGTATGCACGTTCTTATAAAAGCGCCAATAAACTTTCGCGGCTGAGGGCGTTGCAGGGGGGCATCGACAAAACAAAAAAAAGCCTGACCGGAGTCAGGCTTGAAGGTTACTCGTTAATTCGGGGGTGCTGATCGACAAGTCGCGTGCGCTTGGCCTGCAACGCGGTAATTTCTGCATCGATATCTTCTATCTTCTGCTCAATATTGTCGTGATGCTCGCGCAGGATCTCTTTTGCTTCCTGCAGGTCCGACGCGGCCGGGGTCGCCCCTTTCAGCGGCAGATTGGCGGTCTCTTTCATCGTCAGGCCGGTCACCAGACCGATAGCTGCAACCACCATCAGGTAGTAAGCCGGCATCATCAGGTTCTGGGTGCTTTCCACCAGCGAGGCCGCCAGAGTCGGGGTCAGGCCGGCAATCAGAACCGAGATATTAAACGCTGCCGCCAGCGCACTATAGCGAATATGCGTCGGGAACATCGCCGGCAGCGTCGAGGCCATCACCCCGATAAAGCAGTTCAGGATCACCGCCAGCATCAACAGACCGGCGAAAATCAGGCTGAGCATGTTGCTGTTAATCAGGATAAAGGCCGGGATAGCCAGCAAGAACAGCGCCACGCTACCGAAAATAACAAACGGACGACGGCCGAAGCGGTCACTCAGCAGGCCCATAATCGGCTGCACAAACAGCATCCCCACCATGATGGCGATAATAATCAGCACACCGTGATCTTCTGAGTAGTGCAGGTTATGCGACAGATAGCTCGGCATATAGGTCAGCAGCATGTAGTAGGTCACGTTGGTGGAGATCACCAGACCGATACAGGTCAACAGGCTGCGCCAGTGTTTGGTGGCAATCTCTTTAAACGAAACCTTCGGACCTTCCTGCAGGCCTTCGCGATCGCCCTGCTCCAGCTTATCCACGTGCTGCTGGAACGCCGGGGTCTCTTCGAGCGCGTGACGCAGATAGAGGCCGATAATACCCAGCGGCAGCGCCAGGAAGAACGGAATACGCCAGCCCCATTCAAGGAAGTTATCTTCGCCCACCACGGTGGAAATCAACACCACCACGCCCGCGCCCAGCACAAACCCGGCAATCGAGCCAAAGTCGAGCCAGCTGCCCATAAAGCCGCGCTTACGGTCCGGGGAATACTCGGCAACGAAAATCGATGCGCCGGTATACTCACCGCCTACCGAGAAGCCCTGCGCCATCTTACACAGCAGCAGCAGGATCGGCGCCCAGATGCCAATACTGGCATACGACGGGATCATGCCGATACAGAAGGTACTGATCGACATAATGATTATGGTGATGGAGAGGATTTTCTGACGGCCGTATTTATCCCCCAGTCTGCCGAAGAACAGACCGCCCAGCGGACGAATAAGGAAAGGAACAGAGAAGGTCCCTAGCGCGGCAATCATCTGCAGGCTGGGATCGGCACCGGGGAAGAAGACTTTACCTAGCGCATAGGCCACGAAGCCGTACACACCAAAATCGAACCACTCCATCGCATTACCGAGGGAGGCGGCGGTGATCGCTTTGCGCAATTTACCGTCGTCAATAATTGTGACGTCGCGCAGGGTTATGGGTTTAACTTTTTTCCTTTTAAGCATTGCTATCCTCGTAGACTAAGCCCCGATCTCACCACGGCACGAAAAAATGCGGCCTGTGGAACCCGGGAAGCGCCTCATGCGCATTCTCCTTAATCAAGCGTAGCAGGTTTACTTACACTGACCTGTCTTGACAGTACAACCGAACCTGTTGACGCCTGTCTGGAGAGTTAGGGGTCTCTTTACCCTACCAGTGTTTATATTTGTGATCAACTTCACACATATTTTGCAGGGTTACTCCTCAATTGTCTTGATTCTGACGATTTCGTAATCAGACGAGCCTTAATCATGGTCCGACAAATAATATTTCATGCGTTATTATTTGCCGTGAAATCAAAAGATCATCATATTTTTTCACATCAAATTTACAGACTTTTTAATAATCAAGTTGAGGATCGTAGGTTTCCGCAAAATATGTGATCCACATAACTAAAACACTGTTTTATTTTCATTGAATCATTATTCCAACGATCGCATCATAACTGCGGTTCAGACGGTATGGCTGCCTTCAAGCGAAGGTAAGCAATACCAAACGCATTATGTTTACAGCAAAAATCACGGGTATCCTGACAAGCATTAGTCGCAACTCGTTGAATTTATTTTGATTATTTTATAGCTCCCCCGCCGGGTTTGGCGAGGTGAGTTCTGAGGGTAGATGATGAAGATTAAAGCCGCGATTGAACGCATTCCGGGTGGGATGATGCTGGTCCCGCTGGTACTGGGAGCAATCTTAAATACGTTAGCACCTGATACTGGGGCCTATTTTGGTGGTTTCACCAAAGGGATGATTACCGGTACGGTTCCTATTCTGGCGGTCTGGTTCTTCTGTATCGGCGCCTCCATTAATTTACGCGCAACGGGCACCGTTTTACGTAAATCCGGCACCCTGGTCATTACCAAAATTGCCGTTGCCTGGATTGTCGCCATGCTCTGCGCGATGTTTATTCCGGAAAATGGCATTCAGACCGGCTTCTTCGCAGGCCTGTCAGTGCTGGCGATTGTTTCAGCCATGGACATGACCAACGGCGGTCTGTACGCCAGCCTGATGAACCAGTACGGCACCAAAGAAGAGTCCGGTGCATTCGTTCTGATGTCGCTGGAATCCGGCCCGCTGGTCACCATGCTGATTCTCGGTTCCGCGGGTCTGGCATCGTTTGAACCACACCACTTTATTGGCGCAGTCCTGCCATTCCTGATCGGTTTCGCCCTCGGCAACCTGGACCACGATTTCCGCGAATTCTTCAGCAAAGCAACACCGGTGCTGATCCCGTTCTTCGGCTTCGCGCTGGGTAACACCATTAACCTGAACGTCATCATGCAGACCGGCCTGCTGGGTATTGCGCTGGGTGTAGCGGTTATCGTGATCACCGGTATTCCGCTGATTTTTGCCGACCGCGTCATTGGTGGGGGTAACGGTACTGCGGGGGTCGCCGCGTCGTCAGCCGCAGGTGCTGCGGTGGCGAACCCGATGATTATCGCTCAGATTAACCCGGCGTTCGAACCGGTTGCGGCTTCCGCTACTGCACTGGTTGCTGCAAGCGTCATCGTCACGGCGATTCTGGTGCCTATCATCACCGCGCTGTATGCCAAACGTTATGGCAACATTCCGGTTAAAGATGCCGAGCCTGCACCGGCTGAGTCTCTGCACCACTAAGTTTTTCACCCTCTTCCCGCCGGGGAGAGGGTGAACTTGCCTGACCTACTCGCCAAACACCTCTTCCACCATCGCCTTTGCCAGCCTTGTCGCCGAACAGAGTCTCGGCATACCCAGCGCCACATTCTGCCAGCTCTGCGTCACAGACCAGCACACCGGATGGCGATCGCCATCGCACCAGTCTCCCAGCCAGCCCAGCATGTCTTTATAGTCGATAATGCCCGGGGTACTCGGCGTGTTCAGCCACTGATGATAAAAATGGCGGGTGGCCGGCGCGGCATTAATGCCCAGCGCCAGATAGTTGGCCACCATGCTTTGGAGATTGTCTTTAAGCATCGCGCTGACATCCGCATTCGCCAGCCGACAGGCGTCACCAAATGCTCCCCAGCGCAGCTCCTCCAGCACTACATAGCCCCGCCCGGCAAGCGACCAGCCGTCGTAGTGCCCGGCGCGCCAGCGGGTAAAAATCTGTTCGCTGTGCTCGCCCGCCTGCACCGTTAAGCCACGCTGGCTGAGGGCTTTTTCTTTGAAGGCGGCGCGCTGATGAAAATGTGAGGAGAGAATGTCGTACTGCTGTACGAGGCCGATGGGCGGTTGGTTGCGCAGTCTGGCCTGCTGGCTCAGCGTGGTTAAGGTGTGGGTCATGCGGGTCAGCGCAAGATGCCCGGGGTCGAGCATCCCGGCCAGCTTCTCTGCCAGTCCCAGCCGCAGCACAGCATTTTCGTTGAACATTCCCCCCATCGCCCACTGGCGAAGCTGCGTCTGCGCCATGATCTCCTGGCTTAAACGTTCACGAAACTGCTGCTGTTTCGACGCCAGCGGGGCGTGACGCATCGCGTCCCCGCCCTGAACCAGGTCGACCATAAATTTAGGATGAATACATTCCAGCGTCCGCCCGGGACCGTCCAGTAGTTGTTTTGTCATGGTTGCTCTGCCGCGAATAGCGTTTGAATATCATCGCGTAACAGTCGGGTATCTTCCTGAATCCACGTCGCGGTAGTAATACACTGCTGCAACAGCTGGCTGAGCGCACGAGTGGCATGCTCATTTTGCTGACGCACCGCGAGGCTATCACGCAAGCTTTCCTGTAACCCTGCAAGACATAAGGAGAATTCGGCAAAGAATGTCGCCATGCCTGCTGTAACAGAGACATCGACCTGGGCGGCCAAAGCTTTACGGATTTGTTCACAAAAATGCGCGATATGACGTTTAAATTTTTCGTGCAGCTGTGACACGTTGATAACGTACCGGGTGCGCGTCACCACATAATCGTCCCAGCCCCAGCCTGGATTATTCAGCCAGCGTGAGACGGTATCACGCACACCGCCCACGCCCTGCCCCCGGCCGCTGGTTGGGCTCTCAGGGGCAATGGCGTCGTTGAACAACCCCCGGGTATTAAAGTTAAGCTGATTCGCCTGGAAAGCCGGGAAGCTGATCCGCGCACGAAAACCGGCGTGGCTTAGCTCATCCTTGATGCGCAGCTCAATCGGGCGCATAGCGTCATTCAGCGAGCGGGCCAGCGTCGACTCCAGCTGATCGAAGCGCAGCCCCAGCTCGCGGGCAATTTTGTTCTGGGCATCGAACAGTATCAGCTCGCACGAGGAGTGGATTTTACTCAGCAGGATCTGCGCCTGCCCTTCGTCGTCCAGCACCAGCTGTTCCGGCGCGGTCTGTTCATCGGCGCGCACGCTTGCGGCATCATGACCCGCCAGATCGAGGATATTCTCCCGACTGAAAATAGGGGCGATCGCGCACAGGATCTCGTTCTGCTGGGTGGCGATAAAGATCTCCGTCGCCTCCAGCGCCTCTTCCACCTCATGCCTCACCTCATCGCTGACCACCTCCTGCCGGTTGTGCAGTAGCGCCATGTCCTCTTCCAGCCGCGTAATATTGCGCTGCAGCTCGTCGAAGGCAATGGTCAGTCCCTGATAGCGAAAATCAAGATACTCGCGGGCATTTTGGGCATAGTTAAGGAGCTTATGCGACGCAGAGCGCAGAGCATACAGCGAGGCGTTGGCGTAGGCGGCGTAGATCAGTTTGCGGATCGGCTGTTCGAAAAGGGAGTCTTCCCACAGCAGATCGGCAGAATGACGAACGTGTTCAATATCATCCAGATCGGCCGTCCGCCAGCGGCGCCCCAGTGCGGCTTCGGCAAAATCCTGCACCCAGCGCTGCGCCTGCGGATTGGGCAGCTTGCCGTAGAGCGCCAGTTCGTGACGCGCGCGGTTCGCCAGATAGCCCCACATCGATGACACCGGAAAGATTTGCCCGGGGGAAATATGCCCCTTCATCAGCGTGCCAGAGATCATCGCCCGCACCTGCTCTTCGTCATCGCTGTTGCGGTCTTTCTGATCGAACTTATTCACCAGCGCGTACAGCGGCACCGACTTGCCGACGGCAGAAATGGCCTGACGTACCTCAGCATCAGAAATCGACTTCAGTTGGGTATAATCCATCACCGCCAGCACCGCCGACGCGCGGGAGAGCTGCTCGGTCAGCATTTTTTGCAGGTGCGGCTGCCCGGCTTCATTGGGGCCGGGGGTATCAAGCAACGTTAATTGCCCAAGATGAGTATCGAGACCGGCCAGATGGACAAATTCCACCTCAATAACGGGAATATTTTCAATCGCCGCATAGGCAGCAAAAGGGAAGTCAGCACCCACCACCTGAGAAAGGCGCACTAAATCATTTAAATTTTTTAAACAGATAAAAATAGGTTCAGCACCAAGATAATGCTTTTCAAACGCTTCGCCGGATTCAATGCGCCCAAGCAGCGCATTCATGTCTTTATCAATTTCCAGCTGCTGCGCCAGCTTGCCACGATCGTAATTAGCGAGCTTCTTTTGCATCTGCCTTATTAATGTATCGATCGGTGCAACGTGCGAAAAATGCAGCACCGGCTCCTTTTGTCCGGGGGTATGGCGAATCAGCGTCGGCAGCGCGGTCATCGGGCGGTTGCGGTTCGGCAACACTTCGGTCCCAACAATCGCGTTAATGGTGGTCGACTTCCCGGCCTTCATGGTGCCGACGATCGCCAGCACCATCTCCAGACGGGTAATTTTACGCAGCTCGTTGTTCAGCATTGACTGCTGGGCTTCCAGGCCGCGGGCATTGAAATGCAAAGGAATAATATTGCTTACTTCGCCGCTCATGGCTGCAGTTGTGCTCTCCAGCATTGCTGCAGGCATCGCGCTCAGCGCCTCAAGATTCTGCAAAGAGAGCTGGAGTAGCCGCTCAGCTTCCTGGCTTAATTCAAATATTGTCTGTGTGTGCATAACAAAAGGTTCCCTTAACACAAATTTTATTTAACCGAATTGTTTTAAGAATGAAGGCTCGGTTTTTATGATTACGTGCGGCAAAGATGTCTAATGAAATATAATTCCCGGATCGCAGACAAAATATATTCTTAATAGCGTAAGCCGTTGGCACACGTTCCTTCGGTCAGGGAAACCGAAAGAATAAGAGCGTAGACCAATTTCTGGGAAATTCAGGTTAAATCATTATTACCCACCCAAAATGGGGGGGATCCATCCTGCCAGACAGAACGTAGCAGGTCAGACAAGTGCAATAAAAATCTTAAGAGTCTTCACCTTATCCGAAATGCCCCGGCGTATCAATTTGCCGCAATAAAATATTCTCGCTTTTAATGACCGCTGTTTCTATGGGGTATCTGACCTCAGGTCGCCGACAGGTGATGTCACCGGTAACACTTTTTTTAGCAGCGGATAAAAAACAATATCACCGACAACAGTAAGGACATGCGCTATACTTGCCGCCTTTTTCGACAATCTGTCGATTTTTGGCGGGCCATATTGCCGCCGGTTCGCACTATTTTGAGGAGAACACCATGCAATTACCACACTGTCCAAAATGCAGTTCTGAATACACTTACGAAGACAATGGCATGTTCATCTGCCCGGAATGCGCCCACGAATGGAATAACGCAGAACCCGCGCAAGATAGCGATGTGTTAATCGTGAAAGACGCCAACGGCAATTTGCTGGCAGACGGCGACAACGTTACTGTGGTCAAAGACCTGAAGGTTAAAGGCAGCTCGTCGATGCTGAAGATTGGCACCAAAGTGAAAGGGATCCGTCTGGTCGAAGGCGATCACAACATCGACTGCAAAATCGACGGTTTTGGTCCAATGAAACTCAAATCCGAGTTCGTCAAAAAGAACTAATAATCCTGGTATACGCCCGGCTGCGCTTCGCTCACCGGGCCTATGCCAACTAAACTTAATGGGCTTCTCTTACCTGAGGTAAAGATTATGCCATTAAGTCCTTACATCTCTTTTGCCGGTAACTGCACAGAGGCGATGGCCTTCTACCAGCAGTCGCTCGGTGCAGAACTCCTCTATCAAATGACCTTCGGCGAGATGCCCAAAGACGGGCAAAGCAGTGATGAAGGTTGCCCCTCCGGCATGCAGTTCCCTGACACCGCCATCGCCCACGCCAACCTGCGCATCGCCGGCAGCGATATCATGATGAGTGACGGTACGCTCAGCGGCAATGCCCGCTATTCGGGATTTACGCTGGTGCTCGATACCCAGGACGTGGCCGAAGGCAAGCGCTGGTTTGACAGCCTGGCGGCCAGCGGCACAGTCGAGATGGCCTGGCAGGAGACTTTCTGGGCGCACGGGTTCGGCAAAGTGACCGATCAATACGGCGTGCCCTGGATGATCAACGTCGTTAAACAGCCGTAATCCTGACGGCGGGAGCGGCTGCTCTCGCCTGTCATCGCTTTCACGCCAACTCTTCAAACTCCCGCAACAGAGACTTAACCTACATGTCACATTGATCCGCCAGCATGAGGCCACATTTGAATCGAGGCCTCACTATGCAAACTGTCATCCGCGTCGAGAAACTGAGCAAAACCTTTGCACATAACAAGGCGCTCCATGCCGTGGATCTGGCGGTCCGGCAGGGCGAAATGGTGGCACTGCTGGGGCCTTCCGGTTCAGGAAAATCGACCCTACTGCGCCATCTGAGCGGCTTGATCATCGGCGATAAAACGCCAGAGAGCCACATTGAGCTACTGGGCAATACCGTGCAGCGTGCGGGCCGCCTGGCGAGTGACATTCGCAAAAGTCGCGCGCAAACCGGCTACATCTTCCAGCAGTTCAACCTGGTGAATCGCCTGACGGTGCTGGACAACGTGCTGATCGGCGCCCTCGGCAGTACCCCCTTCTGGCGCACCTGCTTACGCTGGTTCTCCGCCGAACAAAAACAGCAGGCGCTACAGGCCCTGACCCGCGTCGGGATGGTGCACTTCGCCCACCAGCGCGTTTCGACGCTTTCTGGCGGCCAGCAGCAGCGTGTCGCCATCGCCCGCGCGCTGATGCAGAAAGCCAAAATCATTCTGGCCGATGAGCCGATTGCCTCACTCGACCCGGAATCCGCCCGCATCGTGATGGAAACCCTGCGCGACATTAACCAGAAAGATGGCATCACCGTGGTGGTGACGCTACATCAGGTGGATTACGCCCTGCGCTACTGCGAGCGCATCGTCGCGCTGCGTCAGGGACATGTGTTTTACGACGGCGCAAGCCAGGCATTTGATAACGAACGCTTTGACCATCTCTATCGCAGCATCAACCGCGTCGAAGAGAACGCGCAGGCTGCTTAAACCTTCCCGACCTGAGGACCCGACATGAGTTATAAGGCCGTTGCCGCGCTGGCGTTTACCAGCATGTTCAGCATCAGTACCCTGGTCAGCCCCGCTTTCGCGCAGGAGCAGGAAAAGGCACTGAACTTTGGCATTATTTCGACAGAATCACAGCAGAACCTGAAACCCCAGTGGGAACCGTTCCTGAAAGATATGGAAAGCAAACTGGGCATCAAAGTAAACGCCTTCTTCGCCCCGGATTACGCGGGCATTATCCAGGGGATGCGCTTTAACAAAGTCGATATCGCCTGGTACGGCAACCTTTCCGCCATGGAAGCAGTGGACCGCGCCAACGGCCAGGTATTTGCCCAAACCGTTGCCGCAGACGGCTCGCCAGGCTACTGGAGCGTGCTGATCGTCAACAAAGACAGCCCGATCAACAACCTCAACGACCTGCTCGCCAAACGTAAAGACCTGACCTTTGGCAACGGCGACCCGAACTCCACCTCGGGCTTCCTGGTGCCGGGCTATTACGTCTTCGCCAAAAACAACATCACCCCTAACGAATTCAAGCGCACGGTCAACGCCGGGCATGAAACCAACGCCCTGGCCGTTGCCAATAAGCAGGTGGACGTTGCCACCAACAACACCGAAAACCTCGACAAACTGAAGACGTCTGCCCCGGACAAGCTGAAAGAGCTGAAGGTGATCTGGAAATCGCCGCTGATCCCAGGTGACCCGATTGTATGGCGTAAAAACCTCTCCGAGAGCACCAAGGACAAGGTGTACGACTTCTTTATGAACTACGGCAAAACGGCCGAAGAGAAAACCGTGCTGGAACGTCTGGGCTGGGCACCGTTCCGCGCCTCCAGCGACCTGCAGCTGGTGCCAATTCGCCAGCTGGCGCTGTTCAAGCAGATCCAGGGCGTGAAGGATAACAAAGGCCTGAAGGAGGAAGAGAAGACCAGCAAAGTCTCTGCCATCCAGGCGCAGCTGGACGATCTCGACCGCCTGACCGCCGCGCTGGGCGCCATGACCAGCGTGAATAAAGTGGTGCAGTAACGCTTCTACCCCTCACCCTAACCCTCTCCCCATAGGGGAGAGGGCCGGGGTGAGGGGACATAAACCAACGGAGTTATAATGCAAACCATCACCCTCCCACCGCCAAAACGCAGCTGGTTCTCGCTCATCAGCTGGGCCGTACTGCTGGCGGTGCTTGTTATCTCGTGGAAGGGCGCGGAGATGAACCCGCTCACCCTTTACACCGATGCGGGCAACATGGCGACCTTTGCCGCCGACTTCTTCCCGCCGGACTTTAGCCAGTGGCAGGACTACCTCGGCGAAATGGCCATCACCCTGCAAATCGCCGTCTGGGGTACCGCGCTGGCAGTCGTTCTCTCGATTCCGTTTGGCCTGATGAGCGCCGACAACATCGTGCCCTGGTGGATCTACCAGCCGGTGCGTCGCCTGATGGATGCCTGTCGCGCCATCAACGAAATGGTCTTTGCGATGCTGTTCGTGGTCGCCGTCGGTCTGGGGCCGTTCGCCGGGGTACTGGCGCTGTTTATTCACACCACCGGCGTGCTCTCCAAACTGCTCTCCGAAGCGGTCGAAGCCATTGAACCCGGCCCGGTCGAAGGCATTCGCGCTACCGGGGCCAACAAGCTCGAAGAAATTCTTTACGGCGTCCTGCCGCAGGTGATGCCGCTGCTGATCTCCTACTCCTTGTACCGCTTTGAGTCCAACGTTCGCTCGGCCACCGTCGTGGGTATGGTCGGTGCAGGGGGGATTGGCGTCACCCTGTGGGAAGCGATTCGCGGCTTCCAGTTCCAGCAAACCTGCGCCCTGATGGTGCTCATCATCGTGACGGTCAGCCTGCTGGATTTCCTCTCACAACGACTGCGTAAGCACTTCATCTGATAAGCGAGGCATTGATCGATATGCACTTATCCAGACATCCGACCAGTTACCCTACCCGCTGGCAAGAGATTGCGGCAAAGCTCGAAGTGGAACTCCGCGCCCACTACCGCTGCGGCGACTACTTACCTGCTGAACAACAGCTTGCCGACCGCTACGAAGTGAACCGCCACACCCTGCGCCGCGCCATCGACCAGCTGGTGGAGCGCGGCTGGGTGCAGCGCCGTCAGGGGGTTGGCGTGCTGGTGCTGATGCGCCCGTTCGACTACCCGCTCAACGCCCAGGCGCGGTTTAGCCAGAATCTGCTCGATCAGGGCAGCCATCCCACCAGCGAAAAACTGCTCTCGGTGCTGCGCCCGGCCTCCCACCACGTCGCCGATGCGCTGGGGATCCAGGAGGGCGATAACGTGGTGCACCTGCGCACTCTACGCCGGGTCAACGGCATCGCCCTGTGCCAGATCGACCACTACTTCGCCGAGCTGACGCTGTGGCCAGTGCTGCAAAACTTCACCAGCGGATCGCTACACGACTTTCTGTTTGAAGTGTCAGGTATCGCCCTGAAGCGCACCCAGACGCGGATCAGCGCCCGCCGCGCACAGGCTAAAGAGAGCAAAGTGCTGGAGATCCCCAACATGGCCCCCCTGCTCTGCGTACGCACCCTTAACCACCGTGACGGCGAGATCAACGCGACGGAATACTCCGTCAGCCTGACCCGCGCCGACATGATTGAATTTACGATGGAGCACTGAATGCACTTCGACACCTCCACCCGTCAGCGCTGGATGGCCGTACTGGCCCACAGCCAGCCTGCCGCCCTTGCCGCACGCATGACGGCGCTGAACCTGGCGCCCTCTTATGAGCTTATCCGCGCCCCTGAAACCGGTCTGGTGCAGATCCAGGCGCGGATGGGCGGCACCGGCGCACGCTACTTTGCTGGTGATGCCACCCTCACCCGCGCCGTGGTGCGCCTCGCCAGCGGCACGCTCGGCTACAGCTACCAGCTTGGGCGCAACAAACACCATGCCGAGCAGTGCGCCGTTATTGACGCCCTGCTGCAGGAAACCGCCCATTTTCAGACCCTGATGGAAACCTTAATTACCCCGCTGGAAGCCGACCGCGCGGCGCGCATTGCCGCCCGCCTGGCCGAAACTAACGCCAGTCGGGTCGACTTCTTTACGCTCGTTCGCGGAGACAACGCATGACCCTTCAACCCGCTTTTACCCACGCCGTGCCGGACGCCCAGCACAGTTTTCGCCGTCTGCTGAAAGCGATGAGCGAACCGGGCGTCATCGTCTCACTGCATCAGCTTAAGCACGGCTGGCAGCCGCTGAACCTCGCCACCACCAGCGTGCTGCTGACCCTGGCGGATAACGACACCCCGGTGTGGATCTCCGGCGCGCTGAATAACGATCTGGTCAGCACCAACCTGCGCTTTCACACCAGCGCCCCGCGGGTGGATCAGCCCCAGCTGGCCGTCTTCGCCGTGGCAAACGAGCAGATCGGTCACGAACAGCTGAACGCCCTCAGCGCAGGCAGCGCCGTGGCCCCGGAGACCAGCGCTACCCTGATTTTGCAGGTCGCAAGCCTCAGCGGTGGCCGCATGCTGCGCCTGACCGGCGCCGGGATCGCCGAAGAGCGGATGGTCGCCCCGCAGCTGCCGGAGTGCATCATTCATGAGCTGACCGAACGTCCGCACCCGTTCCCGCTGGGTATTGACCTGATCCTGACCTGCGGCGAACGCCTGCTGGCTATTCCGCGAACCACCCACGTGGAGGTGTGCTGATGTACGTTGCCGTCAAAGGGGGCGAGAAGGCGATAGCCGCCGCCCACGCGCTGCAGGAACACAGACGCCGGGGTGATGACCAGCTTCCCGAGCTGGGCGTGGCCCAGATTGAGCAGCAGTTAAACCTGGCCGTGGACCGGGTGATGACCGAAGGCGGCATCGCCGACCGCGAGCTGGCTGCGCTGGCGCTCAAGCAGGCCAGCGGCGATAACATCGAAGCCATCTTCCTGCTGCGCGCCTACCGCACCACGCTGGCAAAGCTGGCGGTCAGCGAGCCGCTGGATACCGCCGACATGCGCCTGGAGCGGCGGATCTCCGCCGTCTACAAAGACATACCCGGCGGTCAACTACTCGGTCCGACCTACGACTACACCCATCGCCTGCTCGATTTCACCCTGCTGGCGAATGGTGAAGCGCCGCCCCTGAAAACCGCCGATGCCCCGCAGGATACCACCCCGCACGTCTTTAGCCTGCTGGCGAACCAGGGCCTGGCAAAGGCAGAAGAGGATAACGGCAGCGAGCCTGACGACATCACCCGCACCCCGCCGGTGTATCCGTGCTCGCGCGCCTCACGCCTGCAGCAGCTGATGCGCGGCGACGAAGGCTATCTGCTGGCGCTGGCCTATTCCACTCAACGCGGTTACGGGCGCAACCACCCGTTCGCCGGAGAGATCCGCAGCGGCCATGTCAATGTCTCTATCGTGCCGGAAGAGCTGGGTTTTGCGGTCAACGTCGGCGAACTGCTGATGACCGAGTGCGAAATGGTCAACGGCTTCGTCACCCCTCAGGATGACGCCCCCCACTTCACCCGCGGCTACGGGCTGGTGTTCGGGATGGGCGAGCGCAAGGCGATGGCGATGGCGCTGGTGGACCGGGCACTACAGGCCCCGGACTACGATGAGACGGTGGCTGGCCCGGCGCAGGACGAAGAGTTTGTGCTGGCCCACGCGGATAACGTCGAGGCCGCCGGGTTTGTCTCGCACCTCAAACTGCCGCATTACGTCGATTTCCAGGCCGAACTTGAACTGCTGAAACGTCTGCAACGGGAGCACAACCATGGCTAATCTCAGCGGCTACAACTTTGCCTATCTGGATGAGCAAACCAAACGCATGATCCGCCGCGCCATTTTAAAAGCGGTGGCCATCCCCGGCTATCAGGTGCCGTTCGGTGGCCGCGAGATGCCAATGCCTTACGGCTGGGGTACCGGCGGGATCCAGATCACCGCCAGCGTGATTGGCGGGTCTGACGTGCTGAAAGTCATCGACCAGGGCGCAGACGACACCACCAACGCGGTGTCGATCCGCCAGTTCTTTGAGCGCGTCACCGGGGTCAACACTACCGAGAAAACCGAAGATGCAACGCTGATCCAGACCCGGCATCGCATCCCGGAGACGCCGCTGACGGAAGATCAGATTTTGATTTTCCAGGTGCCGATCCCGGAGCCGCTGCGCTTTATCGAGCCGCGCGAGACCGAAACCCGCACCATGCACGCGCTGGAGGAGTACGGCGTGATGCAGGTGAAACTGTATGAAGATATCGCCCGCTTCGGCCATATCGCCACCACCTACGCCTACCCAGTGAAAGTTAACGGGCGTTATGTGATGGACCCGTCGCCGATCCCGAAGTTCGATAACCCGAAGATGGACATGATGCCTGCCCTGCAGCTGTTTGGTGCCGGGCGCGAAAAACGCATTTACGCCGTGCCGCCGTTTACCCGCGTCGAGAGCCTCGACTTCGACGACCACCCGTTTACGGTGCAGGAGTGGGACGAGCCGTGCGCGATTTGCGGCTCAAAACACAGCTATCTCGATGAAGTGGTGCTGGACGATACGGGCAAACGGATGTTTGTCTGCTCCGACACCGATTTTTGCCGCCAACAGAGCGAGGCGAACAGCCAATGAAACCGCTGCTTTCGGTCAACAACCTGACCCACCTTTACGCGCCGGGCAAAGGCTTTAGCGACGTCTCCTTCGACCTGTGGCCGGGCGAAGTGCTGGGGATTGTCGGCGAGTCCGGCTCCGGCAAAACCACCCTGTTAAAGTCGATTTCCGCCCGTCTGGCGCCGAAAAATGGCGAGATCCTGTATCAGGATCACTCCCTGTACGGGATGAGCGAAGCCGAGCGCCGCCGCCTGCTGCGCACCGAGTGGGGCGTGGTGCATCAGCATCCGATGGACGGCCTGCGCCGCCAGGTGTCGGCGGGGGGCAATATCGGCGAGCGGCTGATGGCCACCGGGGCACGCCACTACGGCGACATCCGCGCCACCGCACAGAAGTGGCTTGAAGAGGTTGAAATTCCCGCCTCGCGCATCGACGACCTGCCGACCACCTTCTCCGGCGGCATGCAGCAGCGTCTGCAGATTGCCCGCAACCTGGTCACCCATCCGCAGCTGGTATTTATGGACGAACCCACCGGCGGGCTGGATGTGTCGGTGCAGGCGCGCCTGCTGGATCTGCTCCGCGGGCTGGTGGTGGAGCTGAACCTCGCGGTGGTGATTGTCACCCACGATCTGGGCGTTGCCCGCCTGCTGGCCGACCGCCTGCTGGTGATGAAGAACGGCCAGGTGGTGGAAAGTGGATTAACCGACCGGGTACTCGACGACCCGCACCATCCGTACACCCAGCTGCTGGTGTCATCGGTTTTGCAAAACTAAGAGGTCAACATGATCCGCGTAGAAAACGTCAGTAAAACCTTTGTCCTGCATCAGCAAAACGGCGTGCGCCTGCCGGTGCTGAAAGATGCTTCTCTGCATGTGGCACCTGGCGAATGCGTGGTGCTGCACGGCCATTCCGGCAGCGGTAAATCAACCCTGCTGCGCTCGCTGTACGCCAACTATTTGCCAGATGAAGGCCACATTCATATTCGTCACGGCGACGAATGGGTGGACCTGGTGCAGGCCCCGGCACGCAAGGTGCGCGACGTCAGGCGCACGACCATCGGCTGGGTAAGCCAGTTTTTGCGGGTGATCCCGCGCATCAGCGCCCTGGACGTGGTGATGCAGCCGCTGCTGGATCTGGGCGTGCCGCGCGAGGTCTGCGCCGCCAAAGCCGCCAGCCTGCTGACCCGCCTGAACGTACCGGAGCGCCTGTGGCACCTCGCCCCTTCCACTTTTTCCGGCGGTGAGCAGCAGCGGGTGAACATCGCCCGCGGCTTTATCGTCGACTATCCGATTTTACTGCTCGATGAACCGACCGCCTCGCTGGATGGCAAAAACAGCGCGGCGGTTATCGCACTGATCGAAGAAGCCAAAGCGCGGGGTGCAGCGATCGTCGGGATCTTCCACGACGACGCCGTGCGCGATCGCGTGGCGGATCGTCTGCACCCGATGGGGATCACCGCATGATCATTAATAACGTAAAGCTGGTGCTGGAAAACGACGTCGTCGACGGTTCGATTGATATTCAGGACGGCGTTATTCGCGCCTTTGCCGAAACCCACAGCCGCCTGCCAGAGGCGATGGACGGCGAAGGCGGCTGGCTGCTGCCGGGGCTGATTGAGCTGCACACTGACAACATGGACAAGTTCTTTACCCCGCGCCCGAAGGTCGACTGGCCTGCCCATTCGGCGATGAGCAGCCACGACGCGATGATGGTCGCCAGCGGGATCACCACCGTGCTGGATGCGGTGGCGATTGGCGACGTGCGCGACGGCGGCGACCGGCTGGAGAATCTGGAGAAGATGATCAACGCCGTGGAAGAGACGCAGAAGCGCGGCCTCAACCGCGCAGAGCACCGCCTGCATCTGCGCTGCGAGCTGCCGCATCACACTACGCTGCCGCTGTTCGAGAAGCTGGTGGGCCGCGAGCCGGTGACCCTGGTGTCGCTGATGGATCACTCCCCGGGCCAGCGACAGTTCGCCAATATCGACAAGTACCGCGAATATTATCAGGGCAAATATTCCCTCAATGACGAGCAGATGGCGCGTTACGAAGAGGAGCAACTGGCACTGGCGGCGCGCTGGTCGCAGCCCAACCGCCAGGCCATTGCGGCAATCTGCCGGGAACGACATATCGCCCTCGCCAGCCACGACGACGCCACTGCGGATCATGTACGTGAATCCCAGCAGCTGGGCAGCGTCATCGCCGAATTCCCCACCACCTTCGAGGCGGCAGAAGCCTCGCGCCAGCACGGGATGAACGTGCTGATGGGCGCCCCGAACATCGTGCGCGGCGGATCGCATTCCGGCAACGTGGCGGCAAGCACGCTGGCGACCCTCGGCCTGCTGGATATTCTCTCCTCCGATTACTACCCGGCCAGCCTGCTGGATGCGGCGTTCCGCGTCGCCGACGACGAGGGCAACAGCTTTACGCTGCCGCAGGCGATCCGGCTGGTAACCAGCAACCCGGCGCAGGCGCTCGATCTCCAGGATCGCGGGGTCATCGCAGAAGGTAAACGGGCTGACCTGGTGCTGGCGCATCGCAAAGGTGAGCACATTCATATTGACCACGTCTGGCGTCAGGGAAAACGGGTGTTCTGATGGGAAGACTTATCTGGTTGATGGGGCCGTCCGGCTCTGGAAAAGACAGCCTGCTGGCGGCCTTGCGCCAGCAGTCACACCCGCAGCTGCTGGTGGCGCACCGCTACATTACGCGCGCCGCCAATGCGGGCAGCGAAAACCATATCGCCCTGAGCGAGCCGGAGTTTTTTACCCGCGCCGGGCAGCAGCTGTTTGCCCTGAGCTGGCACGCCAACGGCTATTATTATGGCGTGGGCCTGGAGATTGACCTGTGGCTGCACGCCAGATTCGACGTCGTCGTCAACGGTTCGCGCGCGCATCTGCCCCAGGCGCAGGCGCGCTACGCGAAGGCGCTGCTGCCGGTCTGCCTGCAGGTTTCACCGGATATCCTGCGTAGCCGACTGCAAAGCCGCGGCCGGGAGAACGCCAAAGAGATCGACCAGCGGCTGGAACGCGCGGCCCGCTATACGCCGTCTCAGTGTCCGGTACTGGATAACGACGGAAGTTTGCTACAGTCAGTCGACAACCTGCTTTCACTCATTCACCAGAAGGAGAAAAACCATGCCTGAGTGTGCGTTGCGTCCGGCTACCCCTGAGGACGTTGAGGCCGTGTACGGCCTGATTTGCGAGCTCAAACAGGCGGAGCTGGACCGGTCGGCGTTTCACGCCGGGTTCGCCGCCAATCTGCAGGATCACAATATGCGCTATCAGCTGGCCGAGCAGGACGGGCATATTGTCGGCATGATCGGCCTGCATATGCAGTTCCACCTGCATCACGCCAACTGGATCGGCGAGATCCAGGAGCTGGTGGTGATGCCCCAGGCGCGCGGGTTGAAGGTCGGCAGCCAGCTGCTGGCCTGGGCAGAACACGAAGCCCGCCAGGCCGGGGCGGAGATGACGGAACTGTCCACCAGCGTGAAGCGCCATGATGCGCACCGCTTTTATCTGCGCGAAGGCTATGCGCAGAGCCACTTCCGCTTCACCAAACCTCTGTAAGGCGGCGCCATGAGTCTGACCCTCACCCTGACCGGCACCGGCGGCGCGCAGCTGGTGCCCGCCTTTGGCTGTGACTGCCCGGCCTGCCGTCGGGCGCGGTTGCAGGAGGCGTATCGCCGTCGCCCCTGCAGCGCGGTGGTCAAATTCAACGATGCGGTGACCCTGCTGGACGCGGGGATCCCGCACCTGATGGACGACTGGCCGGCGGGCAGTTTTCAGCAGATTTTACTCACCCACTATCATATGGATCACGTCCAGGGACTGTTCCCGCTGCGCTGGGGCGTGGGGGCGACGATCCCGGTGTACGGCCCGCCGGACGACGCGGGTTGTGACGACCTGTTTAAACACCCGGGAATTCTGGATTTTAGCCATACGCTGGCGCCCTTTGTGGTGTTTGAGCTGCAGGGCCTGCGGGTCACGCCGCTGCCGCTGAACCACTCGAAGCTGACGTATGGCTATTTACTGGAAAGCGCCCACAGCCGGGTAGCGTGGCTCTCTGATACCGCCGGACTGCCGGAAAAAACGCTGAAGTTTTTACTCAATAATCAGCCGCAGGTCATCGTGATTGATTGCAGCCACGAACCGCGCGAAGAAATCCCGCGTAACCATTGCGATCTCAATACCGTCATCGCACTGAATGAGGTGATTGGCTGCCCGCAGGTGATCCTGACCCACATCAGCCATCAGTTCGACGTGTGGATGATGAACAACTCGCTGCCGGAGGGAATTGAAGCGGGGTACGACGGCATGGTGCTGGTGCTGGATTAACATCACTTCACCGTCTCTTCACTTACGCTGATTATCCTCCCCTTCAGAATCAATACCCTGGAGGGACATTACATGACGAAAACACGCCGCATCATCCATCACGCCTGCTGGTTTGCTTTGTTGGGGCCACATATTGGGGTGCTGGTCACCCTCGCAGAGGAAATGCAAAGCACTACCCTCACACCTGGCCAGTTCCTGCTGGAGATACTCAGTATTTTGCCCATTTTCATCGTATTAACATGGGTTATCGGCGGTGTTCCTGCATTGCTGACCGGTATTGCAATGGCCTGTCTCCCGCCGCGGATTTACGCGTGTGTCTGGCAGAGAGTGCTCATTTGCGGTGCGATTGGGGCAGCCATCGCGTCAATTGTCTGGCTGGTTTTTATCAGCGCGATGGATGAAGCATTTATCTGGATGTCGGTCGGACCTGGCTTAATGGCCGGAATGATGATGGGGTGGATTGTGCCGTCTCTGCCCTTTCGTGGCGAGACGACACAAACGTATGCCGTTATAACCCAGGGGCCCGACCGCTAACGATCGTAATCATTTTCTAACTGGCGCTCGTCATCTTCCAGCCGACGTCGATCGTCATCCAGCTGGCGCTGACGCTCATCTAAACGCTGACGTCGGTCTTCAAGCTGTTTGCGACGATCGTTATATTGCCGACTGTCGCTATTGCGCCGCGCGTCATAGCGATCGTCATCATCGCTGCGGCTATTGTCCGGCTTATAGGCGTCATTGATCGCCTGCTGGATATTGCCCACCGCGTCGTCAATAAGATCGGCCTGCGCCAGCGGGTTGATAAATGTCAGCAGCACAAAAAACAGAGGAAGGGATGTCGATTTCATAAAGCCAGTCTCACAGGGTGGGCTGGCTTCAGGTTAATAAAGTGTGACAAAAGGAAGTAGCGGAGGAATCTCAAATTCTGGCCGCATTACGCAGCGCCTGCGCCAGCTGCGTCCGGGTAAACGGCTTGCGCAGCCGCTCCACCTCCGGCAGCTGTGGGTTGTGCGCCGGGCGGAGATCCTGACCGCTCATCAGCAGCACCGGAAGATGCGGGAAGTGCTGGCGGACATGCTGGATCACCTCTGCGCCACTCAGGCTGCCGGGTAGCATCAGGTCGCTGATAAATATTTCGATATCCGTCGATGCCGCCAGCATCTGCAGCGCCTGCTCACCGGTTTCGGCCTCCAGCGTCAGGTAACCCAGCTGGTGGAGCTGCTCGCACAGGGTTTGCCGGACGTCGGATTGATCGTCCAGCACCAGCACCAGCCGATCGCTTTGCGGCGCGGTGGCCGTGGTCAGCGCTTCCGGCTGAGGAAGCGCCTGCAGCGTCGAGCGGGGCAGATGCAGGCGCACGGTGGTGCCTTGACCTGGCGCGCTTTCAATCTCGACCCGCCCGCCGGACTGGCGCACAAAGCCGTACACCATCGACAGCCCCAGCCCGCTGCCGCTGCCGGTCTGCTTGGTAGTAAAGAAGGGTTCGAAGACCTGGGACTTGATCGCCTGCGACATGCCGCATCCGTGGTCGATCACCTCCAGCGCCACCATATCCTGTCTGCGGCCATCGCTGCGGGTCACCCGCTGATTCCAGGTGCGAATTCTGATCGCACCGTTTTGTCCGTCCATTGCGTCGCGGGCATTCATCACCAGGTTGATAATGGCGTTTTCCAACTGGCCGACGTCAATCCACGCGGACCACGCCGGGGTTTGCGCTTCGATCTCGAGGGTGAGCGTTGAGGGCAGCGAATGGCACATCAGCTCCCCGAGGTTTTCCAGCAGCGGCTTCATCTCCACCGCATGCGGGTTCAGGGACTGTTTGCGCGAGAACGCCAGCAGGCGCTGGGTCAGCAGCGCCCCGCGCTCGGCGGCTTTCAGCGCCCGGCTGATGCGCGGCGCGTCCGGCGAATCCGGGTGTACCAGCTCCAGGCTGCCGATAATCACCGCCAGCAGGTTGTTAAAATCGTGCGCCAGCCCGCCGGTCAGCTGCCCAACGGCCTTCATCTTCTGGCTGTGCAGCAGCGCCTCTTCCAGCTCCTGCCGCTCAAGGCGATCGATCTCCATCTGCGAGGTCTTCTCTTTCAACAATCGGGTGGTGTGCTCCAGCGAGGCGGTATTGCGGGCAAAGACGTTAAATGCCCGCGCCAGCTCGCCCAGCTCATCCCGCCGCTGCAGCGCAGGCACCGACACATCCTGTTCGCCGTGGGCCAGCCGCGACATCGCCCGGGAGATCGCCGTCAGGTTGGAGCCCAGATTGCGGTAGATATACCAGCAGGCACAGGCGGTAATGATCAGCGCCAGGACGGCAAACACCGAGATAAAGACGCTGATTGAGCGCAGCTCCTGATGGCTCTGGGCGGTGCGCAGCTGCGAGGCTTCGGCGACCTGCTCCACGTACTGATTGATATCCGTGTTTAAGATCGCCACCAGCGCCTTGATATGGAACATATACCAGCCGATCGCCAGATCGCTCTCTTCCAGCTGCCGGGAAAGCGGGCCGAGCTTGTTCAGTTCGGCGTTGAAATCGGGCAGCACGAAGTTCACCACCGGCTGGGTGGCCTGCCGGGGGATCATCGCCGTTATCGTATCCAGCTGCTGAATGGTCGCACGCGGTGAAGGGGTTTCGATGGCGGCCGCTATCAGCCGATCCATCTCGCTGAGCAGCCGCGCGTCCGGCACGTTGCTGGCGTAGCGGTGGTTAATGTCCTGCAGATGGCGGAGATAGCTCTGGTTCTGGTAGAGAGAGCTGAGCAGCGCGTTGCGTTCCTGATGACGCCGCTGCCCGCGTTCCAGCATCCCGGTCACGCTTTGCTGTAACTCATTGCTGCGCTGGATGATCCGCGCCACCAGCGCCGGTTCCTGCTGCGCCAGCGGGGCATCGGCAAGCTGTTCCAGCGCACCGCGCAGTGCGGTCTGGGTCTGTTTTAGCCGCTCGGCTTCCCCTTTATATTCCAGCGCCCCCACCACCTGCGACAGGCGCACCGCCGCCGTCGCCACGTTGGCGGTTTCGCGCGCCAGGTTCATGCTGCCGGTCATGTCGTCCAGCGTCTGGCGCTGGACCTGCTCCTGAATGTGACTGGCATGACGAAAGCCCAGCACTGCCACGCCGCTGACCATCAGCGTTACCGCCACCACCAGCAGATTGAAAATCAGCAGGCGCCCGCGGGCGCTGGCGAAAAAGGGGGGACGGCGTGAAGGCATGTTGGCTCCATGACGGGGAAAATTGTGACGCCCGTTAACTATTCATAACTATGACAAATATGAACGACTTCTGACATTTTGCATTTATCAGGCTGTGATGAAGTGCGGATATCGACCTTCACAGGAGATCCGCCATGAGCAGGACCCCGGTTTTAGAGATGCGCAATATTGCCAAAACCTTTGGCAACTTCCACGCGCTCAAGGGTGTGGATCTGACGGTCTTCCCCGGCGAGATCCATGCCCTGATGGGCGAAAACGGTGCCGGAAAAAGCACGCTAATGAAAATTCTCGCCGGGGCGTATACCGCCAGCGGCGGCGAGATCCTGATTGACGGCCAGCCCTTCCACATCAAGGGGCCGAAAGATGCCCTTGCAGCGGGCATTACCCTGATCTACCAGGAGATGCAGCTGGCCCCGAACCTCACGGTGGCGGAAAACATCTTTTTGGGCAGCGAGCTGTCGCGCGGCGGACTGGTGCAGCGCAAAACCATGGCTGCGCAGGCGCAGGCGGTGATCGACCGGCTGGGGGCGCACTTCAAGGCCACCGACCTGGTGATGAAGCTGACCATTGCCGAGCAGCAGCAGGTGGAAATCGCCCGCGCCCTGCACCGTAACAGCCGCATTCTGGTGATGGATGAACCCACCGCCGCCCTGTCGTCGCGTGAAACCCAGCGCCTGTTCGAACTGATTTTGCGCCTGCGCGACGAAGGGATGGCGATCATCTATATCAGCCACCGTATGGCGGAAGTGTATGAACTCTCCGACCGGGTCAGCGTGCTGCGCGACGGCCAGTACGTCGGCAGCCTGACCCGCGACAAGCTCAACGCCACCGAACTGGTACGCATGATGGTCGGCCGACCCTTAAGCGATCTGTTTAACAAAGAGCGCGACATCCCCCTCGGCAGTCCGCGTCTCAATGTGCATCACCTGACCGACGGCGGCAAAGTTCAGCCGTGCAGCCTGCAGGTGCGCTCGGGCGAAATCGTCGGCCTGGCCGGGCTGGTGGGTGCCGGGCGATCCGAGCTGGCACAGCTGATTTTTGGCGTGCGCAAAGCCACCGGCGGCATGATTGAGGTGGACGGCGAGCCGGTGGTGATCCACTCCCCGCGCGCCGCCATCGACCACGGGATCGGCTTTTTAACCGAGAACCGCAAGGAGCAGGGGCTGTTTCTGGAACTGGCGGCGCAGGACAACATCACCATGGCGACGCTGGAGCGCGACGCCAACTGGGGGATGCTGAATCGCAAGAAGGCGCAGTCAATTTCTGATGACGCCATTGCCCTGCTGAACATCCGCGTACCCCATGCCCAGGTGCGCGCGGGCGGGCTGTCCGGCGGCAATCAGCAAAAGCTGCTGATCTCACGCTGGGTGGCGATTGGCCCGCGCATTCTGATCCTCGATGAGCCGACGCGCGGTGTGGATGTCGGTGCCAAAAGCGAGATCTACCGGATCATGAACCAGATGGCGCGCAAAGGGGTGGCGATCCTGATGATCTCCAGCGAACTGCCGGAAGTGGTCGGCATGAGCGATCGCGTGTATGTGATGCGCGAAGGTAGCATCGCCGGGGAGCTGCACCGAAACGACATCTCCCAGGAAAACATCATGACGCTGGCAACCGGCGTTAACGACTCTCATCACCAGGCGGTAACACCATGACTCACTCAACCAATCCGCAGCAGGAAGCCAAATCCGCTTCTGCCAAAAAGATGCTGATGGGCGATCTGATGCAAACGGTCGGCATCCTGCCGATTTTGATCCTGATTGTCGCGGTATTTGGCTTTATTGCGCCCAACTTCTTCACTGAAAGCAACCTGCTGAACATCACCCGCCAGGCGTCGATCAATATCGTACTGGCGGCGGGGATGACTTTCATTATTTTGACCGGCGGGATCGACCTGTCGGTCGGCTCGATTCTGGGCACCACCGCGGTGGCGGCAATGGTGGTGTCGCTGATGCCGGAGCTGTCGATGCTGTCAGTCCCGGCGGCGCTGATGCTCGGGCTGGCGCTGGGAACCATCAACGGGGCGCTGGTGGCCTTTGCCGGACTGCCGCCGTTTATTGTCACGCTCGGCACCTATACGGCCCTGCGCGGCGCGGCGTATCTGCTGGCGGATGGCACCACGGTGATTAACTCCAGTATCGGCTTTGAGTGGATCGGCAATAACTACCTTGGGCCAGTGCCGTGGCTGGTGGTGATTGCGCTGGCGGTGATCGCCATCTGCTGGTTTATCCTGCGTCGTACCACGCTGGGGGTCCATATTTACGCGGTGGGCGGCAACATGCAGGCGGCGCGCCTGACGGGCATCAAAGTGTGGCTGGTGCTGCTGTTTGTGTATGGCATGAGCGGTCTGCTGTCGGGTCTTGGCGGGGTGATGAGCGCGTCCAGGCTGTACAGCGCCAACGGCAACTTAGGCACCGGCTACGAGCTGGATGCGATCGCGGCGGTGATCCTCGGCGGCACCAGCTTTGTCGGCGGGATCGGCACGATCACCGGCACGCTGGTCGGGGCGCTGATCATCGCCACCCTCAATAACGGCATGACGCTGATGGGCGTCTCTTACTTCTGGCAACTGGTGATCAAAGGGGCGGTGATCATCATTGCAGTGCTGATAGACAAATACCGTACCCGACATCATCAAAGTGCATAACAACAATACCCTACAGAACGAGGAATAAAAGCATGCGATTAAAACCTCTTGTTACCGCGCTGTGTGCTGGCGCACTGCTTGCCTCCGCGCCGTTTGTGCAGGCCAAAGATCTGAAATCTATCGGCGTGACGGTGGGCGATCTGGCGAACCCGTTCTTCGTGCAGATAACGAAAGGGGCCGAGCTGGAAGCCCGCAAGCTGGCGGGTGATAACGTGAAAGTGACCCTGGTCTCCAGCGGGTACGATCTCGGCCAGCAGGTGTCGCAGATTGATAACTTTATCGCCGCCAAAGTCGATATGATCATTCTTAATGCCGCTGACTCGAAAGGGATCGGTCCGGCGGTGAAGCGGGCGAAAGACGCCGGGATCGTGGTGATCGCGGTTGACGTGGCGGCCGAAGGAGCCGATGCCACCATCACCTCCAACAACACCCAGGCGGGTGAACTGGCCTGTAAACTCATTACCGACCGCCTGAAAGGCAAAGGCAACGTGGTGATTATCAACGGTCCTCCGGTGTCTGCGGTGCAAAACCGGGTGGAAGGTTGCCAGACCGAATTCAAGCGCCATCCGGATATCAAGGTGCTGTCCTATAATCAAAACGCCAAAGGCAGCCGCGAAGGCGGGCTGGAAGTGATGACTTCCCTGCTGGCTGCCAATCCGAAGATCGACGGGGTATTTGCGATAAACGATCCGACGGCGATCGGGGCCGATCTGGCAGCGAAGCAGGCCCAGCGTAGCGAATTCTTTATCGTTGGCGTGGATGGATCCCCGGATGCGGAAGAGGCGCTGAAGCGCGAGAACTCACTGTTTATCGCCACCCCAGCCCAGGATCCGCAGGTAATGGCGTCCAAAGCGGTGGAGATTGGCTACGGCATTCTGCAGGGCAAGCCAGCGCCGAAAGAGCCCGTGCTGATCCCGGTGACGATGATCGATAAGAGCAACGTCGGGAATTATAAGGGCTGGACGGTGAAATAAGCCTTGTGCGGCCTGTTCCCCCTCACCCCGGCCCTCTCCCCAAAGGGGAGAGGGTGTTCAGGTTCCCTCTCCCCTTTGGGGAGAGGGTTAGGGTGAGGGGTAATATTTGCACATCACTTAAGGAGTCACTATGAAACGCTCCGACATTAACGAAATCCTCGGCCACACGCGCCAGTTTTTCTCCATGCACGACGTGCATTTACCGCCCTTTGCCAGCTTCCCCCCGACCCGCTGGCGGCAGCTGGATCCTGACGCCTGGCGTGAAGTGTTTGACCTCAAGCTCGGCTGGGATGTGACCGCGTTCGGTGGGGATAACTTCTCCGCCGAAGGCTTAACCCTTTTTACCTTGCGCAACGGTTCGCCCAACGGCGTACCCTGGGAAAAAAGCTACGCCGAAAAGATCATGCACGTGCGCGACGGGCAGGTCACGCCGCTGCACTTTCACTGGCGCAAGCGTGAGGACATCATCAATCGCGGCGGCGGCAATTTGATTATCGAGCTGTGGAACGCCGGGGCGCACGAAGAGAAGATCGAGGGCGATGTCACAGTGACCCTCGACGGCTGTCGCCAGACGCACATTGCGGGCAGCCAGATACGCCTGCTGCCGGGAGAGAGCATCTGCCTGCCGCCCGGGCTGTATCACACATTCTGGGGCGAAAGCGGCTTTGGCGACGTGCTGGTGGGGGAAGTCTCCTCGGTTAATGACGACGAGCACGACAACCACTTTTTGCAGCCAACCGCCCGCTTTAACCCCATTGAAGAAGACGAACCTGCCGTGCTGGTGCTGTGCAACGAGTACAGCCTGTTTCGCCCTTAAGGAGTCATCATGCCGCTTATCTCTCTCGCCGACGGGCTGGCCCACGCCCGCGAACATCGCTATGCACTGGGGGCATTTAACGTCCTCGACTCCCACTTCCTGCGGGCGCTGTTTGCCGCCGCTCGCCAGGAGAGCTCGCCCTTTATCATCAACATTGCCGAAGTGCATTTTAAGTATGTCTCCCTCGATTCACTGGTGGAGGCCGTTAAATTCGAAGCCGCCCGGCACGACATTCCGGTGGTGCTCAATCTCGATCACGGCTTGCATTTTGAGGCGGTAGTGCGGGCGCTACGCTTAGGGTTCAGCTCGGTGATGTTCGATGGTTCCACGCTCAGCTACGACGAGAACATCCGCCAGACCCGGGAAGTGGTGAAGATGTGCCACGCGGTGGGCGTGTCGGTAGAGGCCGAACTGGGCGCGGTGGGCGGCGATGAAGGCGGGGCGCTGTACGGCCACGCCGACGAAGCCTTTTTCACCGATCCAGGGCTTGCCCGCGAGTTTGTCGACAAGACCGGCATTGACGCGCTGGCGGTGGCGATTGGCAATGCCCACGGTAAATACAAGGGTGAGCCGAAGCTCGATTTCGCTCGTCTGGATGCTATCCGTCAGCAGACCGGTCTGCCGCTGGTGCTGCACGGCGGGTCGGGGATCAGCGATGCCGATTTCCGTCGCGCCATCGAGCTGGGCATTCACAAAATTAACTTTTATACCGGGATGTCGCAGGCCGCACTGGCGTCGGTAGAACAGCGGATGGCCAACCGGCAGCCGCTGTATGACGAGTTTGCCGAGCTGCTGTTAAGCATCGAAGAGGCGATCACCGATACCGTCGCGACGCAGATGCGCACCTTTGGCAGCGCGGGGTTCGCGTAATGGAACGCCGGGGGATTATCGCCGCGGGCAATATGCTGGTGGATCATGTCCACCAGATTGTTCAGTGGCCGGAGCGCGGCTGGCTGGCAGAGATCACCCACAGCGAACGCGCCACCGGCGGTGCCCCGCTTAACGTCCTGCTGACGCTGGCCAAAATGCATGTTGGCATCCCGCTACAGGCCGTCGGGCTGGTGGGGGACGATCACGACGGGGATTACATTCTGGCGATGCTCGACCAGTATCACGTCAACCGCCAGCGCGTGCAGCGCACCACCTTCGCCCCGACCTCAATGTCGCAGGTGATGACCGATCCCAGCGGACAGCGCACCTTTTTCCACTTGCCGGGAGCCAACCGCCTGCTGGATCTGCCCGCCTTTGACCGGCTCGACGCCAGCATGAAGATCTTCCATCTGGGCTATTTGCTGCTGCTTGACAGCCTGGATATGCCGGATGAGGAGTTCGGCACCCGCAGCGCGCGGCTGCTGGCACAGATGCGCGAACTGGGGTATCAGACCTCGCTCGACCTGGTGTCGCGCAAAGGCGATCCCCGCTACCAGCCGCTGGTGCTCCCTGCCCTGCGCCATCTCGACTATCTGGTGATTAACGAGCTGGAGGCGGGTGAATTTAGCGGCCTGCCGATGCGTGATAGCAGCGATGCCCCGGATATCGCCCACATTGCCGATGCCGCGGCGCTGCTGCTGGCGGAAGGGGTGAAAGCGCGGCTGGTGATCCACTGCCCGGAAGGCGCATGGGGTCAGGAGCCGGGGAAAGAGGGCATCTGGATCCCGTCGTGGCGCTTGTCTCAGCAGGAGATTATCGGCAGCGTTGGGGCGGGCGATGCATTCTGCGCCGGGTTCTTATACGGTTGCCATCAATCCCTGTCGCTGCAGGAAAGCATCCAGATGGCCCACGCCTGCGCCCGTGCCAGCCTGCTGGCCGCCAACGCCATCGACGGAGCAAAAACGCTGCCGGAGCTGCAGCTGTTTATCGACGAAAACCGCCAGGCTTAGGATTTATGCTGGTCAGTTAAGCAAAATCACGCTTCTTTATTGGTTATTTTACTTACTACAAAACCCTTTGAAGAAAGCGGGGAACCGTTCCGTTCACTCTTAATCCTCTGCTTCCTGTCTGATGCGCTGCGGTGAACGTGTAAAGGGGGTTGCCGCCCCCTTTACAATCCCGGCTCCCGGCACAGAAAATCGCCGCTGCGCGGTCCCTTCGGCTTATTCCCTTCGGCTTCGGGTCGGCCGTGATCCTACATCCATGTAGGTCACGCCCTCTCGGCGCATCCCTGCGCCTCGCCCCGGCCTGCGGTCAACGCCTCAGCGATTTTCAGCCGGACTTACGCTCCCTCCACCTTCTCAGCGGTCTGAATGGGGCACGGGTGTTGAGTCCCCGCTGAAATCGGCGAACCGGAGACCGGATGACAAGGGCTGGACGCCAGGGATGGCGGACAGAGGCGACGCGAGAC